>Ga0207690_10002744_pt1 | contig 10631 bp, 10 predicted proteins | sample KBSC23metaG_FD_184315 | JGI IMG/M metagenome (GOLD analysis project Ga0207690, IMG submission 184315) | Corn rhizosphere microbial communities from Kellogg Biological Station, Michigan, USA - KBS C2-3 metaG (SPAdes) (version 2) | ecosystem: Host-associated > Plants > Roots > Rhizosphere > Soil ...
GCATCGGGGCGGCCATTGCGGATCGACAGCGGATGGCGGCGGCGCGTTTCGGAATAACGCTGCACCAGCGCGTTCGTGCTGGCTGTCAGGAACAGCATGCGCACGTCGTGTTCCTTGCGCAGGATGGTGACCGTCTCAGGCACCTTGCGCAGCGACTCACGGCTGCGGATGTCCGTGGCCACGCCCAGGTGCGTGTAACCCTGATCCGCCAGATAGCGCGCCAGTTCGGGGATGAACTGCGCGGGCAGGTTGTCGACGCAGTAGTAGCCTGCGTCTTCGAGCACGTTCAGGGCGACCGATTTCCCTGAACCCGACATACCGGTGATGAGAATGATCCGCATCCTGCGAGGATAGCATCCCTGTGTTGCAAGGCAGCGACCAACAAAAAAGGCGACCGGTGCGGCCGCCTTTCTGGAGCAGTGCTAAGCGGATGCTCAGCCCTTGTTCGTCAGGCACTCTTTCTGGGCGTTCTTGTACTCGTCGCCCTTCTTGCCCTTGTTGGCCTTCGAGCAGGCCGCCATCTTTTCCTTCTGGGTCATCGGCTTCGCGGCCATCGGCTTGTCAGACAGGCAGCCTTTCATGAACGCCTTGCGCTCGTCGCCCTTCTTGCCGGCGGCGTCCATGTTGCACTGCTTCATCTTGTCCTGCTGCGAATTCTTGGCAGCCGGGGCAGCAGCGGGTGCAGCCGGCATCGCGGCCGGTGCGCTGCCTTGGGCGAACGCCTGGCCGGCCAGGAACGGAAGCGCGAGGGCGCAAGCGGCAATCAGTTGTTTCATCGTGGTTTCTCCTTGGGTACCGTCAGAAGAGCGGGCAGCAACAAGTCGCCGCGCTCGCGATGAACGCCGCCGCGTGCGTGCTCGGCGCATTCCCTCCCACAACGGGGCGGTCGCCCGTCGGGTTGACGTTTCGCAACGAAAACTAGGGTAAAACCCGCCCGATTGCGAAACTTTGTAGCGGCTTTGTTAAAGCAGACGGCCTTGGGGAGAGTGCGACGCCGCTTCGGCCTGCATGGCAGCGCGTTGACGGTCCATGAAGTCACGCAGCGTGTCGATGCCGCGCAGGCGCAGGATCGTGTTGCGCACCGCCGCCTCGACCAGCACGGCCAAGTTGCGGCCGGCCGCCACCTGGATCTTCACCATGTGGATTGGCAAGCCAAGCACGTCGAGGTACTGCGAATCGAGTGGCAGGCGCTCGAACTCGCCGTCGTTGCGGCGCACGAGCTGCACGATCAGCTTGATCTTCATCTTCCGGCGCACGGCCGTCTCACCGAAGATCGTCTTGATGTCGAGCAGGCCCAGGCCGCGCACTTCCAGCAGGTTCTGCAGCAGTGGCGGGCAGCGGCCTTCGATGAAATCCGGCCCCAGGCGCACGAAGTCGACCGCATCGTCGGCAACCAGGCCGTGGCCGCGCGAGATCAGCTCCAGGCCGAGTTCGCTCTTACCTAAGCCGGAATCGCCCATGATGAGCACGCCCATGCCGAGGATATCGAGAAACACCCCGTGCATCGTCACGCGCGGCGCCGAAATGCGCGACAGGTACAGCCGCAGATGGTCGATCACGGCGGCCGAGGAAATCGGCGACGTGAACAGCGGCGTGGACGAACGCGTGCAGCGCAGCTCCAGATCCGGCGGCGGATCAACGCCATCGGCCACCACCAGGAACGGCGGCTCCAGCAGGATCAGCTCGCCCATCTGGCGCTTGCGATTTTCTTCCGACAGACGCTGGTAGTAGGTGATCTCGGGCTTGCCGAGCACCTGAATGCGGTTCGGGTGGATGAGGTTCAAGTGCCCGACGAGGTCGGCCGCGGAAGTCGCTTCCTTGGCGAAATCCACGTCGAACGCGCGGTCCGCGCCCTCCAGGCCGGCAACCCACGACAGCTTCAGATCGGCTGCGTTGTCGTCGAAGATCGATTGGGCGATAACGCCGGTCAGTTCCATAGCAGGGCAGGGCGGTGTGCGGCAAGCAATCGGTTGCGTTGCTGCACCGATTGCGCTGCGCTTACGGCCGCCAGTCAGTCAGTAGCTGGTGAATCGCCTCGGGCGACGGCAGGGTGGTGAGGCCTTCGCGCATGTCTCGGTCAGACAGCAACTGGGCGATTTCAGACAGGATCTCAAGATGCTGCTGCGTGGCCTGTTCCGGCACCAGCAGGAAGATCAGCAGCGAGACAGGTTTGCCGTCGGGCGACTCGAAGGCGACCGGCTCAGACAAGCGCATGAACGCCGCCAGCGGTTGCTTGAGCCCCTTGATGCGGCCGTGCGGGATGGCTACGCCAGCACCCAGGCCTGTGGAGCCGAGCGATTCGCGGGCGAACAGGTTGTCCGTGACGACTGCGCGCGCCACGCCGTGGTTGTTCTCGAACAGCAGGCCGGCCTGTTCAAATACCCGCTTCTTGCTGGTTACGCTGACGTCGAGGGCAATGTTCCCGGGCGGCAGCAGTTTGGCCAAGCGATTCATGTGCAATGCGTGAAATGAGCGGCGTCCTTCTGCACCAAAATGGCGCGCGGACAATGGGGCCATTATAGACCACGTGCCGCGCGGCTTTGTGCGGCGCACCAGCGGTGCACACGCAGGGCAGAGAAGCGAATCCCCCAGGGCTGCGATCGGTCGGTGCCGGTGAAGTGAGCGTGGCATCGACCCTGTTTTTGCCAGCATCGCGCCAAAAACCGCGCCACGCCAAGCATTCATACTTTGGTCAGATTTTAGCCTGACTTAAATCCGTTGCAATCGGATTCGTCAAGAATGCACCACGGCATAAAAAAACCGCGCCAACTCGGGGCGCGGTTTTTGCGGTGCGGTCTTGCTACTGCTGCATCTGCACGGCCTGGAAGGCCTCGTGCTTCACGCTGTTGCGGTCGTGCCCTTGCACGCGGTCCTTGTACTTGATCACCTGTCTGTCCAGCTTATCGACGAGTAGGTCGATGGCCGCATAAAGATCTTCATGGTGTGATTCGACGAAGACGTCCTTACCCTTTAGGTGCAGGTTGATTTCCGCGTACTGACGCCGATCCTTCTCCTTGTGGTTATCGACCGATAGCAACACGCTGACGCCAATCACCTGATCGAAGTGCCTGATCACACGCTCCAGTTTCGTTTCCACGTACTCACGCAATGCGGGCGTGATGTCCAGGTGGTGTCCACTGAGTTTGAAGTTCATAGCGGTTCTCCTTCTCAAGATGAGCCGCACCGGAACTGCCCGCGATGCGGCTATAAAGACTTGCGCAAATTCACTGCAGGGATCTTGAGGGCTTCGCGGTATTTGGCCACCGTCCGACGGGCCACCACGAATCCTTGTTCGCCTAACAGCTCGGCAATTCTGCTATCGGACAGAGGATTCTTCGGGTCTTCGGCTCCTACAAGTTGCTTGATGAGCGCGCGTATCGCGGTGGATGACGCGGCCCCGCCGGTTTCCGTCGATACATGGCTGCCGAAGAAATACTTCAGCTCAAACGTCCCCATTGGGGTGGCCATGTACTTGTTGGTCGTCACACGGGAGATCGTGGACTCGTGTAGACCCAGTGTATCGGCAATTTCCCGCAAAACCAAGGGGCGCATGGCGATTTCACCGTGCGTGAAGAAGCTCTTTTGACGCTCGACAATTGCTTGCGAGACACGCAGGATCGTATCGAAACGCTGCTGGATGTTCTTGATCAGCCAACGCGCTTCCTGCAGTTTCTGCTGCAGATTGGCGGCACCGGCTTCACCGCGACTGCCACGCAGAATCTGCGCGTACATGTCGTTGATGCGCAGGCGCGGCATGACGTCGGGGTTCAGTTGCGCTATCCAGCCCGCGCTCGTTTTGCGTACGACCACGTCGGGCACAACGAAGTCGGCTTCAGCGCGACCGAACGCATGGCCGGGGAAGGGCGCCAGCGAACGAATGAGTTCATGCGCCGCTTTCAACGCGGGCTCATCGACGGACAGCGCCTTCTTCAGGCGCGTGTAGTCGCGCGCGGCAAGCAACTCGAGATGCTGGTTGACGATGACGAGCGCCAGCGCTTTCGCCGGCGAATCGAGTCGATGCAATTGCAGCGACAGGCATTCGGCTGCCGAGCGCGCACCGATGCCGGGCGGGTCGAAGCTCTGCAGCATGCACAGCGCGGCTTGCAGTTCGTCGAGTTCGATTTCGAGTTCGGCGGGCAGGTCGGTGAGGATCTCGTCGAGCGTGCCTGTGAGATAGCCTTCGTCGTCGAGCGACTCGATCAGGAAGATGACGAGGCCCTTGTCGCGCATCGACAGCTTGAGCGGCGCGAGCTGTTCCATGAGGAATTCGCGCAGGCTTTGTTCAGCTTCGCGCAATTGCAGCGGGGCGCGGTCGTCTTCGTCAGATTGCGGTTTGCGGGCGAAGTCGTCGAGGCTCCAGTCGGAGCGGTCGGAGCCGTAATCGCTGTCGAAATCGGCGCCGTTTTCGTAGGGCGTGTCGGACGGCTCAGTGCCATCTGCGCCGTTGGCGACGGGCGGTGGCGATTCCGTGGGCAGAGGCGTGGCGCTGTTGCTCTGCAGCGCGTTGACGGAGCCATCCGCGCCGATGCGCGCGGAGGTGTCGAGCCACTCGTTTTCCCGCTCCAGCAGCGGGTTTTCGGTCAAGGCCTGCTCAACTTCCTGCTGCAGTTCGATGGTCGACAACTGCAGCAGTCGGATCGATTGCTGCAACTGTGGCGTGAGCGCCAGATGCTGAGAGAGACGGAGCTGGAGCGACTGTTTCATGCGGGCTATTCTATGCCCAACAGTCGGCTGATGGAACGGATTTTGCTTTAAGGTGCGCCCTTACCACGTCCATTCGCACACCCCTCGCACGTCCTTAAGACGTAAGCGTGCTGTATGGCCTACCTTCGGGCTTACATCCGGAAGTTATCGCCCAGATACACCTTGCGCACTTCCTCGTTTTCGATGATCTGTTCGGGCATGCCGGCGGCGAGCACCGTGCCTTCGCTGATGATGTAGGCGTGATCGCAGATGCCCAGCGTTTCGCGCACGTTGTGATCGGTGATTAGCACGCCGATATTGCGGTCTTTCAGGAAGCTGACGATGCGCTGAATTTCACCCACGGCGATGGGGTCCACCCCGGCAAACGGTTCATCCAGCAGGATGAAGCGCGGCGACGAGGCCAGTGCCCGGGCAATTTCCACGCGACGGCGCTCGCCGCCCGAGAGCGACAGCGCCGGGTTGTCGCGCAGGTGGGCGATCTGCAAGTCGTCGAGCAGGCCGTCCAGGCGACGGTTGACTTCGTCTTGCGAGAGCTTCTTGCCGTTCTGCTCCTGTAGCTCGAGCACTGCGCGGATGTTTTCCTGCACGTTGAGCTTGCGGAACACCGAGGCTTCCTGCGGCAGGTACGACAGCCCCATGCGCGCGCGCTGGTGGATCGGCAGACGGCTGATGTGCTCGCCGTCGAGCACGATGTCGCCGGCATCCAGCGCGACCAGGCCGACGATCATGTAGAACGAGGTCGTCTTGCCTGCGCCGTTGGGACCGAGCAGGCCGACCACTTCGCCGCTCTTCACGTCGAGCGACACGTCTTTGACCACCGTGCGCGTGCCGTAGCGCTTCTTCAGGTGGCGGACCACCAGCGTGCTGGAAGTCGTGGCCTGCGGCGCAGCGGTCTTGGGGGCGAGGGTGGTGGCGGACATAAGCGAAACGAAAAAAGCGTACGGTGCGGAATCAGGGCTTGGCGGCAGGCGCGGGCGCAGTCGGCGTGGCGGGCGTGCTCGTGCGCGGTGCGAGGACGGCGCGCACGCGGCCCGACGGGTTGGCGGCAGTCGCATTTTCCGCGCCGCCCGAAGCCGTGTAGAACTCCTTCTGGCCATCGTACGTGATGACTGCGCCGCGAATCTCGTCGAGCTGTGTGGCGCCTTGCAGGCGCTCCATGCGCGCGCGGCTGATCAGCTTGGAAATCTCCTGCTTGCCGTCGTATTCGATGCGCTCGCCCCAGCCTTGGATGTACTCGTCGACGTTGTCGCGCTTCTGGCGGATGAACGCCAGGTTGCCCGGCTTGGACGTGGCGACGGCGTAGTTGTAGCCCTCCGGATCCGTGCGCAGATCGGCTTGATCGGAGCGCAGCACCATGGTGCCCTTGGTCAGCACCACGTTGCCGGTCAGGTGATAGACCTGCTTCAGATCGTCGTAGCTGGCGTTGTCGGCTTCGAGCACCAGCGGCTTGTCGCGGTCGGCGCGCTCGGCGTGCGCCGGCAGGGCCGGGAGCAGCAGCGCAGCAGTCAGGGCCAAGGTGGCAAAGCCGCCAGCACGGAGGGAATCAGTCATTGGGGTCGAGTCGAAGAAGAGCGCGGTCGATGGGCGTAGTGGATTCGGGGGTGCACGCAGTTTACCGTCTACTGCTTCGGCGCCCCCAGCCCTTCGATCCGGCCGCGCACATTGCCCAGCAATTGTACTTGGCGCGTCACGTTGTTGAAGACGAGGCCGTTGGCATTCATGATCGACGGCCCGCGGTGCAGTTCGACCGGCTTGTCGGTACGCACGACGTCATCGTTGAGCAGTACCTGGAAGTAGGTCGAATCGGCGGTCATCAGCGGGTCCTGGCGTGCGTCCGGGCCCTGCGCGCGGATGACCTTGGCGTTGTCGTACAGGTCGATGATGGTGCCTGCATCGTTCATCTTGCCCAGATCCGCGCGGGCGGTGACCTGCGGGCGATCCGGTGCGTACACGCGCAGCGCCGGGAAGGTGACGTCGTAGGTCAGGTCGTCCTCATAGTGATTCATGTGGACGCCGGTGAAGCGGTATTTGGTGGTGCCGGTCTCGTCCAGCGCGGTGGCCGAGATGCCGTCCATGGTGTAGTCGGCGGTATGGCGCTTGGGCTGGTTGGCGGTTTCGTCGGTTTGCGGCGTGTTGACCTGCACGAGCAGGAACGTGATGCCGCAGACGATCGCCATCAGCAGGATCGGCAGGCCGCGCAGCATGATCTGCAGCACGGTGGAGACGAGGCGTTGGGAGCGTTCGCTGGCCATGAATTCAGGAGGATCGTGGGGCCTGCAGCAACTGCGCGAGCAGGGCGTCGTAGGCGCCCTGGGCCTTGAGGATCAGGTCGGCCACTTCGCGCACGGCGCCTCGGCCGCCCGTCGCCTGGGCGACGTAGTGGGCGCGGTTGCGCAGTTCTACGTGGGCCTGGGCGGGGCAGGCGGCAAAGCCCACCATCGCCATCACCGGCAGGTCGGGCCAGTCGTCGCCCATATAGCCGGCGTCGGCGGCCTGTAGCTCGGTGGCGGCCAGTAGGTGGGCGAAGGCCTCGCGCTTGTCGGCTACGCCTTGGTACAGATGTTCGATGCCGAGTTCCCCGGCGCGCCAGGCGACGATTTCGGATTGCCGCCCGGTGATGATGGCCGACGCGATGCCGGCCTGCGCCAGCAGCTTGATGCCATGGCCGTCGAGCGTATCGAACGCCTTGCTGATCTCGCCCTCGGGGCCGACGAGCAGGCGGCCGTCGGTCAGCACGCCATCCACGTCGAACACCATGAGGCGCACGCGCGCGGCGCGTTCCATCGCCTGCGGAAAGCGTGCGTCGATGTTGCTGTGGACGGGATCAGCCGGGGTGGTCATCAGCGAAGTGTCAGCCTTAGATGACCTTGGCGCGCGTCAGGTCGTGGATGTGCAGCGCGCCCACCAGCAGACCGGCGGCGTCGACCACCAGAAGCTGATTGATGCGGTGCGTTTCCATCACTTCGACGGCTTCGACGGCGAGCTGGTCAGGGCCAATCGAGCGCGGATTGCGGTGCATGACCTCGTGCATTGGCACGGTGCGCCAGTCGCGCGGGGTTTCGAGCAGGCGGCGCAGGTCGCCGTCGGTGAACACGCCGACGGCGCGGCCTTGTGCGTCCACCACGGCGGTCATCGCCATGCCCTTGCGGGTGATTTCCATCAGCGCTTGCGACAGCGGTGTGTCTTCGTTCACGTGCGGGATGGCGTCGCCGGCGCGCATGACGTCGCGCACGTGCGTGAGCAGCTTGCGGCCGAGCGATCCGCCGGGGTGCGAGCGGGCAAAATCCTCAGCGCCGAAGCCGCGTGCGTCGAGCACTGCCACGGCCAGTGCGTCGCCCAGGGCGATCTGCGCGGTGGTGCTGGCCGTCGGCGCCAGGTTCAGCGGGCAGGCTTCGACGTCGACGTGCGAGTTGAGCACCACATCCGCATGCTTGCCGAGCGAGGACTCCGGGTTGCCCGTCACGGCGATCAGCTTGGCGCCCAGCCGCTTGACCAGCGGCAGGATGGCGTTCAGCTCCGACACCTCGCCGGAGTTGGAAAAGCCGATGAAGACGTCGTCACGCGTGACCATGCCGAGGTCGCCGTGGCTGGCTTCTGCGGGGTGCACGAAGAAGGCCGGCGTGCCGGTCGAGGCCAGCGTGGCCGCGATCTTGCGCGCGATATGGCCCGATTTGCCCATGCCGGAGACGACCACGCGGCCAGTGCAACCGAGCACCATCTCGACCGCGCGCGCAAAGTCGGCGGACACCTGGGATTTGAGGCCGAGCACGGCTTGCGCTTCGATGTCGAAGGTTTGCTGCGCCAGCGCAAGCGCTCGATCCGGATTGAAATTCGCTATCATGGCGGCGAAGTATAACAACGATTGACATCAGCCTTGGCCGCCCACGGCGCGCCGTGGCTAGACTTGCGGGGGAGCGGCGGGGCGTGCGGGCGCACCCGTTTTGCTGCGCCGCAACAGTCCGCGTCTCACCAACACCTTTCCTCCCGTCGCCACGCTGCGGTGCATTGACCGTGGCGTCTCGCGTGTCTTGTTTCCTGGCATTGGTCTTGCGAGTGCCGTGCGCTGCCTGCCGCACGCACCGTTCCGATACCTGGGGCCGTTGTCCTCTGTTCCCAACCCTTTCGTCTGCCTTTTTCGCGTCGCATGCATTCGCCGCTGGAACTCACCCTCGTGTTGTTGGCCGCCGCCGTGATCGGCGTGGTGCTGTTCCGCATGCTGCAATTGCCGCCGATGCTGGCCTACCTGGTGGTGGGCGTGCTGATCGGGCCAAAGGCGACGGGGCTGGAGTCTGATTCGGCCCAGACGCGCTACCTAGCCGAGTTTGGCGTGGTGTTCCTGATGTTCTCGATCGGGCTGGAGTTCAATCTCTCCAAGCTGCGTTCGATGCGGCGGCTGGTGCTGGGATTGGGCGCGTCGCAGGTGGTGCTGACCATTCTGCTGACGATTCCAGTGTCGATGGTCCTGTCGCGCTGGTATCCGCTGTCGTGGCAGGCGGCGCTGGCATTGGGCGGTGCGCTGGCCATGTCGTCCACGGCCATCGTCTCGAAGATGCTGGCAGAGCGGCTGCAACTGGAGACCGAGCACGGCCGCAACATCATCAGCGTGCTGCTGTTCCAGGATTTGGCGGTGGTGCTGCTGCTGATCGTGGTGCCGTCACTGGGCAAGAACCCGACGGACCTTGTGCTGGCGCTCACCGTTGCGGCGGTGAAGATCGCTGTGGCGCTGGTGCTGATCCTGTTCTTGGGGCAGAAGCTGCTGTCGCGCTGGTTCCACCTGGTGGCGGCGCGGCGCTCGCAAGAGCTGTTCATGTTGAACCTGCTGCTGGTGACGCTGGGCATGGCGGCGCTGACGGAGCGGCTGGGTCTGTCGATGGCGCTCGGCGCCTTCCTGGCCGGCATGCTGGTGTCGGAAACACCGTACAAGCTGCAGGTGGAAGAAGACATCAAGCCGTTCCGTGACGTGCTGCTGGGGCTCTTCTTCGTGACGGTGGGCATGCTGCTCGACCCGCGCGTCGTCGTTGAGCACTGGGCGCTGGTGCTGGGGCTGGTGCTGGGGCCGGTGCTGTTCAAGTTCGTGCTGATTGCGTTGCTGGCGCGGGCATTCGGCTCGGGCGGCGGCGCGGCGATCCGCACGGCGCTGGGCCTGGCGCAGGCGGGCGAATTCGGCTTCGTGCTGCTCAACCAGATTGACGGCATGCACCTGATCGACCCGCTGCTCAGTCAGGCGATCCTCGCGGCAATGCTGCTGTCGATGCTGCTCGCGCCGTTCCTGATCCAATACAGCGACGTGATTGCCATGCGCCTGTCGCGTACGGACTGGCTGATGCAATCGCTGGCAATGACGAAGATCGCCGCACAGAGCATCGCTACCGAGCGCCACGTCATCATCTGCGGCTACGGGCGCAGCGGCCAGAACCTGGCGCACATGGTGGAGCAGGAAGGCATCGGCTATATGGCGCTGGACCTCGACCCCGACCGCGTGCGCGAGGCCGCGGCCGCCGGCGAGCACGTGGTCTATGGCGATGCGGCGCGGCGCGAATCGCTGGTGGCCGCGGGTATCCACCGCGCGGCGGCGGTCGCCATTACTTACGCCGATACGGCGTCCGCGCTGAAGGTGCTGCACCACGTGCAGGCGCTGGAGCCGACGCTACCCGTGATCGTGCGCACCATCGACGATGCGGATCTGGACCGCCTGCAGCAGGCCGGCGCCACCGAGGTCGTCCCCGAGATCATCGAAGGGAGCCTGATGCTGGCCTCGCACGCGCTGGTGCTGCTGGGTGTGCCGCTGCGCCGGGTGGTGCGGCGCGCGCAGGAGATGCGCGATGCGCGCTACAGCCTGCTGCGCGGTTACTTCCACGGCCAGGATGATGAAGAGGACATGCTCGAGCGCGATGCCGTGCGTCTGCATTCGGTGCCGCTGGCCAAGG
>Ga0207690_10002754_pt1 | contig 10616 bp, 10 predicted proteins | sample KBSC23metaG_FD_184315 | JGI IMG/M metagenome (GOLD analysis project Ga0207690, IMG submission 184315) | Corn rhizosphere microbial communities from Kellogg Biological Station, Michigan, USA - KBS C2-3 metaG (SPAdes) (version 2) | ecosystem: Host-associated > Plants > Roots > Rhizosphere > Soil ...
AAGGTCGAGCAGATCATCCGCGAGGAGATGGAGGCGATCGGCTCTCAGGAGATGCTGATGCCGGTGCTGCAGCCGGCGGAGGCGTGGGAGAAGACGGGGCGGTACGCGATCGAAGAGCTGTTCAAGCTCGAGGATCGCAAGGGCTCACCCCTGGTGCTGGCGATGACCCACGAGGAGGCGGTCACCTACCACGTGGCGCGCGAGGTGCGCTCCTACCGCGACCTGCCGCTGATGCTCTTCCACATCCAGACCAAGGAGCGCGACGAGCCGCGCCCGCGGGCCGGCGTCCTGCGCACGCGCGAGTTCACGATGAAGGACGCCTATTCCTTTGACCGCGACGAGGAGGGGTTGGCACGCTCCTACGAGGCGCAGGCCGGCGCCTACGAGCGCATCCTTGATCGCTGCGGGCTGCGCTGGTACCGGGTCGAGTCCGACGTCGGGATGATGGGCGGCTCCGGCGCCGACGAGTACATGGCGCCCTGTCCGGCCGGCGAGAACGAGGTGGCGCTGGCGCCCGGCTACGCCGCCAACGTCGAGGTCGCCTCGGCCGAGCCCCAGCCGGTCGAGTTGCCGGCACCGCTGCCCGCGCCGGAGGAGGTCGACACCCCCGGCTTGGCCAAGGTCGAGGAGGTGGCGGGTCACCTCGGGCTCCCGCACGGAGCCTTCATCAAGACGCTGCCGTTCATCGTCGAGGGGCGGGGGATGGTCCTCGTCCTCCTCCGCGGCGACCACCGGCTCAACGAGATCAAGCTGCGCAACGGGATGAAAACCGACTTCCGCCAGGCGAGCGCCGAGGAGATCGAGGCCCAGCTCGGCCCGGTCGGCTACCTCGGCCCGATCGGCAGCGGCCTGCCGATCATCATCGACTCCGCCCTTACCGGCAACTCCTACGTCTCCGGCGCCAATAAGCCGAACACCCACCTGCGCGGCATCGACCCCGGCCGCGACTTCGAGGCCTACGCGATGGACGTGCGCACGGTCGAGGCCGGCGACACCGCCCCCGGCGGCGGCATGATCGAGATCGAGACGGCGATCGAGGTCGGCAACATCTTCAAGCTCGGGACGCGGTACTCAGAGCCGCTCGGCGCCACCTACCTCGATGAGAACGGGGTCGAGAAGCCGATCGTGATGGGCAGCTACGGAATCGGCCCCGCCCGGCTCGTCGCTGCCTCGATCGAGCAACGGGCCGACGAGAGCGGCATCGTCTGGCCGCAGGCGATCGCGCCCTGGCACATCCATCTCGTCTCATTGGCGAAGGTGGGCGAGCCCGAGCGCGAGGCCGCCGACAAGCTCTACGAGGAACTGCGCGCCGGCGGCGCCGAGGTCCTCTACGACGACCGCGACGCCGGACCGGGGGAGAAGCTGACCGACGCCGAGCTGCTCGGCTGCCCGCTGCGGCTCGTCGCCGGGCGCCGCGGCCTCGCCGAAGGCGTGGTCGAGGCCTCCGAGCGCGCCGGCGGCGCCGAGCACAAGCTGCCCCTGGAGGACGCCGCCGCACAGGCGCTGGCGCTCCTCGATGACTGACCGCGACCCCTTCGGTCGCGGCCGCCTGCGCCGCCTCTTCGGACTCGACCGCAGCGGCCCGCAACCGCGTCAGACCCGCAGGGGGGAGCCGCTGCACCCGTGGACGCTCCCCAACCTGGTCGGCTACGTCCGCCTCGCGGCGCTGCCGGTCTTCCTCGTCCTCGCCTACAACACCGACGACGGCACCTCGGTCGCCTCGGCGATGGTCTTCTGGGCGATCGCCGCGGGCGACTACCTCGACGGCCTGCTCGCCCGCCTCACCCGCCAGTACAGCCGCATGGGCGCGCTGCTCGACCCGCTGGTCGACCGCCTCACGATCCTCTCCGGCGCCGTCGTCTGCTGGAGCTTTGAGCTGCTGCCGCGCTGGGCTCTGGCGCTGCTGGCGCTGCGCGAGCTGGTGATGCTCGTCCTCGCCTGGTACGGCCTTCGCCACGGCGTCGACATCGAAGTCAACTGGCCGGGGCGGATCTCGGTCTTCCCGATCATGGGCGGGATCTTCCTCGCCCTGCTCGCCCCGGGCTGGGTGGCGACGGCGCTGCTCATCTGGGGGCTGGTTATGGCGATCATCGCCACCGTCCTCTACGCGCGCGCCGGAATGCGGGCCGTCCACGCCGCCCAGACTGCAAGCTGAGCTCCAGATTCAGCCGAACCTTCAACCTAGGGTTGAAGCTTGGCGGCGGGGACCTATAATCGGCTCCCGCGCAAATTGGAGGCATCGCCTCCTTCAGCCAGTTAGGAGCACGATGGAGGACACCTTTCCCGATCTCGGGGCCCTCAGCGACAAGGAGCTGAAGGACATGATCGACAACTTGACGGCGGAGGAGAACGAGATCTCCTACAAGCGCCGCGTCCTGCACGGCAAGATCGACATCCTGCGCGCGGAGCTGGTCAACCGCCTGCGCCAGAAACGGGAGGCCGGCGACTCGCTGATCTCTGGGGACGACGTAGAGCAACTGACCCAGATCCTCGCCGGCAGGGCGACGCCCCCGTCGGAGGGCGAGCCCGCCGCCTAAGCGGGGAGCGACCATGGCCGTTCACTGTCCCGAGTGCGGTTTCGCCAACCCTGAGGGCGCCAACTACTGCCAGAAGTGCGGCGCCTACCTGGGCGGCCCGAAAGAGGGCGACGAACCGACGACGATGACCTACCGGGTCGACGAGAGCGGCGAGATGCTGCCGGTCGACATCGACGAGGTGGTCGAGGAGAGCGGCGCGGCGCTGGTGATCCGCAGCGGCGGCGGCCGCGCGGGTGAGAGCTTCAGCGTCAGCGACGAGCGGGTCAGCATCGGCCGCAGCCCCGACGCCGGCGTCTTCCTCGACGACGTCACCGTCTCCCGCAATCACGCCCTGCTGGTCCGCCGCCGCGACGGCCTCTACATCGACGACCTCGGCTCGCTCAACGGGACCTACGTCAACCGCCGCCGGATCGAGTCGCACCGGCTCGCCGACGGCGACGAGATCCAGGTCGGCAAGTACAAGCTGAGTTATTTGGAGCGCTAATGACTGTCTCCGAGCAGACCGGGCGCATGTCCGGATCAGCCAGCCGTCCCCGCAAGGCGCTGACGATCGGCGCCGTCTGCAAGATCCTGCAGGGCGAGTTCGACGACATCTCGATCTCGAAGATCCGCTACCTGGAGGACCAGAAGCTGCTGAGCCCGCGGCGGACCTCCGGCGGCTACCGCCTCTACAGCCAGTCCGACGTGGAACGGCTGCGGACGATCCTGCGCCTGCAGCGCGATGAGTTCCTGCCGTTGCGGGTGATCCGCCAGGAGCTCGCCTCCGGCGGCGACCTGGTGCTCGGCGACGGCGAGCGCAAGTCGGCGAGCGGCACGGTGCGGCGGGCGATCCTCGTCGACACCTCGCGCGCCTATCTGACGCTGGACGAGATCGTCGAGGAGACCGGGGCGCGTGAGGAGCTGATCCGCGAGCTCGAGAATTTCGGGATCGTGCAGCCGGAGAAACGCGAGGGCAAAACCGTCTACGACGAGACCGACCGCGAGATCGTGCGGGCGGCGAACGAGCTCTCGCGGGTGGGCGTAGGGGCGCGCAACCTGCGCGTCTTCCGCTCCTCGGCCGACCGTGAGGCAAACCTGCTGGAAGCGCTGCTGGGGTCGTCGCTGCGCTCGCGCAACCCCGAGCGCCGCAAAGAGGCGCTGGAGAGCCTGGAAAGCCTGGCGGCGACGGTGAGTCACCTCAAGCACCTGCTACTGGTCCGGGACCTGCGGCGCCTGGCCGGCGACTGACGGCGTCCTCGGTCGCTCGCGTGCTGAGCACGCCACGCTCCCTGCGTCCTTGTCAGAGTGTCTGAATGGCTCGGGTGACTAGAAAGAGGACAATCGCTGCTCCCCCCTCGGAGGTCTGGAAGCTCGTCTCCGACCCCTACGCGCTGCCGCGCTGGTGGCCGCGCACGATGCGGGTCGAGAACGTCGACCGCAAGGGAAGCGGTCGCCGCAGCCAGTGGACGAAGGTGCTGGCGACGGCCGAGGGGCGGGGCGTGCGCGCCGACTTCCGCTGTCTCAGCTCGGCCGAGGGCGAGCGCTACGTCTGGGAGCAGGAGCTGGAGGGGACGCCTTTTGAGCGCCATCTCAATGCTTCGCGGGTAGAAATCCGATTGCGGCAGCGCGACGGCGACACCGAGGTGAGTCTCACCGAAGAGCAATCGCTGAAGGGGATGTCGAAGCTGGGATCGCCACTGATGCGGCGCGCTCGCGGCGAAGCGCTGAACGAGGCGCTCAACGGGCTCGAAAGGGCGCTGACGTGAAGTGGTGGGGGTGGGGCGATCCGGCGGTTGAGGCGACGCTGGACGACGAGGCGCTGGGGGTGCTGCGGGAGCGGATCGGGGAGCTGGAGCCTTGGCCGCTGGCGCGTAGCCTTGAGGAGTTCGAACTGCCGGCGGCGGAGGCGTTGCCGCAGGCGCTGGTCGAAGCGGTGGGAGAGGGAAACGTCTTCACCGCCGACGAGGACCGGCTGCGGCACGCGACCGGGCGTGGCTACGCCGACCTGGTACGGATGCGGAGCGGAGCGCTGGCGGCGGCACCCGACGCCGTGGTGGTGCCGCCGAACGCGGAGGTGCTGCAACGGGTGATCGACGTCTGCGCGGCCGACGGCGTCGCGATCGTCCCCTTTGGCGGCGGCACCAGCGTCGTCGGTGGCCTCGAGCCATTGCGCGGCGGCCATGGCCGCCTGATCAGCCTCGACCTCGGCGCCATGCGCGACGCGGAGGTCGACAAGACCTCACTCACCGCCCGCCTCGGTGCCGGCCTGCGCGGCCCGGAGGCGGAGGCGGCGTTAGGCCGAGAGGGCCTCACCCTCGGCCACTTCCCGCAGTCTTTCGAGTACGCGACGATCGGCGGCTTCGCTGCCACCCGCTCCGCCGGGCAGGCCTCGAGCGGCTACGGCCGCTTTGATGAGCTCGTCACCTCGGTGCGGCTATTGGCGCCGGCCGGGGGGATCTCGACCCTGCAGACGCCCCACACCGCTGCCGGCCCGGCTCTGCGCGAGCTGGTAATCGGCTCCGAGGGTGTGCTCGGGGTGATCCCGGAGGTGACGGTGCGGATGCGCCCAGCGCCGACGACGCGGCGCTACGAGGCCTGGATGGCCGAGAGCTTCGAGGCCGGGGCGGAGATCGTCCGCGCTCTGGCGCAGGGTCCCGGCTTACCGGAGATCATCCGCGTCTCCGACGAGGAGGAGACCGCGGGCACGCTTGCCCTCTCCGGGCCGCGCGGCGCAGCCGGAAGCCTCTTCAGCCGCTACCTCGGCCTACGCGGACGCCGCGAGGGGGCGCTGATGATCGTCGGCTACGAGGGCGACGAGGAGTCGACGGCGCGGCGTCGCGCTCTCTCCGTCCGCGCCCTCCGCGACGGCGGCGCCGCTTACCTCGGTCAGGCGGCCGGCCGCTCATGGGAGCACGGCCGCTTCCAGGGCCCGTACCTGCGCGACACGCTGATGGCGATGGGGGCGATGGTGGAGACGCTTGAGACCTCGCACACCTGGAGCCGCTTCGCCGAGCTGCACGACGCCGTCGGCCGCGCCATCCGCGAGACCCTCGACGGCCAGGGCACGCCGGGCCTCGTCTTCTGCCACCTCTCGCACGCCTACGCCGACGGCGCCTCGCTCTACTTCACCTTCATCTCCCGCGCCCGCCGCGGCGCCGAGCTGGAGCAATGGGCGGCAGTCAAGCACGCCGCCAGCGAGGCGATCGTCGCCCACGGCGGCACGATCACCCACCACCACGCAATCGGCCGCGACCATGCCCCTTATATGGAGGCCGAGGTGGGGCAGACGGGCCTAGACGTGCTCCGCGCCGTCAAGGCGCAACTCGATCCCGCCGGCATCATGAACCCGGGCAAGTTGCTGCCCGCGGAGTAACTACCTGCCGGCTTCTTCTTCGATCTTGTTGGCGGCGCCGACTATGGGGCCGGTGACGGTGCCGCGCAGGACTTCGGTGCCGGTGTAGACGGGGGCCTTCTTTTCCTTCGTCGCTTTCGCCAGCGAAGCCTTCAGCTGCGATTCGTCGGTGCGGGTGACCGCGATCTGGCCGAAGGTTTCATTCGCCAGGTAGGCGAGGAGTTCGACCGGCACTTCCACCTGGGCGCTGATTTTGCCGCTCTTGCCGACCGGGGTGGAGGCAAGCGGCAGCATCTTCTGTTCCGAGGCCGCGAGCCAGATCGTGTAGCCCTCGCCCGATTCCGTTTCGTTCAGCCCTTCGGCGAAGACCTGCAGGGCCAGCTTGTTTTTCACCCGCCCGAAGACCGCGACCCCAGAGGCTTCACTGCCGTCGACCGGGTCCAGCACCGCCTTCGTCACTTCTTTGCCCGCCTTGGACGCCGCATTTTCCAGCGCTTCGACGGCTTTGTCGGTGACCTTGCCGGTAGCGCTGGTCGTTTCCGAGCTGGAGCTGGAATCGCCGCCCCCGCTGGTTAGCACGATCACGAGGAAGATGACCAAGATTGCCGCCCCTGCCAGGATTGCCCACAACCCCCGGTTCTCCAGCAGCTTCAGCTCTTTTTTGAGAGGGGGTTTCGGGGGGCCCTTCGGGAGCGCCGGAACCGGTTTCGGCTCCTCTGGTTTTGGCGGCGGGGGAGGAGTCGGCCGCTCCGATGCTCTGCCTGAAGGCTCTGGAATCGAGGGTGCTGGAATCCCTTCAGCTTCCAGTTGAGCCGCTGCGCCTTTTGCGCGGGCGTAGACCTCCTGCGTGGAGATCCCCATCAGGGCGGAGAGATCCTCGTAACCCCCCTCGCCCCGCTGAGAGAGCAGCCGCAGGATCGCTTTCTGGTCGTCGCTGAGGGCCACCGGATCGGAAGCCTATTAGGGTGCAGGGCGTGAACGAGGGAGCTGAGGTTAAGCCCGTGCATTTCGACGGTCTGATCGGCACCGAGTGGGTCAGCGACGACCCCGACGACGCCCGCGTGCGGCTCTCGATTCGCGATGACCTACGGCAGCCGTTCGGCCTTATGCATGGCGGCGTCATGTCAACCCTGGTCGAGAGCGTCTGCTCCCGCGCCACCGCCGGCGCCGTCTATAACGACGGCATGGCGGCGATGGGCCAGTCGATCAACGTCAGCTTCATTCGCCCCGTCACCGAGGGCTCGGTCGAGGTCCGCGCCAAGGCCCGCCACCGCGGCCGCACCACCTGGATCTGGGAAGCGGAGGTGCTCAATGACGCCGGCAAACTCTGCGCGCTCGCCCAGATGACGATCGCAGTACGTCCGCGCCCGGGCGCCTAGCCGCCAAAGCGATTCGTAATCGGCAACCGTCGATCCTTGCCGAAAGCCTTCGGCGTGATCCGGATGCCCGGCGCCGCCTGGCGGCGCTTGTACTCGGAGCGGTCGACCAGGCGGATCACCTCGTCGACCACCGCGGCCGGCATCCCGGCCGCGATCATCTCCTCGCGGCCTTCGTCCCGCTCGACGTAGGCCTCGAGGATGCGGTCGAGCAGCTCGTAGGGGGGCAGCGAGTCAACGTCGCGCTGGTCGGGCCGCAGCTCGGCCGAGGGCGCCCGCTCGATCACGCTAGCCGGCACCAGCTCGCGTCCGGCCCGCTCGTTGCGTCGCCGCACCAGTTCGTAGACCAGCTGCTTCGGCACGTCCTTGATCACCGCGAAGCCGCCGGCCATGTCGCCGTAGAGGGTCGCGTAGCCGACCGACATCTCGCTCTTGTTGCCGGTCGTCAGCACCAGCCAGCCGTGCCGGTTCGACAGCGCCATCATCAGGTTGCCGCGGATGCGCGCCTGCACGTTCTCCGCCGTCAGGTCGGGCTCCGAGGGTTTGGTCGGGTCGCGCGGCACCGCCGCCTCCGGCTCGTCCAGATAACCGCCGAGGGCGCGGTCGTAGTCCGCCATCAGGGGCTCGATCGCGATCTCGATCAGCTCGCAGCCGAGGTTGGCGGCGATGTCGCGCGCGTCCTGCTGGGTCGCGGCGCTGGAGTGGGGGGAGGGCATGACCACGCAGCTGAGCCGCTCCGGCCCGACCGCGTCGGCGGCGAGCATCGCCACCAGGGCCGAGTCGATCCCGCCCGAGAGGGCGACGCCGACGTGTTTGAATCCGTTCTTCTCGACGTAGTCGCGCAGGCCGAGCGCCAGCGCCGCGTAGACCTCGTCGAGGTCGGGGAGCGGCTCGGCCAGCGGACAGGGACCCGCGCCGGGCACCTCGCAGACCAACAGCTCCTCCTCGAACTGGGCGGCGCGGGCGATCACCGTCCCGTCGGGGGCGGTGACGAGGCTCTGGCCGTCGAAGACGAGCTCGTCCTGGCCGCCGACCAGGTTGCAGAAGGCGAAATAGGCGTCGTAGGCGCGCGAGCGTTCGCAGAACATCACCTCGCGCTCGCGGCCCTTGCCGCGGTGGTAAGGCGACCCCGACGGATTGGCGATCAGCCGCGCGCCCGCCTCGGCCTCGGCTTGCGCCGGGCCGCCCGGGAGCCAGACGTCCTCGCAGATCGTCAGCCCGACGGGGACGGCGCCGACATCGATCAACGCCGGCTCACTCCCGGGCACGAAGTAGCGCTGCTCGTCAAAGACGGAGTAGTTGGGGAGGCGGTTCTTGCGGTAGACGGCCTGCACGGCGCCGTCAGCGAGGACGGCGATCGAGTTGTGGGCGTGGCGCGGGTCGTCAGGATCGGCGACCGGCTCGGCGAAGCCGACCAGGACCGTGATCCCCTGCGCCTGCGGCGCCAGCTCTTCGACGGCGCGCTGGCTGGCGGCGACGAAGTGGCGCTTCAGGTAGAGGTCCTCGGCCGGGTAGCCGGGGATGCAGAGCTCGGGGAAGATCGCCAGCTCGGCGCCCTCGTCGCGGGCGCGGCCGATCCACTCCGCCACTTTGGCGGCGTTGGCGTCGATCGCGCCGACGGTGGGATTGATTTGGGCGAGGGCTAGGCGCATCCGCTTCCGCCGGGGCTCATACCCCGAAGTATCTCCGTCGCGGTGCAGAGAGGTAGTTTCGGCCCTCAGTAGGGTTCTTGATCTCATGCGGAACCGCCGGCGGCATCTGGTCGGTACCTCGGCGGCGCTGCTCCTGGCCCTCACCGCCGCCGCTCCCGCCTGGGCGAGCTCCCTTCCGGTCGATGGGCCTATTTCCCTCCATATAGGGGGAAAATCGGCCCATCAACATATTGCCGGGGCGCAATTGGCCTCCGACGCGCAGAAGCCGTTCATTATGCCCCAGTCGCGGCCGACCGAAGAACGGCTTCGGCCGACCGACAAGACCGACCCCAACCGCAATGCCTACTCGGTCCCGGAGGCGCCGAACTCGCCCGCCTGCTCGGCTTACTTCTGCGTGCACTGGGTCGACGAGGGGCTCGACGCGCCCAGCCTCGCCGACCGCAACGGCGACGGCATCCCCGACACCGTCGACCGGGTGCTGCGGGTAGCCGAACACGTCCACCAGATCGAGAACGTCAAGCTCGGCTGGCGCGAACCGAAGAGCGACGGCACCCTCGGCGGCGGCGTGGGGAAGACCGACGTCTACCTCTCCCAGATCGGCGGCGAACTGTTCGGCTACGCGGCGCCGGACCGCGGCCAGGCCGACAAGGAACACCGAATTCCACGGCGGCTGCACGGCTACCTCGTCCTCGACAACGACTACAGCGCCTTCGAGTTCCCGCACACGAAGCCGCTCTATGACCTCGAGGTGACCTTCGCCCACGAGTACAACCACATCCTCCAGTTCGGCTACGACGCCTACCAGGACCCCTGGTTCGCCGAGTCGAGCGCGACCTGGATGGAGGACCAGGTCTACAACAAGATCAACGACTACCTGCGTTATGTGCGGCGCTGGGTCAAGCTCTACGAAACGCCGCTGACGACCAGCTCGATCAAGATGTACGGCAGCGCCGTCTGGAACGAGTGGCTGGCGCGCCGCTACGGGCAGTCGATCATCCGCAAGGCCTGGGCCGGGGCGATCGACGCCAAGCCGGGCGGGTTCGCCGTCGCCGCCTACGAACGGGCGCTGCGGGCGGCCGGGCCGTCGAACTTCAGCCGTGACTTCACCCACTTCGCCGCCGCGGTCGCCGAGTGGCGCACCGGCCGCGGCTTCCGCGAGAGCTACCTCTATCCCGACATGCAGCGCCAGGGGCATCTGCCGCTGGACGGCGAACGGCTTATGCGGCTGCTCAACCACACGACCTTCGAGCTGCTGCGGGTACAGGCGCATGGCGGCAAGGCGATCGTTGTCCACATGACGGCGCCGCGCGGGACCGCGGCCGGGCTGGCGCTGGTCGGGCGGATCGGCTCCGAGCGCCACGGCCGCACGATCAACCTCGTCAACTACCGGCGCGGGGGAGGGCAGATGACCGTGCGCTTGCCCAACCCCGGCCGCTTCCAGCGGATCACTGCGGTCGTCGTCAACGCCGACGCCCAGGCGCGCGGCTTCAGCGCCCGTCGACTTGACTGGCGCTATCTGACCGACCAGGTCCCGTTCGAAATCAGCGGCCAGCTGGTGCGGTAGGCGAGCCTTGCCGACGGGACGAAAACCGGATTGTGTATCCGGTTTCAGTCCCGTCGAGGTTCAGGAGCGCGACTCGGCTGCGACCGGGCCGGAGCCGTTGGCGGAGCTGACGGCCTTCGACTTCTTCGTCTTTTGGACGGCGCCGTGTCGAGGACC
>Ga0207690_10002759_pt1 | contig 10603 bp, 7 predicted proteins | sample KBSC23metaG_FD_184315 | JGI IMG/M metagenome (GOLD analysis project Ga0207690, IMG submission 184315) | Corn rhizosphere microbial communities from Kellogg Biological Station, Michigan, USA - KBS C2-3 metaG (SPAdes) (version 2) | ecosystem: Host-associated > Plants > Roots > Rhizosphere > Soil ...
TCAAAATCCGCCGCCCTTAAAAGCGTGTGGGTTCGAGTCCCACCTTCGGCACCAAGCTTCGATGCGGCCGCGGCGATCTGACACAATGCCGCGATGCGATTGTGGAGCCTGCATCCGCGCTATCTCGACTCCAAGGGTCTGGTCGCCGCGTGGCGCGAGGCGTTGTTGGCGCGCGCGGTGCTGACGGGGCAGACGCGCGGCTATCGCGCGCACCCGCAACTCGCGCGATTCTCCGGTTGCCCCGCGCCACTCGATGCGATCAACGGTTACCTGCACGGGTTGTTTTCCGAAGCGTGCGCGCGCGGGTTCGCGTTCGACAAGGGAAAGCTGCCCGTGAAACGTCCGCTCGCGCGGCTGACCGTCACCCGGGGCCAGCTCGCATTCGAACTGCGGCACCTGCGATCGAAGCTGCATGTACGCGATCCCCGGCGTCTGCGCCAGCTGCCGCGTGCCGTCGGAAGGATCGATACCCATCCGTTGTTTCGCGCAATCGCCGGCCCGGTCGAGGCGTGGGAACGCGGCGAAGGACCCGGGTGACACGCGATGCATCGCGGAACCTTGCCAAACGGAACACGCGTGCTCGTCAAGCAGCGGCACGACGTCTCCGGCGATTTCTTCGCGGCTGAAGCGCACGGCCTGGCGGCCTTGCGCGCTGCGCACGCGTTGCGTGTGCCGAAGGTGTTCGAGGTCGACACGCAACGCATCGTGCTCGAAGACCTGGGCGACGGCCGGCCCACGGCCGACTACTGGCGGTGCGCGGGTGCCGGACTTGCGAAACAACACACCGTCACCGGCGCGCGTTTCGGTTTCGAAGGCGACGGCTACTGCGGCGATTCTCCCCAGGACAACACGCCCGATGACGACGGCTGGCGGTTCTTCGCCGAACGCCGCCTGTTGCCGCAGATGCGCCGCGCGTGCGACGGCGGTTTGATCGAAGCACGCGACGCGAAGGCGGTCGAGCACGTCTGCTCGACGCTTCGCGAGCGCATTCCCGATATGCCGCCGGTGCTGCTGCACGGCGATTTGTGGTCAGGCAATCTGCACGTGTGCGCAAACGGCGAACCGGCACTGATCGACGCGGGCGCCGCGCACCACGGCTGGGCCGAAGCCGAACTCGCGATGCTGACACTGTTCGGCGCGCCGCCGCCGGCACTTTTCGACGTCTACGCCGAACGCGCTCCGCTACGCGATGATTGGCGCGAACGCGCGCCGTTGTACAACCTTTATCACCTGCTGAACCACTTGAATTTGTTCGGCAAGGGCTATCTTTCCGCGCTGCGCACGGCATTGGCTGCATGCACGTGACCGCGCCCAGTCGGAACCGGGTCCCGGGTCTTCGCTTTACAGATCCCGCGCGACGCGAAATCCGACCCTTCCGCTGCGCGCGTCGGCCGCCGCACCCATCCGGAACGATGATCGATCCTGGTCGGGCGCGCTGCCCCACGAACCGCCGCGGATTACGCGCTCGGCGCAACCGGGGTTCACCCACGCGCTGCCGTCACTGGGCGCGCGCACGTAATTTTCGTGCCAGCAGTCGGCGACCCACTCGGACACGTTGCCGCTGATGTCGTAGAGACCGAACGGATTGGGCTGGAAGCTCATCACCGGCGCGGGGCCCCAGTAGCCGTCGTTGTAAATCTTGAATGCATTCGCCCAACTGCGGTGCGCGGGCGAGCGATCGCCGGCGCCGGTGAGATTCTCGACCTTGCCCATGGGCGCGCCATCGCCCCACCAATATGCGGTGGTGGTGCCGGCACGCTCGGCGTATTCGTACTCGGCCTCGGTGGGCAGGCGGTAGTGCTGGCCTGTGCGCTTGGACAGCCATTCGACATAGGCGTGCGCATCGTTCCATGACACGTTGACGACCGGATCGTTGCCCTGCGCGCGCTGGCCCGCGTAGTCGTCCTGCCAGCCCACGCCCGCGCGCGTCTGCATGCGGCCATTGGCTTCGTCGTACACCGAGGCTCCGCCCAGCCGGTCGGAGTCGGGCACGTAGCCCGACTGGCGCACGAATGCACGGAATTCGGCGACGGTGACTTCGGCGCGCGCCATCGCGAAGCCCTTGGCGATCGTCACCTCATGCTGTGGCTGCTCGGCGCCGGTTTGCGAGCGGCCGCGTTGCGGTTCGCCCATCAGGAAGCTGCCATGCGGAATCACCACCATCCCGGGCGCCTGCCCCACGATGTCGAGAAAATGGTCGGCGAACACCTGCCCCGGATGGTAGCTCGAGTATTCGCGCGCGTTCTGCACTTTCGCGAGAAACGCGTCGGTAGGCGCACCGAGCGTGGCGGCCTGCTCCGCGATGCGCTGCGCGAGGCCGAGGTTGCCGGCGTCCAGTGCCGATTGCGCCTGCGCCATCAAATTGTCGGCGCGCCCCGTGCGCATCGTCGCGACACGCGCGCGGGTGTCCGCGAGTGCCGGCGAGGACGGCAGGATCGCAGCCGCATCGGCCAGCGCCGCATCAGCCTTGGCGTCGTCGTTCTGCGCGGCGGCGCTCAGCGCGCGGTCCAGTGCCGGCTGCTGCACGCGCTGCAAGCCTTGGCGTGCCACCACGTTTTCAGGGTCGAGCGACAGGACCTTGCGGTAGACCGCCAGCGCGGTGTCGTCGCCAGGTCCTTCCAGCTTGCCTTTCTGCACCAGCTCACTGGCCTGCTCCAGCAACGGCTGCACCTTGGCGGCGGCGTCGATGCGCGCCGCCAGCGCGGCCATGTCGCCGTCGCGCCCCGGTAACTGCTTGAGCGCATCCAGATTCGTCCGCGCGGCGTCGGCGTCACCGGTCGCCAGTGACTGCTGTGCGTTCGCGACCATGCGCGCGTGCAACAGCGAAATCGCGGATTTCACGTGCGGATCGTCGGGTGCCTCCTTGGCCGCTTCCAGCACCAGCGCAAGCGCGCTGCCACTCCCGGGCCCGGTGAGATTGCCGGCGCGCGCGGCCTTGCCGGCTTCGGTCAGCAACTGCGCCACCTTGCCCTTGCCGCCGTGGCTGCCGAACGCGGCTTCGCGGCCACGCGCCGCGATCACCGACGAGGGCGCCAGCGAAATCGGCGGGCCGGCGTTGAGTTCGGATTCGGCCGAGGTCAGCTTGCGCGGCGTCGGACCAGCCGCCAGCGGGGCGCTGGAAGGGACCGCGTTGTGCGACCGCAGGATCGCCGGCTCGACCTTCAACGCCTGCGGGAAAAACCGGTACACCAGCGCGAACGCCAGCAGCAACACGCCGATCGCGCCACCGATGGCGTGCTGGCGGGTGAGGGTTTGCGGCTTCGGCATGCGTTGGTGACGGCTGGGTGATATCGTGTACGGTTCACGATAGCAAACCTCATTGCAATGGAACACCGATCAATCGTCAGGGGAACGCCATGAACGCGGCATGGATCGATCAGGCTGGCGAGCTTCCGGCGCTGCCGGACCGCGAACCGCTGGGACTCGACACCGAGTTCATGCGCCGCAACACCTTCCACCCGAAGCTGGCATTGGTGCAGGCTGCGCACAGCAGCGAACGCTGGCTGCTGGATCCGCTGGCGTACGCGGTCGGCGCCGACGTGCGTGCGCTCGTCGCCCGTCGCACCTGCGTGATGCACAGTGCCAGCGAGGATCTGGAAGCTTTGATGCCGCTGCTGGACGACACGCCGTTCGAACTGTTCGACACCCAGATCGCGGCGGCGCTGTGCGGCATGGGCGCGGGCCTGAGTTACCAGAAGCTGGTGGCCGGCGTCCTGGACATCGCGATCCCGAAGGACGAAACGCGTTCGGACTGGCTGCAGCGGCCGCTGACTGCCAGCCAGCTCGATTACGCCGAGCAGGATGTCGCGCACCTGGCCGCGCTGCACGACAGACTCGCGGCCGAACTCGAACGTCACGGCCGTGCGACATGGCACGCCGAGGATTGCGCGCGGCTGGTGCAGCGCGCGCGTCGCAACCAGACGGAAACCGATCCGCAACCGCAACGCGGGTTTTCGGCCGCGGCCGACTGGCATCCCGACGCGCAGGTGAGGCTGAAGCGCATGTTGTTGTGGCGCGACCTTGCCGCGCGCAAGCTCGATCGCCCGCGCCCGTGGGTGCTGGACGACGCGCACGCACTGTCACTGGCGCAGCAGCCTCCGGCGACCGCGCAAGCCCTGTTCGACCGCGTGAAGGGCTTGCGCGCCATGCGCGGCCCGCAACGCGCGGAATTGCTGACGCTGCTTCAGGCGACGTCGACCCCGGAAGAGCTGGAAGCCCTGCAGCCCATCCCGCCGGCCCCGAAAGGCGAAGCCAAACGCGCCATCGATGCGATGCGCACCGTGGTGCAAGCCGTCGCCGAGAAACTCGCCCTGCCCGCCGGCCTGCTGTGCCCGCGGCGGCTGCTCGAGGAATTCGCGGTCTCCCGTGTCTGGCCCGCGGGCCTGCAGGGTTGGCGCGCGTCGGTACTGGAAACCGAATTGACGCCGCTGCTGCCGAGCTGAGGCGTTGCCGGAGCGCTTGGCGCGCGACCGCATACCGGCTACCATACGCGGCTCGCTGGCGTGCAATGCGCCGGCGCGGCGGCAACGGGATCCCGATGCCCGCCCTGAAAATCCAAATCGTGGGGCGGTAGCTCAGCTGGGAGAGCGTCGCGTTCGCAATGCGAAGGTCGAGGGTTCGATCCCCTTCCGCTCCACCAATTCACAGTTGCACGGGCCGGCTCGCGCGTCGGCCGCTCATTTTCACCCGCAATCGCACGCTACCTCGCGCTGTCGTTCAGTTGCTCCGTGACGCGGTCGCCACGCAAGCGCAGCGCGTGCGCCAGCGCCATGATCGCGGCCGAAAAAAGCACGATCACGACCAGCCCCGACACCATGTCGAGGTAGCCGAGGTTGCCGGCGTGCTTGTCGAGGGCGGGGTAGCGTCCCAGCCAACTGATCAGCGTGACACCGCCGAGCCACGGCAACATCCAGAAGCCCGCGCGCATGTCCAGCTTCGGCGTGTGTTTGCTCCAACCGGTTTCGTGGATCACCAGCAATGCAAGGCCGAGCAGCACGGCAACCATCAGTTTCCACACCACGTCCCAGCCCGACCAGAACACGATCAGATTGGACGACAGGAACGCGAGATACGGAATGATCCAGCCGCCGCCCAGCCGGAACGGGCGCTTGTGGTCCGGCAGTTCGCGGCGCAGCGCCATCATCGTCAATGGCCCGGAACCGAACGACATCACCATCGCCGAGGTGTGGAAGCCGACCAGCTTCTGCCAACCCGGAAACGGCAGGAAGAACAGCAGCCCCACGAAGAACGCCAGCACCACGCTGACCCACGGCACGCCCTTGTCGTTGACGCGCGACAGCGCTTTGGGCGCGTTGCCGTTGCGACCCATCGCGTAGCTCAACCGCGCGGAGAGAACCATGTAGATCAGGCCGGTGTCCGAGGGCGACACGAAGGCATCGACATACAACAGGATCGCGAGCCAGGTGAGTCCGAGCGCCGTCGCCAGCGCCGCCAGCGGCCCGAATGCCATCGCGTGTTCGCCGAGCCCGGCAATGAACGTGTTGCCGATGTTGGCCCAGCCATTCGCGAGCGCCGAGTCCGGCAGTGCGGCGATGAAAGCGACTTGCAGTCCGACATAGACGACCGTGCACAGCGCGAGCGACCCCAGGATCGCGATCGGCACGTTGCGTTGCGGATTGCTGGTTTCGCCGGCGAGTTCCACTCCCTGCCGGAAACCCAGATACGAGAACACCACGCCCGCGGTCGCCACGGCCGAGAACACGCCGTGCCAGCCCATCGGCATGAAGCCGCCGTATTGCGGCGCGAAGAAATGAGCCGGATGGAATTGCACCGCGAAGAACGCCACGATCGCGATGATGATGATCCCGACCTTCCATACCACCAGCGTGTTGTTGATCCGCGCGAACCAGCGCACGCCCAGCATGTTGATGAAAACGAAACACAGCAGCAACGCGCAGGCGACGCCGAGCCCCGGCGTGGTCAGCACCGGCGAGCCGTCCTTCAACGTCTGCAGCCACGGAATGTAGTTGGCCGCGTACTGCAGCACCGCCAGCACCTCCAGCGGTGCGACCGCGACCGTCGCGATCCAGGTGATCCAGCCGGAGGTGTAACTCGCGAATGACCCGAATGCGAAATGCGGGAAACGCACCACCCCGCCGGACACCGGGAACATCGTGCCGAGTTCGGCGTAGGTAAGTCCGATGAGGAGGATCATCACCGCGCCCACCAGCCACGAGATGATCGATGCAGGGCCTGCCTGCTGCGCGGCGTTCATCGCGCCGAACAGCCAGCCCGAACCGATGATGGACCCGACCGCGGTGAACAGCAGTCCAACGGTGCCGATGTGGCGTTTCAGGCGGTGGTCGTCACCGGCGGGTTGGATCGTCGTTGACGACATGCAAGTTTCTCCTCACCGTTTTGAATGGCACAGCAATATCAGTTCGTCATTCCGGGGCCATCGCCAGCTTCATCGGCGATGCAACCCGGAACCCAGCGCCTATCTGATCGAAGCAAAGACACTGGGTTCCGGGTTCGGCCTGCGATGAGGCCGCAGGCCGCCCCGGAATGACGAAGAAATATTTTTGTCGAGCTCGAAGGTCACGGGACACGCCATCGAACTCGAATACTTCTCACCGCTTCTGGACGCACCGCGTGCAGTGTTGTATCTGGAAATATCCAGCCCTTCACTGCTGATGTGCGGCATTACGCCGGCCATGAGGTCGGCAAGGTAGCGCCCCGATCCGCACGCCATCGTCCAGCCAAGGGTGCCGTGACCGGTGTTGAGGAACAGGTTCCTGAAGTGGGTGCCGCCAACCACCGGCGTTCCGTCTGGCGTGGCCGGACGCAGGCCCGCCCAGAACTCGCCCTGCTTCGGATCGCCGCCGCGCGGGTACAAACCGGCGACCACTTTCTCCAGCGTCGCGCGACGTCGCGCGGGTTCCGAAAGGTCGAACCCGCACACGCCGGCGGTACCGCCTGCGCGGATGCGCCGCTCGAACCGCGTGACGGCCACCTTGTACGTTTCATCCAGCACGGTGGATTTGGGCGCCATCGCTGCGTCAATGATCGGAACCGTCAGCGAGTAACCTTTCAATGGATATACCGGAAGCCGGATGCCCAGCGGCGCCAGCAGCCGCGACGTGTAGCTGCCCAGCGCCAGCACGTAGCGGTCGGCCCGCTCGACACGGCCGCCGATGCGTACGCCGGTAATGCGATCGCCGGATGTTTCGAAGGCTTCCGCGGTGGCGTGGAAACGAAACGCCACGCCAGCCGCCTTCGCGCGCTCGGTCAGCAGTCGCGTGAACAGCGCGCAATCGCCGGTCTGATCCTCCGGCAAACGCAGCGCGCCGGTGAACTGGTCCGCGACTTCCGCGAGTGCGGGTTCAACCTTCACGATGCCGGCACGATCGAGCAGTTCGTAAGGCACGCCATGCTGTTCGAGCACCGCGATGTCGCTGCCGGCGGCGTCCAGTTGCGACTGCGTGCGAAACAGTTGCAGGGTGCCGAGCTTGCGGGCCTCGTAATCGATGTCGAGTTCGTCCGCAAGTTCGTTGAGGCATTCCGCGCTGTAGCGCGCCAACCGCAACATGCGAGCCTTGTTGACGGCATAGCGTTTGGCCGTGCAGTTGCGCAGCATCTGCAACAGCCAGATGTACTGGCGCGGATCGAGGCCCGGCTTGATCACCAGCGGCGCGTGCCGCGAGAACAACCACTTCAACGCCTTCAGCGGGACGCCGGGCGCGGCCCACGGCGCCGCGTAACCCGGTGAAATCTGGCCGGCATTGGCGAAGCTCGTTTCCAGCGCCGGACCGGCTTCGCGATCGACCACCGTCACCTCGAAGCCCGCGCGTGCGAGATACCACGCGCTGCAGACCCCGATCACACCGGCACCAAGAACGAGTACGCGCATGGTCGATTCTTTCGTCGATCACTCGGCGTGATCGAACTCCGGCATGGCATCGAACTTGTCGCCCTTGCGCCACTTCTCGGCGCCCGGCCGCGTGTAGACGACCTTGCCGCCGATGATGGTGTACAGCACCCGTGTGCGCAGGATGTCGTTCGCGGGCATCGTCAGCAGGTCGCCGGAGAACACATCGATGTCGGCGAGCTTGCCGGGCGTGAGCGAACCCAATTCGTGTTCCTGGAACATCGCGTAGGCGTTGTTCCAGGTGTAGGACTCCAGTTCCTGCATCGGCGTCTTGGCCTCGGCCGGGAAGAAGGTCTTTTTGCCGTGGTCGTAGGCGCGGGTGACGCCGCAATAGAACACCGGGATCGGATTGGTGTCCTCGACCGGCGTGTCGGTGCCGTCCAGCACGATCGCGCCGCTGTCGATGAGTTTCTTCCAGACATACGCGCCCTCTTTCGCACGCTGCTCGCCGAGCCGCGGCACCACCATGGGCGCATCGGAACAGGTATGGATAGACTGCATCGACGCGATCACGCCCATCGCGGCGAAGCGCGGGATGTCGGCGGGATTCAGATGCTGCGCATGCTCGATACGGAAGCGCAACGCGTGCGCCGCCGGGTCTTCCTCGAAGATCTTCTGGTACATGTCCAGCACTTCGCGATTGGCGCGGTCGCCGATCGCGTGGATGGAAACCTGGAACCCGTCGCGCGCGGCGATGCGGGCAATCTGCGCGAGATCAGCCATCGGCGTGACGTTCTTGCCGGTGATGTTCGGGGCATCGCTGTAGGGTTTGAGAAACCACGCGCTGCGCGTGCCCAGCGCACCATCGGAAACATCCTCGCCCACGCCACGCACTGTGAAATGATTGTCGGCATAACCGATGGTCTTGTACTTCGCGAGGTTCTTGTCGAGCTTGGCGACATCCAGCACACCGACGTTGACGTAAAGACGCAGCGGGAAGCTTCCATCGGCGACGCCTTTCGCAACTTGCTGCTTCAGCCAGTCGATGGTTTCGAAGCTTTCGCCCTGATCGACGAAACTGGTGATGCCCTTGCTGATTTCGTTCTGCACCGCGAGCTGCAGCGCCTTCTCGCGACGCGCGTCTTGTTCGGCCGGCGGCAATTCCTTGAGGTATTTCTGGTAGGCGGCATACACCGGGTCGGCTGCGGTGTCTTTCAGCATTCCGATTGCATGGCCCTGTGCATCGCGCACGATGGTGCCGCCCACCGGGTCCGGCGTCTTGTCGTTGATGCCCGCGAGTTTCAGCGCCAGCGCATTGGCGTACAAGCCGTGGAAGCTCGCCGTGTTCAGCAACACCGGATTGTTCGGCGATGCGGCATTCAAACTCGCCGGCAGCGGCAGGCCATCCAGGTTCGGTTGCGGCGCGCGATCCCATTTGCTCTCCAGCCAACCGAAGCCCACGATCCATTCGCCGGGCCTGGCCTTGGCCACGGCGGTTTTCACCATCGCGACCACGCCGTCCCAGTTCTTCGCCTTGCCGACGTTGATCTGCATCAGCGATTCGCCGGTGTCCAGCAAATGGCCATGACCCTCGATGAAACCCGGCGTCACGAACGCGCCGCGCAGGTCCATCACCTTCGTCTGCTTGCCGATGTAATGCGAAATCGATTCGTCGCCGCCGACCGCGAGGATCTTGCCGTCGCGGATCGCGAGCGCCTGCGCTTCGGGCTGCAGCGGATCGAGCGTCGCGATGGTGGCATCTCGCAACACCAGGTCGGCCGGCTGCAAGGCGGGCGGGAACCCCGCGACCGGCGGCGCACTGGATGCGAACGCGCTTGCCACGAAGGCAAGCGCGATGCACGGAAACAACCCTCGAATCGACTTCATGGCACGCTCCCTATTCCGGAACCGCACGACCGTGCGGACCCGTCAACATACAGTGCTTACCAGCTGTACGTGATCCTGCCGTAGATATACGCGCCGCTGAATCCGAATGGCGAGAGCTGCGAATACGGGAATACGCCATTGGTGTTCTGGCCCACACGCACCCGGTCCGGATAGTTGTTCAACACGTTGTTGCCGCCCAGCGTGAAGGTCCACTTGTCCATGAAGTAACTGCCGTTGAGGTCGAGAATCCATTCCGGCGAATAGACCTGGTCGAAGATGTAACTGGTCGAGCTGTAACTGGTGACGCTGCCGTAGCGCGTCAGCGTGGCGCCGACTTCCCAGTTGCCGACGTCGTAACGCTCGTCGAGGATCAGCTTGCTGCGCGGCGCGGCGTCGGCCATCAGCCCCTTGATCGCGTTGCGATTCAGGCGCTGGAAATTGACGCCCAGCGAATCGAGGATCGCGGGATTCGGCTCGACCTTGGTGACCTTGTTCTTGTGGTAGTCGGCGCTGATCGTGGTATTGAGCGTCCCGGCATTGCCAAGGTCGGCGCGGTAAGTGGTGACGATATCGATGCCCTGCGAGCGCACCGTGCCCGCGTTGGTGAAATAGTTGAAACCACTGTAGCCCGGGGCCGTGACGCCATGGCTCGCGAGATAGCTCAGCACCTCAGGCGTGGTCAGCGGAATGGTGCTGGACAGCGCGATGCGGTTGTCGACGACGACCTGGTACATGTCGAGGGTGGCGGTGAAGGCGTTGTTGGGCGTCCACACCGCGCCGATGGTGTAGTTCCTGGCCTTCTCCGGCTTCAGCGGTTCACCGCCCAGCAGGCGCGCAAGCGGCATGGTCGAGGGCACGATGCCGCGCAGGTAGATGCCTTCCGGCAAG
>Ga0207690_10002761_pt1 | contig 10600 bp, 5 predicted proteins | sample KBSC23metaG_FD_184315 | JGI IMG/M metagenome (GOLD analysis project Ga0207690, IMG submission 184315) | Corn rhizosphere microbial communities from Kellogg Biological Station, Michigan, USA - KBS C2-3 metaG (SPAdes) (version 2) | ecosystem: Host-associated > Plants > Roots > Rhizosphere > Soil ...
CCGCCGAGCCCGCCTTCGCATGCGCGCACTTGCTGATGTCGGACTCGAACTCCGCGCGCGTGCACGCGTCCTGGATCGTGTTCAGGCGCGCGTTGATCGTCCTGGGCAACGTCACTCGCACGAATCTCAGATTCGCCTGATTGCGCTGCGGCATCGTCAGACGGGTCGTGAACGCACTCGCCTGACCCGCGTGGGTATGGCCTCGCCCACCGACCCGCATCGTCATCCGGGGCTTGAACCCGAGATCACCGCACGCGACCGCCTCGAAGCGATCCGACGCGTTGGCGGTCGTACCCTGAGTGGACCTGAACGTCGCCGCGATCGCGTCATCGTTGCAGTTGGTCGGATTCAGCCAGAAGTCAGGCCTGTCGATCCGCACACGCACGTCGCGCACATCAAGCGGAATGCCTTGCAGGATCGTGGGCAGCGGATCGCTGACGATTCTTACGGTCGCGTCGTGCTTGTCCACGAACACCGCCGCACGCACCGTCACCAACCCGAGATCGAAAGGACCCGCAACAGCCGGCACGACGATCGACGCGCCGAACGGTGCGCCCTTATAGGGCCCCGTCATGTAGGCCTTCCCGTTCGTGATGAAGAACGGGCTGCTCCCAGCTCCGGCACCGACCGTCACATTCCCGATCAGCGACCCGGCGGGGCAGGCGTTTGATCTCGCCTGCGCCTCACTGCACAACTCCACATTGGCGATCCGGGCAGTGAGACCTCTCACCATGTGCACGGTCACGCCGCTCAGCTCCTGATCCTCCTCATCCCGCGTAAAGCGCATCGAGAAGGGAGAGCTGGATCCCGCGACGTTGCTCACGGTCCCAGCCCGGAAGCCCGGCGCGAACGTCGAGGGACACGGCTGCCCTCTGGCGTTCTGGCTCAGCGTGAAGCTGCTGTCCGAGGACACTGTTCTGCCGTTCCAGCCGGTCAGCTCGGCGTGCGTCGTGAACGTGCCGCAGTTGCTCGGCATCGCGAGCGGCGCCCGCGGACCGCTGTTGAGCTCGAGATGGAGTCTCGTGAACGGCAACTGCGGGTTGTTGTCGAACGTCGTGGAGATCTGACCGGTGTCCGGATCCATCACCGCAAGACCCGGCAGTTTGATGACGACGCCCTTCGCGGCCGCCACGATGTAGACAGCCACCAGGGCGTTGAACGGGTTGTCGAACGGCTTCGCCAGGTAGACGTTGCCCGTTACGGGCACGTCCAGCAGCGGTGTGTCGATGGAAACCGTTGCGATCTTCGAGCTATCTGGACACGTGGGCTCAGCGCTGTCTCTCAGAGCGATCTGATCCGCAGCGCAGGCCCCAAGACCATCCGCCGAGGAGGGGTTCACTCGCACACCCCGCGGGAGCGTGACAGTCACCTTTTTCACGTCCGACTGCGAAGCAACCACATCCGGGTCGTCGCTCTGCGGGACCGTCAGGTCGACGGCGAAGCCCGACGGGGCGCCCGCCTGCGAACCCGTCAAGGGTTGGGCTATAAGAACCGGATCGAACGGAACGTTCTCGCAACCGTCGATGCCCAGCGGCACGCCCCAGTCGATGGGATTAAACGGGTAGCCGGGTGGCTCGTGCGGTGCAACGGTTGCCGATCTAAAGTCGCCCGGGTGCTGCCAGGAGTCCATCCGTGCAGCCATTGCCACATCGCCCGGCGCGCTGCACGATGTGGGGTTGCGGAAGAACGCCGTGCGCGGCGCCCCGCTCGAGCACGTTGCGCCACCCAAGAGCGGGTAATTCTCCCCGGGGCAGTCACGCTCGCTGTCATGGCTCGAATCCGCGGGGATGCCCCACAGCGTCACCGTGTTACCGACGATCGCGAGGCCTTGGGGGATGTTCGAGGCTGTCACACCGAGCCCGTAGTCCCCGCCGGTGCGCACATGCGCATCGAGCACCACGATGCTACCGCCAGCGTTGAACCCGAAACGGGCCGGCACACCCGGCGGCGGCACCATGTTGTAAACGGGCACCGGTCCGATGACCCCAACACCATGGCGCACAAGCACAATCCCGATTTGCGAGTCTGCCGGACAGAGTGGCAACGGAGTGAAGTCTCCGTTGGCCAGCTCAGCCTGCGTGCACTTGGCCAGACCCGTGGGGTTGCCCACAAGCCCGGGCGGAAGCTCGACCGAGACGTTCTTCGCGTCCTCGACCGGCCATACGTCACCGACCACGCGGGTCGAATCGGTGTGCGTGGCGAAGTCGATCGTGGTCACGAACTCATCGGGGTGACCGCCTGCCTGTGTGTAGGGCGCACCCTCCTTCGTGGCGGCAACGTCGAACACGTCAAAGCCGAACGCAGGCGGGGCCGTCGTGACCGTGACCGGATCTACGGTGTGAGCCACGTCCGGCGCGCCGCCACCGTCAAGGTCGAACGTCGTCGTGAGCACCTGCGGCGCGCCCAGCCCCACATCGACTTTGATCGCCATCGGCTTGCCGGCCTGATGAACCAGCATGGACGGAGTGCCCGTGCATATGAAGGCACCCGTCGCACCGGCCACCGTGGGACAACTGAAACCGCCACCCACCCGGCTCGTGTCGGCGCTCACGCCGGTCATTCCCGCCGGGAGCGTCACAGTGAGGTTGACATTGCTGCCGTCGGTCGGTTCGTCGCCGACGTTCGTCAGGTCCAGATGGTAAGTGAGCTGGCTTCCGGGCTCCACCGTGGTATTTGACAGCGACGTCACGCGCCACACCATGCTCGCGAACGCGCTCGCCGGGCCACACAACACCAGCACAACGACAAGCAACAGACCCGCGAGCAGCGGCGCTGGACGAGTCGACGCAACTCCATTGTGTCTGGCGAAGCTCATCGCCCGCTCCTCTCGTCCACGGCTCGGTGCGACCGTCGATGCGATTTACGCCGTACGCACCTCCGCTTTCCTCTCACCTTGCGAAGCACGGCTCTGCGCCCACATGTCCGGTGCTTGCGGAGTCTGGCCGCGGCGCCGCCGGCGCTTCTCGATCCTGGCGTAGCGACTTGGTCAGGCGGAGGCGCCGGCGAACTCTGGTCGCGGCACCCCTCACCGGCACAGGCCGGAATCGGTATTGACGGCTCCGGGAAGCCGCCGCCAACGCGAACGTCGTACAGGTCGTAGCTGTCGTCGACGTCCCAGCCAACGAGACGCTCTCGCGTAGCGATGAAGACATCGTCGCCGCTCGCCGTGGCGTCGATGAAGTACGAGGGAGCATTGCTTCTGCCGCTGGAGAGCAGGTGCATGGTCCCGGTCTGACTGTTGTACTCGTAGGCGTCGGGAATACCGTTCGTGTCCTCGGGCACGAGCGCCTCAGCGGTGTTGAAGAACACCCATCGGCCATCGTCGGAGAGCGCGTGCGCGGAGTCCGAGGTGCTCGCGGAAGTCGCAGCATGGTCGCGCACGTCGATCCGCGCGTCGGCCGAGGCCGCTCTGCCGCTCGGGTTGCACGAGGCGCACACGAGTCTTCCGCTTTGAGCGTCGTAGAGGTAGAACTCGCGATGGCCCGCGTGGTCATAGCCGCCGAAGCCGCCGCGCCCGACGAGACCGTCGCTGGTGGTGGTCATGAACAGCAGGAACCGGCCGTCTGGGGAAATGCGCAGCGTCGGCTCGGAGTCGAGGAACGCCCAATCTGTCCGTGGGGTGTTTCGCCGGGCCTCGGTGATGTCTTGGAACGTGCCAATGAATCTGAGTTCGCCGTCATGCCAGGCATAAAGGCCCATGATGTCTGCCGGTGGCTCGCCTGGAATCAGCTGACCATCGCAGACGAAGTAAACGGTGTGTCCGTCGGCGCTGGCGCCCACGACCGTCTCAACGTACCCGTCGGTGATCGAGCTGCCAGAGACGAGCGTGAGCCGCGACCCCGCTTGGGCGTCCCGGTCATACATGTACAGATCCGGGCTGCTATCGGTGTCTCCCGGAAGCAGGCTGTCGTTCGTGATGAAAAACGCGCGTGAGCCGTCCTCCGAAGCTGTTGACAACTGGCCGTTGGTCGCGAGCTGCTCCGTACGCACACCGTCTTCGCGCACGTAGAGCGCGCCCGACTCAGCAGCGGCAGGCACCTGGAAGTAGACGCGGCGCCCATTGCGGGAGACCATCTGCTGGGACTGGAATCTGATCGTTGCGCCCAGGCCAGTCTGTGAGCTTGGCGCGGCCACACATGCAGGCCCAGCCACGTCATCACACGAGGTGTCAGGCGCATTTGGGATACGGCCGACAAGTCGCACCAAGCCATCGGCATTCTCATACAGCTTGGTCGGACAACCAATGCCACCAAGAGCACAAATCCCCTGATATGGCGGGGCATCGGCGGTGAGGCCCAGCGTCGACTCGAAGACCACATGGCTCAGGTCACTCGAAACGCCAGCAAAGCGTGGCTGAATCTGTCTGACGAAGAGGCCGTTGAGGTTCAGGAACGTGAACCATGAGTCTGGGATCGGGTTCACTGAGTCAGTCATGAGCTGCACCGTTCTGACGGCACCCGTCAGGCCTGTGACGCGGTAGAGGTTGGAGACCTCGGCGACGTTCGGCGCATCCACCAACGGCCGCCAAGTCTTGTAGATTGCTGCCGACAGATTTGGCGTGAACCCGTCGACAAAGGTGGCGTTGTTGCCGTTGGACGTCTCGAGCGTCGTCCCCCGGGTAAGCGGGTTGATCCCATGGGTACTCCACCCGCTCGTTCCTGGCGTCCCAGTCCGGTGGCTGACGTACTCGAAATCGAACGACGAACCCTCCACGCTCGCGAAGCCGCCCAAAGCGCTGAATGTCACGCCATTCCCATCCGGCGCGACATGCGTCTTGTCGGTCTGCGGGATCACCTCTACCCCGTTCTTGGCAACAGGCGAGACCAGCTCGTAGCCGCGCTCGTCTGGCAGCGCGACCCCGGTGGCCGATGCCAATGCCGTCAAAGCAGCCAAGATCAGCGTGACCAGCGCTCCGAGCACCACAGCATGGGCTCCAATGCGTACCACCCTCGCCACCTTTCCTTTTGGCGTCGTTCGATACACCGTTTTATAGCTGTTCGTGTCTCTGTGGGCAAGCCGCAACGCTTCTCCCGAGCTTTTTTTTCTTTTTTGGTGTATCTTGCTTTCGACTCCGGAGCCCCGTCGGGTGAGACATAGCCAGTCTCGGCCGGCGGACCCGTCTTCGGATCGTTGAAATCGGGGGAGAGGAGGTGCCAGACCGTCACGTGACAGGCTTGGGCTGTGGGCGCTCTGTGTTTGCCTTGGCCACGCCGCAGCGCGCTAACTAATGACCTTTGGCGCCGACCGTCGGTGCCAAGGTATGAAAGGACCATAAGATGCGCATGAGCGTCAAAGTCAGTCTGACCGCGCTGGCAGCTGCCCTGCTGCTGTCCGCCGCCGTCAGCACCGCTGGAGCGAGGAATCTTTCCGTCAGCAACCAAAATCTCAGAACCACTTGGAGGAGTCTCGAATTCGCAGGTGAATTTGTCACGATCAGGTGTCCGGTCACACTCGAAGGTTCATTCCATGCGAGGTCTATAGTAAAGTCTCCTAGGAGCCTAATCGGCGCCATCACAAGGGCTGTAATAAAAAACGAATCCTGTACTAACGGATCAGCGGTTGCGAAGCTCCTGCCCTGGCACATCACCTGGGAGAGCTTCGCTGGAAGGCTACCTACGATAACCTCTACTCGACTCTTACTGTCCAGATTCCGTTGGTTACTCACGGCAAGAACGATTTTCGGCGAAGTTACATGCGAAATCGGCAACGCCACTGATAACATTAGTGGCGATGTAGCGCTCAACGCAGCTAGCGAAGCCACAACTCTCACCCCCACCGAAGGTAGCAACATAGCTCATCTGACCAACCCCGAAAGAGAACCGTTCGGTTGCTCAGAAGGAAGAATGATCGGTGCCGGGGATGTGATGCTACTAGGCACAACAACCAGGATTAGAGTAACCCTAATATAGTTTCTCTATACGCCTAGTCTCACCGTGGGGGTCGCACAGATCGTTGCGGCCCCCACGTCGCTTAACCTCGACAAGGAATCTGCTGGTGCTCGCGAGACGGAAGCGGACGAAAGTGGCTTTCAGCCAGCCAGCTAACCCCGGTGCCCCGCCGCCCAGCACTCCACAGGGCCGTGGCAATTCGCCATCGCCGCGAGCTGGCCGCTGAGTCTCGCGATCCGCTCGGGTGGGACCTCGTCCGCGAGGTTGTGCAGCTCGAACGGGTCGCTGGCGAGGTCGTAGAGCTCGCGTTCGCCGTCGGCGTACTCCACGTAGAGACTGTCGTGTGAGCGCAGCGCCTCGTAGGAGGGCGGGTTGCCGGATCCGGCGGGCGGCGCGTCCGGGTCCCCGAAGGCGCCGACGTTGCCGTGATGCTCGATCAGCACTGCGTCCCGCCAGTCCGCCGCCGCGCCGCTCGCAGCCGAGCCGGAGTCGCCGCGCAGCAACGGCACGAGGCTGTGCCCGTCCGCGTTCGGCGGCGCCGGCGCGCCCGCCAGCTCGGCGAAGGTCGGGCACAGGTCGGTGTTCTCCGTCATCGCGTCGACCGTCCGCCCCGCCGGCACGCCCGGCCCGGTCACGATCAGCGGCACGCGCACGTCCGCGTCGTACGCCGTCAGCTTTCCCGGCGTCAGCCGGTGCTGGCCGAGGTGGAAGCCGTTGTCGGAGCTGAAGACGATGTACGTGTTGCGCGCGACGCCCAGGGCGCGCAGCCGTCTCTGCAGCCGCCCGATCATGCGGTCGACCGCCTGCACCGCCCGCACGCGGTCGCGGAAGGCCTCGTCGATGCGCACCTGCTCGGCATCCGTCAGCGCGCGGTGCCCGGCAAGCCACGCCGGCTTGTCGCTCATGTCCGCCTCGTCAAACGACGGATCGCGCGGCGCGGTCAGCGTCGGGAACCGCCCCGCGTCGCGCGGCGCCGGGATCGCCGGCGAGTGCGGCGCGAACGTCCACACGTTCAGCATGAACGGCGACCCTTCGGCGACCGATTCGCGCATGAAGCCGAGCCCCTGGCGCGCGAGCACGTTCGTGAGGTAGTCGCGCGCGCTGAAGCCGTGGCGCACCACCCGCACGGTGCGCGCCAGCCGGTAACCGAAGCCCTGGTAGCCGTTGCCGGCCACCGTCCAGTCGGTCCAGCCGGGCGGCACGTAGGGTCCGCCGAGGGTCGTGCGAATGCGCTCCGGCGCGTACTGGTTGAGGTACTTGCCCATCAGCGCCGTGCGATAACCGACGCCCTGCAGATTCGTCGCGTAGGTCTCCTGCTCCAACCCGAAGTCGTGGAAGGCGATGAAGCCGCCGTCCGGACCGGTGTTGCGGAAGATGCCCGTGTCGTGCGGGTACATCCCGGTGAGGATCGACGCGCGCGACGGGCAGCACAGCGAATCGGTGACGAAGTAGTTCGAGAAGCTCGTCCCGCGGGCGGCGAGGCGCCGCACGTTCGGCATGTACGGCAGCAGGTCCGTCGAGAGGTCGTCGGTCAGCACGAAGACGATGTTCGGCTGCGGCGGCGAGAACGGGTCGACGAGCGCGCGCACCATGGCACTGAGCGCGCGCGTCGTCCGCACGGCCGCGCGCACGCCCGCTTCGACGGCGGGCGCGTCCCGGCGCGACGTCTGCTGATGTGCGGTGCCACGGGCGTTCGCGTGCACGGAGGCGGCGCTCGTCGCGCATCCAAGCGCGACCAAAAGCGCGACACCGGCCCCGACGAGCCGCCCCGATCGCCGTCGGAGCATCGCACCATGGATAGCAGCTTGCGAGCGCGGAGGTGCGTCCGGCCCGCCGTCGTGCCGGCGCCCGGCCGGCACGGCGATCGGGCCCGGCCCGCGCGCGCTCGCGCACGCCATCTCCGCCCGTTTTTTACCGTTTTCTGGCTTAACTGCGACTCGCGTGTTAGACTCCCGCGAGGGGGTTCTGATCGTTCGGCCGCGGGTCGTGGCCAGCACGGTGGCCGGGGCCAGGCGCGCCGACTTCACGAAAGGTCACGTTCACATGCGCACGTGGGTACGACTCACGCTGGTCGCGTTCACAGCGTCACTGCTGCTCTCCGCCGCGGCCGGCACAGGATCGGCCAGGAATCTCTCCTTCAGCGAAGTGCACTACAGAATAACCTGGAGTGAACTTGAATTCATGAAGGAAGTCACCATCAGATGTCCTGTCACGCTCGAAGGCTCCTTCCATAAAAGGTCGATAGTCAAGTCCCAAGGGACCCTAATCGGCCTGGTCACCAGAGCCATTGTCAACCAGGCCGCGTGCAGGGAAGGAAGAGTCAGCGCCTTCAACGGCGCCGAAAGGTACAACGGAGGCGTGCCGGCCAACACGCTCCCATGGGTCCTCAGATATGACAGCTTCACGGGAAGACTACCGGCCATAGCGAGCATAAACGTCCTACTCTCCAGGTTCAGGTTCGGCGTCGAGGCGCTCGGATGCGCCGTTCAGTTCGGCAGCGAAATCGACAACGTCTTGTTCGAAGCGGCGCTCGCGGGCGGCGCCATCACCACCCTGACGCCCGTCGTGGGCAGAAACGAAGCGATCGCCGTAGAAACCGACAGGGACCCCTTCGGCGTGTGCCCCAGGCCCGGGCAGAGGGGCTGGTTCACGGGAGAAGGAAACGTCACCGTGCTAGGCGCCGCCACGAGGATCACCCTCACCCTAATATAGGCGTCGAGCTGCCGCAGTTGTGACGTCGGGCCGCACGCGTGTGCGGCCCGACGCGTGTTTCCGTCGCTCAAGGCCCGCCCGGTTCGACCGATCACCGGGTAGACCCCGATGACCGCCCTCGCCGATCCCCCCGTCCACGTGCACGACGCGATGGCCCAGGCCGCCGCGGCCGAGCGCGAGCAGCTGCGAGCCCGCTTCCTCCAGCTCGTGCTGGAGGCGCAGCGCACCGTCCTGCCGGACAACCTCGACCCGCTCTTCCACCCGTGGGGGCACGCGCTGCCCGACGCGACCACCGCCGGCGAGCGGCTTCAGCAGCAGCTGGAGATCCTCGACCGCTGCACGACCCTCTGGCGGCGCCTCGGCGACGACAGAAGCCGCGAGCTGCTCCTGCGCTTCCTCGCCTACAGAGCGCTCGGCCCGGCGCACGTGCGCCTGCAGTACGAGGCGCTCGACTACCGCCGCGCCGTCGTCGAGCTGTCGGTCAAGGCGATCGCGCAGGCTGGCGTGCTCGGCGTGCCCGGCCTGCCGCTCGAGTGGCACTTCCACGTCTATGACCTGTCGGTCGCCGGCTACCCGCTGCGCGCGATCGGCCAGCAGCTGCCGCTCGCCTCCACCTTCGTGCTCTCGCAGTACGCCTACCGCGACCTCGACGTCGGCGCGTTCCCGCGCCCCGGCGACGTGGCGCTCGACGTCGGCGGCTGCTGGGGCGACACCGCGCTGTGGCTCGCCCACCACGTCGGCGAGCACGGCCAGGTGCACACCTTCGAGCCGACGCCGCGCAACCGCCAGCTGCTGGAGCGTAACCTCGCTTTGAACCCGCACGTCGCCGACCGCGTGCGCGTGTGGGGCGACCCGCTCGCGCCGACCGCCGGCGAGTCCGTGTGGGTGCGCGACACCGTCTCGGCCGGCGCGCAGATGCAGGGCGAGCTGCCGGGCGCAGATCAGCACGGACGCGAGAGCGTCGAGCTGCGCACCGAGACGATCGACGCGCTCGTCGCGCGCGGCGACCTCCCACGCGTGGACTTCCTCAAGGTCGACGTCGAGGGGGCAGACGTCGGCGTGCTGGAGGGCGCGGCGCAGACGCTCGTGGAGCAGCGCCCGCGGCTCGCGCTGGCCTGCTACCACAAGCCCGACGACCTGGTCCGCATTCCGGACCTGATCGCCGAGTTTGGGCTTGCCTACCGCTGGTACCTGCAGTGCTCGACGATGACGCCCGTCGACACCGTGCTGTTCGGCGTGCCGGTCGTACCGCCTACGGCCAGGCCGTAGCGGCTCTGTATCTCGTCGTCCCTTCGGCCGCCGAGCTCCAGCCCGATCTGCCGCCGGCGTACGAGCTGCCGATTTCGGTCCCGGTCAGCGGCACTTCGATGGCCGCTCTTTCGCCGTTCGTCACGACGACGTCTTCTCTTTCGATGTAGCCGACGACCGTTCTCGCGTTCACGCTCGCCCACGTCGACTGGCGGCCGAGCAGGTCGCCGATCTGCGTGTGGGTGAGCTGCTGGATCGGCGCGCTCGCGGACGAGAAGTATCTTTCGTACAGGGCCACCGTCGCGTCGACGACGGGATACAGGACCGCGCCTTCAGCCGATCTCGACTGCGCGAGGTTCGTCTGGTGGAAGTAGTGCGGGCGCGGGTCGTTGCCCATCATGTGGCTGAACATCAACAGCGATTCGCGTTCGACGAACTGTTCCCACGTCGCCGCTTCGGTGAAGCAGGTCGTCACTAGCGTTAGCACGCACGCGCCGCCTCTTTCCGCCGGCAGGTAGAGGTAGTTGTACTCGTCGAGCAGCTGTCTTCTGGTCGCGACGTTGTAGTAGACATTCGTCGGGTAGCGCGGGACGGCGCGCGCTCTGCCGTCGAGCCACGTGGAGCCGGCCGGATACGCGGTGCTTCTCACGTTGGTCGGCGTTTCGGGGTACGGCTTCGAGCTGTCGGTCGCGATGTATCTCACGCCGGCCCCTTCGAGCGCAGCCGCAAACGAGGCGTTCTGGCCGTACGGA
>Ga0207690_10002771_pt1 | contig 10588 bp, 8 predicted proteins | sample KBSC23metaG_FD_184315 | JGI IMG/M metagenome (GOLD analysis project Ga0207690, IMG submission 184315) | Corn rhizosphere microbial communities from Kellogg Biological Station, Michigan, USA - KBS C2-3 metaG (SPAdes) (version 2) | ecosystem: Host-associated > Plants > Roots > Rhizosphere > Soil ...
GAGATAGCCTGTTGGCTCTGTTCAAACAGTTCGGCAAAACTTTCAGTCATGTTGATTCCATAGTGGGAAAAGACCGTGGTCCGTCGCGTCTGGTTGGGTGTTGCGAACGAACTTTCTGGTCCACCGGTTGAGGGCGCCTTCGGGTGGTTCCAGGAACCGACCGTCGTCACCATTGGCCAAAACCCCCTGCCGCGGCAGGGGCACAGAAACCGCCGCGCACTCCGGTCAGGACTGCACGACGGCAAGTACTTTCGCGACGACCTCGTCGATGCCCATCCCGGTGGTATCCACCAGCACGGCATCTTCGGCAGGCTTGAGCGGCGCAACCGCACGTGATGCATCGCGGCTGTCACGCGCCTCAATTTCTCGCTGAAGGCCGGCAAGTGTAACGCTGAGCCCCTTTCCCTTCAACTGCTTATAGCGCCTTTTCGCCCGCTCGGCGGCGCTCGCGGTGAGGAAAACCTTGTGGGCGGCATCCGGGAAGATCACCGTGCCCATGTCGCGCCCGTCGGCGACCAGCCCGGGCGCCTTGCGAAAGCCCAACTGCAGCGCCACCAGGGCCTCGCGCACCGGCGGCATCGAGGCGATCGCCGAGGCTGCCGCACCAGCGGTTTCGGTGCGCAATTCGTCGGTGGCGTCATGCCCGTTGACGATCACCCGGGTCGCGTCGCCGTCGCTGGCGGCACGAAACTGGATTTTCGTGCCTTGTGCGCAGCGGGTCACCGCCTCCACGTCCGACAAGTCCAGCCCGGCCATGCCGGCGGCGTAGCCCACGGCGCGGTACAGCGCGCCGGAGTCCAGCAGCCGCCAGCCCAGCCGCTCGGCCACCAAGGCACTGACGGTGCCCTTGCCCGACCCCGACGGCCCGTCGATGGTGAGTACTGGGACGACGGGGGCATGGCTCATGGAAAAATCCTGATCGGTGGCGGTCAAAGCGGGCAGTTTACTGCGTTGACCCCACCGGGAACGCGTGCTATCTAGCCGATCTCTTTGCCTGCAAGCCATGCCTGACCTGCCTTATGACCGACCTTCGCCGCGAGTTCGACCAAGCTGCCAAGGACATCCAGCGATTGGCCAGTCGCCCGGACAACGACACCTTGTTGAAGCTCTACGCGCTCTACAAGCAGGGCTCGGGGGGGGACCTCAAGCGCGCCCAGCCCGGATTCTTCGACTTCGTCGGCACCGCCAAGCATGAAGCCTGGGCGCAGTTGAGCGGCGTCTCCGAAGAGGATGCCATGCGCCGCTACATCGCGCTGGTGGGCCAACTGCTGGCCTGACCCCGGCCGCCATGCGCACGCGGCGCTTGCTTTCGGAGACTGAACACCGGCACATTCATACGATCGTTTGAGTCTCGCGTGGATCGCATGAATTATCCGAACCTGTTCGCCCCGCTCGATCTGGGCCACGTCACCCTGCCCAACCGCATTCTGATGGGCTCGATGCACACCGGGCTGGAGGACAGGGCCGGCGACTACGACAAGCTGGCCGCGTATTTCGCTGAACGCGCCCGCGGCGGCGTGGCCCTGATGGTCACCGGAGGCATCTCGCCCAGCATCGAAGGCTGGCTGAAACCGTTTGGTGGGCGGCTCACGATGCCGTGGCACAAACCGCGCCATCGCAAGCTCACCCATGCCGTGCATGCCGAGGGCGGGCGCATCTGCATGCAGATCCTGCACGCCGGCCGCTACGGCTACCACCCACTATCGGTGGCGCCGTCGAGGATCAAGTCGCCGATCACCCCGTTTACCCCGCGGGCGCTGTCCGCGCGTGGCGTGGAGCGCACCATCGGCGACTTCGTGCGCTGCGCGAGGCTGGCACAGGACGCCGGCTACGACGGCGTCGAGGTGATGGGATCGGAGGGCTACCTGATCAACCAGTTCATCGCCGCGCGTACCAACCGGCGCAGCGATGCCTGGGGTGGCGATGCAGCCCGGCGCATGCGTTTCCCGATCGAGATCGTGCGCCGCACGCGCGAAGCCGTGGGCCGCGACTTCATCATCATCTACCGCCTGTCGATGCTCGACCTGGTCGAGGACGGCCAGGACTGGGGCGAGATCGCGACCCTGGCCAGGGCGATCGAGGCGGCCGGCGCCAGCATCATCAACACCGGCATCGGTTGGCACGAGGCGCGCGTACCGACCATCGTCACCAGCGTGCCGCGTGCCGGCTTCGCCTGGGTCACGCAAAAGCTCAAGGGCGAAGTGACGATTCCGCTGGTGGCCACCAACCGGATCAACATGCCGGACGTGGCCGAACGCATCCTCGCCAATGGCGAGGCTGACATGGTCTCGATGGCGCGCCCGCTGCTGGCCGATCCAGCCTGGGCGAACAAGGCGAAAGCCGGTCGCAGCGAGCGCATCAACACCTGCATTGCCTGCAACCAGGCCTGCCTCGACCACGTGTTCCAGAACCGGCGGGCCAGTTGCCTGGTCAACCCGCAGGCCTGTCACGAGACCGAGCTGAAGATCGAGCCGGGCAGCGTGCGCAAGCGCGTCGCCGTGATTGGCGCGGGCCCGGCCGGCATGGCTTGCGCCAGCACGCTGGGCGAGCGCGGCCATGCGGTCACCCTGATCGACCAAGCCAGCGAGATTGGCGGCCAGTTCAACTACGCCAAGCAGATTCCTGGCAAGGAAGAGTTTCACGAAACGCTACGTTATTTCCGTCATCGACTGGTGGACACCGGTGTCGACGTTCAGCTTGGCCAGGCCGCGGATGCCGCCTCGCTGCGCGTCGGTGGCTATGACGAGGTGGTGATTGCCACCGGCATCACCCCCCGTCAGGTGAGCTTTCCCGGCAGCGGCGATCCGCGCGTACTCAGCTATCTCGACGTGCTGGCCCGGCACCGGTTGGTGGGTGCCAGGGTGGCGATCATCGGCGCCGGCGGTATCGGCTTCGACGTGGCCGAGTTTCTGGTCGAGCATGCTCCCTCACCCACCACCGACGTGACCCGCTGGACACGCGAATGGGGCGTGGACATGCAACTGCGGAACCGCAGCGGCCTGCAGCCACCGCGGCCGCAAGCGCCGGCACGGCAGGTCTGGCTGCTCCAGCGCAGCGAGGGGCGCCCCGGCGCCCGGCTCAACAAGACCACGGGCTGGGTGCATCGGGCTACGCTCAAGGCGAAACAAGTGACCATGCTGGGCAAGGTCAGCTATGAGCGTTTCGACGATCGGGGCCTGCACATCACCGTCGACGGCAAACCGCAGCTCCTGCCGGTCGACCACGTGGTGGTCTGCGCCGGCCAGGAACCGAACCGCCGGCTGGCCGACGAACTGATCGCTGCGGGCATGAAAGTGCATGTAATCGGCGGCGCCGACGTGGCTGCCGAACTGGACGCCAAGCGGGCCATTGCCCAGGGCACCCGTGTGGCCAGCGGGATCTAGGCCCAGACGCGGCGGTACCGCCAGAAGGCAGCGGCGCCGGTGGTGGAAAAGAAAGCGCCCCGCAGGGAAGACGCATCGACATGGGCTCAGGGGGGGAGTTGAACCAGATGTCGTATTTAGCGTCGCTGCGGGGCGAGGGTCGCCGCCACTAAAGGGGGGAGGGGAAGTGGCGGGACGGAAGCGATTTTATGATCGACGCAATAAAGTATCTAATATATATTTAGGTCAAGATTAATTTGAAATAAGTATATATGCTTGACCTCCGCCAGTTGCGCTATTTCGTGGCCGTTGCTGAAGAATTGAGTTTCACTCGCGCTGCGCTGCGCCTGCATCTTTCCCAACCACCACTGTCCCAGCAGATCCAGTCGCTGGAACAGGATCTGGGCGTGCGCCTCCTTGAGCGCACCAAACGCAGTGTGGCGCTGACCGAGCCGGGTCGGGTCTTCCTGGAGCAGGCGCGGCAAATCCTGGCCATGGTCGATGACGCGCGCAGCCAGGTGGTGGCAGCCGCGGCCGGCTACAGTGGCCAGTTGCGGCTGGCCTATACCGTCTCGGTCTCGTTCCACCCGGCCATGCCACAAGCCTTGCTGCGCTTTGGCCAGATCGCCCCCAACGTCCGTCTGCAGCTCAGCGAGATGTACACCGAGCCGCAATTCGCCGCCCTGCTCGCCGGCCAGATCGATGTCGGTTTTGTCCGCGACGAGCCGGTACACGTGCAGGATGCCCGCAGCTTGCGTTTCAGCGTGATCGATCGTGAGCCCCTGTTGCTGGCCCTGCCCGCTGGCCATCCCATGGCCGGCCGCAGCAGCCTGCGCCTGGCCGAAGTGGCTGGTGATGCGTTCGTGTCGCAACCACGCGAGCTTGCCGCGACGCTCTACGACCGGCTGGTGAAGCTGGCGACGCGGGCCGGCTTCCAACCGTCGATCACCCAGCACGCCCAGCAGATCAACGGCCTGCTGGCGCTGGTTGCTGCCGGACTGGGACTGGCCCTGGTGCCGGCCAGCATGCGCACCGTTCGCCTGGCCGGGGTCTGTTACGTGCCGCTGGAAGACCCCGATGCTTTCTTGTTGCTGGCCGTGGCCTGCAGAGCCGACGACCACACCCCGGCGCTGCAGCAATTCCTGGCCACGGTGGCGGAAACGACCGTCGCGCCGGACTTGTGACAAGTCATTGGAGCCGCTACACTTGCGTGCTTACATTTTTAGTCTAGTGTCAGGAGCTGGCCGTGAAGGTGCTTAACTCTTTGAAGTCCGCCAAGGCGCGGCATCGCGACTGCAAGGTTGTGCGCCGTCGCGGCAAGGTGTTCGTGATCTGCAAGAGCAACCCCCGTTTCAAGGCTCGCCAGCGCTGAATCCAACCTGTCGATCCCACGAAAAAGGCCGCGCAAGCGGCCTTTTTCGTGGGTGTTCGTCCAGCCTCCGGCGGCGATGCCGCCGGGACTGCCGTCACTCGTAGCGGACGTCGATGATCTCGTAGTGCTTGACGCCGTTCGGTGCGGTGAATTCGAAGCTGTCGCCGGCGCTCTTGCCGATCAGCGCACGGGCGATCGGCGAGGACACCGCGATCAACCGCTGCTTGATGTCCGCTTCCAGGTCACCGACGATCTGGTAGGTCACCGTGGTGCCGGAGTCCTCGTCCTCCAGATCCACGGTGGCGCCGAACACCACGCGACTGCCCGGTTTCAACCGGGTGACATCGATGACCTCGGCGGTCGACAGCAAGGCTTCCAGCTGCGCGATGCGGCCCTCGGTGAAGCCCTGCAGTTCGCGCGCGGCGTGATATTCCGCGTTCTCCTTGAGATCGCCGTGGGCGCGGGCCTCGGCAATCGCCGCAATGATGCGCGGGCGGTCGACCGACTTTAGCCGCTCCAGTTCCGCGCGCAGGCGCTCGGCGCCGGTCTTGGTGATGGGGGCGCGACTCATGCGCTGAGCTCCTTGTGCAATTCCTGCAGGCTGTGTACTTCACCGTCGCCATGGAAATCCAGCGAATGCACGAGCGCGCGCGCGCCCGCCACCGTGGTGGAATACGTGACGCGATGTTGCAGCGCCTCGCGCCGGATCGAGAACGAGTCGGCGATCGCCTGCTTGCCCTCGGTGGTGTTGACGATGTAAACGATCTCGCCGTTCTTGATCAGGTCGACGATGTGCGGGCGGCCCTCGAGCACCTTGTTGACCCGCTCGCAGGCCACGCCGTGCTCGAGCAGGTAGCTGGCGGTGCCGGAAGTGGCCACCACGTTGAAGCCGCGCGTGATGATTTCCCTGGCCACCGGCAGCAGGCGCTCCTTGTCGCCGTCGCGTACCGACAGGAATGCCTTGCCGATCGCCGGCGTCTTGATCCCGGCCGCTTCATGGCCGCGCGCGAATGCCGCGCCGAAGCTGCGGCCGACGCCCATCACCTCGCCGGTCGAACGCATCTCCGGCCCCAGGATCGGATCGACGTTCTGGAATTTCAGGAACGGGAAGATCGCCTCCTTCACCGAGTAATACGCCGGAATCACCTCGCGCGTTGCATCCAGACTGGCCAGCGAACGCCCGGCCATCACGCGCGCGGCGATCTTGGCCAGCGGCACGCCGGTGGCCTTGGACACGAACGGTACCGTGCGCGAGGCACGCGGGTTCACTTCCAGGATGTAGACGGTATCGCCCTGGATCGCGAACTGGGTGTTCATCAGGCCGATGACCTTCAGCTCCCTTGCCATCGCGCTGACCTGGCGGCGCAGTTCGTCCTGGATCGACGCGCTCAGCGAATACGGCGGCAGCGAGCAGGACGAATCGCCCGAATGCACGCCGGCCTCCTCGATGTGCTCCATGATGCCGCCGATCAGCACGTTGCCCTCGGCATCGGCGATCACGTCCACGTCGACCTCGACCGCGTGGTCGAGGAAGCGGTCCAGCAGCACCGGCGAATCGTTCGACACCTTCACGGCATCGCGGATGTAACGCGACAGGTCGGCGTCGTCATGCACCACTTCCATTGCGCGGCCGCCGAGCACGTAGCTCGGGCGCACCACCAGCGGATAGCCGATCTCGCGCGCCAGCGCCAACGCCTCGTCGGCGTTACGTGCGGTGCGGTTCGGCGGCTGCTTCAGGCCGATCTTCTCGATCATGTGCTGGAAGCGTTCGCGGTCCTCGGCCAGGTCGATCGAGTCGGGACTGGTGCCGATGATCGGCACGCCGGCGGCCTCCAGCGCGCGCGCCAGCTTCAGTGGCGTCTGCCCGCCGTACTGCACGATCACGCCCTTGGGCTTCTCCACGTGGACGATTTCCAGCACGTCCTCCAGCGTCACCGGCTCGAAGTAAAGCCGGTCGGAGGTGTCGTAATCGGTCGATACGGTTTCCGGGTTGCAGTTGACCATGATGGTTTCGTAACCATCCTCGCGCAGCGCCAGTGACGCGTGCACGCAACAGTAGTCGAACTCGATGCCCTGCCCGATCCGGTTCGGACCGCCGCCGAGCACGATGATCTTGTCGCGGCCGGTCGGCGCCGCCTCGCACTCTTCCTCGTAGGTCGAATACATGTAGGCCGTGCTGGTGGCGAACTCGGCTGCGCAGGAATCCACCCGCTTGTACACCGGGCGCACGCCGAGGGTATGGCGCAGATGGCGCACGGCGGCCTCATTGGTGCCGAGCAGTTCGGCGATGCGTGCATCGGCGAAGCCGAGTCGCTTCAGCTCGCGCAGGCGTGGTGCGTCGAGCGCCGTGATGCCCTGCCGGGTGATTTCCGCCTCGGTCAGCACGATGTCCTCGAACGCCGCGAGGAACCACGGATCGACCCGACTGAGGTTGAACACCTCCTCCAGCGACAGCCCGGCGCGGAACGCGTCGGCGAGATGGAACACGCGATCGGGGCGCGGCTCACGCAGCTCGCGCTTGAGCACGGCCAGCCCGTCGTCGGTGCTGATGTCCAGACCCGTCGGGTTGAGTCCGGTCTTGCCGATCTCCAGCCCGCGCAGCGCCTTCTGCAGCGACTCGTGGAAGCTGCGGCCGATCGCCATCACTTCGCCGACCGACTTCATCTGCGTGGTCAGGCGTGCATCGGCCGCCGGGAACTTCTCGAAGGCGAAGCGCGGGATCTTGGTGACCACGTAATCGATCGACGGCTCGAACGACGCCGGCGTGAGGCCGCCGGTGATGTCGTTCTTCAGCTCGTCCAGCGTGTAGCCTACCGCCAGCTTGGCGGCGACCTTGGCGATCGGGAAGCCGGTCGCCTTCGACGCCAGCGCGGACGAACGCGACACGCGCGGGTTCATCTCGATCACCACTACGCGGCCATCGGCGGGGTTGATGCCGAACTGTACGTTGGAGCCGCCGGTGTCCACGCCGATCTTGCGCAGCACCGCGATGGAGGCATCGCGCAGGCGCTGGTATTCCTTGTCAGTGAGGGTCTGCGCCGGCGCCACGGTGATCGAGTCGCCGGTATGCACGCCCATCGGGTCGAGGTTCTCGATGGCGCAGATGATGATGCAGTTGTCCGCGGTGTCGCGGACCACCTCCATCTCGTACTCCTTCCAGCCCAGTACCGATTCGTCGATCAGCACTTCGTGGGTCGGCGACATTTCCAGGCCGCGTTTGACGATGGTCTCGAACTCTTCGCGGTTGTAGGCAATGCCGCCGCCAGTGCCGCCCAGCGTGAAGCTGGGCCGGATGATCACGGGGAAACCGAGCTTGGCCTGGATCGCCAGCGCGTGTTCGAAACTCTTGGCCACGTCCGATTTCGGGCTTTCCAGCCCGATCTCGGTCATCGCGCGCTTGAACAGTTCGCGATCCTCGGCCATGCGGATGGCTTCGCGCCTGGCGCCGATCAGTTCGACGTTGTACTTCTCCAGCACGCCGTGGTCGGCCAGATCCAGCGCGCAATTCAGCGCGGTCTGTCCGCCCATCGTGGGCAGCACGGCGTCCGGACGTTCCTTGGCGATGATGCGTTCCACCGTCTGCCAGTTGATCGGCTCGATGTAGACCGCGTCGGCGGTGTCCGGGTCGGTCATGATGGTGGCCGGGTTGGAGTTCACCAGGACCACCCGGTAGCCCTCTTCCTTCAGCGCCTTGCATGCCTGCGCGCCGGAGTAATCGAACTCGCAGGCCTGGCCGATCACGATCGGGCCGGCACCGATGATGAGGATGCTCTTGATATCGGTACGCTTGGCCATTTCAGCGGGCCTCCTGCATCAGTGCAGCGAAACGTTTGAACAGATAGCCGATGTCCAGTGGTCCCGGGCTCGCCTCGGGGTGGCCCTGGAAGCAGAACGCCGGACGGTCGGTGAGCGCGAAGCCCTGCAGCGAGCCGTCGAACAGCGAGACGTGCGTGATCCGCACGTTCGCCGGCAGTGTGGCAGGGTCCACCGCGAAGCCATGGTTCTGGCTGGTAATCAGCACGCGGCCGTCGTCCAGGTCCTTCACCGGATGGTTCGCGCCGTGATGGCCGAACTTCATCTTCAGCGTCTTGCCGCCCAGTGCCAGGCCCATCAGTTGATGGCCGAGGCAGATGCCGAACAGCGGGATCTTCGCATCGAGGAATTGCCGGGTCGCCGCGATGGCGTAATCGCAAGCTGCCGGGTCGCCGGGGCCGTTGGACAGGAACACGCCATCGGGTTTCATCGCGAGCACCTCGACGGCGGGCGTCTGCGCCGGCACCACGGTGACCTCGCAGCCTTGCTCGGCGAGCAGGCGCAGGATGTTGAGCTTGGTGCCGAAGTCGTAGGCGACCACCTTGAAGCGCATCGCGGGCTGGTTGAACGCGGTGCGGTCGAGATCATAGATGCCCTGCTTCCACGTGTACCGGCTCGCGGTGCTGACCACCTTGGCCAGGTCCATGCCGGTCAACCCGGGGAACGCGCGAGCCTTGGCCAGCGCGGCCTCGGCATCGATCTGTTCGCCCGCCGCGATGCAGCCGGCCAGCGCGCCCTTGTCACGCAGGATGCGGGTCAGTCGGCGGGTGTCGATGCCGGCGATCGCGACCGTGCCGTGGCGCCTCAGGTAATCGGGCAGGCTTTCGGTGTTGCGCCAACTGCTGGCTCGGCGCGGCACGTCGCGCACGATCAGTCCGGCCGCATGCACGGCGGTGGATTCGACGTCCACGGCGTTGGTTCCGGTATTGCCGATGTGCGGGTAGGTCAGCGTGACGATCTGGCGCGCGTAGGAGGGATCGGTGAGGATCTCCTGGTAGCCGGTCATCGCCGTGTTGAAAACCACTTCGCCGACGGTTTCGCCACTGGCGCCGGCGGCGTGACCATGAAACACGCTGCCGTCTTCGAGGGCCAGCAGGGCAGGAATGGGCATCAGGATAACCGCCTTTTGGATACAGCGAAGTCCGCAAGCCGCACGATGGCTGGCCTGTGGAACTTGGTGGGGAAAGAAATTCGGGCGGGTGGAAATGATAGGCGGCGAGGCCGTTTCTGTCCACCTTACGGAACATGAATCCGACGAATTCCTGCCCATCCGTGCCGACTGGACGGCGCTACACTAGGCCACATTTTTTCGGAGTCCGATGCCCCATGAGTGCTGCCGTACTGCTCGATCCTGCCCGCCTCGATCGCCCGGATACCACGGTTCAGCACCAGCCCTTCCCGTTCATGGTGGCGCACGGCCAGTTGCCTGACGAAGTACGCGGCGACCTGGACCGCGACTTTCCGCACTACGCCAGCGCCGGCTTCTTTCCCTACGATCCGGCCGACTGCGGCCCCAGCGTCAATACGCTGATCGAGAACATGACTGCGCCGGCGTTTGCCCGCGCCATCGGCCAGCGCTTGGGCATCGAGCACCTCGACCAGTACCCGACCTTGGTAACGCTGTGCCGCCTGCTCAACAAGCGCCACGGCACCATCCATACCGACAGCAAGTCCAAGGTGGCCACCGCGCTGATTTATCTGAACCCGCAATGGCCGGACACCAGCGACGGCTGCCTGCGTTTCCTGCACAGGATCGACGATATCGACAGCGTGGTAGCGCCGGAATTGGCGCCGCTCTACGGCGAGTTCGCCGTCTTCAAGCGCTGCGAAAACTCCTTCCATGGCCACCTGCCCTACGAGGGCGAGCGGCGGGTAATCCAGGTAGCTTGGCTGACCAGCGAGGAAGAGAAGCTGCGCAAGACGAAACGCGGCAAGTTCTCGCGCGCGTTCAAGAAATTATTCGGCCGCCTGGACGCCAAACTCGGTGCAGGGCGCGATCGCAACGCCTCGCACCCTGACTGAGTCCTTCCTTTTCCTGTCT
>Ga0207690_10002773_pt1 | contig 10581 bp, 9 predicted proteins | sample KBSC23metaG_FD_184315 | JGI IMG/M metagenome (GOLD analysis project Ga0207690, IMG submission 184315) | Corn rhizosphere microbial communities from Kellogg Biological Station, Michigan, USA - KBS C2-3 metaG (SPAdes) (version 2) | ecosystem: Host-associated > Plants > Roots > Rhizosphere > Soil ...
TCGGCGCGCTGCTGACCCTGGTGATCTTCAACGCTTCGCTGGACCTGTTCGCCTTCGTCGGCATCGTGATGCTGATCGGCATCGTCAAGAAGAACGCGATCATGCTGATCGACTTCGCGCTGGAGCGACAGCGCGAGGAAGGCATGTCGCCCGCCCAGGCGATCTTTGACGCCTGCCGCGTGCGCTTCCGCCCGATCATGATGACCAGCATGGCGGCGATGGCCGGCACCCTGCCGATCGCGCTGGGCATCGGCGCCGGCGCCGAGGTGCGCCGCTCGCTGGGCCTGGCGGTGGTCGGCGGCCTGGTGTTCTCGCAGATCCTCACGCTGTACCTGACGCCGGTGATCTACATCTACATGGACCAGCTGCAGCAACGCTTCCAGCGATCGGGCAGGACATCGCCGGCGCGATAGCTTGCGGCGTTCAGCCGTCCGCGACTAGGCTGGCCGCTTCGTCATCGAGGGAGCGGACATGCGCAGCCTGGCATCGGTCGTCACCGTATTCGCCGCCGTCGCCGGCATGGCCATCGGCGCCACCGCCTGCGCCGGCACCCCCGCGCAGATGGACGCCGCCGCCTTGCAGGCCTGGGCCGGCAAGCCGTGGGACAAGGCCGCGCTGATGAACACCACGGTGGAACTGGGCCGCTACCGCAACGTGCCGGTGGTTGCCGAATTCCCCTGTTCAGACGTCTGCCCGCAATACACCGTGCGCATCATCCACTACCAGCTGCCGCCGGAGGCCTCGTGCGCCAGCGTGGGCGGCGTCGAGAAGGAAGTGCTGGTGCCGATCGCGATCACCGTGCGGTCGAAGACGTTCTGCATCCCCGAACCGCTGGTGGCGTCGGGGCAGTACTACGCGAAGTGACCCGGCTATGCTCCTCCCCCTGCGAGCAGGGGGAGGTTGGGAGGGGGTGCTCTTGATCTTGCAGCGAAGAGCGACCCCTCACCTGAAGGACTCCTTTCAGTCGCCCAACCCTCCCCTGCAAGCAGGGGAGGGAGCAGAGTCCATCACTCGCCGGCGCCGTCCTTCGCGAACGCACCGGGCGCGGAGCCGAAGTCGCCGTTCGCTTGGGCAGCCATGTACGAGAACGCCGCGTACACCGCCACGTTCTGCGCCAGCTCGGCCGGATCGATCTTGTCCAGCGTGTCGTTGGGAGTGTGGTGCCAGTCGAAGTACTTCGTGCCGTCCTGGGTCAGCGACAGCGCGGCCATGCCCTTGGCGTGCATCTGCGACAGGTCCGAACCACCGCCGCCGGGACGCGTGGCGTCGTAGGCCACGCCGACCGGTTCCAGCACCCTGGCGATCTGGCCGATCGCCTCGCGTGCCTCGGGCTTCACGCTGGCGCTCATGCGCCAGATCTTGCCGGCGCCGAAATCGGACTCGGTGCCGAGCTGGAACTTCGCCACCTCGGCGCCGTGCTTGTCGGCGTAGGCGCGGCCGCCCCACAGGCCCATCTCCTCGTTGGCGAACGCGATCACCCGGATCGTGCGGTCGGGCCGCTGCGGCAGGTCGCGGATCAGCTTGCCGGCGGCCATCGCGATCGCCACGCCGGCGCCGTCGTCGATCGCGCCGGTACCCAGGTCCCACGAGTCGAGGTGGCCGCCGATCGCCACCACCTGGTCGGGGTGCTTGCGGCCGGTGATCTCACCGATCACGTTGGCGCCGGTGTATTCGCCGACCACGCCGCAGTCGAGATCGAGCTTCAGCGTGACCGGTTTGCCGTAGGCCAGCACGCGCTCGAGCTGGTCGGCGTCGGGGTTGGTCAGTGCGGCGGCGGGGATCGCCTTGGCCGGGTCGCGGAAACCGGTGACGCCGGTATGCGCGGCGCGCTGCTGCGCGTCGGTGCCGACCGAGCGCAGCAGGTAGCCGGCGGCGCCCTTGGCCTGGGCGATCACCGCGCCCATCGTGCGCACGGCCGAGCCCATGCCGTAGCCGTGGCCGTCCTTCGCGCGCTCCATGCGGTAGCCGACGTAGACGATCTTGCCCTTGATGCTGGCCGGATCGGCCGCCTTCAGCGCGTCCAGCGTGTCGAATTTCACCACCTCGGCGGTCAGCCCGCCCTTCGGCGTGCCGGCCGAATAACCCAGCGCGGTCAGCACCAGCGGCTGCGGGAACGGCGCCACGATCGCGGCGTGCTCGCTGCGGCGCACCCACAGCGGATACGTCACCGCTTCGGTGTAGACCTTGTCGTAGCCCAGTTCCTTGAACTTCGCCACGGCCCAGTCGACCGCGCGGCGGTCGGCCTCGCTGCCGGCCATGCGCGCGCCGACCTCGGTGGTCAGCGATGCAGTGACCTTGTACGCGGTGTCGTCGTGCAGTGCCTGGTCGCGCAGCTGTTCGGCCGTCTTTACGGCCGTGGCGGGAATCGTGGTGGTGGCGGCGCTGGCGATGCCGCTGGCCAGCAGGCCGGCGGCGAGCAGGGTGAGGGGAAGACGGCGCATCGGGGGACTCCGCTGGGTAAACCCCGATTATGGCGTTGTTGCCGGTTGCCGCTTAGGCCAGAAGTCATGGTAGCGGGGGAGCCGCTTCGCAGGGCGGGCAGTGCCGGCCCTACGAAGCCATGGCTTCTCCCGTTACGGCTTGTTCTTCAGCAGATCGCGGATTTCGGTCAGCAGGGCCACGTCGGCCGGCGGCGCGGCGGGGGCCTCTTCCTGCTTGCGGCTGAGCTTGTTGATCCCCTTGATCACCATGAAGATCGCGAACGCGATGATGATGAACTGGATCAGCGTGTTGATGAAGGCGCCGTACTGGATCGCCACTTCGGCCACCTTGTGCGCCGGGTCGGTGACGTCGGCCGGCTTGAGCACCCATTTCAGCTGGCTGAAGTCGATGCCGCCCGTGAGCCAGCCGATCGGCGGCATGATGATCTGGTCGACCAGGGAAGTGACGATCTTGCCGAACGCGCCGCCGATGACCACGCCGACCGCCAGGTCGATGACATTGCCACGCATGGCGAAGGCCTTGAACTCGCTGATCATGCTCATGCTGCTGGTACTCCCTTGGTTGGGCCGGATGGCGCGTCGAATGTAGCGCGACAAGCTAGGCGCGAACAGATGAAGGCTTCGTGGAAGATCAGACGATCCGGCCGCGCAGTTCCGCCACGCCGACCAGCTCGGCATGGAAGCGGTCGCCGCGCTGCAACGCAGCAACGCCGGCCGGCGTGCCGGTGAAGACCAGGTCGCCGGCTTTCAGCTCGAACAGCGTGGACAGCGCCGCGAGGATGTGCGGCACGTCATGCACCATCTCGCCCAGCGTGCTCTGCTGGCGCAGTTCGCCGTTCACGCTGAGCCGCAGCACGGTCTGTGCATCCACGGTCGCCGCGTCGGCCGGGCGCAGCGCGGAGACCGGAGCGGAATGGTCGAAGCCCTTGGCCACGTCCCACGGGTGGCCCTTGGCCTTGGCCTGCGCCTGCAGGTCGCGGCGGGTGAGGTCCAGCCCCACCCCGTAGCCCCACACCAGCGCCTTGGCCTGCGCGGGGCTGAGGTCGTGGCCACCGGCACCCAGCGCCACCACCATTTCCACCTCGTGGTGCAGGTCGGCCGTGGCCTGCGGATACGCCACGTCGGCGCCGTCGCCGACCACCGCATCGGCCGGCTTGCAGAAGAACATCGGCGTGGACTTGTCCACCGTGGCGCCCATCTCGCGCGCGTGCTCGGCGTAGTTGCGGCCGATGCAGAACACCCGGCGGATCGGGAAACGCTGGTCGGAACCGATGACCGGCAGACTGGGGATGGCGGGTGCGTCGATGATGTAGTTCATGCGCGCAAGCCTAGCAAAGCCGGGGTTACAGTAGGAGCCGGGTCGACGCGGATGACAGCTGTCACCGACGATGGCTGATGCTGCACCCTGATCGCCCTGTCTTCGATCAGCCAATCTTGTACTCATCAAACAGCCGGCAAGCGCCGGGCGGGGAGCACGAGTGGATAACGCGGGGTTGCTGAAAGAACTGCGCATCGAACGCCACCAGCGCGAGGACCACGGGCGCAACCCGGGACGCTGGCTGTGGATCGGTGGCGCGATCGTCGTGCTGCTGTTGCTGCTTGGCGGCGCCGCGCAGCTGTTCTTCGGCCATCGCGCGGTGACCGTGCAGACTGCCATCGCGGTGGCGCCCAGTGCCGGCGGCGAGGCGGGCGCGGTGCTGCAGGCGACCGGCTACGTCACCGCGCGGCGCCAGGCCACGGTGTCGGCGCAGATCACCGGCACGCTGACCGCGGTGCTGATCGAGGAAGGCGACCACGTGCAGAAGGGCCAGGTGCTGGCGCGGCTGGACGACAGCGGCTACAAGGCCCAGCTCGAAGCGGCGAAGGCGCAGGCCGATTCGGCGCATGCGCAGGTGGCGCAGATCCGGACGCAGCTGACGCAGGGCAGCCACGACGCCGCGCGGCTCGACGCCCTGGCCGCCCGTGGGCTGGTGTCGAAGCAAAGCGCCGAGCAGGCGCGTACCCAGGTCGACAGCCTGCGTGCGCAGCTCAACGCGCAGCAGCAGCAGGCCAAGGCGGCCGACGCCCAGGCCGCGGTGGCCCAGGTCAATTTCGACTATTGCGTGGTGCGCGCGCCGTTCAGCGGCGTGGTCACCACCAAGGACGCGCAGGTCGGCGAGATCCTCTCGCCGCTGTCCGCCGGCGGCGGCTTCACCCGCACCGGCGTGGGCACCATCGTCGACATGGATTCGCTGGAGATCGACGTCGACGTCAACGAGGCCTACATCGGCCGGATCAAGCCGGACATGCCGGCCGACGCAGTGCTGGATGCGTATCCGGACTGGAAGATTCCCGCCCACGTGGTCGCCATCGTGCCCACCGCCGACCGCGGCAAGGCCACCATCAAGGTGCGCGTGGCGCTGGAGAAGAAGGACGCCCGCGTGGTGCCCGACATGGGCGCGCGGGTGTCGTTCCTTGAAGAAAAAGCGAAGGCCCATGCCAGCGTGCCGCAAGGCGTGCTGGTGCCGGCCACGGCGATCGTGCAGCGCGACGGCCACAGCGTGGTGTTCGTGCTCGACGGCAGCAGGGTGCGCCAGCGCATGGTGAGCCCGGCTGCACAGACTTACGGCGACCTGCGCCTGCTGCCCGCCGCGGTGAAGCCGGGCGACAGCGTGGTGGTGTCGCCGCCTGCCGAACTGCGCGACGGTTCGGACGTCCAGATCAAGGCGCCATAGGGCGCCCCCACACACATTCACCGGAGAGCCTGCCATGTCCACGCTGATCGAGATCAGGGACCTTGCCAAGACCTACGAGCGCGGCAAGCAGAAAGTCGAAGTGCTGCACCACGTCAACCTGGACATCGCCGAAGGCGATTTCCTCGCGCTGATGGGTCCGTCCGGATCGGGCAAGACCACCTTGCTCAACCTGATCGGCGGGCTGGACACGCCGAGCGCCGGCAGCATCAGCGTGGGTGGCCAGCGCATCGACCAGCTCGGCGGCGGCGCGCTGGCGAAATGGCGCGCCTCGAACGTGGGTTTCATCTTCCAGTTCTACAACCTGATGCCGATGCTGTCGGCGCAGCGCAACGTGGAACTGCCGCTGCTGTTGACCAGGCTGTCGGGTGCGCAGCGCCGGAAGAACGCGGCCATCGCGCTGCAGCTGGTCGGCCTGGCCGACCGCGGCAGCCACAAGCCGGGCGAACTGTCCGGTGGCCAGCAGCAGCGCGTGGCGATCGCCCGCGCGATCGTCTCCGACCCCGAGCTGCTGGTCTGCGACGAGCCCACCGGCGACCTCGACCGGCAGTCCGCCGAGGATGTGCTCGGCCTGCTGCAGCAGCTCAACCGCGAGCACGGCAAGACCATCGTGATGGTCACGCACGATCCGAAGGCGGCCGAATACGCCAGCCATACGCTGCACCTGGACAAGGGCACGCTCGTCGAGCAGGCGCTGGCCTGAGGAGGCAACGATGAAATACCTCCACTTGATCTGGGCCGCGCTGTTTCGGCGCAAGACCCGCACGATACTTACCCTGGTCTCGATCATCGCCGCGTTCCTGCTGTTCGGCATGCTCGACGCGGTGCGCACTTCGTTCGACCAGGCCGGCAAGAGCGCGAACGGTGCCGAGCGCCTGCAGACCGGCTCCAAGCTGTCGTTCATCCAGACCCTGCCGTCGTCGCTGGAGCTGCCGATCGGCAGGGTGGCCGGGGTCAAGGCGGTGGCGTATGCGAACTGGTTCGGCGGCGCCTATCAGGACCCGCACAACCAGATCTTCAGCTTCGCGGTGAGCCCGAACTACATCGATCTGTTTCCCGAGATCGAGGTGAGCGCCGAACAGCGCAAGGCGTTCGACGCCACTCGCACCGGCGTGCTGGTGGGCGAGGAGCTGGCGCGGAAGTACCACTGGAAGGTGGGCGACCGGCTGCCGTTGCAATCCACCATCTTCCCGACCCGTGACGGCAGCAAGAACTGGAGCTTCGACATCGTCGGCATCCTGCATCCGAAGGACAAGAGCGCGGGCGGCATGTTCAACCAGTTGATCCTGCTGCACTGGAAGTACTTCGACGACAGCACGCCGTACAACCAGGGCGCGGTGGGCTGGTACGTCAGCCGCGTCACCGACGTCAACCAGGCCGACCGCGTGGCCAAGGCGATCGATGCGATCTCGGCCAACTCCGACCACGAGACCCGCACGCAGACCGAACAGGCCGCCACGGCGAACTGGATCAAGCAGCTCGCCGACATCGGCCTGATCGTGGGCTCGATCATGGGCGCGGTGTTCTTCACCCTGATGCTGCTGTCGGGCAACACGATGATGCAGGCGGTGCGCGAACGGACGTCCGAACTGGCCGTGCTCAAGACGATCGGCTTTTCCAGCCGCAGCGTGCTGTGCATGGTGCTGGCCGAATCGGTGCTGCTCTTGCTGATCGGCGGCGTGGTGGGGCTTGGCATTGCCACGGCGCTGATTCCCGCCGTCGGCCCCAACAGCGGCCTGTCGCTGCCGCCGGTGGGCGCGGGCAACTGGGCGCTGGGCATCGGTCTGATGGTGCTGATCGGCCTGGTGGTCGGCGTGCTGCCGGCGCTGCGCGCGATGCGCCTGAACATCGTCGATGCACTGGCCGGTCGCTGAGGAGTACGCCATGAACAAGTTCAAGAATTTCATGATCGGTCTGGGCCTGGTGGTGCTCCTGGTCGTGGCGCTGGCGATCTGGGTCAAGCTGACCTGGCCGCTGGTGCTCGCTGCCGCCGCGCTGTTTGCCGTGTGGATGGCGCTGACCCGCCAGGGCCGCCAGGCGGCGTCGGTGACGGCGGTGGGCGTGAGCACCTTGCGCCAGCGTCTGGGTTCGTCCTCGGTAATCGTGATCGGCATCGCCGGCGTGGTCGGCGTGCTGGTCGCCCTGCTGGCGATGGGCGAGGGTTATGCCGAAACCCTGCGCAAGACCGGCAACACCGAAACCGCGATCGTGATGCGCGGCGCGTCAGCCTCGGAAGTGATGTCGGTGCTCGAGCGCGACAGCGTGGTGGTGATCCCGCAGGCCGCCGGCATCGCCCGCGATGCTCAGGGCAAGCCGATAGCCTCGCCGGAGATCGTGGTTGCCGCCAACCTTCAGTTGAAGGGTGGCACGGCGGACGACGTGGGCAGCGTGCAGCTGCGCGGCATCAGCGACGAGGCGTGGACGGTGCGGCCGAACGTCAAGTTGGTGGCCGGGCGCAAGTTCAAGCCCGGCATGCACGAACTGATGGTGGGGCAGGGCGCGCAGCGCGAGTTCGCCGACCTGGACGTCGGCCATCAGATCAAGCTGGGCAACCAGTTGTGGACCGTCGTCGGTGAGTTCGCCTCCGGCGATGCCCTGGACTCGGAGCTGTGGGCCGATGCGAACGTGGTCGCCGAGGCCTATCGCCGTGGCGGCAGCCGCAACTCGGTGACGGTGAAGCTGGCCGACCCGCGCGGCTTCGACGCGTTCAAGGCCACGCTGCAGGCCGACCCGCGTCTGAAGGTCGACGTCAGCACCACCATCGACTACTTCAGCAAGCAGTCCGAGGGCACCTCCAAGATGATCAAGGCGATCGGCATCACGGTCGGCGTGATCATGGCAATCGGCGCGATCTTCGGCGCGCTCAACTGCATGTTCGCCGCCGTCGCCGCCCGTGCGCGCGAGATCGCCACCCTGCGCGCGATCGGCTTCCGCGGCATGCCGGTGGTGGTGGCGATCATGCTGGAGACGATGCTGCTGGCCCTGCTCGGCGGCCTGCTCGGCGGTGCGCTGGCGTGGCTGATCTTCAACGGCTACACGGCATCGACGCTGGCCGCGGGCTCCGTCGGCAAGCTCAGCTTCGAGTTCAGCGTGACCCCCGCGCTGCTGTGGAGCGGCCTGAAATGGGCACTCGCGATCGGCTTCATCGGTGGCTTGTTTCCGGCCGTTCGTGCAGCACGGTTGCCGGTGACCGCGGCCTTGCGGGAACTGTAGTCTTGCGATGTACGCGCAGGAGCCCGCTGGCGGGCGATGCTCTTGATCCAGGGCATCGCCCGCCAGCGGGCTCCTGCACAAGCAGGTATTACGGCATCACCGGCGGCACGTAGGTCAGCGTCAAGCCGAGCAGCCACAGCATGCCCAGCACCAGCGGCACGTGCACCACCAGCTGGATGAAGGTGTAGCCGACCACGTCGCGCGCCTTCAGCCCGAGCACGCCGAGCAGCGGCAGCATCCAGAACGGGTTGATCAGGTTCGGCAGCGCCTCGGCCGCGTTGTACACCTGTACCGCCCAGCCCAGGTGCACGTGCAGGTCGTTCGCCGCCTGCATCACGTACGGCGCCTCGACCAGCCATTTGCCGCCGCCGGACGGCACGAAGAAGCCCAGCACCGCCGAGTACGCGCCCATCACCGCGGGGAAACTCTCCTGGCCGGCGACCTGCACGAACAGGTTCGACAACCGGTGCGCCAGGGTGGCGCCATCGGCGCCGGGCACGTGGGTGAGCAGCGCGGCGATGCCGCCGTACAGCGGAAACTGGATCAGCACGCCGGAGGTGCTCGGCACCGCGCGGCTCACCGCGTCGAGGAAGCTGCGCGGGCGCCAGTGCAGCAGGATGCCCAGGGTGAGGAACAGGAAGTTGTAGGTATTGAGGTTCGCGATCGCGGTGACCGCCGGCTTGCTGGCGAACTCGTGGCCGAGCCAGCCCAAGCCCAGCAGGCCGATCGCCATCGACAGCAGCGGGCTGTATTCCAGCCACTCGCCCGGGCGCGTGCGCGGCGGCAGCACCGGGGTCGAGGTTTCGCCCACGTCGAAATCTTTTGAAGTGCGCGCATTCGCCTCCGACGGCGCCGTGGTCCAGCAGACCAGCAGCGACACCACGATCAGCACCGCGGTCAGCACGATCGACTGCCACAGGAAGATGGTCTGGCTGAAAGGCAGCACGCCAGTGATCGCCAGCAGCCCCGGCGGCATGCTGGCCGGGTTCGCCTGCAACTGCGCCGCCGACGACGACAGGCCCATCGCCCAGATCGCGCCCAACCCCAGATACGCCGCCGCGCCGGCCGCGCGGTAATCCATGCGCAGGTCCTCGCGGCGCGCCAGCGCACGCACCAGCAGCCCGCCGAACACCAGCGAGAAACCCCAGCTGAGCAGCGAGGCCAGCATGCTGACCAGCGCGATGTACACGATCGCCCCGCGCCCCGTGCGCGGCGCGCGCGCCAGCACGTCGATGAAGCGCGCCACCACCGGCGCGGTGGCCAGCACGTAGCCGCCGATCACCACGAACGCCATCTGCATGGTGAACGGGATCAGGCTCCAGAAGCCGTCGCCGAACGCGTTGACCGTCGCCGTCGGCGTGGCGCCGAAGGCGAATGCCGCCAGCGCCACCACCACCACGCCCAGCGCGGCAAACACCCACGCATCTGGAAACCAGCGCTCCGCCCACGTCGCGCTGCGCAACGCCGCGCGCGCCATCCAGCCGTCCTGCCTTGCGTTCATGCTGCCTCCGCCGGTGATCGCGATCATCGTCGCGCCCAACCGACGGCTCAGGCAAGCCGACCAAGGTCGAAGCCCCGCTTCAATAGCGTGGAACCAGAGCTGCCGTCGGGCGGCGCTACGTTTGCGCCCTGCAAGGCAGGGAGGTTGGGTGGCTTTTGCCTTTGCGACGAAGAGCGACCCCACCCCGGCCCTCCCCTGCAGGCAGGGGAGGGAGCGAAGCCGCTCTGCTCCTCCCCCTGCTTGCAGGAGGAGGTTGGCGACCACAGGGAGTCCTTTAGGTGAGGGGGTAAGGCTTCTGACCTACCGCCGCCGCTTCGCCAGCGTGATGACCGCCACGCCGAACAGGATGATCGCCATGCCGGCCAAGTCGTAGGGTCCCACGTGCTCGCCGGCCAGCAGCACGCCGAACAGCACCGCTACCGGCGGGTTCACATAGGCGTAGCTGGTGGCCAGTGCCGGCCTTGCGCGCTTGAGCACGTACAGGTACGCGCTGAACGCGATGATCGAACCGAACACCGCCAGATAGACGATCGCCAGCGTGGAACGCAGGCTCGGGTGCGCCGGCAGCTGTTCGCCGCTGAGCAGGGCGAAGCCGAGCAGAGCGATGCTCCCGCAGATCATTTGCGCGGCGGTGTTCATCGGGCCGGGCGGCATTTCGCGGCGTCGGCTCCACGCCGATCCGAAGGCCCATGCG
>Ga0207690_10002775_pt1 | contig 10579 bp, 5 predicted proteins | sample KBSC23metaG_FD_184315 | JGI IMG/M metagenome (GOLD analysis project Ga0207690, IMG submission 184315) | Corn rhizosphere microbial communities from Kellogg Biological Station, Michigan, USA - KBS C2-3 metaG (SPAdes) (version 2) | ecosystem: Host-associated > Plants > Roots > Rhizosphere > Soil ...
TCATCCAGCGCGCGCTCGCGGCCAAGAGCCTCGAGGAGGCGCAGAAGGGCGTGATCTTCGCCGCCTATCTGAAGCTCGTCATGCCGCTCATTATCGTCCTTCCGGGGATTGCCGCGGTGGTGCTCGCGCCGGACCTGGCCAAGCCGGACCAAGCCTATCCGACGATGATGCGGCTGCTTCCGCCGGGACTGCTCGGACTCGTCTTCGCGGCGCTGATCGCGGCGATCATCGCGTCCACCGCCTCCAAGATCAATTCGATCGCAACCATCTTCACGCTCGACGTCTATGCCAAGCGCCGCAAGGAGCGCACCCGGGCCGAGGACGAGCGCGGGGAAAGCACAAGCGAGGAGAAGCACCTCGTCCTCGTCGGACGGGTCACCGCGGTGACCGCCATCGTCATCGCGATCCTTGCCGCACGGCCGCTGGTCGGAAGCTCCGAGCAGGCATTCCAGTTTATCCAGGAATTCACCGGCTTCTTCACGCCCGGGATCACAGTGATCTTCCTCCTCGGCCTGTTCTGGAAGCGCGCCAACGAGGCCGGCGCGATCGTCGCCGCAGTCACGTCGGTGCTTCTGTCGACGATCATGAAATACACGCTTCCCGCCGCCGCATTCCCGCAGGCCGTCAACGATTATCTGACGCCCTTCATCAACCGAATGGGCGTGGTCTTCCTGGTCTCGCTCGTGCTGGCTGTGGCCGTCAGCCTGGCAACGCGCCAGCAGGAAGGCGCCGACACGATCGACACCAGCGACGTCCGCTACCGGACGAGCGCCGGTTTCAACGTCGGCGCGCTCGGGGTCGTCCTGATCCTGATCGCCCTCTACGCGACCTGGTGGTGATTAGCGGACGCTGGACTCGCGCACGGTCAGCCTGACCGGGAGCACCTGGTCCTCCGCCCCGCCCGTTTCGATCGAGCGAACCAATGTGTCGATCAGGGCTTCGGCTGCGCGCCGGGCATCCTGGGTAACCGTAGTGAGCGGCGGGCTCGCGAGACTCGCGGCGGGGATGTCGTCGAAGCCGACTACCGCGGTTTCCGGAACGCTGCGACCGGCCTGCTGGAGCGCATGCATCGCGCCAATTGCCGCAACGTCGCTCGCTGCGAAGATGGCGTCGAACTCGGTCGCCGACGCAATCAGCTTTTCGGCCGCCGCCCGTCCGTCGCCTTCGCTCGGCGCGGCATCCGCACGCAGCCCTTCGTCGGCTTCCATCCCGGCGGCGCGAAGCGCGCGGCAATAGCCCCTCCAGCGCTCCTGGACTTCGGGGAAGCCCGCGCCGCCGGTGCCGATGAACGCGATTCTGCGCCTACCCTGCTGCAGCAGATGCGTCGTCGCCTCGAACCCGCCCTGCTCATTGTCGGATGACACGGTCGCTCCGATCTCGCCCTCGGCGGCCGAGCCCCAGCGCACGAAATGGGTACCCCGCTCGACCAGCTTCTCGAGCTTGGGCCGGTATTCGACATAGTCGCCGTAGCCGAGCAGGATGATCCCGTCGGCCTTGCGGCTGTCCTCATAATCGACGTGCCAGTCGGACGAGAGCTGCTGGAACGAGATCAGCAGGTCGTAGCCGCGGTCCGCGCAGCGGCGCACCATCGGGCCCAGCAGCGACAGATAGAATGGGTTGATCTCGCTATGGTCGGGAAGCTCCTCGAAGAAGAGGAGCGCGAGAGTCTTCGCCTGCTGCCGGCGGAGGCCGGACGCGTTCTTGTCGACCTTGTAGTTAAGCTGTTCGGCAGCGGCGAGCACGCGCCTCCGGGTCTCCTCGCTGACCGAGGGGCTGCCGGACAGCGCGCGGGAAACGGTGGGCTGCGACACCCCCGCGATTGCTGCAATGTCGAAGGAGGTCGGCCGCCTCTGCGTCATGGCGGTGAAATCTTAGCGCCTTGAATACGTATGTATAGCGGCGCCTGCCCGTTCCGCTCCCGAAATCCTCTGATAGTCTCCGTTCCGGGAGAGGGGTGTTTCACGCCCCCTGTTGAATTGTGCCCGGCCGGGTGTGGCCGGACTGAAGGGGGTTATTCGATGATGAGCACTTCTTCCCGTTGGCGCCTGGCCGCTGCGGCGAGCCCGCTGGCGATGGTGATCGCAACAACGCCGGCATTTGCGCAGGACGCCGCGCAAGCAACGATCACTGGAGCGGCAAGCGCCGCGGCCGCGGCTCAGCCGGAAACGCCGCCACCGCCGAGCGACACGGCGGCGAACGCGGAGAATTCGGATCAGCCGCAGACCAACGACAGCGGCATCGTCGTTACCGGCTTCCGCGCGTCGCTGCGAAGCTCGACCGCAAAGAAGAAGAATAGCGAAACGGTCGTCGAGTCGGTTACCGCCGAGGATATCGGCAAGCTGCCCGACAACAGCATCGCCGAATCGATCGCCCGACTTCCCGGCCTCGCAGCACAGCGCAACAATGGCCGCGCGCAAATCATCTCGATCCGCGGCTTCGGCCCCGATTTCTCGACGACGACCCTCAACGGGCGTCAGCAGACCACGACCAACGACAGCCGCGCGGTCGAATTCGATCAATATCCCTCGGAAATCCTCGCCGGCGTCGATATCTACAAGACCTCCGAAGCCGACCACACGGCCGGCGGGCTCGTCGGAAGCATCGACCTTCGCACGATCCGGCCGCTCGATTTCGGGAAGCGAGTCTTCGCGGTCGGAGTCCGCGGAACGTACCTCGACCAGAAGCTGCTTCCCGATACGAAGCAATGGGGCGGCCGCGTCTACGGCACTTACGTCGACCAGTTCGCCGACGATCGCGTCGGCATCGCCCTTTCGGCCGCATACACGAACGAGCCGTATTCGACGCGCGACTGGAACGCGTGGGGCTATTCCGATTATCCGAGCGGCAACCAGGGCATGTACGGCGTGAAGACCTGGTACGAAACCGACCGGCTCAAGCGGCTCGGCGGAACGGCCACGGTTCAGGGCCGCCTCAGCGACAATCTGACGATGACGGTCGACGGCTTCTACTCGCACTTCGTCGACGACATCGATCAGAAGGGCTTCGAGATGCCCTTCAAGTTCAGCCCCTTCAACAAGGTGCTGGCGGAAACGTCGAAGAACGGAATCGTGACGTCTGCCACGATCCAGGGCCTTCCGCTGATCGAGAATTATACCAACGACAAGAAGGCCGACCAATATGCGCTCGGCTGGAACACCTTGTGGGACAGCCACACGGGCTGGAAGGCGCTTGCCGACCTCAGCTGGTCCAGGACCGACCGGACGGAGCATCGCATCGAAACGACGGCCGGCGTCATGTACGGCCGAAATCAGCCGACAGACGTCGGATGCGTTCTCGCCAACGGATGCGCCACGACGTCCTTCACGCTGACTGACCACGGCCCCGAATATGTTACGGATTTCAATGGAGCGAACCCGGCGCTGGTCCTGACCGACGTCGAGGGCTGGTCGGGCGGCAACTTCGTCCAGGCGGGCTACGACAAGGTGCGGTCGAGCAAGGACGACCTCAAGGAAGCCCGCGGCGAGATCGAGCGCGAAATCGGCGGCTTTTTGAAGTCGATCAAGGTCGGCGTCGACTACACCGACCACAGCAAGACCTTGGGGCAGATCGAAGGCTTCCTCGCACCGCCCGTCGGCCAGGTGCAGGTGGCGATTCCCAGCAACATTCTGGAGGAATCATTCACGCTCGACCGCGGGTTCGGGCCGATCCTGTCGTGGGATCCGCGCGCGATTGAAAAGCAGGGCATCCTCCGCTTCATCGACAACACGCAGCCGAACACCGGCTACGACGTGACCGAGAAGGTTTGGAGCCCGTACGTGATGGCGTCACTGGACGGGCATCTCGGCGCCGCGATCCTGACTGGAAACATCGGCTTCCAGGCGGTCCACACGGACCTGGTCTCGAAGAGCCTCGCATTTCCGACCGCCAAGGACGATTACTGGATGTGGCTGCCGAGCGCGAACCTCAACTTGCGGTGGGATAACGGCTGGGTCGTTCGCCTTGCCGCCTCGAAGCAATATATGAGGCCGCGCCTGACCGACCTCAACAATGCGATCACCTTCCACTTCGACCCGACGCTGGACATCTACAACGGCGGCGGCGGCAATCCCTTCCTTCGCCCGTACCAGGCCAAGGCGGTCGACCTGAACCTCGAGAAATATTTCGGGTCGAAGGGCTATGTCGCTCTGCAGACCTTCTACAAGCATATCGACACCTACATCGCCGGCGGCGTCGACCAGAATTTCGACTATTCGCAGTTCCCGCCGCCGCCCAACGAGCCCGTCCCGCCCACGGCGATCGGCTTCTTCAGCGGCAACGTGAACACCAACGGCGGGTACATGTACGGCGCCGAGCTGGCCGGCACCTTGCCGTTCGATATCTTCTCGTCGTCGCTTGACGGGTTCGGGCTTACCGGCGGTGCCGGCTACACGAAGACGCGAATCAAGGACTTCAACGGGAATGTCTCGGTCATCCCGGGCTATTCGAAGTGGGTCGCCAACCTGACGGCCTTCTATGAGAAGTACGGCTTCAGCGTGCGCGGCAGCATGCGGTATCGCTCCAAGTTCCAGGGCGATTTCGTGTTGTTCAGCGGCGGGCTCGATCGCCAGTTCGTGATGTCGGAGACGATCTTCGACGCCCAGGTCGGCTACGACTTCCCGCTGACGTCGCGCTTTGCCGGGCTGTCCGTATACGCTCAGGGCCAGAACCTGACGGACGAGCGGCAGGCCACGCTCGCGCTCGAAAATAATCCCGACTCGTGGCTCAAGTATCAGACCTACGGACGCCGGTTCCTGATCGGGGCGACTTACAAGTTCGGTCAGCACGCCGCGCCTCCGCCGCCGCCCCCGCCGCCACCACCGCCGCCGCCCCCGCCACCTGCGCCGCCGGCGACACAGACCTGCCCGAACGGCTCGGTGGTGCTGCTGACGGATGCGTGCCCGGTCCCGCCACCTCCGCCGCCACCGCCGGAGCCGGCGCCAGAACGCGGCTACTGATCCCAGCGAGCCCGGCGGCGCTCAGCCGTCGCCGGGCTCCGGCACCGCTTTTTCGATGAGCCAGCCCTCGCCTCTTCACATTGTCATTGCCGGTGGCGGGACTGCGGGCTGGGTTGCGGCGGCGACGTTCGCCCGCTTCCTCGGCGACAGCGCGTCGATCACCCTGGTCGAATCCGATGAGATCGGGACCGTCGGCGTCGGCGAAGCGACCATCCCCCAGATCCACAATCTGATCCTCGGGCTCGGCCTCGACCAGGCGGATTTCGTGCGTCGGACGAACGCCACGTTCAAGCTCGGGATCGAGTTCACCGACTGGACGGGCGAGAATTACATCCACAGCTTCGGCCAGACCGGCCGCGGGGTCGGCCTAATCCCGTTCCGCCAGCTGTGGCTCCGCGGGCGCTCGCTCGGAGTGGCGAAGGATTTCGGCGATTACGCCTTCAACATCGTCGCGGCGCGGCTCGGGCGCATGGCCAAGAATGCCGGCTCGGGCACGATCCCAGAGCTGATCTACGCCTATCATTTCGACGCTTCGCTCTTCGCGCAAATGCTTCGCCACTATGCCGAGGAGCGCGGCGTGCGCCGGGTCGAGGGATTGATCCTCGATGTGGAGCGCGACGCCGAGACCGGCGACATCGCTGCGCTGACGCTGAACGGAGAACGCCGCGTCGAAGGCACGTTCTTCATCGATTGCACCGGTTTTCGGAGCCTGCTGCTCGGCAAGACCCTGGGCGTCCCCTACCTCGACTGGAGCCAATGGCTGCCGTGCGATTCCGCGCTCGCGGTGGCGTGCGAGTCGAGCGACGCCTTCCGGCCCTACACGCAGGCGATGGCCAGGCGCGCCGGATGGCAATGGCGGATCCCGCTCCAGCACCGAACCGGCAACGGCCACGTCTACTGCAGCAAGTTCATGTCCGACGATGAAGCGGCGTCGATCCTGCTCGCAAACCTCGACGGCGCGCCGCTCGCCGATCCGCGGCCGATCCGCTTCACCAGCGGCCGGCGCGAGACATTCTGGTCGCACAATTGCCTCGCTCTGGGGCTCGCCGCCGGCTTCATGGAACCGCTCGAATCCACCAGTATCCATCTGGTTCAATCGGCGCTTGGGCGGCTGCTCAACCTGCTTCCGGGCGACCTCGAGCGAACCGCTCCCGCCCGCGCCTATTTCAACCGCCTGTCGGACAGCGAATGGGCGCGCGTGCGCGACTTCATCACGCTCCATTATTTCGCCAACGCGCGCGAGGGCGAGTTCTGGGAGATGTGCCGCAACATGGAGCTGCCCGACACGCTGGCCGAGAAGATCGAGCTGTTCCGCGACGCCGGCCTGGTGATCCGCGAAGAGGAGGAATTGTTCCTCGACGACAGCTGGGGCCAGGTGATGATCGGCCAGGGCATCATGCCGGACAGCTGGTCTCCGCTCGCCGACAATGTCCCCGGCGAAGACATCGGCCCGTTCCTCGACAGCGTCGCGAAAAGCTATCGCGTGAAGGCCGAAACCCTGCCGACGCACCGGCAGTTCGTCGCCGCCATGGTTGGCGATTCGGTGAAGGAGCACCAATGACCAGGACCTTCACCCGCGCGCTGGCCGCGCTCGCTCTCGCGAGCAGCGCGGCCGCTGCGTCCGCCGCGGATTATCGCGCTCGCCTGCCCCAGGACGAGGTCATCTATTTCGTCCTTCCGGACCGGTTCGAGAACGGCGATCTCTCGAACGACCGAGGCGGCCTGTCAGGCGACCGGCTGACGACCGGCTTCGACCCGACGAACAAGGGCTTTTACCACGGCGGCGACCTCAAGGGCCTGATCGACCGTCTCGACTATATCCAGGGCCTCGGCGCGACCGCGCTGTGGGTCGCGCCGATCTTCAAGAACAAGGCGGTCCAGGGCCCGCCGGGCCAGGAAAGCGCCGGCTATCACGGATACTGGATCACCGATTTCACTGAGGTCGACCCGCATTTCGGGACCAATGCCGAATTCAAGGCGCTGGTCGACGCGGTCCACGCGCGAGGCATGAAATTCTACATGGACATCGTCGTCAACCACACGGCCGACGTGATCCAGTTCGCCGAGTGCAAGGGCGGGATCGACTGCCCGTACCGGAGCATCGCGGACTATCCCTACCAGCGCCGGGGCGGAGTCTCGGGCAAGCCGATCAATCCGGGCTTCACCGGCGAGCAGGACGGAAGCGCTGTGAACTTCGCCAAGCTGACCGATCCGAACTACGCCTATACGGTCCAGGTGCCGGCGGCCGAAAAGGACATCAAGCGGCCGGCGTGGCTCAACGACCCGATCTATTATCACAACCGCGGGAACAGCCTGTTCCGCGGCGAATCCAGCACGATGGGCGATTTCGTCGGCCTCGACGACGTGTTCACCGAGAACCCGCGCGTCATCGAGGGCATGATCGATATCTTCGGCGGCTGGATCGACCAATTTCACGTCGACGGCTTCCGGATCGACACCGCGCAGCATGTCGATGCCGCATTCTGGCAGAAGTTCGTGCCGGCGATGCTCGCCCGCGCGCAGGCGAACGGAACCCCGCACTTCCACATCTTCGGCGAGGTCGCGACGGGCGAAATGGACCCGGCCCACACCGCGGTGAACACGCGCGTCGACAAGCTTCCGAGCGTGCTCGATTTCTCGTTCGGCCGAGCGGTCGTGGACGTGGTCGCGAATGGCGCTGGCACCGACGAGCTCGCCAAGCTGTTCCGCGCCGATCCGCTGTACGAAGGCGGAGCCGAGGCCGCGCTCCAGCTTCCGACGTTCCTCGGCAATCACGACGCCGGGCGGATCGGCATGTTCATCCGCCGCTTCCAGCCGAAAGCCAGCGCGGACGAGGTGATGCGCAGGGATATGCTCGCGCACGCGATGCTGCTGACCCTGCGCGGGGTGCCGACCATCTATTCGGGGGACGAGCAGGGCTTTGCCGGCAAGGGCGGCGACCAGGATGCGCGCCAGGACATGTTTGCCTCCAAGGTCGCGAGCTACAACGAGGACAGCCTGATCGGCAGCCGCGCGACGACAGCGCAGGCGAACTTCGACACCGATCACCCGCTGTACAAGGAGATCGCGGAGCTGGCGCGAATCCGCACTTCGCACCCGGCGCTTACTCGCGGGCTGCAGGTCATCCGCTACTCGTCGGACAAGCCGGGGCTGTTCGCCGTGTCGCGCTTCGACCCGGTGAGCGGACGCGAAATGCTTCTCCTCTTCAACAGCTCGGCCGAGCCGATCCGGCAGAATGTACGCGTGGACGTGCGTTCCACGAATTTCGACGCGCTTGCGGGCGGCTGCCCGCTCAGCGCGCAGGCGCCGGGAAGCGTCGAGGTCGAGCTTCCCGCCTTCGGCTTCGCGGTGTGCAATGCTCGCTGAGGAGGCGCCAGCCTCTGAGAACGCCAAGTCCGCTACCCAATGGTGGCGCGGCGCTGCGATCTACCAGATCTATCCGCGCAGTTTCGCCGACAGTGATGGCGACGGGATCGGCGATTTGCCCGGCATCACTGCGCGGCTCGACTATGTTGCGAGCCTTGGCGTCGATGCGATCTGGCTGTCCCCCTTCTTCACCTCGCCGATGCGCGACTTCGGCTATGATGTCGCCGATTATTGCGATGTCGATCCGGTGTTCGGCACCCTCGCCGACTTCGAGGCGCTGGTCGAACGCGCGCATGCGCTCGGCCTCAAGCTCATCATCGACCAGGTCTACTCGCACAGCTCCGACCAGCACGCGTGGTTCCAGGAGAGCCGCTCGAGCCGCGACAACGCCAAGGCCGATTGGTACGTCTGGGCCGATGCGAAGCCCGACGGCTCGCCGCCGAACAACTGGCAGTCGGTGTTCGGCGGCCCCGCCTGGCAATGGGACGCGCGGCGAGCCCAATATTATCTGCACAATTTCCTGACCGAGCAGCCGGACCTCAATCTCCACAATGCGGCGGTGCAGGACGCGCTTCTGGACGTGGCGCGCTTCTGGCTCGAGCGCGGCGTGAACGGCTTCCGGATCGACGCGATCAACTTCGCGATGCACGACCCCGAGCTTCGCGACAATCCGCCGGCCATCGATGGCGGGAAGCGAACGCGATCGTTCGATTTTCAACAGCACCTCTACAACCAGTCGCACCCGGACATCGTGAAATTCCTGGAGCGGCTGCGCGAAGTGATGGACAGCTATGGCGACCGGTTCACTCTGGCCGAGGTCGGCGGCGAGCATTCCCTTCGCGAGATGCATGCATTCACTGAGGGCGAGCTCCGGCTGAACAGCGCCTACGGCTTCGATTTCCTCTACGCCGACGCGCTCACTCCGGCGCTGATTGCGCGCGTCGCGAAGGAGTGGCCCGAATCCGCAGGCTGGCCGAGCTGGGCCTTCGAAAACCACGACGCGCCACGCGCGCTCTCGCGCTGGGTAGGCGACGATGATCGCGAGCGTTTCGCGCGCATCAAGATGCTGCTGCTCGCGTGCCTGCGCGGATCGATCATCGTCTACCAGGGCGAGGAGCTCGGACTTCCGCAGGCGCACGTTCCGTTCGAGCATTTGCAGGACCCGGAAGCGATCGCCAACTGGCCGCAGACGCTGAGCCGCGACGGCGCGCGGACTCCGATGCCGTGGACCCCGGACGCTCCGGCGCTGGGCTTTTCGACCGGCACGCCGTGGCTCCCCGCGAGCGAAAGCCACCGGCTGCTGGCCGTGGACACGCAGGAAGAAGACCGCGGCTCCGTGCTTGCATTCACCCGCGAGTGCCTCGCCCTCCGGCATGCTCGCGAGGCGCTCCGCCAGGGGTCGATGCACGTCGTCGAAGCGGGCGACCAGCTGCTCGTATTCGAGCGCATGAGCGAGAGCGAGCGACTGCGCTGCAGCTTCAACCTTTCGGACCGGCCCGTAGCGTTCACCGCGAGCGGAACCCCGTTGCTCGGCACCGGCGATATCGACGGCGGCTCGCTTGGTCCCTACGCTGCCGTCGTCGAGGAGATTGGATGAGCGCGCTTCGCCTTTTTGCCGCACTGGTTCTGTGTTTCGTCGCGATCCCGGCCGCGGCACAGATCGCGCCGAGCGGTTCGCAGATCGTCGCCAGCGCGGACTCGCCGTCGCACGTGATCCATGTCGACGTGACTCTGAACGGCGAGGGACGTGTCGGCTATATCGTCTCGCGGCAGGGCAAGCCCGTCATCGCCGAGAGCCGCCTCGGCTTCCTCTTCACCGACGCTCCGCAGCTGCTCCGCAATTTCGTCGTGGGCGGCAAGTCCACGCGCAGCTTCGACGAAACCTGGGAAGAGCCCTGGGGCGAGTATCGGACGATCCGCAACCACTATAACGAGCTCTCCGTCAGCTTCGACGAGAGCAAGGCGCCGAAGCGCCGCATGACCGTCGTGTTCCGACTGTTCGATGACGGGATCGGATTCCGCTACGAGCTTCCGAGCGTGCCCGGCTTCACTCACGCAAACATCGCCGACGAGCTGACCGAGTTCAACATCGCCGAGGACGGCACCGCCTGGTGGGACGAGGGCCGCGAGTGGAACCGCGCCGAATATCTCTATCGCAAGACCCCGATCGAGCAGATCGGCTTCGCCCAGACGCCCCTGACGATCCGCACCGACAGCGGGCTGCATCTGTCGATCCATGAAGCGGCGCTGATTGACTA
>Ga0207690_10002781_pt1 | contig 10571 bp, 8 predicted proteins | sample KBSC23metaG_FD_184315 | JGI IMG/M metagenome (GOLD analysis project Ga0207690, IMG submission 184315) | Corn rhizosphere microbial communities from Kellogg Biological Station, Michigan, USA - KBS C2-3 metaG (SPAdes) (version 2) | ecosystem: Host-associated > Plants > Roots > Rhizosphere > Soil ...
TGCTCGCCTCGGGCGTGGTGCCGCAGCTGTCGCTGATCATGGGCCCATGCGCCGGCGGCGCGGTCTATTCGCCGGCGATGACCGACTTCATCTTCATGGTGAAGGATTCCTCCTACATGTTCGTCACTGGCCCCGATGTGGTGAAGACGGTGACCAACGAAGTGGTGACGCAGGAGGCGTTGGGCGGCGCTGTCACCCACACCACCAAGACCTCGGTCGCCGACAATGCGTTCGAGGACGATATCGAGGCGCTGCTCGCGGCGCGCGACTTCATCGACTTCTTGCCGGCGTCGAACCGCGAGCCGGTGCCCGAGCGGCCGTCGTCTGATCCATGGGACCGGACCGAGGACAGCCTCGACACCCTGATCCCGGCCTCGGCCAACCAGCCCTATGACATGCACGAGCTGATCCGGAAGACCGTCGACGAAGGCGATTTCTTCGAGATCCAGCCCAAGCACGCCGGCAACGTGATCTGCGGATTCGGCCGGATCGAGGGACGGACGGTGGGGATCGTCGCCAACCAGCCGATGGTGCTGGCCGGCGTGCTCGACATCAATTCCTCCAAGAAAGCGGCGCGCTTCGTGCGCTTCTGCGACGCGTTCGACATCCCGATCATCACCTTCGTCGACGTCCCCGGCTTCCTGCCCGGCACCGCGCAGGAGCATAACGGCATCATCAAGCACGGCGCCAAATTGCTGTTCGCTTATGCCGAGGCGACCGTGCCCAAGATCACCGTCATCACCCGCAAGGCCTATGGCGGCGCCTATGACGTCATGGCGTCGAAGCATCTGCGCGGCGACCTCAATTATGCCTGGCCGACCGCCGAGATCGCGGTGATGGGCGCCAAGGGCGCGGTCGAGATCATCTTCCGCGGCAAGACAGCGGAGGAGATCGCCGAGCGCACCGCCGAATATGAAGCGCGCTTCGCCAATCCGTTCGTCGCGGCGGCCAAGGGATTCATCGACGAAGTGATCCAGCCGCACTCGACGCGTCGGCGCATCGCTTTGGGCTTGCGGAAACTGAGGAACAAGAGCCTCGAGAATCCGTGGAAGAAGCACGACAACATTCCGCTTTGACGAAAGGCCGTCCGCTATGATCTCGATCCTCGCTTTGTTGCTCCAGGCTGCTCCCGCTCCGGCGGCGGTTGCGCCCTGGACGGTAACCACCCGTCCCAAGACCGACCCGACAATCACCTCGACGGTGACCGGTGCCTCGTCCGCCGATGGCGGCGCCAAGCTCGTCGTGCGCTGCGACGCAGGCAAGACGAATGTCGTGTCGGTGCAGGTGTTCAGCCGCACGCCGCTCGGCGGTCCGCCCGCACGTCCGGTGTCGCTGACCTTCGACGCGGGTACGCCGATGATCGACAATTGGGAATTCGTCCAGCAAGGCGCTTTCCAGCGCGACGATGTCGGCGTCACCACGCTGACCACCGCGCTTGCCGCCGCCAAGACGATCAAGCTCCACACCACGACTGCCGCCGGCGAGCCGGTGGACGCCACTTTCACCGGTCCGGCGAGCGCCGCACCGATTACGACCGTTTTGGCGGCGTGCGGCTATACGCTCGGTCAGCCGCCGGTTCGCGCGCCGGAGCCCAAGGACGGCGAAAAGGCGGATAAGTGAAGCTCGGCCGCCTCAACCATGTCGGGGTCGCGACCCCCTCGATCGCTGACGCCATTCCCTATTGGCGCGACGTGATGGGCGCGACCGTTATCCACGATCCGTTCGACTTGCCGGCGCAGGGCGTGAAAGTGTGTTTCGTCGACACGCCCAACACCCAGATCGAGTTGATCGAACCACTCGGCGACGCCTCACCGATCCGCGCCTTTCTCGACAAGAACCCGGCGGGCGGTCAGCACCACCTTTGCTATGAGGTCGCGGACATTATGGAAGCCAAAGCGTGGTTCGAGGCGAAGGGCGCGCGGGTACTCGGCGAGCCGCGGATCGGCGCGCACGGCACGCCGATCTTCTTCGTCCATCCGCGCGACATGGGCGGGGTGCTGACCGAGATCATGGAGACGCCCAGGGAGGGGCATTGAAGCTTAACTCCCTCTCCCCTTGTGGGAGAGGGTTGCGCAGACTTAGGTCGGCGAAGCCGGCCTTAGTCGGAGCTGGGTGAGGGGTAAGCGGTCGCAAAGCGACCGCGCGAAGCTGCGCTTCGCTTTCCCCTCACCAAGCTGCGCTAGGCAGCAAGCTGCCAAGCTTCGCTATCCTCTCCCACAAGGGGAGAGGAGGAACGGGAGGACGAATGGCCTACGAACACATATTGACCGAGCGCAAAGGCGACGTGCTGATCGTGACGCTCAACCGTCCCGATCGGCTCAATGCCGCGCCGCCGGCGATGTTCGTGGAAATCCGCGAGGCGCTGGCCGATCTCGGTGGCGCGCGCGCGGTACTGATCACCGGCGCTGGCCGCGCCTTCTGTTCCGGCGCCGATGTCGGCGGCGGCGCTTTGATGGCGAGCGAGCGCGAGATCGATCCGGGGCAGGCGACCTATGACGCGCTGACTGGCGGCTACAATCCGGCGCTCGCGGCGATCGCCGATCTGTCGGTGCCGGTGGTGACCGCGGTGCGCGGCCCGGCGGCCGGGATCGGTTGCAGCCTGGCGCTTGCCGCCGATTTCTGTGTCGCCTCGGACACTGCCTATTTCCTCCAGGCCTTCGTCAATATCGGCCTGGTGCCCGACGGCGGCGCCAGCTGGATGCTGACCCGGCTGATCGGCCGTCCGCGTGCGACCGAGATGATGATGCTGGGCGAACGCGTGCCCGCGGCCAAGGCGGTCGATTGGGGCATGATCCACAAACAGGTCGCCGACGACGCGCTCGACGGCGAAGCGCTGGCGCTGGCCGAGCGGCTCGCCGCCGGCCCGACCGTCGCGCTCGGCATGATACGTCGCCAGCTTCACCAGGCGCTCGAAGGCGATTACGCCGCGGCGATGCAGCGCGAGGCCGAGAATCAGCGCGCAGCGCGCGCCACGCAGGATTCGATGGAAGGCGGCATGGCCTTCCTCCAGAAGCGCAAGGCCGAGTTCAAGGGCGCCTGAGACCGGAAAGGGAGTGCCCGCTGGGCGCTGGATACAGATCATGACCACCAAGCCGACACCCGACGACTGGAAGGCCCTCGCCGACAAGGAAGTGAAGGGCAAGGACCTCATCTGGCACACGCCGGAGGGGATCGACGTCAAGCCGCTCTACACCGCCGAGGATGTCGCCGGCATCGATCCCGGCCTGCCCGGCTTCGCGCCGTTCACGCGCGGCGTGCGCGCGTCGATGTATGCCGGGCGGCCCTGGACGATCCGGCAATATGCCGGCTTCTCGACCGCCGAGGAATCGAACGCTTTCTATCGCCGCAACCTCGCCGCGGGGCAGAAGGGCCTGTCGGTCGCGTTCGATCTCGCCACCCATCGCGGCTATGACAGCGACCATCCGCGCGTCACCGGCGATGTCGGCAAGGCGGGCGTCGCGATCGACACGATCGACGACATGAAGATCCTGTTCGACAGCATCCCGCTCGATCAGATGTCGGTCAGCATGACGATGAACGGCGCGGTGATCCCGATCCTCGCTTTCTTCATCGTCGCCGGCGAGGAACAGGGCGTGCCGCAGGCGCAGCTCGACGGCACCATCCAGAACGACATCCTCAAGGAGTTCATGGTCCGCAACACCTATATCTATCCGCCGGCGCCGAGCATGCGGATCATCGCGGACATCATCGCCTATACCTCGGCGCACATGCCGAAATTCAACTCGATCTCGATCTCCGGCTATCACATGCAGGAAGCCGGGGCGACGCAGGTCCAGGAACTCGCTTTCACCATCGCCGACGGGCGCGAGTACGCCAAAGCGGCGATGGCGGCGGGCCTCGACATCGACAAGTTCGCCGGGCGGCTGTCCTTCTTCTTCGCGATCGGGATGAACTTCTTCATGGAAGTCGCCAAGCTGCGCGCCGCGCGCAAGCTGTGGCACCGCGTGATGAGCGATCTCGGCGCCAAGGACGAGCGCTCGAAGATGCTGCGCACGCATTGCCAGACGTCGGGCGTGTCGTTGCAGGAACAGGATCCGTACAACAACGTCATCCGCACCACGGTCGAAGCGATGGCCGCGGCGTTGGGCGGCACGCAAAGCCTCCATACCAACGCGCTCGACGAAGCGATCGCGCTGCCGACCGACTTCTCCGCCCGCATCGCCCGCAACACCCAGATCGTGCTGCAGGAAGAAACCGGGATCACCCATGTCGTCGATCCGCTCGGCGGCTCCTATTATGTCGAGGCGCTGACCCAGGAATTGTACGACCGCGCCTGGGAGATCATCGAACGCGTCGATGGAGAGGGCGGTATGGCCAATGCCGTCGCGCAAGGCTGGCCCAAGGCGATGATCGAAGAAGCCTCGGCCGCGCGCCAGGCACGAGTCGATCGCGGCGAGGACGTCATCGTCGGGGTCAACAAATATCGTCTCGCCGAGGAAGACGAGATCGACATCCTCGATGTCGACAACCACGCGGTGCGCGAGGCGCAGATCGCGCGGATCAAGCGCAGCAAGGCAGGGCGTGACGAGGCCAAATGCCAGGCCGCGCTCGACGCGTTGCGCGAAGGGGCGAAAGGCAGTGCCAACCTGCTCGGCCTCGCCGTCGACTGCGCCCGCCAGCGGGCGACCCTGGGCGAGATCTCCTCGGCGATGGAGGACGTCTTCGGGCGCTACGGCACCAAGCCGACCCCGGTCTCGGGTATCTATGGCGGCGCCTATGACCAGGATTCGCGCTGGGAGAATCTATTGTCGGGCGTCGCCGCGACCGAGCGCCGGCTCGGCCGCAAGCCACGCATGCTGGTCGCCAAGATGGGCCAGGACGGCCATGACCGCGGCGCCAATCTGGTCAGCTCGATGTTCGGCGATCTCGGTTTCGAGGTGGTGCCGGGGCCCTTGTTCCAGACCCCCAAGGAAGCCGCGATGCTCGCGCTCGACAGCGATGTCGACGTGGTCGGCGCGTCGAGCCTGGCGGCGGGGCACAAGACCTTGATCCCCGAACTGATCGGCCATCTCCGCGATGCCGGCCGCGCCGACATCAAGGTGATCGCCGGCGGCGTCATCCCGGCGCAGGATTACGATTTCCTGCGCGAGGCCGGGGTGCAGGCGATCTTCGGTCCCGGCACCAATCTGATCAAGGCAGCGGAGGACGTCCTCCGCTTGCTAGGCCACAACATGCCCCCTGAAGAAGAGGCTGCGGAATGAATGATGTTTTCAGTGCTCCTGCGAAAGCAGGAGCCCAGAGCCCAGAGCGAACCGCCCGTGACCCTGGGCTCCTGCGTGCGCAGGAGCACGGCGCACGAAGCGATTGGACGCGACAGGAAATCGCCGCCCTATTCGACCTCCCCTTCACCGAACTCGTCTTCCGCGCGGCCGAGGTGCATCGCGCGCATCACACCGCGAACGAGGTTCAGCTGTCGACCCTGCTGTCGATCAAGACCGGCGGCTGCCCCGAGGATTGCGGCTATTGCTCGCAGTCCTCGAGCCACGAGACCGGCCTGAAAGCGACCAAGCTGATGGACGTCCGCGCGGTGCTCCAGGCCGCCGCGCAGGCCAAGGACAATGGCTCGTCGCGCTTCTGCATGGGGGCTGCGTGGCGCAATCCCAAGGACAAGGACATCCCCGCGCTCGTCGAGATGGTGAAGGGCGTGCGCGACATGGGGATGGAGACCTGCATGACGCTCGGCATGCTTACGCCGGGCCAGGCGCAGGCCTTGGGCGAGGCCGGGCTCGATTATTACAACCACAATATCGATACCTCGCCGGAAAACTACGCCAACGTCATCTCGACGCGCAGTTTCGAGGACCGGATCGAGACGCTGGAGAATGTCCGCAGCGCGGGCATCAACGTCTGCTGCGGCGGCATCGTCGGCATGGGCGAGACGCGCGCCGACCGCGTCGGCTTCATCCACGCGCTGGCCAGCCTGCCCGTCCATCCCGAGAGCGTGCCGATTAATGCGCTCGTCCCGGTCAAGGGCACGGTGCTCGGCGACATGCTCGCCGACACGCCGCTCGCCAAGATCGACGATATCGAGTTCGTCCGGACGGTGGCGGTTGCGCGGATCACCATGCCGGGGAGCATGGTCCGCCTGTCGGCTGGGCGCGAGAGCATGTCGGAAGCGGCGCAGGCATTGTGCTTCCTGGCGGGCGCCAATTCGATCTTCACTGGCGAGAAGCTGCTGACCACCGGCAATGCCGGCGAGGACAAGGACGCGGCGCTGTTCGCGAAGCTGGGCCTGAGTCCGATGGCGGCCGAGCAACGCGACGTGCTGGAGGCGGCGGAGTGAGCGCGCCAGCCGATTTTGTTATCGTCGATGTGCCGAGCATGTTGGCGCAGAAGGTCACGATATCTGACGAATCCGGCGAGCGCGCGGACCCGAATTGGAATCGTGAAGCAGCCGAAAGCCAATATGTCTTTGCCGAGTTCCTCGCAGCAAAGGGATTGCTCGTCGATGGCGTGGCTGTCGAGCGGCGGCCCGATCTTACTATTCGCTGGTCTCAGCTCAGCGAACTGGGTCAAAAATTCGCTCGGAGCGACTTTCACAAGTGGCTCACATCCGTCGACAAAACGGGAACTCCGGAAGCCAAGAAGCTTGAAAAACTCGAACGTCGGTGGGTGAAATTCGCGGCGTTGCAATGATCGGAAGACTTTGATGTTCAAGAAAATCCTGGTCGCCAATCGTGGCGAGATCGCCTGCCGCGTGTTCCGCACGGCGAAGAAGATGGGGATCGCGACGGTCGCGGTCTATTCCGACGCCGATGCGCGCTCGCCGCATGTGCTGATGGCCGACGAAGCGGTGCGGCTCGGGCCGGCGCCCGCGGCGGAATCCTATCTCAAGGCCGAGTTGATCCTCGAGGCCGCCAAGGTGACCGGAGCCGACTGCATCCATCCCGGCTACGGCTTCCTGTCCGAGCGTGAGAGCTTCGCCAAGGCATGCGCCGAGGCAGGCATCGCCTTTGTCGGCCCGCCGCCCAATGCGATCGCGGCGATGGGCGACAAGATCGAATCGAAGAAGCTTGCCAAGGCGGCCGGCGTCAATGTCGTCCCCGGCTTCCTCGGCGAGATCGCGGATACCGACGAGGCGGTGAAGATCGCTTCCGACATCGGCTATCCGGTGATGATGAAGGCCTCGGCCGGCGGCGGCGGCAAGGGCATGCGGCTTGCCTGGAGCGAGCAGGACGTGCGCGAAGGGTTCGAGGCGACCAAGCGCGAAGGCCTCGCCTCGTTCGGCGACGACCGCGTGTTCATCGAGAAATTCATCGAGAGCCCGCGCCATATCGAAATCCAGGTGCTCGGCGACCAGCACGGCAACATCGTCTATTTGAACGAGCGCGAATGCTCGGTGCAGCGCCGCCACCAGAAAGTGGTCGAGGAAGCGCCGTCGCCGTTCGTGTCGCCCGAGATGCGCCGCAAGATGGGTGAGCAGGCGGTCGCGCTGGCGCGCGCGGTGGGTTATTATTCGGCGGGAACGGTCGAGCTGATCGTGTCGGGCGCCGACACCAGCGGCGAGGGCTTCTACTTCCTCGAAATGAACACCCGGCTCCAGGTCGAGCATCCGGTGACCGAGGAGATTACCGGGCTCGATCTGGTCGAACAGATGATCCGCGTTGCTGCGGGCGAAAAGCTGTCGTTCGGGCAGCAGGACGTCAAGATCAACGGCTGGTCGATCGAGAACCGCGTCTATGCCGAGGATCCCTATCGCGGCTTCCTGCCCTCGATCGGGCGGCTGGTGCGGTACGAGCCGCCGGCTGAGTTCCCCTCCCGCTCGCGGGAGGGGCTAGGGGAGGGCGTGTCCGCAAACGACGCGCTCTCCGCGACAAGCCCTCCCCCAACCCCTCCCATGAATGGGAGGGGAGAAGAGGGCCGGACCCGCATCGATGACGGCGTCCTCGAAGGCGGCGAGGTCAGCATGTTCTACGACCCGATGATCGCCAAATTGATCACCTGGGCGCCGACCCGCGAGGAAGCGATCGATCGCCAGATCGCGGCGCTCGACGCATTCGTGATCGAGGGGCCGGGCAACAATATCGATTTCCTGTCGGCGCTGATGCAGCACCCGCGCTTCCGCGACGGCGCGCTGACCACCGGCTTCATCGCCGAGGAATATCCCGACGGCTTCACCGGCGCGCCGGCCTCGCCCGATCTGCTCAAGGCGCTCGCCGCGGTCGCCGCTTTTGCCGCGACGGCGGAGGCCGATCGCGCGCGGCGGATCGACGGCCAGCTTGGCAAGCGCCTGCGCCCGCCGTCGGCCTGGACCGTGCGGATCGACGGCCACGACCATCAGGTCGAAATCTCCACCGAAGGCGTGGTGGTCGATGGCGACGATCTCGACCTGGCGCTCGAATATACGCCCGGCGACCATATCGTGACCGCGGAGCTCGGCGACGAGGACCTGACCGTGAAGATCGCGCGCACGCGCACCGGCTTTCGCCTGACGACGCGCGGCGCCTCGCACGTTGCCCGCACCTTGCCCGCGCATGTCGCGCCTTATGCCCAGCATCTGATCGAGAAGATCCCGCCCGATCTGTCCAAGTTCCTGATCGCGCCGATGCCCGGACTGCTCGTCCGGCTCGACGTCAAGGAAGGCGACAGCGTCCAGCCCGGCCAGCCGCTCGCGGTGGTCGAGGCGATGAAGATGGAAAATATCCTGCGCGCCGAAAAAGCCGCGACGGTAAAGTCGGTCGAGGCGAAGACCGGGGACAGTCTGGCGGTCGATCAGGTCATCCTGGAGCTCGAATAACCGCTGACAGTCTACCCAACATGAACCGAACCGGCCCGGCTGCGACAAAATAAGACATATTCGGGATGGACCTCTGTCCTACCGACCGCCATGCTTTCGCTCATGAAACGGTCGCGTGTCGCCTTGATGCTCACCGTCGTGCTGCCGCTCCAGGCCTGCATGGTGGGGCCGAACTACAAGCCGCCGGCGAGCGCCTCGCTCGGCGTGCCCGATGCCTATTCGGGGCCGGCGACCACCGGCGCGCTGCCCGACATCTCGACCTGGTGGACGTCGTTCGGCGACACCGAGATGACCAGCATCATCGACCGCGCGCGCCGCGACAATCTCGACATCGCGCAAGCGGTGGCGCGCTTGAAACAGGCACGCGAAGGGCTGGTCCAGGCGCGGGCCTCCCTGTTGCCGACGGTCAGCGGATCGGCCGGCTATAGCCGCAGCCTGCTCGACTCGGTCGGCCCGCGCGACAATTTCTCGATCGGCGCCGATGCCAGCTACCAGGCCGACATTTTCGGCGGGACGCGCCGCTCGATCGAGGCGGCGAAGGCGAGCGAGCAATCGTCGGGTTATGATCTCGCCACCGTCCAGACCTCGATCGCATCGGAGGCCGCGCGCAACTATATCCTGGCCCGCCAAAATCAGGCCGCGCTCAAGATCGCGCGCGACAGCCTGGCGATCCAGGACGACAATCTGGAGATTGCCGGTTTCCGCGTCCAGGCGGGGTTGGTCTCCAGCCTCGACCAGGAACAGGCGCGCGCGCAACGCGCCCAGACCGCGGCGCAGATCCCGACGATCGAACAGAATTATGCCGCCGCGGTGAACCGGCTGGGGGTGCTGACCGGGCAGGCGCCTGGCGCGCTCAAGGCCGAGCTGGAAGCGGTGCAACCCATTCCGACGGGGCCTGCCGATATTCCCGCCGGCATTCCCGGCGACGTGCTGCGCCAGCGCCCCGACGTCCGCTCGGCCGAGCGTAATCTCGGCGCCGCGACCGCGCAGATCGGCGTGCAGAAGGCGGCGCTCTACCCGGCGCTCAACATCACCGGCAATATCGGCACCTCGGCCTCAGCGCTCGGCAGCATCGCCAATGTCATCACCGGCAGCCTGTTCGCCGGGCTGACCCAATTGATCTTCGACGGCGGCCGGACGCGCAGCCGGGTGCGGTCGCAGGAAGCCGCTGCCCAGGGCGCGTTCGCCGCTTATAAATCGACCGTGCTGACCAGCCTGGAGGATGTCGAGAATGCGCTCCAGGCGTTGCAGGCGGCCAAGCAGCGCCAGCGCGAGTTCGCGGTCGCGCTCGACGCGTCCAACGCCGCGGCGATCCTGGCGCGCAGCCAGTATCGCGCCGGGCTGACCGACATCACCACGCTCAACAATAGCGAGGCGGCGTTGCTCTCGGCGCAGAACGGCTTGAACGGCGCGCGCGGCGACCAGGCGCAGGCGATGGTCGCGCTCTACCTCGCGCTCGGCGGCGGGTGGGATGCCACCAAGCCGCCCGAACTCCCGCAGGGATAAGAACATGGCGACCAATCAGGCCGAACTCGACGCATTCCTCGGCGGGCGCCCGCCGTCCAAATTCAGGCGCTATGCGATATGGGCAGGGATCGCGATCGGCATTCTGCTCCTCATCCTGCTGCTTATGCGGCTGTTCGGCGGTGCAGAGACGTCCGGCTATGCGACCGAACAGGCGCAGAAGGGCAATCTGACTGTCACCGTGTCGGCGACCGGCAAGCTCGCACCGATCAACCAGGTGACGGTCGGCTCGCAACTGTCGGGCCAGGTGATCAAGGTGCTGGTCGACGTCAATGACCGCGTCACCGCC
>Ga0207690_10002784_pt1 | contig 10552 bp, 10 predicted proteins | sample KBSC23metaG_FD_184315 | JGI IMG/M metagenome (GOLD analysis project Ga0207690, IMG submission 184315) | Corn rhizosphere microbial communities from Kellogg Biological Station, Michigan, USA - KBS C2-3 metaG (SPAdes) (version 2) | ecosystem: Host-associated > Plants > Roots > Rhizosphere > Soil ...
GAGCCAGATGATTGCCTTCACGCGCCTGAAAGACTGGCTCAAGCTGCTTGGATTTGATATCGTGCGCGGCCGTTTCGGCTGCTACTGCCCGCCCAATCGCACCGACAAATGGCTGCAGCGTACCGCCTTCATGGAGAAGGCCGGTGACCGCTGGTGGCCGATCTTCGGCGCCGTGTACATGCTGCAGGCTGTCAAGCGCGTACGCGGCATGCGCATCATCGGGCCGGCGTGGAAAGCACGCAAATCCCCGGCACTGGTGCCGGCCGGCACGCCGGTCGCCACGCCTTCGGGCTCGCACTCGACCAAGACGCCGCAGGCCACCGCGCGCGACGGAAAATCGGGCGCCTGAGCGCAGCCGCCCCACTCACCATTCATCGATTGTTTTCATGCAGGAAGTCACTGTCTATTCCGATGGCGCATGCAAGGGCAACCCCGGCCTTGGCGGCTGGGGCACCGTGCTCGTCTCGGGCGGCCACGAGAAAGAACTCTTCGGCGGCGAAGCGCTCACCACCAATAACCGCATGGAGCTGATGGCCGTAATCGAGGCGTTCCGCGCGCTCAAGCGGCCGTGCCGGGTGCAGGTCTATACCGATTCGCAGTACGTGCAGAAAGGCATCAGCGAATGGCTGGCCGGCTGGAAAGCCCGCGGCTGGAAAACCGCCGACAAGAAGCCCGTGAAAAACGACGACCTGTGGCGCGTGCTCGACGAACTCGTCGTCGGACATGACGTGAGCTGGCACTGGGTCAAAGGCCATGCCGGCCACCCCGGCAACGAGCGCGCCGACGCGCTGGCCAACAAGGGCGTCGAAATGGCGCGCCAGGCACGCGCCTGACGCAGCCACATCTGCGATCACTTGCCCGCGCAGCGCTGCGTGTGGATCTGCGGCGCATTGGCGGCCGTGACGGTGACGTACCGCGGTTTTCCATCCTGCGCGAAGATCAGGCGCAGCGGCCCGCGCTTGGAAAGGCCGTCGTCGATGTCCGTCTGCAGCAGACCAGACTGCGTCCATGGGTCGCCGCCGATGCTGCGCTTCTGCATCATGACCGGGCGATTGGCACCTGCGGGCCAATTGGCATCGCGCTCCTGCACGTAGCGGTTGGGCAGCGTGCCGTAGGCGTACAGCTGGTTCAGGGTGTCGGCCAGGTATCGCCCCGCCTGCTCATTGAAGGATGGCAGTTCCTGGCGCTTGAGTTCGGCGCCGATGCGCTGGGCTTCAGCGGTGCAGGTCGGCACGCCATCATCCGCCGCACGGGCGTAGGAAACGCCAATCGCAATCACAATGGCGGCGAGCCAGGTCAGTGCCCGATAAAGCCGACGCGGGCTGGTGGTGGGAATCACGGACATCGGTTCGGTGCGCATGCGGTTTCTCCAGTGAAATAACGTGGGGATGCATCAGGACAGGAACAGCTTGCGTTCGGCCTGCCGCCGCTTGGTCAGGCCCTTGAGCGGCTTGCCGCCGGCCTTGTCCCACAGCAGGAATTGGTCGGCCGCGCCGGCGTAATCGCCCGCGTTGAGCTTGCGCAGCAGCGTCGACGAGCGCAGCCGCCCCGCCCCCAGGTTGAAGACGAACGACGCCAGCGCATCGAACTGCCCCTGCGTGATCGACACGCGTACGGCCTTGGCGATGCCCTGCTCGGTGTCGGACAGGTCTTTGCGCAGCAGCGCTTCTGCCTGCTGCTGCGAGATCGGCCCGTTGAAGGTTTCGCCGGGGCGGATCAGGTGGCCGTAGCCGATGGTCGGCTTGCCAACGGCATCGAGATACGTCGACAGCCGCAGGCCTTCCGACGCTTTGATCAACGCGAGGCCTTGCTCGCCGGTGGTGCGCGGGTTGTGCTCAGTGCTCATTGCTCGTCTCCTGGGACGTTCGGGTTTGAGTTTGCGTCGGGACCGGAGCCGGGGCCGGGCTTGACCGGCCGCGGCAGCAATCGATTCGTGTATTCGTCAATCAGCCGCATCACCGCTTCGGGCGGTTGCAGCGCGGTGAATTTCATCTCGATGTCGATGTGCTCGCTGTCGCGGCCGGTGTTGCGGCTGGAATGCGGGGCAAGCGAGACGTAGAAACGGCCAACGCCACCGGCGGCCTCGCCATGCACGGGCTGCGCCTCGGCGATATCGCTGCGCACGGTCATGTTCACTGTCATCTCGTCGAGAGCAAGACCGCGTGGCATGGCCAGCGACACCAGCGGCAACGCCAGCCGGTGCTGGCTGTCGAGCGCCAGCTCCACCTCGCGGGCGACCAGCGTGCCGTTCTCGTCCGCATCAAAAAACTGGTCGAGCAGCGCGGTGTACTGCTGCGCGAGCATCTGGTTGGCCGATGCGGCGGCGTGCTGCATGCCGCGTGTAATGTCGTCGAGCGTCAGGCCATTGAGGCCCGGATGGCCGTGGCCGTTGCTGCCACCGCCCGCACCACCGCCAGGCGGCGAAGAGCCGGGCGGCGAAGACACAGGCGCATCGGCTTCGGCGTCAGCATCGGGAAACGGCGCCGCGCCGGAAGGTGTCTCAGGCTGCGCGGGCGGCGCTGACGGCGGTGCCGTACTCGTGGACGGCGCAGCTGGCGCTGACGACGCGCGGTCATCATCACGCCTGCGACGACTGAAGAGTTTGAACATGATGTCGGGTCGATCGAGTCAATGGGCGGTGCGCGGCAGGCGCGCGCCGATCAGGACAGCAGCCGTGGGGAGGCCGGCCGATGTCCGTTGCCGTGGCGGCTTAGGGGTTCACCGGGGCCGGTGCTGGCGCGTTGCCGCCCGCTGGCACCTTCTCGCCGACCATCGTGCCGTCGGTCGGTGTGGCGGGCAGCGGCTTGACGTCCTTCTCCTTGCCCTTGACGACCACCGGCTTGGTGGCCGCGTCGGTCAGGAAATCCATCACGCGCATCAGCGCTTCGGGCGGGTTCTGGCGCTTGACCTGGGTGTGGAAGGAGTACTTGGCTCGCGTATCGGTGCTGCGCGTCTGCTCCGACTTGTGCGAGGCACGCCCCGACACCGACACGCTGAACGGCCCCCAGCCCAGCTTGGCCTGGAACGAGCCCTCCGCCTCGGTGCTGGAAGACGATTTCTCCGACTGCGAAATCTCCAGCTCGAAGTCGATCGTGCCTTCTTCGATGGCGATCACCGGATGCACGACCGCGCATAGCAACGGAATGCGCATCGTCTTCTGGATCGTGCCCTGCGACACGCCCTGCTCATCGACCAAGGTTTCGTCGTAGTCGAACTGCACGGCGACGGCCTTGCCGTTCTGAATACACACCTGCAACAGAAAATCCGCATAGGATTTTGCCGCCGATGTTTGCGCCGCGATCATGGCTTGCAGCGGTGCAGAGATCATCTTGTCGATCGGCAGCGCATTGATAACCGATCCGATAAATCCGGTATCCATTTAAAACTCCTTACATTGAATTATTCGGACGCGCAGGCTTGCGCGCTGAAATCCAAAGTAAGTGTTTTCCCCTCAAGGTTCGATGTCTAGAAAGTCCCAGCCAAGGCCACAGAACAAGGACCCATTACCCGTCGACTGGCTGCCCGTGACTTTCGGCACTGCACTTCCGTTTCAATGCAACCGGATCGATCTCGCCCTACAAAATAATCGGTTTCTCTGAAAATAATTAACTGAAGTATGAGGGGTCGATGAATATTCTTGTAATCGATAGCTTGCCGCTTTTTGCGGCAGGTGTGTCCAATGTATTGAATGCACTCGACGCGCGAGGGGTGTTTATCGATACGCATTATTCTGCGCAAATCGGTCCGGCCTGCATGGAGGCCGAGCCCAGAGCAGTCGTCATGGAATGGAGCGCGCAGGACGACGACGCGCGGCAACGCCTGTCGGAGTTGAAAGCGGTGTTGCCGGAAGTGCCGGTCTTGCTGACGGTGCAGTCTGTCGGCCGGCACGTGGTGGGCGACGCGCTGCGCTTTGGCGCGGCCGGCGTGGTCGACCGCCAGGCCACTGCCGATGTTCTGCTCGAAGCCCTGCAGCGCATCACCTCGGGCGCGGTCTATCTGCCACCGATCAGCAATCTGTTTCCGGACGACCCACGCCAGAGCCCAGGCGAGAGCCCGACCGAACTCTGGCGTCGGCTTACGCCAAGGCAGCATGAGGTGTTGCAACTGCTTGCAGAAGGCAAATCCAACAAGCAGATCTGCCGCGTGCTGAATGTGGCGGAGGGCACCATCAAGAACCACCTGTACGCGCTGTTCCGGCAGATTGGCGTCAACAATCGCACCGAGGCTGCGCTATGGCTGTCGCGCTGTAAGGCGAGCCTGGTGCGCCTGCAGATGTGCGCGATGTAGGGCCCAGTCTGTCCATTCTGTCCACGCTCTTCGCCCGAACATCCTGCGATGCTGCCGGATGTTCGGCGCCGATCACAAAATGAGCCCTGCTTTATCGGCCCGCTCGCATGGCCACCCGATCGACAGAACAGACCACATTGCATTCGTGCGCTCACGCCATACACTGGTTGCAAGGCGGGGCACGGTGCATCGCCGTTTTTTCATGGAGGCCGGCCATGGAAATCATCGAATTCCACACCAGCCCGCCACGCTACTGCGCCGCGGATCTCACCCTGACCTGCACTGCCAGCGTTGACGGCGTGCTTGCCAAGTACGCCGTGACTGCCGAAGCACTGGAGGAACATTTCGGCGCCCGCTCATGGCGGCAGGAAGATCTGCTGCAGGCCATGGAATCGCATCGCGGCACCATTGAAGACATGGCCCGCTCGCTGTTCAAGCTGACGGATTCGCACAATATCGTGCTGCGCAGCGGGCACTTCCGATTCGGCATGTAGCCGAGCGGTAGGCGGCATGGTCGATATCCGCATCGGCACCTGATAAGAAAGAAGGCCAGCACAATCGCTGGCCTTTTTTGAAAACCCTTCTTGAAAGCCGATATGCGCTAGTCCGGCTTGCACTCGTACTTCATTTCGCGCCGCCCATCTTCGTAGACCACCTCCAGCCGGCACGTAAAGCCCCACAGGCGTACCACGTGCCGCAGCATCTCTTCGTAATTCGCATCCAGCGGGCGACGATTGCTCTGCAGGTGGCGCAACGTCAATGAGCGATCCCCGCCCACGTCGACGTTGGTCACTTGAATGTTGGGCTCTATGTTTGACAGGTCGTACTGACTGGCAAGCAGCTCGCGAATCATGCGATAGCCATCGTCGTCGTGGATGGCCGTGACGCGTAGCTTGGTATCGCGGTCGTCATCCAGCACCGAGAACAGCTTGAGCTCGCGGATCACGCGCGGCGACAGGAATTGCAGCAGGAAGCTCTCGTCCTTGAAGTTGCGCATGGCGAAGTCGAGCGTCGTATGCCAATCGCTCCCGGCAATTTCGGGCGCCCAGCGGTAGTCCTCATCTTCGGGCGATTCGCAGATACGGCGGATGTCCTGGAACATCAGAAAACCGAGCGTGTACGGATTGAAGCCGCTGTAGTATGGGCTGTTGAATGGCGGCTGGTAGATCACGTTGGTATGTGCCTGCAACAGCTCGAGCATGAAGGCGTCGTTGACGAGCTTCTCGTCGTAGAGCTTGTGCAGGATGGTGTAGTGCCAGAACGTGGCCCAGCCCTCGTTCATCACCTTGGTCTGCCGTTGCGGATAGAAATACTGCGCGATCTTGCGCACGATGCGCACGATCTCCCGCTGCCACGGCTGCAACTTTGGTGCGTTTTTCTCGATGAAATACAGCAGGTTCTCTTCCGGCTCGGGGGGAAATTTTTCTTCCCGTTCGAGCACGTCGTCTTCGGCCGTCAGTGCACGGGCGCGGTGCGTGGGCAACGTGCGCCACAGGTCATTGACCTGCGCCTCCAGATACTTCTCGCGCTCGGCCTGGCGCGCCTGCTCTTCATTGATCGACAGCTTCTTCGGCCGCCGGTAGCGGTCTACGCCGTAGTTCTGTAACGCGTGGCACGAATCGAGCAGCAGTTCCACTTCGCGCTCTCCATAACGCTGCTCGCACTCGGCGACGTAGTTCTTGGCGAAGAGCAGGTAATCGACGATGGCATCGGCGTTCGTCCACGTGCGGAACAGGTAGTTGCCCTTGAAGAAGGAGTTGTGGCCATAGCAGGCGTGCGCGATGGTCAGCGCCTGCATCGGCATCGTGTTCTCCTCCATCAGGTAGGCGATGCAGGGGTTGGAGTTGATGACGATCTCGTAGGCCAGCCCCATCAGGCCGCGCTGGTAGCCGCGCTCGGATGCCAGGAAATGCTTGCCGTACGACCAATGGTTGTAGCCCAACGGCAAGCCGGACGAGGCGTAAGCATCGAGCATCTGCTCGGCGGTGATGATCTCGATCTGGTTCGGATATGTGTCCAGGCCGAAGTCGGCAGCAATGTGGGCGATGCTTTGGTCGTAGCGCCTGATCAGCTCGAAGGTCCACTCCGAGCCCGTAGATAGGTAGGCCATGCTCGTTCCCGTTGGTCCGTCACATTGGTCCATCACACAGGTGGCGTGTTCGCCTTGGCACGCGCCGCCACTGCAGGGCGGCAGTGCCCGGCTGAGAGCGACCTGCGCGCCGCCGATCAGATCAGATCAGGTGGCGCGCTTCTGAAACAGCTCGTGCAGCACCGGATAGATTTCATCCGCCTTGAGGATGCGCTGCATCGCGAAGTTGTCGTGCCCAGCCTTCAACGTAAGATACTCCTCCCACAGGTTCTGCGGCTCCGTGGAGACCACTTCCACATAGGCGTAATACTGCGTCAGCGGCAGGATCGATTCGCGCAGCAGCTTGGCGCAGAGTTCAGAGTCACCCGCCCAGTTGTCACCATCCGAAGCCTGCGCGCAATAGATGTTCCATTGGCTTGGCGAATAGCGCTCCTGAATCACTTCCGCCATCAGCTTGAGTGCGCTCGACACCACCGTGCCGCCGGATTCGCGCGAGTGGAAGAAATCCTCCTCGTCCACTTCCTTGGCGACGGTGTGGTGGCGGATGAACACGACATCGATGCGCTCATAGTTCCGCTTCAGGAACAGGTACAGCAGCATGAAGAAACGCTTGGCGAGATCCTTGCGCGATTCGTCCATCGAGCCGGACACGTCCATCACACAGAACATCACCGCCTGCGCCTGCGGGCGTTTGCGCATCACGCGGTTGTTGTAGCGCAGGTCGAGCTTTTCGATAAAGGGCACGCGATCCAGGCACGAGCGCAGATGGCGCATTTCCTTCATCAGCTCCTGCGCGCGTGCACTGTATGGACCGTCCTTCTCCAGTTCCTCGCTGTACTCAGCCTCCAGTTCATGCAGGCGGCGCTGGTACGGGCTGGACAGTGCAATGCGGCGGCCGAGCGAACTGCGCATCGTGCGCAGAATCGACAGGTTTGACGGTGTGCCATCGAGCGAGAAACCCGCGCGCACCTTGCGCACCTCCGCGATCTTGGCCAGGCTGCGTTTGGCCAGATCGGGCAATGCCATGTCTTCGAAGAAGAAGTTGAGGAAATCCTCGCGCGAGAGCGTGAAGATGAAATCATCCTCGCCCTCGCCCGAGTCGCTGGCTTGCGAGCCGGTTCCGCCGCTGCCCTGCTGCGGGCGGTCAAAGCTGTCGCCGCGAATGAACTCCTTGTTGCCCGGGTGAACGCCCTCGCGGCGTCCGCCGGGGCCATGGTGGAACATGGGCTCGGAGATGTCCTTGACCGGAATGGACACCTGCCCGCTCTGCTCGATGTCCATGATCTTGCGGCCCGTCACCGCCTTGGCCACCGCGCGGCGGATCTGCTCCCGGTAGCGCTTGATAAAGCGCTGCTTGTTGACGGTGCTCTTGCCGCCACCGTTCTCCCGCCGATCGATGATCGTGCCCATGTGACTGCCCTCGATTGGAAGTGGTCCGCTTGGCATCCTCTCCTTAAGACGACTTCCTCACACGCAGGTACCACTCCACCAGCAAGCGCACCTGCTTCTGGGTATAGCCCTTCTCCACCATGCGGTTGACGAAGTTCTCGTGCTTCTCCTTATCGTCGTGCGATGACTTGGCGTTGAACGAGATCACCGGCAGCAGATCTTCCGTGGTCGAGAACATCCGTTTTTCGATCACCGCGCGCAGCTTCTCGTAGCTGGTCCAGATCGGGTTCTTGCCTCCGTTCTTGGCCCGCGCACGCAACACGAAGTTGACGATCTCGTTGCGGAAATCCTTCGGATTGGAAATGCCCGCCGGTTTTTCCACCTTCTCCAGCTCGTCGTTCAATGCACTGCGATCAAGAATCTCGCCGGTGTTCGGGTCGCGGTATTCCTGATCCTGAATCCACAGGTCCGCAAACACCACGTACCGATCAAAGATGTTCTGCCCGTACTCGGAATACGACTCCAGGTAAGAGGTCTGGATCTCCTTGCCGATGAACTCCACGTAAGGCGACGTGAGGTATTCCTTGATGTAGGACATCAGCTTCGATTCGGTTTCGGGCGGGAACTGCTCGCGCTCGATCTGCTGCTCGAGCACATACAACAGATGCACCGGATTGGCCGCCACCTCCGAGCCGTCAAAATTGAAGACCTTCGACAGCACCTTGAAGGCAAAACGCGTCGACAGCCCCGTCATGCCCTCGTCGATGCCGGCAAAGTCGCGGTACTCCTGATACGACTTGGCCTTCGGGTCGACATCTTTCAGGCTCTCGCCGTCATACACGCGCATCTTAGAGAAGATGTTGGAATTCTCGGGCTCCTTGATGCGTGTGAGCACCGCGAACTGGCCCATCATCTTCAGCGTGTTCGGCGCGCACGGCGCCGCAGCCAGCGAGCTGTTGCGCAGCAGCTTGTCGTAGATCTTCACCTCGTCCGACACGCGCAGGCAGTACGGCACCTTGACGATGTAGATGCGGTCGAGGAAGGCCTCGTTGTTGCGATCGGATTTGAAGCTCTGCCATTCCGCCTCGTTCGAGTGCGCCAGGATCACACCATCGAACGGAATCGCGCCAAAGCCCTCGGTACCCTTGTAGTTGCCTTCCTGCGTGGCCGTCAGCAACGGGTGCAACACCTTGATCGGCGCCTTGAACATCTCGACGAATTCGAGCAAGCCGCGGTTGGCCAAGCACAACCCGCCGGAATACGAATATGCATCCGGATCATCTTGCGGATAGTCCTCCAGCTTGCGGATGTCGACCTTGCCGACCAGCGACGAAATGTCCTGATTGTTTTCGTCGCCAGGCTCCGTCTTGGAAATCGCGATCTGCGACAGCACTGACGGATGCAGCCTCACCACACGGAAGCGCGTGATGTCGCCATTGAACTCATGCAGCCGCTTGACCGCCCACGGCGACGCAATCGAATTCAGATAGCGCTTCGGGATACCGTAGTCTTCCTCCAGAATCTTGCCGTCCTCCTCGGGCGAGAACAGCCCGAGCGGGGACTCATGAATGGGCGAGCCCTTGAGCGCGTAGATGGGAATCTGCTCCATCAGCGCCTTCAGCTTTTCAGCGAGGGAAGACTTGCCCCCGCCCGGAGGCCCGAGCAGGTAAAGGATCTGCTTGCGTTCCTCAAGACCCTGAGCGGCATGTTTGAAGAAGGAGACGATCTGCTCGATCGTGTCCTCCATGCCGTAGAACTCCCGGAAGGCCGGGTAGATCTTGATGACCTTGTTGAAGAACAGCCGCGACAGCCGTGGATCGTGATGCGTATCCACCAGTTCGGGCTGACCAATCGCAGTGAGCATGCGCTCGGCGGCGGTCGCATAGGCGGTCGAGTCTTTCTTGCAGATATCCAGATACTCTTGGATGCTGTACTCGTCCTCTTTGCGAGCCTCAAAACGCGTTGCGTAGTGGCGGAAAATATCCATATCTCCCCCGTAGACGCTTCCTCATCCCAGCACGGCTGCTTCGAGACGAGATTAGTTGTGACGTGCGTTAAGTGCGGTAGTGATTCCACTGTAGACCAACCAGCCATTAGCACAAGCGTCGCGTAAAAACATCGTGCCGCGAAAACCCGCTTCCAGCGTACGTTAGCGCTCGATGCCTTCCAGTGCTAACACTCGCTGTCGCCAACCAACATCAACCACAGTCCACGCGTGTTCCACCACCCGCACAGGTCTCAATAAACACCGAATCTGCGCTGCAGCACAACCGCTGTGCAACGTCATTGAGTCGGTTGCGACACAGCAGAAACCATACCAATGACCCTGACGACACACGGCAGTGTGCTTGCCAGTTGGTATGTAACCAATCCGTGCGAGTTCCCACCCTCATTCAGACGAATGAGTCGCGAGACTGGGCGGCATAGGCAAACAAGGCGAACACAGCAAAGACAGCGCACTTGCGGCGGCAACCTCTGCCACTTCACGCAACGGCCAATTGCGCAATCGGTGCACGAAGCCTCTGTTCGGTGCATATGGATCTTTGCGATCCGTCTTTGGTGAGGAAGACGTGCGCGACGACCTCCGCTGTCGCTTTTGTGCAAAAAGGATCAGCCTGGAGCGGAGGGAGGAAAGCGCAAGACAAAGAAAAAGGCCCTCGGCATCTGCCTGAGGGCCTTTTAAGCGACTGCTCGCTAGTTTGGTGGGTGGTACAGGGATTGAACCTGTGACCCCTGCCGTGTGAAGGCAGTGCTCTACCGCTGAGCTAACCACCCGAATGCGGTGAA
>Ga0207690_10002785_pt1 | contig 10550 bp, 10 predicted proteins | sample KBSC23metaG_FD_184315 | JGI IMG/M metagenome (GOLD analysis project Ga0207690, IMG submission 184315) | Corn rhizosphere microbial communities from Kellogg Biological Station, Michigan, USA - KBS C2-3 metaG (SPAdes) (version 2) | ecosystem: Host-associated > Plants > Roots > Rhizosphere > Soil ...
GCCTTTGCCTCCAAGTCATTGATTCGGCAAACTGCAGATCAATGACTTGGTGGCAAAGGCCCCGCTCATCGTCCCGATCACCACCAATGGCTACAACCATTTCGTCATATTTCGCGGCATGCGGGGTGATCGGGTGTTGCTGGCCGATCCGGCCTGGGGTAATCGCACCATGCTTATCGACGAGTTTACTAAGCGCTGGATCGATTACCCATCATTGGGGCACATCGGTTTCTCTGTGCAACGTCGGGACGGTGTGAGGGAACCGAACCAGTTGGCGCCAAAGATGAGCGAATTCGTGATGCTACGCTAAGGTGATTTCCGCGAAAAAATATCCTATGGTCGCGGTGAATACGGGCGCGCTGCTGAGTTGTTCCTCGTTTGCGTGGCCCGCCACACGGCACTCGTTACACCTTGCATAGTATCCCGTCTGCACCGCGATCATGGGATATTCATTTATGGAAATCACTTAAGTCCTGCAAAAGCAACCTGTGTCTCTCATAAATCCGAATGGATGCTTTGGTTGATTTTTAAAAACAAGATCTCTGCAAGAGTTCCCTAACCAACCGCGATTGTATTCACCTCGATTCAGAAAATGAATCGGTTCTCTTGAATTCGATGGTACCTCATCGAAATTCCCTGCTTATCTTTTTGTGCTGTTCATAAAGTGAAACAAGACTGCCTGTACATGCCGGCAGCCTTGCCTGTATCTATTTAATCGAATATTGCAAGAAAGCGATATCAATATGAACTTATAACAGTCTCTCGCCATCCATATGTTTTACAACACCATTGCATGAAGCCACCGATGCTATTGGTTTGTGCCTTTCATTGCGTTCATGCCTAAGTTTTTACTGCAATGCAAACGATTAAATGGGGTATGCAAGAACATTAAATATTAAGTCGGATAGATGCATGGAAACTGATTAAAAAACTGGATGGGAAGTGAAGAATTAAACAACGCATCATCTAAATTTCATTCTTATTTTTAGCGGCGCTATTAGGTAAAGTGAGGGTGAGGCGCATAGCTATGTTGGCTTGCGCTTCGTTACTTTCCAACAGCTATATTTAGGAGAATGAAAAATGAAGAAATCACTGATGGCTGCTCTCGTTGCTGCATCCGTTATGTCGCCGGTGGCTTTTGCTGCTGAGCCGGTAGAGCTGAGCGCAAACCAGATGGACAACGTCACTGCCGGGTTCCTGGATACATTTACCGTTACCTCGATCGATGTCAATCGCGCGCCGACTTTCCAAATTGTGCGTCAGGTTGGTGTTGCACTGACATTTGGTAGCGGCACTTCCAATGCTACTAACTTGGGTGCCATTTCCAACACGGTTACTCAGAACTAAGGCTAGGTTCGAATCATTCGCAGTGAATCGCATCATGGTCGGTACGAAGCTGGAACTGGAGAATCTTGCAAAGGTTCTGGCTTAGGCGAGCAATATTGCCGACGATTTTAATCTCGGTAACTTGCTGTCAGCACTGAGTGTGGGATGGAACGTATTTCTCGTCAGTGCCGATCAGATCACGGTTCATCTGCTTTTGCCGCCGCTTGCGTTGCCTTGCGGCGGCATTATCGAATGTGTTCATGAGGCAGGTTATGAAATCATATGGGATGTATTCGATATGATTTCATAACCTGCCTTAATGGTTTCTCTCCCTTCGTGTTAGGGCTTCCAAAGCGCAACCTAAAAATAAAATCATGCTGCGGCTGCCTAGAGAGTTCGTGCAAGAGATGTAGCGCGGTGTTATAGCGTTTGCATAGGAGACGGCGTGCGTCCGCCTTATTCCTTCTTGACCGAATGCGGCACTCATATGTGCTGATAAAAGCTCTACTTATCCATGTCACCTGCGAGCCCGCTAAATGCAGAAATCAAACTGCCAGGCTGTTTTTCATCGATCTCATCATTGAATCTTTTTATAAAGTGAACGGTTTGGCCGTTCACTTTGGATCATAGGAAATGATCCAAAAAATGAATGGAAAGAGGAGATCTCGCAAGCATATCATCTAAATTTCTTTCTTATTTTTGAAGAGGCAATTAGGTAAAGTGAAGGTGAAGCGCAGAGCTAAATATGGTCGCGTTTCGCTACTTTCCAATAGTTATGCTTAGGAGAATGAAAAATGAAGAAATCACTAATGGCTACTCTCGTTGCTGCTTCGATGCTGTCTCCGATGGCTTTTGCTGCGGAACCGATGGAACTGAACGCAACACAAATGGACAACGTTACTGCAGGGTTCGCGGACACCTTCGACCTTACTCGACTTAACATCAATATTGCACCTACGATCCAAATTGTGAACCAGATTGCGGTTGCAGTTACTATTGGCAGCGGTTCTTCCTCTGCTTTCAACGTTGCAGCTGTAACCAACGATGTTCGTCAACGCTAAGACTACGTAGTACTGGCCGGCCTCCTTTCGAGAGGTCGGCAGTTTTCTTCATGCCATGATGAATGGCGCGCTGTGCAGGCTGAAAAAGCGAAGAACAAATCTGAGGCCAGTCAGCCAAGCTGATTGGCTTTTTTACGGGCATCAGGTTTACGCTTCGTTACTTTGATGGAAATGGTTGATGCTCGTGCGATATACCACTTGAGCATCAGCATCAAGCAGAATATCTGCTTCTCGAAGATGTTATGGTTCCAAGAAAAAAGGCACATTCCTTATTAGAGTGGTTTGCGGATCAGTGTAAGGGGCCAATCTCGGGCCTGCGGTGCTCGGTGTACGCCATGTACACGTCCGCTCCTCGGCCCGACCTTGGCTCCCTTACACAGACCCGCAAACCGCTCTAGGACTTACGCAAAACCGCCCCAACGGCGTTGCGCCGCCTTGCTGGGACAATTTGCGTAAGTCCTACTTATTTGGCTTGGCAGGCTTTCGTGGCCTGCCGTTTCTTATGCTCTCAAAGGGATGTTTCTGGATCAGCGGATCAGAATGGGAAGCGCAACATTGATGCTGTACTTCGGTGCATCGTTGCCAAGCCCGATGCCGATACGTGTGATAAGAGTTGTATCGCGGGAGAGCACTGAGGAGGCGCCTATCGTGGCGATGCCGTAGGTCTGATCCGATCCATGAACTGTCACGCCGTTGAGCTCCTGCTCTTGCCGGTAGATTTGCGAAAAGCCGAACTGGAGCGAGGTCGCAGGGCTGGCTGCCAGCAGTGCCGAGAGCGAAAAGCCCATGGCATTGCCCGGTTTGATGCCATCGTCTTCAAAAGACTTGCCGTAGAAAGCGCTGGCGACGAATGCCAGCGGGTCTTGGCGCTTGATTGCAACGAATTCTCCTTGCAGTTGACGAAAGCCACCGCCAAGATCGACCGTGCCGTCCCGGCGCTTGCCATTGCCGAAGTTATAGCTTAAGCGTCCGATCAGGTCGGGACGCCAGCCGCTTTCGCGAAACAAGGTTTTCGCAATGCCGATGGTCACGTCGCCCATGCCGTTGCCATTGTCCTTTACGTTGGAAGGCGAGAGATCAGTCAGTTGAGACGAGCGCGTGTAGTTGTAAGGCAAGCTTGCTTCGAATTGCGCCTGATAAGGCAGGCCGGCTCTAAAGTCCAGTTCCGCAGTCATTTCGTTGCGTCGGGTGCGCTGGTTGCCCAACAAAAGCTCGCTCGCACCAGTGGTCGGATTGGTTGTGGAGAGCAGAGTCGGTGTCGTGAACTCGTTGCGCTTGTAAGTGAAGCTCGGTGTCAGCTCGTAGGTGCCTGCATTCAGCAGCAGGGCACCCGCTTGCGTCAGAGTCCGCTCCAAGGCGCGCTGTGCTGCTTCTTCGTCGACTTCGAACTTGCCGGGAGCTGAACTCGCGGCCGGCTTGGGCGAATTCGAAGCAGGTTTCGACGGTGCAGGAGTGGGAGCGGGCGCTTGCGCTACCGCAACTGCAGGCCGTAGTTGTGCCTTATCGCTGTCCTCAATGTTGGCGCGCAATTCCTGTAGGCGCTGCTCCAGCGCATCGATGCGTCTTTGCAATATCGCTGCTTGAGCATCGCTTTTTGCCAGCCGTTCGAGCAATTGCCGTTCGCGTTTTTGAGCGGGCGTTTCTGCCGCATGCGAGGCCGAGGCGAGCGCCGCGCCGAGAAGCGCAAGCGGGATGAGCTGAACGCCTGGTTTTGTTAATTTCATTCTTGCACCACCTTTCGCTGTCGGTTCGGGTTGTGTGAACAAGAAAAGTCACGGCAGGGAGGAAGGCTGTCCGATCGACAGGCAATGCATGGCATCACCTGTCGATTGAGTACCTTGCCGCAATCCTGTTCCGTGGACTTGTCTTGCCCACGTAATATTGGCATCAGAGCCTATTCCTGCTGGAACAGTCTCTTGGAAACTATTCATGGCTTTGTCGCAGATACCAATCCCGCACCTGCGATGCTCGCTGTACATCCTCGTACGAACGCGCTTGCAAGTGCGGCCTTGGCCCGTTTGATGAAGCCCTGAACAGTGCTTGCCTCCCTCTGTCCACAGTCATTGTTTCCGCGAGTTTGCTGTCCGTGCGCGTGATGCTCTCGGACAGCGCAAAGGCCACGGAGACTACCTGTTGGATCGTTGTCATGAAGCCGTCCGCAGACGGCAATGCCGCTGGCGGACAGTGAAACGGATGGCGGCTGTTACAGCGGCCGGATGTCTGTTATTTGCGTGCTGCCATGCCCGGTATCAATCCGCTGCGGAACGGCGCGTGGCGGGGGCATCAGCTCGGAGCGGATGTTGTATTTCTCGATCAGACGGTACAGTGTGACACGCGATACGCCCAGCAGCGATGCTGCGCGTGAGATCTGATTGCGCGACTGTGACAGCGCACGCCGGATCATCATGCTTTCGGCGGCGGCACGCGCATCTTCCAGTGACATGGTTTGCTTGAAGCCATTGTCGCGTTCAAAGCCGAGGTCTTCAGGCTGGATAAAGCGTCCTTCGGCCATCACTGTTGCACGTTGCACGCGATTGACCAGCTCACGCACATTGCCGGGCCATGGGTGACTCAACATTGCATCCATGGCCGCCTTCGAGAAGCCGCGCAGGCTCTTGTTATGCATGCTGGCGAATTTCGTGAAGTAGTGCCTTGCAATGTCTTCGATGTCTTGTCCGCGGTCGGCCAGTGGGGGCATGTTGATGCACACTACGTTGATGCGATAGAAGAGATCTTCGCGAAAGCGCCCTTCGCGTACCGCTTCGGCCAGGTCGATGTGTGTTGCAGCGATCACCCGCACGTCGATCTCGATCGGCTCGGTACCGCCGACGCGCTCGATGGTCTTCTCCTGCAAAAAGCGCAGCAGGCTGACTTGCATGTCCGGCGGCATGTCGCCGATCTCGTCGAGGAAGAGCGTGCCGCCTTGCGCCGCCTCAATGCGTCCGATCTTGCGTTGCGTGGCGCCGGTGAACGCGCCTTTCTCATAACCGAACAATTCGGATTGAAACAGTTGTGGTGCGATTGCGCCGCAATTGACTGCGACGAAAGGTGAATTGCTGCGCGCGGAGTGATGGTGGATGGAGAGCGCGGCGAGCTCCTTGCCGGTGCCGGACGGGCCCATGATCAACACCGAGGCATCCGTACGCGCGACCTTCTGGATCTGGCCGAACAGGCGCTGCATTTCGGGCGTCTTGCCTACCATCGCATAGTCGGTGTTGTCCTGGATCGCGGTGTGTGCCACAGCCTGCGGTATGTCGCGCATGAAGGCCATGCCCCAGGCATGTCTTAGCGTGAGCACGATATGATCGAGTTCGGCCGGCAACGTAATGAAATTGAACAGATGCTCGCCGATGAACTGGCGCATGCGCGGCATGGAAATCAGTTCCTGCGCGACCAACCCGACCCAGGAGATGCGATTGCCGCCTACGAAAGACTCGTATTTGTCCAGTTCACGCAACTCGTCTTCCCGTGTCACGATCAGCAGGCCCACACGACAGCCGTCTTTCATCACGTTCTGCGCGGAATCGAGTGTAAAGCATTCGATCAGGTTCAGTCCGTGCTGACGCAGAAGCTCGGTGTAGGAACAGGCTGCTTCGACGCGGCTGGTAAGCCGCAGGACCATCACGGTTTGGTTGGATGGTGCAGAGTTGGAAACATACAGCATGTCACAGTACCTTTTCGTGTTATCGCTTGTCGGGTTCCGATGATCAGGGTCGGGCGCACCCCTGCCATCGACGGTACAGCTTTGTGCGGAAGGTTGTGATGTTTCCGTCAACTATTGGGGAGAGCCTGTTACAAATCTAGACCGACTTTACCGCCTTTTAGTCACACGAACAATGCCATAAACAAGGGAGTTGACAAATTTGGAATTAACATTTGCGCAGCGTCAAATGATGGCTCCTGTTAAGACATGCGATGTTCATGAGGAACATCTCGCATTCATGCGAGTTTCAAGGCAATTCCGGACTGAAAGATATATTGCTTTTGAAGCTTTGCTCTGAATGCGATGGCGTCTAAAGGGAGCTTCCAGTTAGATCCGTACGGCATCGCCATAAGGCATGGCCTGATGCGAGATACTTCTGTTCAAAAGGGGTGATGGGGTTGTCAGGCAAGAATGGCGCTGTTTCAACCGGCTTGCCGGACAGTTGCGATAATGCGGCGGCACACTCATTAATATAGATATGCCAGTTGCTGCGGCATTCAAATATGCCACCTAAGGCGACGATGGCGGGAAACACCGGATGGCCATGCCAGCGCCGGGCAAGATGGCCGACCTTTGGCCATGGATTAGGGTATAAAACGTAATGTCTTGCCGGTCGTATGCCAGCCCATAGCAGCAGACGCCAGTAATCTACCAAGTCGGCCCGCACGCAAATTGCATTGCGTGGCGGTTCGCCTGCCCAATATGTATTGCGTCCCAAACGATGAGCTGACTGATCGATACCGATCACGAAATGGTCAGGAAAGCGGCTTGCCAGATGCAGGGTGGACAAACCTACGCCACACCCGGCATCGAGAATCAGCGGCGGCTTGCCTGCTGCCTCCCAAACCTGCATGCTGACGTCAAAGGCGGTGCGGTTATAAGGTTGAACCGGTTTTCTGAAGGTCGTTGCCGAATGTCGGGCGACAAGAGCGGCGAGGTGTTCGTGTATTGCAATCTGTGTGCTTGTAACTGGGCGGGAATTGGCAAACATGCGAATGTTAAAGGCCACAGAACGCACTTCATGCCATGTACATTCTGTGGCGGTTTTGTAAAAAGAGCAGAACCCGCTACGGTACAGCAAAAATATGCGACTTTTCTCCTCGCGATTTCCCTTAATGCAGAGTAACTGGTTGACGCATCAAGGCGTCGTATTTGCCGAGAAAGTCGTCTATTTCCTCGACTGTCGGTTCCGTGGCGATCAGGTTTTCTACTTCCTCGCGGAAGGATTGGGCAAGCTGGCCGCCGATGAAGATCTCACGCTTGCCGGATTTGTCCATGATCTCAAACCCGCCAAAACGCAAGGCCTCACGGCGGTCATCCGCGCCGAATTCCACCACGCTGTATTGCTCGCTGTTGTAGATCAAGTTCATTTTGCGCTCCTTGCTACCAATAGATGTCAGGAATGCTGCGATTCCTTTTGCAGCAAAAATGGGGCCAGGTTTGCAGGTTTCAAGTCGACGTAAAAGACTGTGTAAATCATGCCAGGCTGGGCGCGGACCAGTTCGCCGACCTGTACGCCGATAGCAATAGCCGAAGTTCACACAGTCCCCTTCGAAGAACCATCAGTAAGAGTGCTTTTTTTACTGGTTTGTACCACGCAAGCCACATTCATATTGCATCCTGCGGCCAGAAGGGCAGGTTAGCTCTCGTGGCGTTCCTGCTTGTTCACGGCATGATGTTGCAATGTGCGTGCTATTTACGAGCAACTACCGCATATAAACAATTTCCTTGACGGATATGTACCGCAATATCTGCTTTGCTACCCTTCCCCCTCATCTCCATAATGAGTCTATCGGCTTTCCCATCTCAATTGGTTAGTCAAGCTTCCACTTTGGCACATCGATGCAATGGCGCAGGGGTTGATTTAGTGAATGTGTGTACCGCCTGACTTACCCAAGCAATTATCAGCAGAACAACAAAGAAGGGAGAATATGTTATGTGGATCAGCAATCTCAGTATCAGCAAGCGTTTGTATTTCGGTTTCGCTGCAGTCGTCGGGTGCTTTATCGTATTGCTTGTCATTGCTTACAGCAGCTTTGGCAAACTGAATACGGCCAATTCCTGGAACATTCATACCTATGAAGTGCTGGCCGAGTGCGACGGGATGTTATCGGCCTTGGTCAATATAGAGACCGGCGAGCGCGGATTCGCATTAACCGGCAATGAGGCATCGCTCGAACCCTACAATGCCGGATTGGCGGCTTTCACCAAGCACTGGGAAAAGGCAAAATCGCTCACCTCCGACAATCCACAACAGCAAACGCGCCTGCAGGAGATTAACGAGCAAAAGCAGAGATGGGTAAAGGACGCCCTTGAACCGGTACTGCAACTGCGGCGTACGGCGAACAATGACGCTGCAAAGATGGCGGAGGTCATCTCGTTCGAGCAGGCCGCCAAGGGCAAGCAGACGATGGATGCGTTGAGGGGGAAGCTGGATGAGGTTTCAAAGGCTGAGTCAACGCTGCTGGCCAAGCGCTCCGAAGAGGTGGTTTCACTGGAACGCATGACGAACAACGTGCAGTTATTGGGCGGAATTTTTGCCACGCTGATCGCGTCCGTGTTTGCGATTATGATCACTCGCAGCATCCTGACCCCGCTGCATCAGGTTTTGCGGGCAACCGAAGACCTGCGCGCCGGCGAGGGTGATTTGACTTATCGCCTGCCCGTGTTGACTGCAGAGTTTGGCACGCTGGCTGTCTCGCTGAATGGATTCATTGAAAAACTGCATGACATCATTAGCCGTGTACGCACCAGCGCCGAGTTGATTGCACCAGCCAGCGGCGAAATCTCGTCCGGCAACGCGGACTTGTCATCGCGTACAGAGCAGCAGGCAAGCGCGCTTGAAGAGACGGCATCCTCCATGGAGGAACTGACGGGGACGGTTAAGCAGAATTCCGATAACGCGCGTCAGGCTGATACGCTGGCAGCCTCGGCATCGGAGGTGGCGTCCAAGGGGGGGGCGGTGATTGACGAAGTGGTCGATACGATGAGCCAGATTAACGAATCGGCGAAGAAGATCGTGGACATCATCGCGGTTATTGACGGCATCGCATTCCAGACCAACATTCTCGCCCTCAACGCAGCCGTCGAAGCCGCGCGCGCCGGGGAGCAAGGCAGGGGGTTCGCCGTGGTGGCATCCGAAGTACGCAGTCTCGCACAAAGATCGGCTTCCGCTGCGAAGGAGATCAAGGCGCTGATCGACAATTCGGTAGAAAAGGTCGATGCCGGAACGAGACTGGTCGATACGGCGGGCGAGACGATGAAGGAGATTCTGGAAAGCGTCAAGCGCGTTACTGACATCATGGGAGAAATCACTTCAGCCAGTGTTGAGCAGACGTCCGGCATCGAGCAGATCAATCGGGCCATCAGTCAGATGGACGAGGCGACGCAGCAGAACGCGTCGCTCGTCGAACAAGTGGCTGCGGCGTCGGAAGCACTGCAGGAACAGGCCACCACGTTGGCCTCGACCATTAGCGTATTCAAGGTCAATGCTGCTCGTCATGCGCCATCTCTTCCCGCCACGGCAAGTATCTCCAGACTACCCAGGCCGCAGGGGGCTGGCGCGTTAAGTATGGTCAGAAATAGTTGAGGCTGCGTGCCATCTTTATCATCTTCTTGAGCACCAGCGTTATGACGATGCAGTCGATGTTTCCCTTCTCCTCGAGGATCGCCTGCTAGTCGATCTGCCCGGTCGGTCTGATGAGACAGTGCTTGTACAGCGCTGGATTGGACGCTACGAGTTCGTCGGAAAGATGTCGATGCAATAGGCTTTGATTTTACGCATTCAGCACTGGCATCAATTCAAGCAAACTGTCGTAGGGCGGTTGCGTCAGGAAGGCTTGCAGGCGGTCGAGGTGTTCGGCGCTTGCAAGGCTGATGTAAAGCTGCTGCGGCGGTTGCCGCAGAATGCGGTTCAAGGTCACCTGCATGGTCAGGTTGCCTGTGCAGCACAGGCAACCTGGGGCAATGCGGGAAACCCGGAGGCGGGAAGTAGCCTCGAGTATAGGTTCGCCGCTTGGCAAGCCCTCAAGAATCGCTGCAATATCCAGAGCACGATCCAGGCAGGAGGCGATGGCGGCTTCTCGCAATGCCGCCGTTGCGCCAATCACGAGCGTGATGAGCGTTGTCACCCTTTGCGCGCAACTTTGCCGGGTTCTACGCCGAGCTGCTTGAGCTTGCGGTACAAGTGCGTGCGCTCCAGTCCGGTTTTCTCAGCAACGCGGGTCATGCTGCCGCCTTCTCGCACCAGATGGTGTTCGAAGTAGGCACGCTCAAAGGCATCGCGTGCTTCGCGCAGCGGCAAGTCGAAGGATAGGCTGTACAGCCCGCTGGGATCGGCATGAGATGCCGGCATTGCCGCAGTCTGATGGGCAACGATTGCCACCGGTGCGGCAACGGGGGGCGATGCATGGTGATGCGCTGGTTCGGCGTGCACGACTACCGGGCGCGAGTGGTAGGTG
>Ga0207690_10002787_pt1 | contig 10543 bp, 8 predicted proteins | sample KBSC23metaG_FD_184315 | JGI IMG/M metagenome (GOLD analysis project Ga0207690, IMG submission 184315) | Corn rhizosphere microbial communities from Kellogg Biological Station, Michigan, USA - KBS C2-3 metaG (SPAdes) (version 2) | ecosystem: Host-associated > Plants > Roots > Rhizosphere > Soil ...
AACCGCAGGAGAGGTCGGTGCCGCAGGAACGCCCGCAACCACAGGCACGCCCGCAACCGCAGGAACGCCCGCAACCGCAGGCACGCCCGCAACCGCAGGAGCGCTCGCAACCGCAGGAGCGCCCGCAACCGCAGGAGCGCCCGCAACCGCAGGAGCGCCCGCAGCCGCAAGCACGACCGCAGCCGCAGGAGCGTCCGCAACCGCAGGCGCGGCCGCAGCCGCAGGAGCGCCCGCAGCCGCAGCAGGAGCGCCCGCAGCCGCAGGCACGACCGCAACCGCAGGAGCGCCCGCAACCGCAGGCGCGGCCTCAGCCGCAGCAGGAGCGCCCGCAACCGCAGCAGCGCTCACGAGGCAACGACAAGGATAAGGACAAGGATAAGGATAAGGACAACAACTGAACGGGGCGCGCACGTCCGGGCACGACGCGGCGTGCGCGCTACTTCGAGCTTCGCGACGCCTCGATCTTGCGATCTTCGCTCTTGGCCGCCTGCATCGCCTCGGGCTCCAGGCGCTCGGCCACTTCGTTCTGCCGGATGAAGAAACCCCAGCCGACGAGCAGCCCCGCGGCGGTGAGGCCTATGGCGGCGGCATACGGCAGGTTCGCGGGGTTCTCGCGGCTGAAATGAAACACCGCGACCAGCGCTTCGATCGACATCGACACCACGAGCACGACCATGAAGCGCGAAAGGAATCGTCGCACGCGGGTCGGGGCGCTCATGTGGGCCTCGCGCTGCACTTCCTCCTCGACGATCGTTTGCGCAAGCTCGAGCGCGGCCACCGCGATCGTCAGAAGCGCGATGGCGTCGAGCACGTGGCTCAGGCGATCCGCCATCTGCACCGACTCGGCGGGCGCCACCACCTGCCACAGCTCGTAGCCGGAGAAGGCTAGCAGCCCGAGCGCGGCCAGCACGAACAGCGTGCTGATGACGAGGTGCGCCGCGGGGAAGATCCGCAGCAGCACCTTCATCGGCGCCGGGCTTTCCTTGCGATCGACCACGGCCCCGGAAAGCCGAACGGTCTACCGGATCGACATGCCCGACGGGGGTCCGGACGTCGACATGCCGCCGCCGGTGGCCCGCGGAACGGTGATCTGGGGCAGCTTGATCCCGTCGCGTGAAGTGTCCGGCGGGGCTGCCGAGCTGCCCGGTCCGTACGGGGTCGAGGAGCGCATGCCGGCCACGATTTCCTCGACGGTGGCCGGGCCGCCGCGGGTCGCGAGATTGATGCGGTCGATCGCCGGGCAGTTGTCGGTGTCCATCGCGATCAGCTGCTGGCCGCGGGCGCGGAGCGCGTCGCGGGCCGGCGCGCCATCCTCGCTCAGGTCGACCGGCGAAAGGGCGCCCTGGTAGATGACCTCGTTGCTGCGATCGACGATGGCGTAGCAATTGAACGCCGCAGCCGGTGTCGAAACCACGACGAGCGCCGCAGCCGCGGCCGCCCAGGAGATTCGCGATCCGCGCATGAGTTTCTCCTTTGTCAAAAAATGTGAAACGGCTTTCATCGTAAGCTTGCGTGCACGCCGCCCGCAACGCATTTGATCGGCAGCCGGACGCGCGGGCCGGCGACCGTGGACGATTGCCCACAGTTTTGCGATTCAGCACGGGAGGCCGCATGAAATCGCTGACCAGCGCATTGCTGCTCCTGCTCGCCGTGGCGATTCCCGCACCGGCGGCCGGGCCGCAGGAAACGACCTATTTTCCGGTGCCGCAGGGCGCGCATCCCCACGACGTCGCCGCAACGCCGCAGGCGCGCGGCCCTGTCTACTACACCGCGCAGGCGACCGGCCGGCTCGGAATTCTCGATCCTGCAAACGGGAAGGTCGTCGAGGTCCCGCTCGGCGACGGCTCTGCGCCGCACGGCGTCGTCGTCGGCCCCGATGGCGCGCCATGGATCACCGATGGCGGCCAGAACGCCATCGTGCGCGTCGATCCGGCCACGCATGCGGTCAAGCGCTACCCGTTGCCCGAATCGGCCCCGAGCGCCAACCTGAACACGCTGACGTTCGATCGCAGCGGACGCGTGTGGTTTACCGGGCAGAGCGGCTATTACGGACGCGTGGATCCGGCGAGCGGCGACGTGCGCGTCTGGCGCGCTCCGCGCGGCAGCGGACCCTACGGCATCACGACGACACCCTCGGGCGACGTCTATTACGCGTCCCTCGCGGGCAGCCACATCGCGCGCATCGACGTTACAACGGGCGAGGCGACGGTCATCGAGCCGCCCACGCGCAACCAGGGTGCGCGCCGCGTGTGGTCCGATTCGAAAGGCAACGTCTGGGTGAGCTACTGGAACACCGGGCAGGTTGGCCGCTACGATCCGGCGAAGCGCGCATGGACCGAGTGGAAATTGCCGGGCGATGCGCGCACGTACTCGGTGTGGGTCGATCCGGACGACCACATCTGGTTGACCGACTGGACAGCGAATGCGATCGTCGAATTCGATCCGGCGGCCGCAAAGTTCACGAGCTATCCGTCGGATCGCGAAGGGGCCAACGTGCGCCAGATGCTGGGCCGCGCCGGCGAAGCATGGGCCGCCGAGTCGGGCACCGATCGCCTGGTGCGGATCGTCACGCGATAGGCGACGACCGCGACCATCAGCGCGGCGGCGGCCTCCACCGTCAGCGCGGCGGGGGCGTCGTCAGCGCGGCGGTGCGCCGTTCGGCGCAAGCCGCTGCCAGCCGCGCGGGCACGCGCGGACGGCCGGGTAGTAGCCGGAATCGGGACAGTAGTACTGCACCCTGGGCGGCGGAGGCACCGGCGCTACCGTCGCCGGCAGTTCGACGTAGGTGTCGGTGGGATCGTAATAGGTCGAAGACGGGTAGCCATAGTAAGCCGGATACGCGTCGTAATAGGTGTACGGGGACGTGTACGCCGGATAGCCGTAGTAACCATAATAGGCGGGCCCCCACCAGTACGACGGCCAGCCGACATACGCGCCGCTCCAGCCGTAGTAGCTCCGGTAACCGCCGTGCCAGTGGCCGCTTCCTCCATGGCCGTTCCAGTTGCCACGGTTGCCGTGGCCGCCGCCGTGCCATCTGCTGCCGCTCCAGTTGCCGCGGTTTCCGCTCCAACTACCGCGGTTCCCGCTCCAGTTGTTTTGCCCGCCGTTCCAGTTGCCGCGGTTTCCGCTCCAGCTACTCGGGCCGCCGCCTCCGTTGCCGCGGTTTCCGCTCCAGCTACTCGGGCCGCCGCCTCCGTTGCCGCGGTTTCCGCTCCAGCTACTCTGGCCGCCGCCTCCGTTGCCGCGGCTTCCGCTCCAGCTTCCGCCGCCTCCGTTGCCGCCTCCATTGTCGCCGCGCGCCGCCAGCACGTCGCTCGCGGCGAGGCTCGTCGCCGCCGCGAAGGCAAAAGCGATCAACGTTGCATTCATGAAGTCTCCCCGATCGCCCGTTACACGTTCGTGCTGCATGAGCCTGACGGGCCGCCCCGAAGCGCCGATGGCACTGGGTATCATCGGAAGTGGGCAGGCGCGCAGGGCAGTCCCGTTGAGCGCGCGACGCAGGCGTAGTTTCCCGCAAAAACGGCGGCCGTGCCCATGCCGTTGACGCCGTTACAAATGCCGCGGGTCGAGCGCATCGCGCAGGCCGTCGCCGACCAAGTTGAACGACAGCACGAGCAGGAAGATCGAAAGGCCCGGCCAGATCGCCATCCACGGCGCGTTGTCGATGTAGTTCTTCGCGACGTTCAGCATGCTGCCCCAGCTCGGTTGCGGGGGTTGCTGGCCGAGGCCGAGGAACGACAGGCTCGCCTCGGCGATAACCGCTGCGGCGATCGCAAGCGTCGCCTGCACGAGCAGCGGCGCGACGATGTTCGGGAGCACGTGCCGCACCGCGATGCGCAGCGGGCCGTTGCCGATCGCCCGCGCGGCGAGCACGTAATCCTCCGCCTTCACCGCGAGCGTCGTGCCCCGTGTCAATCGGATGAACACGGGCGTCGCGGAAATGCCGATCGCAATCATCGCGTTCGTGAGGCTCGGTCCGAGGAACGCGGCGAGCGCGATGGCGAGGATCAGGAACGGGCAGGCGAGCATCGCGTCGGTGATGCGCGAGATCAGCACGTCCGTCTTGCCGCCGGCGTAACCCGCCAGCAGCCCGATCGGCACGCCGACCGCGAGCGAGATCAGCACCGACACGACGCCGGCAAGCAGGGATGCGCGAGCGCCGAACACGATGCGCGACAGCACGTCGCGCCCGATTTCGTCCGTCCCGAACCAGTGCAGCGCACTCGGTGCCTTGCGCACCGTGGAGAAGCTGGTCGCGATCGGGTCGTAGGGCGCGATCCACGGCGCGAAGATCGCCATCGCGACGAACATCGCGACCACGACGACACCTGCAGTCGCCGCGGGCCTGCGCAAAAGGCGGCGGACGACCGCACGGGATGCGACGACCTGCGGCGCCCCGGCATTGCCCGACGCGCCTGCGACTTCGACGGCAACCGCGGTGTCCATCAGCGTGCGTTCATCGCGCTCGTGTTCCTCAATGCACGCGGATGCGCGGATTGACGATCGCGTAGGCGACGTCGGCAATCAGGTTGAGCAGGATGTAGGCGGTTGCCGTGAACAGCACGACGCCCTGCACGACCGCGTAGTCGCGGTTGAACACCGCGTCGACGATCAGCTTGCCGAAGCCGGGGATCGTGAACACCTGCTCGGTGAGCACGGCGCCGGACAGCAGCGTGCCGAATTCGAGTGCGCCGAGCGTGATGATCGGGATGAGCGCATTGCGCAGCGCATGCTTCAGCACGACGTCGCGCTCCTTCACGCCCTTGGCGCGCGCCGTCCTCACGTAATCGGACGAGAGCACCTGCAGCATCGCGCTGCGCGTGTGGCGCATCAGCACGGCCGCGATCGCATTGCCGAGCACGAACGCCGGCATGATCATCGCTGCCAGGTTCGCCCGCCAGTCCTCGCGCGGGCTCACGTAGCCGGAGGCCGGCAGCCAGCCGAGCGTTACCGAAAAGAGCAGGATCAGCATGATGCCGAGCCAGAAGTTCGGCGTCGACAGGCCCCACAGCGCGACGACATTCGCGCCGTAGTCCCAGCCGGTGCCGCGGCGGACCGCGGAGATCACGCCGGCGGGAATGCCGATGGCGAGCGCGATCACGATCGCGATGCAGGCGAGCTCGATCGTGACGGGCAGCTTGTCGGCGATCAGCGCGCGCACCGGTTGCTGCATCCGCAGCGATTCGCCGAGGTCGCCGTGCAGCACGCCACGCAGCCAGTAGAGGTAGCGGATCGGGAACGGCTCGTCGAGGTGCATCGTCTCCCGCAGATGCGCGATCACCGCGGGATCCTGCTCCTCGCCCGCCAGCACCTTCGCGGGATCGCCGGGCAGAAGCTGCTGCAGCCCGAAGATCAGGATCGACACGAACAGCAGCGTCGGAACGATCTGCGCGATCCGGCGGATCAGGTACGTCCCCACGGCGTCGCCGCCGGCGTCCGGCGCTCCCTGCCTACTTGAATCGGGCTCCCTTCACGCGCACGAGGCCGTCGGGAATCGCCTGCACGCCGTCGAGCTTGCCCGTATACGCCCACAGCCAGTGGCGATGATAGAGATAGACGATCGGCCGGTCCTTGAGCACGATCGCCGCGATGTCGGCGTACAGTTTGCGCCGCTCGGCCAGATCGAGCGTCGTGCGCGATCGCTTGAGCAGGTCGTCGACTTCCGGCTTGCAATAACCGGCGTAGTTGAGCGGCTGCTTGCACGCGTCGAAGCTGAAGATATTGCCGTCGGGATCGGCGCGGCCGCTCCACGCGAGGACGTACGCCTCGAACTGGCCCTTGTCCGCCATGTCGAGCGACGTCGCGAATTCCGTCGACTGGATCTTCACGTCGAAGCCCGCTTCGCGCGCCATCGCCTGCACGACTTGCGCGATTCGCTGGGCATCGCCGGTCGTGGCCGTCATCAGCGTGAACGACGGATTCGCAACGCCGGCTTCCTTGAGCAGCGCCTTCGCGCGCTCGACGTTGCGCCTGGGAATCGGCGAGCTCTTCGCGTAGAACGCGTTGCTCGGCGCCACCCACTGGTTGCCGGGGTCGGCCTCGCCATCCATCGCGACCTGCACGATGCCGTCGCGGTCGAGCGCGAGCTCGAGCGCCTCGCGCACGCGAGGATCGCGGCCGAGCGGGTTCTTCTGCGCGAGGTCGCTTTTGCCCACGTTGATCGTGATGCCCTGGTAGCCGATCTCGGTGATCTTGGTGAGCTTGAATCGCGCATCGCTCTTGACCTGCGGGACGTCGGACGCCGCGAGCCGCTCGACGAAGTCGAGCTGCCCGGAGCGGAGGTTCGCGAGCCGCACCGTGGGATCGGGAATCGGCAGGAACACGACGCGATCGAAGTGCACGGCGTCCTTGTCCCAGTAGTTCGCGTAGCGCTCGAGGACGATGCGATCCTGCGCGACGCGCTCGACGAAGCGGAACGGTCCCGCGCATACCGGCTTCGCGCCGAACTTGTCGCCGGCGGCTTCGGCGGCCTTCGGCGAGACGATCATGCCGGCGCGGTCGGCGAGCTGGGCGAGCAGCGGCGAGAAGGGCGCCGACAGATTCAGACGCACCGTCGCCGGGTCGACGACGTCGACACTGGCGAGCGGCGCGAGCTCGCCGCGGCGGTTCGAGCCCGCCATCGTCTTGTGGCGCTCGAGGCTGTACTTGACCGCGGCGGCGTCCATCTTTTCGCCATCGTGGAACGTGACGCCCTGGCGCAGCTTGATCGTGAGCGCCTTGTTGTCCGCCGACCATTCGTAGCCGCTCGCGAGCTGCGGAACGATATTCAGCTTGTCGTCGATGTCGAACAGCTTGTCGCACAGCGACGCGAACACGATGCGGCCGACGAAGCTTCGCGCGAGCGTCGGGTCGAGCACGTCCGGATCTTCGGCGAGGCCGATGCGCAGCGTTTGCGCGCTCGCGCCGGCGGCGAGCAGGCAGGCTACGGCCGTGAGGAAACAGCGGATGCGTTGGTCCATGGACGTTCTCCGGGTGACCCGCCTGCCGGGGATGTCGTTTCCCCCGGCTGACGCGGTGCCGGGCGGATCTGCGCCCGGCGCGGCAGCGCGCGCTGCTGCCCAAATCAGCATAGCACGCGCGTCGCGCCGTTTTGCTGCCGCGGCGGTCCGGGGATTCATGGCGTTTTGCGCCAAACCGTCGCGAGCCACGGCTGTCGGGCGCGCGGCAACCCTTCGGGACGGTAGTACTCGTCGAGCAGCGCAAAGCCCGCATCCGTCACGAAGCGCGCCCACGTCGCCGGCGCGTGGTACGCACCATACCGGCCGCCGCTCCATCCTTCCTCGTCGCGGCCATGCGGATTCGACGCAAACAGCACGCCGCGCGGCTTGAGCGCCTGCCGCAACTCGCCCAGCACGCGCGGCAGCTCCGCGGCCGGCACGTGGAACAGCGACGCATTGGCGAACACGCCGTCGAAGCGTTCCGCGGGAAGATCGAGCGCAAGGAAATCCTGCGCCCATACTTCGCACTCGCCGTGCGCGCGCGCCATCGCGACGAATGCGGGCGCGCCTTCGAGGCCGACCGCCTCGTGGCCGAGCCTGCGGAAAGCGGCGAGGTCGCGGCCGGGGCCGCATCCGAAATCGAGCACCGCGAACGGCGGCGGGCCCTCGATGTGGCGCAACAGTGCGTCGATGTTCTGCCGCACGTCGTGATCGCGCGTTCCTTCCCGGAACGCTTCGGCGCGCCCCTCGTAATAGGCGAGCGTCTCGCGCGAAACGCGCGCCAGCGCGACAGGTGGGCCCACGGGCTCGCTGCCGCCGCTCACGTGTGTGCACCGGCCGCCACGTGCGCTGCCGGCGTGTCGTCGAGCGCGCGTGCCAGCACGCGGACCGCGTGCACGGCTTCGCGCGCGCCGGTCGTCCGCGTCAAGTCGGCGATCTGATGGCGGCAGCTCGTCCCGTCGGCCACGATCAGCGTGTCGCGGCCGGCCGCGCGCACGGCCGGCAGCAGCGACGCCTCGGCCATCCGCTGCGAAACGTCGTAGTGCGAGGCGGCATAGCCGAACGCACCCGCCATGCCGCAGCAGCTCGACTCGATTGGCGCGACGTCGAGCGTGGGGATCCACCGCAGCACGGTGGTGACCGCACTCGCGGCGTCGAACGCCTTCTGATGGCAATGCCCGTGCACGAGCGCGCGGCGTTCGGGAAGGGCGCGCAGCGGCAGCGCGCATCGTCCCGCGGCCCGCTCCTGCGCGAGGAACTCCTCGATCAGGAACGTGCGCGCCGCGAGGCGCTCCGCGGCCGCGCCGAGGCGCAGCGCCAGGAATTCATCGCGCAGCGACAGCAGGCACGACGGCTCGAGGCCGACGATCGCGGCGCCGCGCGCCACGTGCGGGGCGAGCGCCTCGACGACCCGCACGGCTTCGCGCCGAGCCTCGTCGACCAGCCCGTGCGCAAGGTACGTGCGACCGCAGCACAACGGCCGCGATGCGGCGTCGCCCGGCTGCGGCATCGCGACCGCGACGCGATAATCGGCGGCGCGCAGCACGGCGAGCGCAGCGTGAACGTTCTCGGGCTCGAAATGCCGGCTGAACGTGTCGACGAGCAGCACGACGTCGGCATCGGCGGATTGCGCGTGTGCGTCGCCCGCGAACGGATGCAGGCGAAAGCTCGGCAGCGTGCGCGCCGCCGCGATGCCGGTCGCACGCTCGGCCAGCGCGGCGAGGAACGGGAGGCGATTGCGCAGATTGAAAAGCGGCGCGACGCGGGCCGCATACGGCGCCCAGCGCGGCAGCGTCGCGAGCAGCCGGTCGGCGAAGGAAACGCCGTGCCGGCGCTGCCACTGATACTGGAACTCGATCTTCATCCGCGCCATGTCGACGCCCGTCGGACACTCGCGGCGGCAGCCCTTGCAGCTCACACACAACTCGAGCGCCTCGCGCACGGCAGGATGGGCCAGGTCGTCGCCGAACGCACCCGAAAGCGCAAGGCGCAGCGTGTTCGCGCGGCCGCGCGTGACGTGGACCTCGTCGCGCGTCACGCGGTAGCTCGGGCACATCGTGCCGGCGTCGAACTTGCGGCAGTGGCCGTTGTTGTTGCACATCTCCGCGGCCTTGGCGAACCCGTGCGCGGGGTCGCCGCCGCTTCCGGGGCTCGTGAGCGCGCCGGTGAGCGGGTCGTTGCGGACGTCCCACGCCGACCAGTCGAGCGCCGTGTCCACGGCGAGCGTGTGATGCGTCGGCGGAAACCGGAACAGCGTCGCATCGTCCATCCGCGAGCCCCGCACGATCTTGCCGGGATTCATCACGCCCTCCGGGTCGAACAGGTCCTTGATCTGCTCGAACGCCTGTGTGAGGCGGGGGCCGAACTGCCACGCGACCCATTCGCTTCGTACGAGTCCGTCGCCATGCTCGCCGGAGAACGCGCCCTTGTATTCGCGGACGAGCGCGGCCGCCTCTTCGGCGATCGCGCGCATCTTCTCGGCGCCGTCGCGGCGCATGTCGAGGATCGGCCGCACGTGCAGCGTTCCCACCGACGCATGGGCATACCAGGTGCCGCGCGTGCCGTGCCGGCGGAAGATGTCCGTCAGCCGGTCGACATAGTCGGCCAGATGCGCGAGCGGCACCGCGCAATCCTCGATGAAGGACACCGGCTTGCCGTCGCCGCGCAGGCTCATCATGATGTTGAGCCCGGCCTTGCGCACGTCCCACAGCGCCTTCTGCGCGGAGGCATCCGGCAGCCGCACGAGGCGATCGGGCAGGCCGATGTCGCCCAGCAGCGCGGCCAGGTCGTCGAGCTTGCGGCGCGGACCCGAAGCATCGTCGCCGATGAACTCGACGAGCAGGATCGCCTCGGGCGCGCCGATCAGCGCGCGCTCGATCACCGCCCGGAACGCCGGATTGGCGCGCGCGAGGTCGATCATCGTGCGATCGACGAGCTCGACGGCGGAAGGGCCGAGCGTGACGAGCGGCTGCGCCGAGGACATCGCCTCGCGCATCGACCTGAAATTGACGACGCCGAGCGCGCGATGCCGGGGGAGCGGCGACAGCGCGAGCGTCAGCGCGCGCGTCCACGCGAGCGTGCCTTCGCTGCCGACGAGCAGGTGCGCGAAGTTGACGCTGCCGTCGGTCGTGTACGGCCGCTCGCTCTGCGGGTTGAAGACGTCCGCGTTGTAGCCGCCGACGCGGCGCATCGTCTTCGGCACGCTGCGCGCGATTTCGTCGCGCTCGCGCGCGCCGATCGCGCGCAGGGCCGCCAGCAGGTCGCGGACGCGCGGGGCTTCCGCCTGCATCTCCCGTTCGGGTCCGAAGCGCGCTTCGGTGCCGTCAGCGAGCCGCGCCTCGATCGCGACGACGTTGTGCACCATGTTGCCGTACGCGAGCGAGCGCGAGCCGCACGAGTTGTTGCCGGCCATGCCGCCGAGCGTCGCCTGCGCCGACGTGCTGACGTCGACGGGGAACCACAACCCGTCCTTCGCGAGCCGCGCGTTCAGCGCGTCGAGGACGATGCCGGGCTCGACCGTGACCGTGCGGCGCTCGACATCGAGCTCGAGGATGCGCGCCAGGTTCTTGCTGTGGTCGACGACGAGCGCTGCGCCCACCGTTTGC
>Ga0207690_10002789_pt1 | contig 10538 bp, 10 predicted proteins | sample KBSC23metaG_FD_184315 | JGI IMG/M metagenome (GOLD analysis project Ga0207690, IMG submission 184315) | Corn rhizosphere microbial communities from Kellogg Biological Station, Michigan, USA - KBS C2-3 metaG (SPAdes) (version 2) | ecosystem: Host-associated > Plants > Roots > Rhizosphere > Soil ...
GGTCGCGCATGAAGTTGCGCGCCTGGTAGTTGCGCACGCCGGTCCAGGGCAAGGTGCCCTCGGTGTGCAGCGTGTCGATGCTGGCTTCGTCAGGCTCGGACTTCATCAACCAGTATTGGGCGGCCATGGTGCGCGGCGTACGGCAGCGTACGCAAGTGATGGTGTGCGCAGCATAGCAACACGGCCGTGGCCTTGCTATTGGCGATGCATCGTGGAAAGCGCAAACGGGACAGGCAAAGAAAAAGGCGGTAGCGCACATGTGCACTACCGCCTTTGTTGGGTCCCCACCTTGGCCGCTAGACCCGCATCCTGAACCCAAGTGAGGTTCAGAGTGGCAGCGGAAGCCGCATTTTGGGTACATCACCGGCGCAGGGAGCCCACGACTTGCGTCGCACGCTATGCACTGGAAGACGCGCTCGCCCACACGGCATATCCCGCACCAAGCAATGCTTATCGGTTCAAGGAATTAATGGCCATGGCGAACCAGGCAGGGAAACTGTCAGACGCATCACCACGCTGTTGAATCCACGTTGTGAATGCATGTCTTTGAAGACATGGCGATGCGTCTGAAAGATTCATCGCAGGCAACCGATTCTCTCTAGTCTGTAGCCGCTAAAGCCTTATGCTGCAAGGGTTTGCGGGAGATTGTCGGAAGCCATTGGGTGACACTATACACCCGTTCGCATCCGAACCCAAGCCCGGATGCGATCCGGTTACAAACACCTTTTGATCGTCGTTAAATGACTTCGCCGTACTGGCGCAGCGCCTCGTCGGTGCGGGCGTTCAGGTCGGCCAGTTTGGCGCGAATCGTGTCGATCGGTAGGGCGGAATCGGAGGCCGCCTGGCGCTGCATCGACAGCAGATCCGACGCGATGCTGATGGCGGCCATCACGGCAACACGCTCGATGCCCTTGGTGTTCGAGCCATTCTTGATGCGCGTCATCTGGTTGTCGACCATGGCCGCGGCTTCGCGCAGCGCGGCTTCGTTATCGACGGAGACGGCAAACTTGTAGGCCTGCCCGGCGATGTTGACTTCAATTTGCTTACTGCTCATGCGGAGTCTCCGAGTGCGGGGCGGGGGCGGCTGTTGTGTCGTCGGCGCCGGCGGCCTGGCCGAGGAGGTCAAGCTGGCGGGCGTCGGTAGCCGTGGGCAGCTTGTCGAGAATCGATTGGATGCGCAGTTGCGCTTCTTCGATCTTGGCATTGAGCACGCTGCGATCGGCGACCATCGCGTCGCGCTCGGTCTTGGCGGTCTCGGCGTCTGCCTGAAGCCGCTCGACTTCGGCGCGCAGGCGCTGGTTCTCGGCGGCGAGCGCATCGGCGTGACGCAGCACGCGCGCGATCTTGCCGGCAAGTTGTTCGAGTTCGTTCAGCATTGGGTGTCAATCAGAATCGAGTGGAGGGATTTTAGCCGATCATGCGCGCGGCGCCTGTCCTCCATACGGATGCGCAATATGTGGCGGCAAGAAGCCAACATGAGGCGGCGAGGAGGACACAGCGGCGCTGGGCAATGCATTTTGGCGCCGTGATGCGGGTTTGGTTCGCCTTTTCCGTTAAACTTCGCGGCGTCCTGGTGCCCGCAGCACCATCTGCAGTTAAACGGGAAGCAGGGAGCGCCCACCCCAAGTGACGCGCCAACCTGCGCTGCCCCCGCAACGGTAAGCGAATGTCGCGTGTGCCCGCCATCTCTCGCAAGAAGAGAAGGGCGCCGCGCGGTCCGTCCACACGCCACTGTTCCCGCAAGGAATGGGAAGGCGGACGGGCCGCTTCGCCAGCCCGGATACCGGCCAGGACGGTGGATCTCTGAGCCGATGTGCGAACCGGTTCACGAGCCTACTGCGCGGTCTGATCCTGGCCCTGTGATGCCGCAGTTCCGTACTTCTGTACACATGTACGGCTGCGCATCTCGGGCCAACCTCAGACCGCTCGCTACGGCTCGTGAACCGGTTCTGGGAAACCGCATCGAGATCCTGCTGCCAGCGACCCGCGGGGGAACGGGTCCGGCTGACGCTTCTTGTCTTTTCAATATGAGCTTGACTACAAAGCGGCCACTCCGGATGCCCCGGACGGCCATGCGCGCGCTTGCCAGCGCACGATTGGGGGTTGTTGCGGGGGTCATGGCGGGTGCAGTTGCACCGGCCTGGGCGCAAAACAATACACAGGCAGCAGCTACGCCGGTGGGGGAACTGAACCCCACGGTGGTGACGGCCTCGCGCAGCGAGCAACCGCTGTCCGACGCACTGCCGCACACCACGGTCATCAGTCGCGCTGACATCGAACGCTCGCAAGCGCCTGATGCGGTGAGCCTGCTGCGCCGCGAGGCTGGCATCGAAATCGCGCAGAACGGTGGCCCCGGCACCAACGCCAGCCTCTTCATGCGTGGCGCCAGCTCCAACCAGACGCTGATTCTGATTGACGGCGTGCGCGTGAGCTCCGGCACATCCGGCGGCGCGCAGATTTCGCAATTGATGGCCGACCAGATCGATCACATTGAGGTCGTGCGCGGCAACGTGTCCGCGCTGTACGGCTCGGATGCGATCGGCGGCGTGGTGCAGATCTTTACGCGCAGCGGCAAGGGCCACGGCCCGCTGGCCAATGCCGAGATCGAATACGGCGCGCGCAACACCAAACGTGCACAGGCAGGTATCAGCGGGTCGCTGGGCGAGAACGGCGATACGTCATTCTCGGTGTCGGTGTCGGAGTTCAAGACCAACGGCTTTTCGACCATCAACCCGATGCAGGCGCCCAAGGCCAACCCGAACGACAATCCGTACACCAACAAGAGCGTGTCGGCGCAACTGTCGCATCGGTTCTCGGCGGATTGGCAAGCGGGGCTGACGTACTTCCAGACCTGGGGTGACGTCAGCTACGACAGCGCCTTCGGCAAGCCGACCGATATCAACACGGCGCACAACGTGGTCCGCTCGATGTCGGCCTATGTGGACGGCAAGGTGACGCAGGACTGGAAGGCGCGCCTGACGCTTTCGCAGGGCGATGACCGCAACCTGAACTTCACCAATGGCGTGCTGCAGAGCCCCGCGCGTTTCAACACGCGCAACCAGACAGCAAGCTGGCAGAACGACTGGGCGTTCATGCCCAACCAGTTGCTGAAGGTGGGGTTGGAGCATCAGCAAACCACCATCGACAGCGATGCGTATGACGTGCCCACGCGCAACGTCGATTCGGCCTACGTTGGCTATGAAGGCAAGTTTGGCCCGCATCAGCTGCAGTTGAACGTGCGCCGGGATCGCTACTCGGATTTTGGCGGCGCCAACAGCTATTACGCCGGCTACGGGTTCGCCTTCAACCCGCAGTGGAAGGCCGTGGCGAGCGTGAGCAACGCCTTCCGCGCGCCGAGCTTCAACGAGCTGTACTACCCGTTCTTCGGCAACCCGAACGTGCAGCCTGAAAAAGCGCGTTCGGTGGAAGGCGGCGTGGAATACAGCAGCACGATTGGCCTGGTGCGCATGACGGCGTTCGAGACCGATTACAGCAACCTGATCACCGCCGTATGCGATGCGTCGTTCAACTGTGCGGCGGCCAACGTCAACCGCGCGCGCGTGAATGGCGTGGAGACCTCGTACCGCGGTTCGATCTATGGCGTGGACCTGCGTGCCAGCTTTACCATGCAGAACCCGCAGGACTTGTCGGCCAACCAGTTGCTGTCGCGCCGCGCGCGGCACTTTGGCAGCGTGTCGGCGTACAAGACTTTCGGGCCGTTCTCGGCGGGCGTGGAGTGGAATGCGGCGGGTGACCGTCAGGATTCGACCCGGACGCTCGGCGGCTATGGGCTGCTGAACCTGGTTGGCCGTTACCAGATCACGCCGGATTGGGCGTTGTCGGCGCGCGTTGAGAACGTGACGAACAAGAACTACCAGTTGATTTATCCGTACAACACGGCATCGCGTGGGGTGTTCTTCACGCTGTCGTGGCAACAGCACGAGCCGAAGAAGTAATGACACCTACACTGCCCGCACGCGGTTTTGCCTGGCGACTGTGGTCGCTGCTGGCGCTTGTGTGCGTGGCGGTGCTGGTGGCGTCGTTGATGTTCGGCAGCGTACGGCTGTCGCCCGCCGAGGTTTGGCGGGCAGTGTTTGGCGGTGGCGATAGCTTGGCAGCAGGCATCGTCACCGAGCTGCGCCTGCCGCGTGCGGGCGCGGCGTTTGCTGCCGGTGGCCTGTTGGCCTTTGCTGGCGCATTGATGCAGATGCTGTTGCGCAATCCGCTGGCCGATCCGTACGTGCTGGGCGTGTCCGGCGGCGGGGCGGTGGCGGCATTGACGGCGATGCTGTTTTCGCTGCCGTGGTGGGGCGTGCAGGTGAGCGCCGGTGCCGGCGCGCTGTTTTCGATGGCGTTGGTGGCGACGCTTGCGCGTCAACACCTGTGGCGTGGCGAACCCGGTGAGGCCAACGCACGTTTGCTGCTCGGCGGCGTGGTGATGGCTTCAGGCTGGGTCGGCCTGATTACTTTGATTCTGACGGTCGCGCCGGAGAACAAGCTGCGCGGCATGATCTTCTGGATGGTCGGCGACCTGGGTGGCGCCGATCGTTACTTTGGTGCGTTGGTCGCACTGATCGTGGCGGTGGCCGTGGTGCTGCCGCATGCGCGCGATCTGAACGTGCTGCTGACCGGCGAGACGCGTGCTCGTGCGCTCGGCGTGCCTGTCGCACGCGTGCGGGCGCTCATCTATGTTGTGGCGTCGCTGTGCACGGCGGTGGCGGTGACGATTGCCGGCTCGGTGGCCTTCGTTGGCTTGCTGGTGCCGCACATGGTGCGCCTGGCGTGGACGCGCGATGTGCGCATCCACCTGCCCGCCACCGCGATGGCTGGCGGCGGCCTCTTGATGCTGGCCGATCTCATCGCCCGTACGCTGATCGCCCCGACGCAACTGCCGGTGGGGGTGATCACCACCATGATCGGCGTGCCAACGTTCCTCTATCTGCTGATGCGGAGCACGCGATGAGCTGGCTGCGCCGTGCGCCCGTGCCGGATGCGTTCGCGCACATGGATGCGGCGCCCGAACTTGCGCTGCGTGATCTGCGTGTGGCCATCGATGGGCGCGTGTTGATCGAGCGGTTGTCGATGACGGCAGCCGCCGGTCAGCTCTGGTGTGTGGTCGGCCCGAACGGCGCGGGCAAATCGACATGGCTTTCCGTGCTGGCGGGCCTGCGTGCGCCGGACGGCGGCAGCATCACGCTCGATGGTTTGCCGCTCACCGACTGGCCCGCACTGGCGATGGCGCGCCGTCGCGCGTTTCTGCCGCAGACGTTGCATGACACCTTCCCGATCAGTGTGTACGACGCCGTGATGACGGGGCGCCATCCGCACCTCGCGCGCTGGGAATGGGAGGGTGAAGCCGATGCGCGCGCCGTTGATGCCGCCATCGCTGCACTGGCATTGGAATCGCTGGCGCAACGCGACGTCCGCACGCTCTCCGGTGGTGAGCGCCAGCGCGTGGCCATGGCTGCGGTGGTGGCGCAAGAGGCGCGTGTGCTGCTGCTTGATGAGCCTGTCGCGCACCTCGATTTGCATCAGCAGATTGCGGTGCTTCGTCTGTTGCGCGAGGGCTGTCGCAAGCATGGCTGGCTGGTCGTGCTGACCGTGCACGACTTGAACCTCGCGCGCCGTTTCGCCACGCACGCGCTGCTGATGGACGGCGAAGGCCATACCACTGCCGGCACCGCCGCCGACGTGCTCACGCCTGAGCATTGCGCTCGTGTGTTGCGCACCCCCATTGCCGAGGTGGCCGACGGCCGCCGCACGGCCCTGATTCCGGATGACCCCGATGACGATTTCTGAAGACGACGGTAGCAACAACGACAGCGGCCTCAACGAGCGCCACCGCACCCGCATGCAACGCAAGAAAGCCGTGGTGGACGCCAAGATCGCCGCCGCCACCGATGTGCGCGGCGTGCTGCTGGTCAACACCGGCAACGGCAAGGGCAAATCCAGCTCCGGCTTCGGCATGGTGATGCGTGCAATGGGTCACGACATGCACGTCGGCGTGGTGCAGTTCATCAAGGGCGCAATCCCGACCGGCGAGGAACGCTTCCTGCGCCGTTTCCCCGAGCAGTGCGAGTTCCACGTGATGGGCGAGGGCTATACGTGGGACACGCAGGACCGCACGCGCGACATCGAAAAGGCGCAAGCTGCCTGGGCGCGCGCTCGCGCGTTGTTGAGCGATCCATCCGTCGGCCTCGTATTGCTGGACGAACTGAACATCGCGCTCAAATACCATTACCTTGATGTGCAGACCGTGTTGGCTGATCTGCGTGCGCGGCCGCCGGCCCAGCACGTCGTCATCACCGGACGCGCCGCGCCGCCCGAGCTGATCGAGGCGGCCGATACCGTAACCGACATGACGCTCGTCAAGCACGCGTTTTCCCAAGGCATCCAGGCACAGCCGGGAGTTGAACTGTGATGGAAACTCTGATGAACCAATCGATGCACATTCCGCCGTTTGATGACGCGCTGCGCGCGCGCCTGCAGGCCGCCGTAGACACCAAGACCAAGCCGCTCGGCGCACTGGGCCGGCTTGAGTCGCTGGCCGTGCAGATCGGCTTGATCCAGAACACCGAGGCGCCGGAACTCACGCGCCCGGCGGTGGTGGTGTTCGCCGCCGACCATGGCATCGCCCACGCAGGCGTAAGCGCCTATCCGCAGGCCGTGACGGCGCAGATGGTGCTCAACTTCATCGCAGGTGGCGCGGCCGTCAACGTGTTCTGCCGCCAGCATGGGTTTGCGCTGGAAGTCGTCAATGCCGGCGTCGCGGCTCCGCTGTGGGCGGCGGACACACCGGGTCTGATCGATGCCCCCATCGGCCCCGGTACGCGCAACTTTGCAGAACAGCCCGCCATGACCGTCGACGAACGTGACCGTGCCATGGCGCTCGGCGCGCAGCGTGTGGCACATCACGCTGCGCTGGGCACCAACGTGATCGCGCTGGGCGAAATGGGCATTGCCAACACGGCGTCTGCCGCGTGCCTGATGGCACGACTGTGCAACCTGCCGGTGGCCCAATGCGTCGGCCGGGGCACGGGGCTTGATGATGACGGTCTGGCCCACAAGCGCGCCGTGTTGGAAGCGGCGATGGCCAAGCATGCCGACGTGCATGATCCGCTGGATGTGCTGGCTTGCTTCGGCGGCTTTGAAGTTGCTGCTATGACCGGCGCGGTGCTGGAGGCGGCGCAGCGGCGCATGGTCATCCTTGTCGATGGATTCATCGCCACGGCAGCCGTGCTGGTGGCGGCGCGTGTGGCGCCCGATGTGCTGCGCTTCTGCGTGTTCGGGCATGTGTCAGACGAACGCGGTCATCGCGCGTTGCTGGAGGCGCTCGATGCGCGGCCGCTGCTGTCGCTGTCGTTGCGTCTTGGCGAGGGCAGCGGGGCGGTGCTGGCGTATCCGGTGCTCGTGTCCGCCGTGGCGTTCCTGCGTGAGATGGCGACCTTCGCCAGCGCCGGCGTGAGCGAGCGCTCGGGTTCATGAACGCGTTGCGCGAACATTGGCAGGCGCTGTGGACGGCGGTCGGGTATTTCACCCGTATCCCAGTACCGGCGTCGGTAGGGTTCTCGCAAATGGGGTTGAATCGCGCGGCGCGCTATTTTCCGCTGATCGGCTGGCTGGTGGGCGCGGTGGCGGCTGCGGTGTACTGGCTGGTCTCGCGCACGGTACCGGCGCCCGGCGTGGCGGTAATCGTGTCGACGATGGCCACGCTGCTGCTGACGGGCGCTTTCCATGAAGACGGTCTGGCCGATTGTGCCGACGGCTTCGGCGGCGGCTACACGCCCGAAGATCGGTTGCGCATCATGCACGACTCGCGCATCGGCGCGTTCGGAGCGATTGCCGTGTGCATGGCGCTGCTGCTCAAGTGGCAACTGCTGACGGCGATGGCGCCGCATGGCGTTGCCATTCTCGTTGCGATGGGGGCCGCACATGCTGCCAGCCGCGCTGCCGCCGTCAGTTACTTGCTCACGCACGATTACGTGCGCGCCGAGGGCAAGGCCAAGCCCGTCGCGCAGCGTATGCAATGGGGCGATGCGTTGTGGGCCGGCGTGTTCGGCATCGTGCCGCTGCTGTGGTTCGGCCCGGTGTGCGCGGCGCTCGTTGTCGTGGGGTTGATCGTTGCGCGCTGGCTGCTGGGGCGCTACTTCGTGCGGCGCATTGGCGGCATCACGGGCGATTGCCTGGGGATGGCGCAGCAGATCTTTGAGCTGCTGATCCTGTGGGGGGTGTTGGCATGGATGTCATCCTGATTCGCCACGCGCGGCCTGCCATGACGGCGGGTCTCTGCTACGGCCGCACCGACCTGGCGCTGGCAACGCCGATGGACCCCGACCCCTCGGCCATCGTCGAAAAACTCACCGCACACACACCGCAACGCCTGTTGGCGAGCCCATTGCAACGCAGCCGTCTGACGGCCGAGGCGATGGTGCTGGCGACCGAGTTGCCCGCCGTCGAGATCGACGCGCAATTGATGGAACTTGATTTCGGCGCCTGGGAGGGCTGCCAGTGGGACGACATCCCCCGCGCGGAAATCGACCGCTGGGCGCGTGACCTGGTGCACGGCAATCCGCATGGCGGGGAATCGGCGGCGGATCTGCTGGCGCGCGTGACCGTCTGGGCCGAGGTGACAACCGCAACGCCCGCGTCTTGCGTGTGGGCCGTTACGCATGCCGGCTGCATGCGCGCGTTGGCTGCGCACTGGTTGCGGCGCTCATTGGCCGAGACGCTGCAGTGGCCGCTGCAATGGGGCGCGGCCTGCGGTTTTCGTGTGCAGCCCGATGCGCTGCCGGTGCTGCTGTTCTGGAACCGTTGATCGCGTTGGCGGCGTTGGTCGGCAGCGCCGTTTAGCGGCTCAGCCCATTCGTCGCCTGTGTGCCGAGACGCCGCATGCGCGCTTGCTCCAGGTCTTCGCACAACTGCGTTGCGGCATCCGCCAGACGCGGGCCGAAGCGGTTGATCAGGTCGCCATTGATGCTGAAGAGGTTGCCGCGCTGCACGGCAACCTCTTCAGCACAGCGCTTCCAGCTGTCGAGTGTGTCGATCGGGCGATTGCCCTGTGTGGCCCCCATGCTGGCCGTCAGCAACACTTCAGGGTTGGCTGCGATGACGGCTTCCACGGATACGGTCGGCACCAGCAGTGGCTCGCTCGCGAACACATTGCGGCCGCCGCACAGTGCCAGCAGGTCGGAGAAAATGTGCTGGCCGTTAAGCGTCATCAGCGGCTGTTCCCACACCTGATAGAACACCGGCACCGGTGGCCGGCTGGCGTAGCGCTGGCGCAGCGCGTCGACGCGCTGGCGGAATTGTTGGGCCGCATCATGCGCGCTGGCGCGGGTGTCGAGCAGCGTACCCAGCGCCTCGATCGAGCGCGGGATGTCGCCCATGCGATGTGGCTCGGAGAAGAACAGCGGAATACCCAGCGCACGCAGCCGATCAATCTGCTTCTGCGCATTGCCGTGACGCCACACCACCACCAGATCCGGCTTGAGCGCGGCGATGCGCTCCAGATCTAGCGAGCGGTTGTCGCCCACGTGCGGGATGTCGCGCGCGGGCGGCGGGTAGTCGCTGTAGGCCACCGTGCCGACGATGCGCGAACCGCCGCCGGCCGCGAATAGCAGCTCGGTCGCGTGCGGCGCGAGGCTGACGATGCGCCGCGCGGGGTGTTGCAGCGTGACGGTGGCGCCAGTGTCGTCGGTTACGGAGATGGCGGCGTGCGCCGGCGTAGCGGCAGCCAGCACAACAAGACCGAGCGCGCACAGGCAACGCGCAAAACGGGGTAGACGACGGGTCATCGGGGGGAGTAGCTCAAACGGAAGGCGAGAGGGATGCTAACGCATCGGCAAGGCGCTGCCATCCGGTTTCATCCGGAGGCAAACCGAAGCGCAAACCGGGCAGGCCCGGCAGACCCGGCATATCGAACAGCCGTGTCCAGATGCCTGCGCGTGCCAGACTGACATGCAGCATGTGCGCACGCGGCGTCGGCACCCAGGCAAATAGCGGTGTGGCGGCGTTCGGCAGGCCATGGCAATCGAGCAGCGCCGACAACCGCGCGCCCGCCTGTTGCAAGCGAATGCGGGTCGAAGTCTGCCAAGCGGTGTCCGCCAGCGCTGTGCACACCACGCTGCGGGCCGGGCCATTGACGGTCCAGTGCCCCAACGCATCACGCAGGGTGGTCAGCAGTTCGGGTGCCGCCAGCGTGAACCCGATACGCGCGCCCGCCAGCCCGTAGAACTTGCCGATCGAGCGCAGGACAACCAACCCCGGCGCACCGGCGAGCGGGGCCAATGTCGGCCCATCCTCCAGCGCTTCGATGAACGCCTCATCCACGATCAACGTGCCGCCGCGTGCGTGCAGCCGCGCATGCCAGTCACGCAGTGTCTCGGCAGGCAGCAAGCGTGCGGTTGGGTTGTTCGGATTGACGACGACGAGGTGTCGCACGCTGTCGGGCAGATCGCTCAGGAATGCCGCTTCGGGCAGCGAAACGACATCGTGCCCGGCACGCGCAAAGGCCGGCGCGTATTCGCTGTAGCCGATCT
>Ga0207690_10002800_pt1 | contig 10524 bp, 4 predicted proteins | sample KBSC23metaG_FD_184315 | JGI IMG/M metagenome (GOLD analysis project Ga0207690, IMG submission 184315) | Corn rhizosphere microbial communities from Kellogg Biological Station, Michigan, USA - KBS C2-3 metaG (SPAdes) (version 2) | ecosystem: Host-associated > Plants > Roots > Rhizosphere > Soil ...
AGCGGCTGTCGAAACAGTACGACAAGCTGCCCGACGTGAAGGTGTCGGTCAGCGCCGCGCAGTTCCTCGGTGGCGGCGGCAGCGGCGACGGCGGCGGCCAGTACGAGTTCCAGCTGGTCAGCACCAATGGCGACGACCTGCAGCCGTGGGTGCTGAAGATGGTGCGGCAGCTGCGCACCATGAAGGAGTTCCGCGACGTCGGCAGCAACTTCGACCAGGTCGGCAAGCAGCAACTGCTGAAGATCGACCGCGAGGCGGCCGGGCGCCTGCACGTGGGTATCGGCACGATCGACTCGGCGCTGTACAACTCATTCGGCCAGCGCCAGGTGTCGCAGATCTATTCCGACATCAACCAGTACTCGGTGGTGCTGAGCACCGGCGCGGCGCAGAGCGTGAGCCCGGAGTCGCTGCTCAACGTGCGCGTGCGCAACGAGCAGGGCCGGATGATCCCGCTGTCCGCGCTGGCGACCATCGCGCCGGACATCAGTCCGCTGCGTGTGCGCCACCACAACCAGCTCGAAGCGGCCACGATCAGCTACAACCTGGCCAAGGACGTGACCCAGGACGTCGGCGTGAAGCTGGTCGAGCAGGCCGCCTACGCGGCCGGGCTGCCGGCCGGCATGCGGGTCGACTTCACCGGCGCCAACCAGCGCCTGAAGCAGGCCCAGTCCAACGGCATGGTGCTGTTGCTCGGCTCGATCCTGGCGATGTACATCGTGCTGGGCATCCTGTACGAAAGCCTCGGCCATCCGCTGACCATCCTGTCCACCTTGCCCGCGGCCGGCGCCGGCGCGTTCCTGGCGATGCTGGTCACCCAGACGCAGATCTCGCTGATGGCGATCATCGCGGTGCTGATGCTGATCGGCATCGTCAAGAAGAACGCGATCCTGATGGTGGACTTTGCGCTGGTCGCCGAACGCGAGCGTGGCCTCGCCGCGCCCGACGCCATTCGCGAGGCGGCGCTGGTGCGCTTTCGCCCGATCACCATGACCACCCTGGTGGCGATGGGCGCCGCGCTGCCGCTGGCGATCGGCTTCGGCATCGGCTCGGAAATGCGCCAACCGCTCGGCATCGCCATCGTCGGCGGTTTGCTGGTATCGCAGCTGCTGACCCTGCTGAGCACGCCGGCGATCTACCTGTTCAACCATGATCGCCTGGCGCGGCACGCGAAGGGCTTCATGCCGGCACGCCTGCAGTGGTTAGCCATCGGCAGCGCCGTGCTGGGCTCGGTCCAGGTGCTGGCTGGTGTGCTCACCCTGTTGATCCCGAAGCTGGCGGCGAAGATGGGCGACAAAGCTCCGCTCGTCTCCATCGGGCTGCTGGTGCTGGGCGTGACATTGCTGATCCTGGGCATTGCCGTGCTGCGACGTCGGCGCCGCGCGCGCTTTGCCTTGTTCAGCGTGTTCGCGGTGGTCCTGGGCCTGCCCGTGCTGGGCCAGCTTGCGATGCTGGCGATGGCGCCACCGGGGGCGCCCGGCGGCAATCCGGTCGGGATCATCCTTCCCGCGATGATGCTGGCCGCCGTAGGCTGGGGCGTGTTCAGCGCGCGCACCAAGGCCTATTTCGGCGAATCGACCGAGAGCTTCTTCGCCCGGCGTGGCGGACGCCTGCGCTTGGCCCGCGGCAGGCACTGACCCGCTCGACGGATGCCGTGGCGGCCGCGGTGGCCTGCTTGCTGCGGAACCACCATGATGTCTCCGGGCTCTTGCGCCCCGCCAGATGCGCACTGGTGCCTGAAAGCCCGGGTGCCGCCAAACAAAGGAAACAAAGGGGTCACCGTGAGATGGCCCGGGTTTGACGGACACCTTGGTATCCGCGACGACGGCGGTGGCTTTAGAGCGCCACGTTCAGGCGCGCCGACAGCATCTGTGCATGGTCGCGTTGACCCATTTCGTAGTCGTAGCCGAACTTCAGCGTCGTGCGTGTCGATAGCGTTGCGTCCAGCCCGACGCCGAGCAGGCCGCTGTAGCGCGACAGGCCGATGCCGGCCAGCGGTCGCCATTGCTGCAGGCCGACGAAGCTGGCGTCGAACACGTCGCCGTGCGAGGCCAGAGTACGCTGCCACTGCGCACGCGCACTGAAGTCCACGGCGCGCCCACCGTCCAGGTTCCAGTGACGGCCGGCGCGCAGGCCGAGGCCGGCTTGCCAGCGATCTAGTGTCTGCGCGTTGCTGCGCAGGCCAAAACCGCCGGCACCTTGTTCGGCGAAGCCGCCGCGATCGATGCGCGCGTACTGCATATGGACGAATGGCGTGACATGGCTGTCGCCACGACCGAGGTGCAGTCCGCTCTCGCCGTAGGCCACGTTGTAGTTGCCGCTGTACTGGGTTCGCACGCCTTGCACGCTGTCGCCCAGCAGGATTCGGCGGCTGACGTCCTGCTCGAAACGGCCGAAGCCGACACGACCCTGCGTGTACCAGTTGCCGTTGAGCCAACCCGCGTACATCATGCCTTCGGTGCTGCGGCTGTTGTCGTGGTCGAAGCTCCGGTCCAGCCGCTGCTGGCCGCGGCTTTGGCCGAACGCGTAACCGGCCACACCGGAATGGCCGATCCGACGGTCGCTGCCGACCAGCCAGCCGTCCAGCTGGAAGCCGATGCCGTTGAAGCCGGCACGCGCCATGTCGCCACCGACGTTGAGGTTCTGCATCCACATGCCGAAGCCGGTGCCTTTGTCGAGCAGGTTGTCGAAGCGATCGGACAACACGCGGCTCGATGCATCGATGGCTCTGAAGGTCATCGCCGCGCTGGCGGCGTGCAACTCGCCGGACAGACTTTGCAGCGAGGCCTGTGCAGCTTGCAGGGTAGGCGACTGCTGGAACTGGCCGGCGGCATGCAGGAAGTCGCCCGACACGTCGGCGAGCTTGCCGGCTGCGATACTGTCGTTCAGTTGCTCGAACGCGCCTTGCACGCGCTGCGCGCTGCTCATGGATGCCGGGGTATAGCCGACGCCCTGGCCCGCGGCCGCCGTGGTTACGTTGAGGCCGGTAGTGTCCAGCCACACGCTGTAGTCGTCATAATTGATGGTGGTCGCAGTGAATACCACACCCGAGCTCTTGACCAACTGATCGAAGGTGCCGTGTACACCTACGCCGGTCGCAAGAACTTCAGTGTGGGTATTGCTCACATAACCACTGTCGGCACCTGTGACCTCCAGTGTGCCGCCATTGAGCGTAGCCATGAGGGTCACATCGAGCTTGCTGCCCAGGCTGACTGCCAGCGTGCCAGTAGATGACTGCACGTAGTTGCCTCCGATAATGGAGTCACCTCCGTGAACAGCCACTCTGCCCGCGTTGGAAAGGTTGTGGGCTACGCGGGGCACGCCAGGGGACTGTCCAGAGAGCGAATAACCGTCCAATGTCCCCGCTGTATTCACCACCACGTTACCGGGTAATGCCTCCAGCGACAGCAGTGTTCCGTTGTTGATCGTGGTGCCACCGGTGTAAGTGTTTGTTGCTTCCAGAATCAGATTGCCCGAACCATTCTGAGTGACGGACCCGGTGCCTGAGATTTCGCCGGTGTAATGAAGTGATGCATTGCTGTTGGCTATCAACAAACCATCGTTTACAAGGTTCGCTTGAAATATCTGGTTGCTACCGGCTTGACGGGGCATGCCGCCAGTATTGTCCAGTTGCAATATGCCGCTTTCGATCACGGCGTCGCGCATGTTGACCTGGTGAGCAGTCAGCAGAAGCGTCAGTGTTCCGGTACCCGCTTGTACCAGTACGCCACCGGAAGTCTGTTGATATCCATCTATATCGCTGTCGAGCACCACGTCGTCGCTGCGATCGAACGCCAGTCTGCCGCCATGGAGGGTAATGTGGCTTGCACCGATGAAACCCTCGGTGCCGCCTTTGCCGATTTGCAGCGTGCCGCCATCGACCTGGATGGTGCTAGGCATGAGACTGTTGTTGTCGAGCACCCATGTGCCAGCGTCTTTTTTATACAAGTTACCTACGAACGTGGTCGAGCCAGTGACCGCCTGCGAGTACGACTGTGCGGGGACCGCGTCACCAGCCAAAGTCAGGAGGGCGCCACGGTTGGAACCGATGTCGAGGTTGCCTTGGATGTAACTGCCAGTCCACAGAGTGACATCGTTGAGTGCAGTGGGATTCAACTGCACATTGCCGACGATGTTGCCCGCATTGGCCAGTTCCAGCTCTCCGCCGATGCCCCCGGGAGTTTGGCTGTCTGAAGCCACGAAAATGGCGCAATCACCGGTACTGGCGCAATCTCCACCGGTTGTTCCAGTGGTTTCGATGGTGGATCCGGCGCCATTGGAAACGCTACCGCCATTCTGCAAATAGATAGTCGTTGAGCCGCTGGTGATCGTGGCGCCTCCGCTATTTGAGACGTCGCCACTCCCGAGCGCAAACCGGATGGCGGTACCTGCCGGGGAACTGATAGTGCTTCCTGTGCCGTTGTTGTACACGAAGCCGTCGTTCTTCAGATCAACAGCCGCGTCATCACCAATGATGACGCCGCCTCCGCGGTTTTCCACATGGCCTCCGCCGACCGTGGATTGAATGGCAATTCCGCGAGAAAGGATGGTGCTGCCGACGCCATCATTGAGTACCGAGCCATCGTGACCCAGGCCGATACCAATATTGCCGCCATCGATGATTCCGCCACCAATATTTTCAACGGCATTTAAATAGCCGTAGAACATCACGCCAGCGTTATTCCCTCGAATGCTGCCGCCATCGTGGTTGAGAATCCTTGAATTCCGACCTGCAGCCGAATTCTCTCCTACGACGTTGGACTCTCCCTCCACGCCTAGGTCAACATTGCCACCGAGAGCACCGGCGTTGTCCAGTGATGCGAAGCCTTCGAGCACGATGCGGTTGGAAAGCGAGGCCCCGTGGTCCACTTGCAGTGTGTATCCGGAATGCGTGGACAAGTTATCCACACCTACCGTGACGCTACCCGTACCAAGCGTCGCTCCGGGTGCGATTTTTAGCGCGCCACCTGTCACCGTCGTGCCGCCGGCATACGTGCTGGTGCCGGTCAGAGTCAATTTCCCCGGACCTGACTGCACCAACGAACCAGTGCCGCTGACGATGCCGTTGAAGCTCACGTCGTCGCTGCGGTCGAACACCAGCGAGCCGTTGTTCGTCACGTTGCCGATGATCGAACCGGTGGTGCCGCCATTGCCAAGCTGCAAGATGCCGTTGCTGATGGTGGTGCCACCGGTATACGTGTTGGCGCCCTTCAGGATTAGTGAGCCCGTTCCGGCCTGCAGCAGCGAGCCGCTGCCGCTGACGACGCCGTTGAAAGTCACGTCGTTGCTGCGATCGAACACGAGCGACGCAGTGTTGGTTACGTCGCCGGTGATCGAGCCGGCGGTGCCGCCATTACCGATCTGCAACGTGCCGCTGCTGATCGTGGTGCCACCGGTGTAGGTGTTGGCACCGGTCAGGATTAGCGAGCCCGTTCCGGCCTGTTTCAGCGAGCCACTGCCGCTGACGATGCCGTCGAAGTTCACGGCGTCGCTGCGGTCGAACACCAGCGAGCCGTTGTTCGTCACATTGCCGATGATCGAACCGGTGGTGCCGCCGTTCCCAAGCTGCAAGAGACCGTGGCTGATCGTGGTGTCGCCGGCGTACCTGTTGGCGCCGGTCAGGATCAAGGTCCCCGCGCCGGCCTGCAGCAGCGAGCCACTGCCGCTGACGATGCCGTTGAAGCTCACGTCGTCGCTGCGGTCGAACACCAGCGAGCCGTTGTTCGTCACATTGCCGACGATCGAACCGGTGGTGCCGCCATTGCCAAGCTGCAAGAGACCGTGGCTGATCGTGGTGCCGCCGGCGTACGTGTTGGCGCCGGTCAGGATCAACGTGCCCTTGCCGGCCTGCAGCAGCGAGCCACTGCCGCTGACGATGCCGTTGAAGCCCACATCATCACTGCGGTCGAACACCAGCGAGCCGTTATTCGTCACATTGCCGACGATCGAACCTGTGGTGCCGCCGTTCCCAAGCTGCAAGATACCGTTGCTGATCGTGGTGCCGCCGGCGTACGTGCTGGCGCCGGTCAGGATCAAGGTTCCCGCGCCGGCCTGCAGCAGCGAGCCACTGCCGCTGACGATGCCGCTGAAGGTCACGTCGTCGCTGCGGTTGAACACCAGCGACGCATCGTTCGTTACATCGCCGATGATCGAGCCGGTGGCGCCACCGTTGCCAATCTGCAACGTGCCCAGCTTGATCGTGGTACCGCCGGTATAGGTGTCCGTACCGGCCAGCACCAGCGTGCCGGTACCGCCCTTGATGAGGTCGATCGAGCCGCGGATATTCTCGGACAAGACGGTGACGTCGTTGGAACCGACGACAATCTCGCCACCGGTAAAACCCGTGCTGCCTGCCGGTGGTGGTGCGGATGGTGTGGGTCTGACGTTTGCGCCACCCCCGCCCCCGCCACCACAGCCGGATAATCCCAATGCCAGCGCCACGGCAAAAGCCATCGCACAAGGCTTAAGCCAGAAACCGCCGATCTCGCGAGTCGGCGCGCCCATCCCCTGCAAATTTTCCATGTGCTTCCCCCGAAGTCGCAACATCCTGCCGCAAGCATCATCGGAATGCCATGTGCGCCGCGACAGATTCGGGTTTTGGGGTACGCGGCTTCCGTCGCGCCTTGCATCACGGCGCGTCGATCTGGCCGTTCCGTGCGATCGTCGCCAGCTTCGACACGAACTTCCACGGCCCGTTGGCTGGCGGAACCCTGCAGTTGACCGGCAAGTCGGCCAGGGCGCTGGCCCGCGGTCGCACCCCTCCCTGCTTTACACCCCTCGCGGACTTGCTAAGGTTGGCCCCTTTCCGACGAAGAGACTGCCCATGCTCCTGCGCCCGGCTGCCTTGCTCGCTTCATTCGCCCTGTGGGCCACGCTGGCCGCGCCGCCGCTGGCGGCGACCGAGCTGGCCATCCCGCCGATCCAATACCAGCAGCGCACCTTGCCGAACGGGTTGCAGGTGATCAGCGTGGAGGATCACGCCAGCCCCAACGTGGCGGTGCAGGTGTGGTACCACGTGGGTTCGAAGGACGATCCGCAGGGCCGCTCGGGTTTCGCGCACCTGTTCGAACACCTGATGTTCAAGAGCACGAAGCACATGCACGCCGAGCAGTTCGACCGGCTCACCGAGGACGTCGGCGGCGCCAACAACGCCTCCACCGGCGACGACGTCACCAACTACTTTGAGGTGGTGCCGAGCAACCACCTGCAGACGCTGCTGTGGGCCGAGGCCGAGCGGCTGTCCAACCTCAACGTGGACGAGGCGAACTTCAAGTCCGAGCGCGCGGTAGTGCAGGAGGAATACCGCCAGAGCGTGCTGGCCAACCCGTACGGCAAGCTGTTCAACGCGATCGACCCGCACTCGTACACGGTGCATCCGTACAAGCGCCCGACCATCGGCAGCATCGAGGACCTGGACGCGGCCACGTTGCCGGACGTGATCGCGTTCCACAAAACGTTCTACCGGCCGGACAACGCCACCCTGATCGTCGCCGGCGACTTCGACCCGAAGCAGCTCGATGCCTGGGTCGACCAGTACTTCGGCTGGATCCCGAAGCCGGCCGCGCCGATCCCGCAGGTCACCGCGCAGGAACCCAAGCGCAAGAAGAACCTGCGCTACACCGTCACCAGCGAAACCGCGCCGCTGCCCGCGGTGGCGCTCACCTGGCTGTTGCCGCCGGCGTCCGACACGGCCGACCGCATCCCGCTGCAGCTCGCCGCCGCGCTGCTGTCGCAGGGCGACTCCTCACGGCTGTACCAGTCGCTGGTGTATCGCCACCAGGTCGCCCAGCAGGTCGGCGCCGATGCCGACGGTCGGGTCGGCCCGGGCCTGTTCACCGCCTACGCGATCCTCGCCAGCGGCCATCAGCCGGCCGAGGCGGAGAAGCTGCTGCACGAGGAAATCATCTGGCTGGCCACCCAGCCGATCCCTGCGGCCGAGCTGGACAAGGTGAAGACCCAGCTGCTGACCGGCGAACTGAAGCAGCGCCAGACCGCGCAAGGCCTAGCCTTCGCGCTGGGCCAGGCGGCGCTGATCGACGGCGGCGCGGAACACGTCAATACCGACCTGGCCGCGTTGCAGAAGGTCACCGAACAGGACGTGCACCGGGTGCTGCAGAAATACGTGACCGGCGCCCGCAGCGTCACCATCGACTACCTGCCGCAGGCCGCCAAGGGAGCGACGAAATGAGAAGCAGCAAAATGAGCCGCCGGATGCCTGCCTGCCGTTTGGCCGTCTTTACGGCCGCCATGATCGTCGCCGGAAGCGTCGCGGCCGCCGATTTCCCCGCCATCCCGCCCGCACCCGGTCCCGCCCCGACGTTGAACGTGCCGACGCCGACCGTGCAGGTCCTGGCGAACGGCTTGCAGGTGGTCAGCGTGCGTCGCGCCGGCTTGCCGTTGGTCACCGCGCAGTTGATCGTGCGCAGCGGCGGCGAGATGGACCCACCGCCGCTGGCCGGCCTGGCCGACCTCACCGCGAACCTGCTGACCAAGGGCGCGGCCGGCAAGAGCGCGCCGCAGATCGCCGCCGCCGCCGAGGCGCTGGGCGGCTCGCTGGATGCCGCCGCCGGCTGGGACGAAAGCGCGGTCGGCATCACCGTGACCACGCCGAAACTGCCGCAGGCGCTGAGCCTGCTGGCCGAGGTAGTGCGCCAGCCGGACTTCAGCGCGGACGAGTTGAAGCGGGCACAGGCGCAGGCGATCGACGACCTGCGCCTGCTGTTGAGCCGGCCCACCGCGCTGGCTTCGCTGGCGGCCAGCCGCGGCGTGTTCGGCGATGGCGCGTATGGCCATTCGCGCGGCGGCACGCCGGCCTCGCTGGCGCGGATCGGCCGTGGCGACGTGCAGCGGCTGCATGCCGCGCTGTACCGGCCGGACAACGCGATCCTGGTGTTGGCTGGCGACATCGCCCCGGCGCAGGCGCAGCAACTGGCGCAGGCCAGCTTCGGCGACTGGGCCAAGCCGGCCACGCCGCTGCCGGCGCGGCCGGTAGGCAAGGCGGCCAGCCACGTGCCGGCGGTGCTGCTGATCGACCAGCGTGGCGCCGGCCAGGCCGGTGTGGTCGCGGCGTATGCGGCGCCGCCGCGCAGCGATGACGGTTACTACGTGGGCACGCTCGCCAACGCGGTGCTCGGCGGCTCGTACTCGGCGCGGCTGAACGAGGAGATCCGCATCAAGCGCGGCCTGTCCTACGGTGCCAACAGCCGGCTGCAGCCGTTGCGCGACGCCGGCCTGTGGCTGGCCGCGGCGCAGACCAAGAACCCGTCCGCGGCGCAGGTGGTCGAGCTGATGCTGGGCGAGTTCAAGCGCCTCGGCGGCAGCCGCGTCGGCGACGACGAACTGGCCGCGCGCAAGGCCACCCTGATCGGCGGCTACGGCCGCAGCCTGGAGACTACCGCGGGGCTGGCCGAACAGGTCGGCGAGCTGGCCGTCTACGGTGTGCCGCTGGACGAGATCGGCCGCTACGTCGCCAAGGTGCAGGCAGTGACGCCGAAGCAGATCGAAAAGTATGCGGACAAGCACTTGGCGGCCGGTGCCGCTACGGTGGTGGTGGCCGGCGACGCCGCGCAGTTTGCCGCGGACGTTCGCAAGGCGCATCCCCAAGCCGCGTTGCTGGAGTCGACCGCACTGGACCTGGACAGCCCGACCCTGCAGCCGGCGGCGGCCGCCGCGACGCGGTAACCGCGTCGCCCACCGCCTCGAAGAACCCGGCCCGCGTGCCGGGTTTTTTGTTGCCGGCATCTGTGCAGCTCAAGGAAACAGGGTGTTCCATGCCCTGTCCCGAAAAGGTTCACCAAGGCTCGACAGGTTTTATTAGACTATGGGGTACACAAATACGTCGTCCTCCCATCCCCACGGGTCTCACCATGCTTTCCCTCAACCGGCTTCCCGTCCTTGGCCTCGCGGCTGCGTTGGCCGCATCGACCTTCCCCGCCACCGCCGCCCACCTGGAGATCCAGGGCGGGCGCAGCTACATGGATGGCTACGGCAGCAACGCCGCCTTCGTCGAGGCTGTATTCGACGAGCACCGCATCGGCACGACCCGCTTCAGCTGGTCGCCGGATGTTTCGCTGGGCTGGATCGGCGGCCGCGACGTGCTTCGTTATCGCGGCGCCCGCTACGACACCCGTGACGATGCCTGGTTGCTGGCCGGTGGCGCGCGCATCCACTACGGCGATGCCGGCGACTGGTACCGGCCGTTGTTCTTCAGCTTCCAGCCGGCCCTGAACACCGGCCGCACGCAGGCGTTGAGCAGCGCCTACGAATTCATCAGCACGCTGGGCTGGCAGGGGCGGCACGTCAGCTTCCAGATCCGCCACGTCTCCAACGGCCGCCTGCACACGCCCAACCGCGGCGAGACCATGGCCCTGATCGGCGTGGGCTTCGACCTGTAACGCCGGCGGGCGTCAGTGCCCGCCGGAAACGCTGCGCGCCTTCGGCGTGAACGGCGGCCTGGCCAGCCAGATCACCAGCACCAGCGCCAGGAAGATCCAGCCCAGCGCGTGGAATACCTCGTTGAACGAGATC
>Ga0207690_10002814_pt1 | contig 10492 bp, 5 predicted proteins | sample KBSC23metaG_FD_184315 | JGI IMG/M metagenome (GOLD analysis project Ga0207690, IMG submission 184315) | Corn rhizosphere microbial communities from Kellogg Biological Station, Michigan, USA - KBS C2-3 metaG (SPAdes) (version 2) | ecosystem: Host-associated > Plants > Roots > Rhizosphere > Soil ...
AAGCCGGCCGGCACGCTCACGTCGCCGTTCCTGTCTCTCGGGACGATGAGCGGCCGGCAGCTCGTCCTCGACCTGCGCAACGGCCGGCACCTCGTCGTACCGGAGGCCACCCCGGTCCTCGGCCGGCTGCCGATCACGCAAGAGGCGAAGGCCGAGCTGGCCGGCAAGCTCATGCCCCGGCCGTCGGGCGCCCGGCCGAGCAGGCTCGGCGACGTCGGCTCGACCAATCCGATGCTGCCGCGATCCGTCGCCGCGACGTCCGGCCCGGCCGAGACGCCGACCGGTCCGTGGGACCCGAAGCTCGCCGGCGACCGCAAGTCGGTCTTCTACCCGCCGACGACCGTGACCCACGGCCCGGGCACCGTCAGCACCATCATGGGCGGCCGCTGCGACGGCCTGCCGGGCCCGCAAGCATCGGTGAGCCCGGGCAACATCGCCGTCGACCACGCGGGTCGGATCTTCTGGGTCGACGTCGGCTCCGACCTGCACTCACAGCCCAGCGCGTACATCCGCACCCTCGACCCGGACGGCCGGGTCCGGACGCTCGGGAACCTCAGCGGTCCGGTGGAGGGCCGGTTCGGCCGCGGCTGGGGCACGCTGGAGAACACCGACGTCCGCATCGTGCCGGACCAGCAAGGCGGCGTGTTCTACACGTTCAACCGGTTCGTCGACAGCGGGCATCCGAGCGGCCCGGACTGGCAGGCCCGCGACGTGCCCGCCGGCGCGCCCGCGATCGGCCGACTGCGCGCCGACGGGACCAACCAGTTCGTCGCCGGCTCGCTGGGGCTCCCCGACGGCCGCGGCGACGGTGGTCCGGTCGAGCACGCGGCGTTCTTCAACATCGCGGCGATGACGGCCGACGACGACGGCAACCTCTACGTCGCCGACTCGAACCTCAACTACGCCGCCGACGCCAGCTACAGCGGCAGCCCGTCCGGGCAGACCGACCGCACCGGCAAGGGCCGGTACGGCACCGACCAGCCGGGCTACGTGGCCGCGACACTGATCCGTTTCCTCAACCTCTCCGGGCGCGCGGTCACGTTCTACGCCGACACGTTGAACCAGGTCACCGTCGCCGCCGGCACCGTCGGCACGATCGCCGGCGACAGCTCGTTCCCGGGCTTCGCCGACACGACGTTCGGCACCGCGCCCTCGCCGGCGCCCGGTGACGCTGCCGTGGCGGCGCCCGCCGCACGGATCCCGTTCATCGCCGGCATGGTGGCCGGCCCGGGTGGGCTCACCCTGCTCGCGTCGAGCCAGACGTACCGCGGCGTCGGCACCCCGTTCGCCAGCGTTTGGGTGACCGACTCGACGGCCGTCTACCTCCTCGGCCTCAACACCGGCGACGCCTCCGCGTCGATGTACGGCACCACCGTCGACGCAGGTGAGATCGCCAGCCTCGGCGGCGGCGTGCCCGGGTACGCCGGCGACGGCGGGCCGCTGGCTCGCGCGCGGTTCGACGTACGCGACCACGACGGGTGGTTCTACGGCGACCTCACGCCCGACGGCCGCGGCGGGCTGCTCGTCGCCGACACCTACAACGACGCGGTGCGCGACATCGCGGTCGACGGCACGGTGCACACCGTCGCCGGCGGTCCCGGGGCGGGGTTCGGCGACCGCCTCCTCTACCCGATGGGTGCGGCCACGACGGCTGACGGCATCGTCGTCTCGGACTGGGGCGGCAGCCGGATCGTCGAGGTCGGGCCGACCGGCCATGCGCACCTGCTGGCCGGCAACGGTCAGGCGGCGTACTGCGGGATCGGCTCGACCGGGTCCGGCGACATCTCCCGGCCGGCCGACCTCGCCGGCGACCCGATGGATCGCAACCGCGCCTTCCTCACCGGCGCCGACATCGGCGACGCCGTCGACGCCGTGACCGACAGCCACGGCGTGACGTACGCCGCGATCCCCAACTACGGCGTCGTCGTACGGATCGGCACCGACGGCACGGTGAGCGTCGCCGCCGGCACCCCGCGATCGTGCGCGCCGACGCCGCCGTTGTACGCCGGGCTCAGCCTCGACTGCCAGCCGCCGGCGTCCGGTGCCGGTGACGGCGGCCGGCCGCAGGACGCGGTGCTCGAGGATCCCGAGAACCTGTTGCTGGATCAGTACGACAACCTCTACATCTCCGACGGCGACGCTGTCCGCTACGTCAACTTCTCCGGCGAGAAGCTGCGCCCGCAGGGCGTGGCCGTCGCGCCCGGCACCATCGGCACGGTCTACCGGCACCCGGCGCTGCGGCTGCACCTGCCGTTGTTCCCGACCATCGGCAGGTGCGGGGACTTCTGCGACACCTACCTCGATCTCGTCGTCGGGCTCGGCTCGATGACGTTGGATCCGAAGCGCGGCACGCTGTTCGTCGTCGACGTGCTCAACAACCAAGTGCTCGCGGTCGACTACTGCGGCCAGGACTATCTCGTCGCCGGCCGCGCACACACGCTGCTCACCCAGATCGCCGCCGCGCTCGGCTCGCCGCCGCTGACACCGGAGCCGCTCGTCGACGGCAAGGTCGCGTACAACGTCGACATCGCACCGTCCGCGCTGGCGTATGACAGCGGCCGAGACCTGCTGCTGATAACCGACGTGGTGACCACGACGGGGAGCAACACCAGCGCCGGACGCGTCCTCGCCGTCAACGTCGGAGCCCACGCCGTGGACATCTGGGGCTTCTCGCTCGAGCCGAAGTCCATCGCGACGTACGCCGGCGGCTCCGGCTGCACGGCAGGCGTCTGGTGCAGCTACGGTGACGGCAGCCACGCTCGGGCCGTCGCGTTCGTGTTCCCGTTCGGTCTCGCCGTCGACCGCGACGGCACCGTGTACGTCGCCGAGGCGAACAACCGCATCCGGCGGGTCGACCGCGACGGCGTCGTCGGCACCATCGCGGGCAACAGTCGCGACAGCTACGACCCGTACGGCGTCGGCAGCGCCGCCGGAACCTGGTGGTTCTTCGGCGGGGAGTGTGCCGACGGCGGCGCCGCCGCCGACGCGTGCTTCGCCGGGTTGCACAGCCTGCACCTCGACGCCGCCGACGATCTCGTCGTCACCGACGTCACCAGCGGGCGGGTCCGCCGGATCACGAGCGCTGCGGCGACGCCGCTGCGGCCGAACGCCGCCCCGATCCGGGGCGCGGGCTGGGGGTTCACCACCGGCGTCCGGATGCCTAGTTTCGGCCAGGAGAGCACCGACTCGAGCCTCGCGGTCGACGACCGCGGCGGCGTCTACGTCATGGCACCGGTCATGTCGTCGAACCAGACGCTCGCCGCGCTGTTCTCCTTCGGCGAGGCGTCGGTGAACATGCCGTGCGCGGTCTGGTCGGACGCCCTCGACGCCGACTCACAGGGTCACGACGCGCCGGTGTATCTCGGCGAGCCGGACGCCACCTGGTCGACGACGCAGTCGACCCGCATGTGCTCGCTGGCCGCCTCGCCGTCGGGCAGCACCGCGCTGGCTCCGCCGACCGGCACCGGCGACCGGCTGCTGTTCGGCAGCGGCTCGGAGTACGCCGGGTTCCCGACGTCGAACGTCGCCGCCGGCGCCTCTCGCGACGGCGCGCGCACGTTCCTCGCCAGCCCGAACGCGGCGCTGACCACGACGGCCTCGGACGACATCGACAACCCCTCGGTCGTCGCGATCGACCCGGACACCAGCGGGATGGTCTTCCAGGACGACTCCGACAACGTCGTCGACTTCGCGCTCAGCCGCGGCGGCACGCAGTACGTGCAGCTCACCCGCGTGATCGACGTCGGCACCCGCGACTTCGTCTTCCCGTCGCGGATGATCTCGCGCCCGGTGATGAAGGGCTCGGACGGTCTCGTCCCGGTGTTCCCGACGACGATGCCGGGTTGCACTCGGATCGCCGGTGGCCTCTACACGTGCCAACCGGGCTCCGGCGACTCGCTCACGACGATCGAAACCGTCGCCACGTCGAACCGCGGGCTGACGTGGGACCCGCCCTCGGTGCTCACGAAGCTGCCCTGCCGGACCAACGGCTATTACGTCGACGAGGCCTACTGCTTCGACTACCACGGCATGCCGCAGCTCGCCGTCGACGCGACCGGGACGGCGTACCTCGCCTGGGACGACGGCCACCACATCGTGCTCAGCCACAGCGCCGACCACGGCGCGACCTGGTCGACGCCGACGCAGGTCGACTCCGGTGTCGCGGCCGCCGCCTATCCCGCGCTCGTGGCCGGCGACGACGGCCGCGTGTCGGTCGCGTTCTACGGCAGCACGGCGCTCGGCCGCGACATCGCTACGCCGAACAACCAGTGGTGGGTCTATCTCGCCACCACGACCGACGCGGCCTCGGCGCATCCGAGCTTCACGCAGAGCGTCGTCAGCACCTCGGCGGTGCACGAGGGCACGCTCTGCCAGACGGTCGGCTCGATCTGCGGATGGCTCGGTCCGGCCGGTCCGGCCGAGGCCGGCAGCGGCATCCAGGTCGCGATGGACCCGTCGACCGGGCGCGCGATCGTGGCGTACTCCGAGTCGCGCGGCGTCCACGACGATGGCTCGACCGCCGGCATCGTCGTCACCCGCCAGTGCACCGGACCGAGCCTGCTGGTGCACGTCATCCCGCGCCGGTGCAGCACCGCTCCGGTGGCGGCGAGCGAGGGGCCGGTGCGGTGCGCGCCGCAGGGGACCGACCCCGCCGGCGACGCCGGCTGGTCCGGGTCACAGCAGGGATCGCTCGACCTGCGCGGCCTCGGGCTGCGCGTCTCCGCCGGCACGCTGACCGCCGCGGTGGACGTGACCGCGTTCTCCGCCGTACCGCCGACCGGCTCGACCGGGTCGGCGTGGACCGTCACCTGGGCCGATCGCGGGGTGCACTACTTCATTCGCGCTCGGTCGCCGTCGGTGGGCGATCCGACGTCGCCGTCGGCTGACGTGAGCGCGCCGACGGTCAGCTACCAGTGGGGCACCGTCAACGGGTCGAGCGGCGAGATCGTCGCGGGCAGCGGGACTGGACACGTGAGCGGCAACACCGTGGTCCTCACGGTGCCGTCGGCGCAGGTCGGCGAACCGCAGCCGGGCACCCGGCTCTACGACCTCGCCGCCCGCACCGACGTGCTCACCGGCGGTGCGCCCGACGGTCCGGTCGGGACCTGGACGCCGGTCGACCACCTGACGACGGCGAACGGCTACGACCCCGGCCTGCGCTGCGCCCCGCTCGGAGCGGCTCCGCCGCTGGTCCCGGTGCCGACACCCACGGCGCCACACCTCCGCGCGCCTGCCGCAGGAGCCGGCGGTACGGCGGCGGGGTCGGTCCGGGCAGTGGCGACGCCGACACCGACGGTCGACCCGCTGCCGAGCCTGCCGGTGATCTCGCCGCCGCCGATCTTCGTCCCGGACCCGCCGCTCATCCCGTCGTGCGGCTCGGTGCCGCCGATCCTCCACCTCCCCAGCCCGCCGCCGGTCCCGACCCGGCCGAAGCCGCACCGGCACCTATTCGTGCCGCCGCCGGTGGTCCCACCTGGCCGGTTGGACGACAGCGGGGGGCCCGACCGGGCGGTCGCCGTAGCGCAGCCGCCGCCGCAGGCCCAGGCGGAGGCGCCGCAAGCCGCCAGCCAGACCCTCAGCCAAGCGGTCGGGGCCGGTGCGCCGGAGGACGAGACCGAACCCGTCGTCGCGCTGGCCTCTGAGCGCGGGTGGTCGAACGACGAGACCTCGGTGTTCCTCGCCGCGGCGACGATGACGATGGCGGTCGGCGCCGGGGTGGCGTTACGCCGGCGCCGGCGCGAGCAGTTCGGGCTGGAAAAAATAGTTCCGTAACGCCGGCCGGCCTGCTGCGTGTACCTGATATGCCGGGGTCGTCACTCGGCTAGTACTCGGCGGTGCCGGCCCTCCCCCCCGGGCCGGCACCGCCGACCACTACCTCGCCCCTTCTCGCTTCGGACCGCCGTAGCGACCGCCCAGCAGGCGCCGATACCGCGCGGCAGGAAATCGCTGTCGCGTGGCGAAGGCACCCCGTACGAGAGGGGGGTGTGGTGTCAGGGCTGGCAGACGGTGACGCTCGGCTTGATATCGATCGGCGGGCTGAGTTGCACCGTGTAGCAATCCGAGATCGGGATCGAGCCGACGCCGTCGTGGATCACGATCGGGATCGGGTCCGCGGCAGACGACCCCGCCCCCACCGACCATCCCAGCATGACGTTGACGACCACAAGGGCAAGCGCGGCGACGCGCACGGTCTCCTCCTCGAAGTGCTCGATGGCGAGCATCTGTCGTCAATGACACGTTCGACCTCGGCCTCCGTTACACCCGAGTGGACCGTGTGGTGGCCGCTGATGCACAAGCGGCTGCTGCGATTCCTGCGCACGCGCGGGATCTCGGCCCACGCGGCCGAGGACGCGGTGCAGGACGTCGCCGAGCGATTGCTGACCCGCCAGGTCCCGCACACCGACATCGACGACCTCATGCGGTGGTGCATGACGGTCGCCCGCAACTCGGCGATCGACCAGCATCGGCGGCTGCGCCGCAGCGTGCCGCTCGACTGCTGCGACGACACCTCCGACGGCAACGAGCTGGTGGACACCGTCGAGGCGCGGATGCGGCTCGACCGGGTGCTGCGCGCCCTCGGGACGATGTCGCACGACGAGGTGCGCTGCGTGATCGCCGGTCTCGACGACGACTTCGCCACCGAAGTGGCGTCACCGGCGCAGCGGGCCCGGCGGCACCGGCTGCGCCGCCGGCTCTCGGAGCTGGTCGGCTGCTTCGGCCTGCTTGGTGTGGTGGTCCGGGCGCTCCGGCCGCGCGCCGGGCGCGCCAGCCTCGGGCTGAGCTCGGCGGCCGTCGCGAGCGTCGCCCTCGTGACCGTCGTCGCCGGCGGCACGCCGTTCGGCGCGGGCCCCGGGCACGTCCGGTTGCCGGTCGCGCCGGCGACCGCGAGCGTCCCGGCACCACACCCCAGCGGCCTCGTACACCGACCGGTTGCCGGCGCCGGCCGGCACGTCGCGGCACCCGCACCGGCGCACGTCGCGGCCCGCCCGGCCGGCCAGCCCGGATTGGACGTGCGTACGCCGGACAAGCGCGGGACGGTCGAGGTCAAAGGCCACGACCGCGGCGCGGCGGACCGCGGCGTGGTCTGCGTGCGCGGGCTCAGGGTCGTCCACGACTTCTGCGTGCTTCCTTACGCTCACTGAGCGGGGCTCGCGCGCACCAAGGGGACGAGCGCGGCGAGTGCCGCGACCTGTACGGCGACGACGACGATCGCGATGGCGGTCGTGCTGACGTCGTACAACGCCCCGATCATCGCCGCGCCGACGAGCCAGGCGACGCCGTAGATCGCGGTGAACGTCCCGTAGCCGGCGCCGCGGCGGGCTCGCGGGACGAGGTCGGTGACGGCCGCGCGCATCGTCGAGTCGTGCACTCCCATCCCGGCACCCCACACGATCGCGCCGAGGACGACGGCGGGGACGGACGTCGAGAACGACAGCGGCGGCACGATCGCCGCGAGCACCGGGATGACGACGAGACCGCGGAAGCCGAGCCGGTCGTAGAGCTTGCCGACGGCCAGTGACGCGAGCGCGGCCGAACCCATCGCGGCGGCGTACAGGATTGGGATGGTCGAGCTGGAGAGCACGTGTCGGTGCACCAGATGGAATGCGAGCACCGCCCAGGTCGCGAAGCCGAGCATCGTCAGCGCGGAGAACGCGCTGTAGAGCCAGAACTGCGCGGGCAGGTGGCTGTCCAGCCGCAGCTTCTTGGCGTCGGAGACCTGCGCCGCCGGGTCGTACTGGCTCGGGTCCGGCGCGGCGTTGCGGAGCCGGGCGAGGACGACCAGCGCGATGACGCCGGGGACGGCGAGCAGGCCGAACGCGAGATCGTAGCCGCCGCCGAGCGCGAGCACCGCGGCGATGAGAAGCGGGCCGGCGAGCGCGCCGGTCTGGTCGAGCGCCTCGTGCAAACCGAACGTACGTCCTACGCCGACGACGGCCGAGGCGTGCGCGAGCATCGTGTCGCGGCTCGGCGAGCGGACCGCCTTGCCGAGGCGCTCGCCGTTGTAGAGGACGGCTGCGCTCGCGGTGCCGCCGGCTAACGCGAGCAGCGGGACGCAGAGCATCGTCAGCGCGTAGCCGAGGATCGTCTGCGGCCACGGCTTGCCGGTCCGGTCGGACAGCGGGCCGGTGCCGAGCCGCAGCACCAGCGCGACCGCTTCGCCGATGCCGGTGATCAGGCCGACGGTCGCGGCTGATGCGCCGAAGGTCGCGAGGTAGGGGCCGATGACGCTGCGCGCGCCCTCGTAGACGACGTCGCCGAGCGCCGAGACAAGCCCGAACCACGCGACGAACCGCAGCGCGGTGATCCTCGGCTGCCCAATCCTCGGCCGTGCAGTCCGGGGCGTCACCGGGTGATGATGGCAGCATGGTCGACGTCGACGAGGAGACGTTCGGCGCGCTGGTCGAGCAGGCGCTGGACAGCATCCCGCCCGAGCTCGGCCGGCTGATGCGCAACGTCGCGGTCGTCGTCGAGGACATGGGTGACTCGCCCAACCTGCTCGGGCTCTACCACGGCGTCCCGCTGACGGCGCGCACGTCGTCGTACGGCGGGGTGCTGCCGGATCGGATCACGATCTATCGGTTGCCGATCCTGCGCCGGGCGCGGACGCTCGACGACGTGGTCGACCAGGTGCGGATCACCGTGGTGCACGAGGTCGCGCATCACTTCGGCATCGACGACGACCGGCTCGACGAGCTGGGCTGGGCGTAGCCGAGACTGGTAGTCGATGCCCGAGCTGCCCGAGGTGCAGGCGCTGGCCGACTTCCTCGTCGACCGCGCGGTCGGTCGCGTCGTCGCCCGGATCGATGTCGCCGCGATCAGCGTGCTGAAGACGTTCGACCCGCCGGTGACGGCGTTGCCGGGCCTGGAGATCTCCGGCGCCCGGCGGTGGGGGAAGTTCCTCGACATCGACGTGAGCGGTCTGCATCTCGTCACCCACCTGTCCCGCGCCGGGTGGCTGCACTGGCGCGACTCGTTGCCCGCGCAGCCGCCGAAGCCTGGGGGCAAGAGCCCGCTCGGCTTGCGCGTGCATCTCGACGATGGCTCCGGGTTCGACCTGACCGAGCAGGGCACGCAGAAGCGGCTCGCGGTCTACGTCGTACGGGATCCTGCGGCTGAAGTGCCGGGGATCGCGCGGCTCGGCCCGGATCCGCTGGCCCCCGATTTCGGGCTCGAGGATTTTCGTGCGGTCGTCGCCGGCGATCGGTCGCAGTTGAAAGGGCTGCTGCGCGACCAAGGAAAGCTGGCCGGCATCGGCAACGCGTACTCCGACGAGATCCTGCACGTCGCGAAGATGTCGCCGTTCAAGCCCGGGGCGAACCTCGACGACGAGGAGATTGCGCGCCTCTACGACGCGATGCGGACGACGCTGCTCGACGCGGTGGCGCGGGCTCGTGGCCTGTCCGCCGCCGACCTGAAAGCGGAGAAGAAGCTCGGCATGCGCGTGCACGGGCGGGCCGGCCAGCCGTGCCCGGTCTGCGGTGACGTCGTGCGGTCGGTGTCGTTCGCGGACTCGTCGCTCGACTACTGCGCGACCTGCCAGACCGGCGGCAAGCCGCTCGCCGACCGCCGGCTGTCCCGGTTGTTGAAGTGACGCGGTCGCCCTGGGCGCGCATCGGGGTGTTGGCCGGAATCTGGGGCTGCAGCTTCCTGTTCATCAAGGTCGCGTTGGAAGGGATGAACGCGACGCAGGTCGTGCTCGGCCGGATCGTGTTGGGCGCGGTCGCGATCCTGGCGTGGATGGCGGTGCGCCGCGAGCCGTTGCCGCGGCGCGGGATCGTCTGGGTGCACGCCGCGGTGATGGGGCTGGTGTCGAACGTCGTACCGTTCCTCGGTTTCGCATGGGGTGAGGACAACGGCGCGACGAGCGGGCTAGCCGGGATCTACAACGCGACGACGCCGTTGTGGACGCTGGTGTTGGCGATCGCGTTCCTGCCGACGGAGCGGCCCAACCGCGCGCGCATCGTCGGGTTGGTCACCGGATTCGTCGGGACGCTGGTCGTGCTCGCGCCGTGGCGGAGTCTGCACGGCGCCGGCTTGTCCGGCCAGCTCGCGTGTCTCGGCGCGGGTGCGTGTTACGGAGTGGCGTTCGTCTACACGCGCCGGTTCCTAACCGGGCGTGCGCCGCCGCTCGGGCTGGCCACGGCGCAGCTGACCTGTGCCGCGCTCGAGATCGGCGTGCTCGCTCCGTTCTTCGCGACCGACTCGGTGTCGCTGCCGCCGCGGGTGTGGTTGTCGGTGCTCGCGCTCGGCGCCGCCGGCACCGGCCTCGCGTACGTCATCTACTACGGCCTGGTGCGCGACGTCGGCGCGACGACGGCCTCGACGGTGACCTACGTCGTCCCGCTCGTCGCGGTGACGCTGGGCGTCGCGGCCCTCGGCGAGTCGTTACGGTGGAACGACTTCGTCGGCGCGCTGATCGTTCTCGTCGGCATCCTGATTGCCGAAGACAGGTTCGGTCGGCGTAGATTCGTGGTCCAGGCACGCGGGAGCT
>Ga0207690_10002817_pt1 | contig 10491 bp, 9 predicted proteins | sample KBSC23metaG_FD_184315 | JGI IMG/M metagenome (GOLD analysis project Ga0207690, IMG submission 184315) | Corn rhizosphere microbial communities from Kellogg Biological Station, Michigan, USA - KBS C2-3 metaG (SPAdes) (version 2) | ecosystem: Host-associated > Plants > Roots > Rhizosphere > Soil ...
CTGCTTCCCAGGAGCCTTGTCGGGCAGATGGCGGTGCTGATCGGCGTCGCGCTGTTGCTCGCGACGCTCGCCGGCTTCGGGTTCACGCTCATCGAGCGGCAGCAGTTCAACCGCGCCGAGGTCGACATGCCGGCGATCACCCGTTTCACTTCGACCGCCGCGGACCTCGCGCAGGCCGCGCCCGAGTTCCGCGCTCTCGTGCTCAGCGATGCCTCGCATCGCGGCGCGCATTATGACATTGGCAGCGCGAGCTCGGTCGGCACTGCGCTCGACCGCCGCGGAGACACGGAGATGCGGCTGCGGCAGTCGCTCGCCGATGCGGGCGTGTCAGCGGCGGACGTTCGCGCGGCGATCGATCCAAATGGGCCGGTGCGCACGAACAATCCCCGCCGGCGTCGCGGTGCCGGACTGCTCCTTTCCGTGCAGCTTCCCGGCAAGCAGTGGCTCAACGCGCGGATGTCGGTGCCGTCCCCGCCTCCGCTGATCACGCCCGAGCTGTGGGTCAGCGCATTGCTCGTCTATTTGTTCGTCCTCGCCGCGGCGGTGCTGATCGCGCTGCGCATGGCGCGGCCGCTACGCGATCTCACTCAGGCCGCCGAGGCCTTCCGCGGGCGCAACGAGCCGGTGACCGTGCGCGCTTCGGGACCCTCGGACCTCAGGAATGCGATCCTCGCCTTCAATGCGATGAATGCGCGGGTCGTGAAGCTGCTCGAGGAAAAGGACCGGACGCTCGGCTCGATCGGGCACGACCTCAGGACTCCGCTCGCCTCGCTTCGCATCCGCGCCGAATCGGTCGAGCCGGAGGAAGAGCGCGAGCGGATGATCGCGACGATCGAGGAGATGACCGCAACGCTGGAAGACATTCTCGCGCTGGCCAAGGCGGGCCGCTCGCGCGAGGCGTTCGAGCGGACCGACGTGACGGAGCTCGCGCGCACGCTCGCCGGCGAATATCGCGAGATCGGCCAGCCGGTGACATTCCACGGAGACGGTCCACACCCGTTCGATGTTCAGCCCGCCATGCTGCGCCGAGCACTCAGGAACCTGATCGACAACGCGCTCAAATATACCGGGACGGCTGAGCTTGAGGTGCGCGGATCGGCTGACGCGGTCACGATTGAAGTTCTGGATCGCGGACCCGGCCTGTCGGCCCACGAGCTGGAGCGCGTCAGCGGTGCCTTCTATCGCGGCGAGCCGTCGCGCAACCGAGAGACTGGCGGGGCAGGGCTGGGCCTCAGCATCGCCGAGGCCATCGCCGACGCGCATGGCGGCACGCTCCAACTCGCGAATCGCGACGGCGGCGGCCTCGCCGCGAGCGTCGTCCTGCCAAACGCCCGCTAGTGCACCGGCCTTGCGGGCTTGATGGCCGGCCGACATTTGATCAACATGCTCGAATGGCCGCGCGACGCGACACCGTTCGTCCGGGTGCCGGATGAAGCATTTTCTCAACGCCGAGATGCTGGCGGTCAACGCCAAGGCCATTCCCGTCGACACGGCGATCGTCCAGGAATTCGCCGAGCCCGAGCGCTTTCCCGGGCGCCTGATCAGCCTCCAGCCTTCGCGTAACCGCTGGAAGAGCGACATCGAATGGATCTCGGCGGACGACGAGGAAGCGTTTCGAGTTTTCGAGTCCGCTTTCTACCGGCTCGCCATCCCCGAGCATGTGATGCCCTATATCGACATCGAGCGCGAAGTCAGGTTGTACCTCGGCTCGCTCGTCGTCAGGAGCCGCTGCCAAGACACCTATTTCCACACCGACTGGAAGAAGCTCGACAACGAAGCCTTCACCGTGATCACTCCGGTGACCGACAATGCCCGCGAGTTCGGTCTTTTGTACCGCAAGGCGAACACGGAGATCGGCGAGTACGCCTACCGTTCCGGCGAAGCGATCCTGTTCGGCGACAATTTTTCGCATTCGACCAAGCCCGGCCGGTCCGAGCGGCCGGTGATGCTTCTCTGCTTCCAGTTCGGAAGCGACAAGATGGAATATTGGCCCGGAATATACGAGCAGCTGCACACGCAGGGAACTCAGCTGAGGCTTCCCGACGGCACCTTCACCCGCACCGGCAAGACTCCGCATCATGTGGTCAACGGTCAGGCACGCAAGCGGGCGTTCGCCAGATAGAGAAAGGGCGGCCCGTTTCCGAGCCGCCCCCCTTTTCGTCATGCTGAACTCGTTTCAGCATCCATCTCGAAACCGCGCTGCGGCTCGAGGATGGATCCCCGCCTTCGCGGGGATAACTCTACGCAGCCATGCAGGCTGCTCGGTTACTTCAGCTCGACGGTACCGCCGGCATCCTCGATCTGCTTCTTGATCTTCTCGGCCTCGTCCTTGTTGACGCCTTCCTTGACCGGCTTGGGAGCGCCTTCGACCAGCGCCTTCGCCTCGCCGAGGCCGAGGCCGGTGATCGCGCGGACTTCCTTGATCACGTTGATCTTCTTGCCGCCGTCGCCGGTGAGGATGACGTCGAACTCGGTCTTCTCTTCGGCCGGAGCCGCCGCAGCGGCAGCGCCGCCCGCAGCCGGGGCAACCGCGACCGCGGCCGCGGCCGAAACGCCCCACTTCTCTTCGAGCTGCTTGGCGAGGTCCGCCGCCTCGAGAACCGTCAGTTCGGAAAGCTGGTCGACCAGCTTAGCAATGTCAGCCATTTCAAATTCTCCAATCGTGCGTTTTTCAATCGTCATGCTAAACTTGTTTCAGCATCCATTCCCGAGCCTCGCTGCGGGTGTTTGGATGGACCCTGAAACAAGTTCAGGGTGCCGGGTGGTTTGGTTGCTCCTTACGCAGCCTGGGCCGCGTAGGCGCCGAAGACCCGTGCGAGCTGCGCGCCCGGCTCGTTGATTGTGCGTGCGATCTTGGTCGCGGGCGCCTGGATGAGGCCCACGATGGTCGCGCGCAGCTCGTCGAGCGAGGGAAGCGCGGCAAGCGCCTTGATCCCGTTCACGTCGAGGACGGTGTCGCCCATCGCTCCGCCGACGATCTCGAACTTGTCGGTCGTCTTGGCGAAATCGACCGCCACCTTGGCGGCCGCGACGGGGTCTTCCGACGTCGCAAGCGCGGTCGGACCCTTGAGCAGGTCGCCGATCGGCTTGTAACGCGTGTCCTCGAGCGCAATCAGGGCAAGCCGGTTCTTCGCAACTTTGAACTGGGCGCCGGCGTCGCGCATCTTCAGGCGCAGCTCCGTCGATTGCGCGACGGAGAGACCGAGATTGCGGGTGATGACCACCACGCTCGTCTCGTTGAAGACGTTCTTCAGCTCGGCAACCAGATCGGCTTTTTGCGATCGATCCATGCCAACTCCAAAAATTCGTTCGGATTGCTCTGAACGAGTTTCAACAAAAGCCCAGGCGAGCCTGAGCAACTAATTGTCCGTGGGGTTGGGGATCGCTGGCGCTGCCGCGGCAACGCACGACGGCAGCGGTCGCCCGCTCCCGAATGATTCCTGTCCCCGTCTAGGCTGCGGATTAAGCCCCCGACCATCGGGGGCAGCAGCTGTCTCGGACGAGTGCGCCAGGCGAGCCCGACGCGGAGCAGGCCCCATAGCCGCACTTGCCCGAAAGTCAACGTGCGGCGGACGATCCGCCGCCAGCTCGCACCCGGATTCCGCTGAGCAGCTGCTGCGCAAGAGGCTTCTCCGGAGGATCGAATGCGCCGTCCGCCACGGGAAGGAGGATGCGGCGCGCATCATATGCATCCGACTGCCCGATCAAGGCGCTTCCAAGCATCAGCCGCGTGGTCGGTGCCGAGGGCACCTCGTCGAGCGACTTGTCAAGCCCGTCGATCGCTTCGACGGGGGGCGTTTCGCCAGCCACCGAATAGCTCCGGTAGTAAGCAAGCAGCGGCAGCACGGATTCGGTGTCGAGGTGATTGGCTTCGATGATCGTCGAGCGCGCTTCATTGAGCCATGCCGCTCGCTCCCACGCAGGGGCGGACACCGATTTCAGGGCGAGTCCGTACCCTTTCCAGGTCATGGCGACCGGGTCGCTTCCGGAGATCGACAGCGCCTGATTGGCCGCGGCGACGCAGCGATCGGCATTGCCGCTGCGGCATTCCGCCTCGGCGAGAAGTTGCTGGTCCGCCAGTTCGTTCGGATATTCGGCGGTGGTCGACCTGAGGCCGTTCAGCCAATGCTCGCGGGCATTGAGTCCCTTCTGTCGGGCATCTTCAACGTCCGCGATTGTCACCCGCGCGCCGAGCTCGAGCCGCCCACGGACATAGATCGCTTCGCTCTCCTTCAGCCGCCGCTCGATCGGTGGAGAGAATTGCCCGGCCGGGTAGGTCAGCCGCTCGAAGTCGACCCGAGTGCCGCGATAGGCACTGACCGCCCTTTGGAGCTTTTTGATGTCCCCGAGCGCGGCAGCTGCCTGCTCTGGGCTCGCACCCCGGGCCACGGCGGCGAGATAATTGTGGAGCGGCACCTTCCATTGCGGCGAAAAGAACAGGAGGTGGACGAGCGCCCAGGCGCTGTAGGGCGAAAAGGTCGGGGTCCACTGCTTGTCGTGAAGATATGTGCCGTCGAGCACCTTGCGCACCGGATAATGACCGAACTTGTCGAGTAGCGCGGGGTAGCGGTCAGGCTCGCGGCCGTATTCGATGATCCCCGGCTTGTCCGCGTCCATGTTCGCGAAAATCTCGCCGAATCCCTCAAGGTACCAGCGCGGGTAGGCTGCGGGGAAATAGGTCAGGAGATAATGCTGCGCGAAGGCCGAATAGAGCCGGCTTTCGGCGGTCACCATGACATTGTTCGGGTTGTCGGCGCAGGAATCGGCGGTCCTGGATGTTGACCCGGTTCCGGCAGAGACCGCGGAAGCCAGATCGGAGGTCACCTGGTTTCCTGACTCTCCCGGGGATACCTGGCCGACCGCTCCCTGTTCCCAGAATTCCTCGCCGCTCATGACGGCCGCGTCCCTGACAAGCTTGAAACATTGGTCGGCATGGGCGCCCGCCATCACGGCGCCGTCCTCGCGCGGGTCGTAATAAATCTCGGTCGGGAACTCGTCGGGATACGGTCCCTGCTGCCAACGCACATTGCGCAATCCAAGATGGTCGAAATCGGTGGGATCGCCGATCAACGTGACCTGAATCTTGAGCGTATCGTCGGGATCATTCACCCGGTTGAGCAGCACGGACAATAGGAAGTGCAGCTTTTCGAGATTGCTTGCGATCCGCGCCAGCTCCTGCACATTGCCCTTGCTGAACACGAGAACGTGCGGAGTTTCGGCCACTCGCCAGTCGCTCATCTGAACCGGAGCGGTCGGCTGGCCTTTCGGACGCGGCCCGGTGATGACAATGCTCTGTTCGCCAGAATGGGGTACGGAGGTGAGCTGCCCCGCGGCCGGCGTGCTGAGCAAAGCTGCGATGCCCGCGAGCAAAAGGCTGCTGTGGTTCACAGGACGCCTCCGATGCGACTCGGCGGCAATATTACATCAAACGCTAGCGCTGCTAACAAGCCGCCCCGGATATCAGGCAGGATGCGCCTGGAGCCACGCCGTGGTTTCGCTCTTGATCCGCGGCATCTGCGAGGATTCGAAGCGCAGCAGGTCGACCGCCGCCTCGATCGGCTTGCGGTCGGTCGACGCCAGGTTCGCGCTCGCGTAGCTCTCCAGGATGGGGATCAAGGCCGCGTCGTTGCTGCCGAACGACAGGCGCTGCATGAACCGCGAGCGGCCCGAAATGTCGATCAGCTGATTGACCTGCGCGAGGTGCGCAAGGACGAAGTCGATCGCCATCCGCGAATGCTGCCCGGAGACCGTCGTGATGATCCCTGCGCTCGTTGTCTTCCCGGGCTCGTCGGTCAGCGCAAGGTCGAGCGCGCGCTGGGCGAGCGCAGGGTCGCTGGCAGCCCCGAGCAGCTGGTAGAGCGACGTCTTTTCGACCTGGCCGGTCGCCGCCTGCGCCTTGGCGTGGATCGCGCTCCAAGTTGCCAGATCGGCATTACGAGCGATCACGGCGAGCCAGGTTGTCTTGAGCGAGCCCGGTATCGCATTCGGATTAGCCTGCCAGGCAGCGAACAACCGATTCGCTTCGGCGAGCACCTTCGGGTCCTTGAACTTGCCCAGGGTCCCGATCAGCGTGGTCCGAAGCAGCGCATCGGTCGCCGGCTCGCCTTGCCTCGGAGCGAACCCGAGCTGGTCGAGCCGCGGCCCGTAGAGCCGCGACACGCGGGCTGCGACCGCGGCCTGCGCCGCCGCATTCCCTTCGAGGTCGTCGTATAGGCCCGACCAGTCACGCACCGCGGCCTGGACCAGCTTGGCGTTTCCATTGCCGGGCACTTCGCCGAGGAAGTCGAGCCCGCCGGCCATCGGCTGATAGCCCGCCGTCGACAGCGCGAGCTGGTCGCTCATTACGCCATATTGGTCGACCGTTCCGAGCGAACCGAACGCGCCCTTCAGCGCCGTGAGCTGCGCGGGGGTGTAGAGCGTTCGGAAATAGCCGCTCTGGCCGGCGTTGATCAGCAGCGGGCCGCAGCCTGGCGCCATGATCTGGTTGGTGCGGCCGTTGGTGACGATCCTGGTCACTGCTCCGCCGGCGGTCGCCCGCACCGGCACGTGCCAGGTGAGCGGACGCGCCGCGACCTCCGCCTTCTGGTCGTCGGAGAACTGGCTCTGCGTCAGCGTCGCGACGGTTTGCCCGCCGACGCACTGCGACGGGCCGACCTGGATCAGCGGGATCCCTGCCTGCGTCGTGAAGTCATTGGCGATGGTTGCAAGGCCGGTCGCGCCGGCGCGCTCCATCGACGCCCAGAGGTCGCTGGTGCGCGTGTTCTGGTAGGCATGGCGGCGCATGTAATCCTGCATTCCGCGCTGCCACAGGTCGGGGGTCGCGAATCCCTCGAGCATGTTGAGAACGGATTCTCCCTTGGAATAGGTGATCGAATCGAACGCCTGATTGGCCTGCTCGACCGTGCGCACCTGCTGGACGATCGGGTGCGTCGATTTGAAGGAATCCTGCGCCATCGCGCCTTCGCGGATTCCAATGCGGTCGATGTCGGCGCCCCAGTCGGGATGAAAATGCTCGGTCGCCTTGGTCGCCATCCAGCTGGCGAAGCCTTCGTTCAGCCAAAGATCGTCCCACCACGCCATGGTGACGAGGTCGCCGGACCATTGGTGCGCCATTTCATGCGCTTCGATCCCGAAGATTGCTTGGCGGCCACCTTCGCTGGTGATCGCCGGATCGTTGAGCAGCGCATATTCGAACGTGAAGATCGCGCCCCAGTTCTCCATCGCGCCGAAGAATTGCGACTGGCCGGGGCCGGCGACGTTATCGAGCTTGGGGAGCGGGTAGGGCGTCCCGAAATACTGGTCGTAATAGGGCAGGATCTCGGCCTCGGCGTCGAGCGCGAGCTGGCCCTTCGGTCCATTTCCGCGGGTCATCACCACGCCGACTTCCTTGTCCCCGACGCGTTTGGTGATCCGGTCGAAGTCGCCGTCGGCGAAGAACAGCAAATAGGACGACATGATCGGCGTCGTCTGGAACTTGACCTCCTTGAGGCCGCCCGGGAGCGCCTTGGACGAGGCTGCGGGCATGTTGCCGACCGCCATCGTGTTCGCCGGGACGCGCGCGGTGAGGTCCCACGTCGCCTTGTAGTCGGGCTCATCCCAACTCGGCACGAAGCGGCGCGCGTCGGCCGCCTCGAACTGGGTGAACAGCGACCGCGCGTCCTTGCCCTCCTTGTTCTTGTAGTCGAGCGCGAACAGGCCGTTGGCCTGGGTGTGGATCTTCCCCGAATAGACGAGGCTCAGGTGGTACGCGCCGTCGGGAAGCGTGCGCGGGAAGCTGATGGTCGCCGTCTCGGCCTTGGGATCGAGCGCGACCCGCCCGATCAGCGCCGCGCCCCCCTTGGCGGGGGTCAGGCGCGCCGACGAGATGGTCATGTCGGCGGCGTTGAGCGTCAGCTGGTTCGTCGGCTTGATGACGTCGAGGTCGATCGCGACACTTGCGTCGAAGGTGAGGCGCTGGGCGTGCGGCGTGACCGTGATTGCATAATGGTGCGGGATCGCGGTGCGCGGAAGCTGCGTCGGGAGCGTCGGATCGACCGTGTCGTGGGGTGCAGCGGCCGGCTGGGCCTTGACTGACGCCGGCGCAACGAGCGCAAGCGCGGCGGACGCGAGAAACATGGCGGAAAGCTTCATGGATATCCCCTCGGACGATCGGCGGGTGCAGCGACGCTCAGGCTCGGCTAGCGCGCTCAATTCCCAAAGAAAAGGCCCGGCCGCAGCCTAAGCTACGACCGGGCGAATCCCTTCGACAAACCTCCCGTTCGGGAGAGGGCTGGAACCTAAGCTCCGGCGATCTCCGCAAGATCGACCTTCACGCCCGGGCCCATCGTCGAGGAAACCGACAGTTTCTTCACGAACTTGCCCTTGGCGCCCGACGGCTTGCCCTTGATGATCGCGTCCATGAAGGCCGTGAAATTCTCCTTGAGGTCAGCCTCGGAGAAGCTCGCCTTGCCGATTCCGGCGTGGACGATGCCCGCCTTCTCGACCCGGAACTCGACCTGGCCCGACTTGGCGTCGTTGACCGCCTTGGTGACGTCCATGGTCACGGTGCCGAGCTTGGGGTTTGGCATCAGGCCCTTGGGACCCAGCACCTTACCGAGACGCCCGACGACGCCCATCATGTCCGGCGTGGCGATCACCCGGTCGAAGTCGATCTGCCCGCCCTGGATGGTCTCCATCAGGTCTTCGGCACCGACCACGTCGGCGCCGGCGGTCTTGGCCTCGTCGGCTTTGGCGCCCTTGGCGAACACCGCGACGCGGACCGTCTTGCCGCTGCCCTTGGGCAGGTTGACGACGCCGCGGACCATCTGGTCGGCGTGGCGCGGGTCGACGCCCAGGTTCAGCGCAACTTCGATCGTCTCGTCGAACTTCGCCGTCGCATTGCCCTTCACGAGGCTGAGCGCCTCATCGACCCCGTAGAACTTCTCGCGGTCGACGGGGTTGAGCGCCTTCTGACGCTTGGAAAGCTTGCTCATCGCTTCAGCCCTCCCGCACTTCGAGGCCCATCGCGCGGGCAGAGCCTTCGATGATCTTCGACGCGGCGTCGAGGTCGTTGGCGTTCAAGTCCTTCATCTTGACCTCGGCGATCTCGCGCAGCTGCGAGCGGCGGATGGTTCCGGCGCTCTGCTTGCCCGTCTCCGAGGAGCCCTTCTGTATCCGCGCTGCCTTCTTGAGCAGGTAGGACGCGGGCGGGGTCTTGGTCGTGAAAGAGAAGCTGCGGTCCGCATAGACGGTGATCACCGTCGGGATCGGAGCGCCGCGCTCCAGCTCCTGCGTCGCGGCGTTGAACGCCTTGCAGAACTCCATGATGTTGACGCCGCGCTGGCCGAGCGCCGGACCGATCGGGGGCGCCGGGTTTGCAGCGGCTGCAGGCACCTGCAGCTTGATGTAGCCGGTAATTTTCTTTGCCATTTCACTCTCAATTTCTCCGCCTCGGCGCGGGCCTTGGCGGACGTTGAAGTTTAGCGGTTCAAGCGAACGCTAAAAGCGATCTCCCGCAGGTCTCCAGTTTTGCTGGAAGCGCGCGCCACTACACGAGATGCACGCACACCGCAACTTGTGCTAACAGCCGTATTGGGAAGGTGCCGATCAGGGGAGCCTGTGATGCGCAAGCTGCTTCTTCTCACTCTTTCGACATGCCTCGCCGCCACCGCGCCCGGAGCGCAGGCAAAAGGTAACAAGTGGATGGCCGGTCCGCCCGGGCTGCCCGCGGGTGCGACATTCACCGTGGTCAAAGGCGATCCGAGCAAGGCCGGCGAGTTCATCATCCGCGCCAGACTTCCGGCCAACTATGCGGTTCCGGCACACCATCATCCGACCGATGAAATCGTTCGCGTAATGGACTCGGGGACCCTTTCCTACGGAATGGGCGACAAGCTGGACAAGGCCAATGCCGGGTCGCTGACCAAGGGCTACCACGTGACCATGCAGGCTGGGATGAACCATTGGGTGTTCACGACTGACCCGGTGGAGATTCAAGTCTCCGGGCAGGGACCGTTCGCGATCGTCTATGCCGATCCGAAGGACGATCCGCGCACGAAGTGAGCGGATCGGGTAAAGGAGGCCGATCAGCAGCCGGTCAGGCTTGTTGATCCCTTCCGTGCTGCTTCGCCTCGAGCCGGCGGACATCGGCCTCGCCTTCCTCCGCCATTTGGCGGAGGATTGCGGCCGTGCGCTCGTCGGTGATCAAGTCGGCGAGGCGGCGGCACTGGGCGATTCGGGCACGGATGTTAGCGATCACATCGTCCGGCACCGGATTGCCGTAATGCCGCCGGGCCCGTTTCGCCATTGACACGAATCAATTCTGAGCACGCCACCGCCGGTGCATCGGCGCAACAGTCCCCTGCAATCCACCCATCGCCGCAACCCGCGACGTTGAGCCGCGTTCGCCTCCCCGTGGGTTAATTTTTTTGAAGAGACGTCCGCGTAAGGCAAGGTAAAATGCGGTGCCGGGGCGGGGGTTTCCTGCGGCGAGGGGAGCAGGAATGCGGTTGA
>Ga0207690_10002818_pt1 | contig 10490 bp, 9 predicted proteins | sample KBSC23metaG_FD_184315 | JGI IMG/M metagenome (GOLD analysis project Ga0207690, IMG submission 184315) | Corn rhizosphere microbial communities from Kellogg Biological Station, Michigan, USA - KBS C2-3 metaG (SPAdes) (version 2) | ecosystem: Host-associated > Plants > Roots > Rhizosphere > Soil ...
GTTGCTCACGTCGTGTATTCCGCGTTGAGCTTTACGTAGTCGTAGCCGAGGTCGGAGAACCAGACGTGGGCGGCGTGCTCGCCGCGGCCGAGCCGCAGGCCGATCTCGGCCTCGGGCACGTCGGCCCCGAGCTCGGCGGCGTCGATGTGCTCGGCGCCGATCTCTTCCAGGTCCTCGCCGACAAGGGCAGCGCCGGCGGCCTGAGCGATCCGGCCCCAGTTCGGGTCGCGGCCGAACAGCGCCGTCTTCACCAGCGGCGAGTTGGCGATCGCGCGGGCGACCCGCTCGGCCTCGGCCTGGGTTGCGGCTTCGCTGACCTCGATCCGGGCGGTGCGGGCGGCGCCCTCGCCGTCGCGGACGATCTCGATCGCCAGCTGCTTCAACACCGCCTCCAGTAGACCCTCGGGCAGCGTCTGCCCGGAGGCACCTGAGGCCTGCAACAGGACCATGTCGTTGGTGCTCATCTGGCCGTCAACGGTGATCCGGTTGAAGGAGCCCTCGACGGCGGCGCGCAGCAGCGCGTCGGCGTCCTCGACCATCGCGTCGGTCTGAACGAAGCAGAGCATCGTCGCCATGTTCGGCTCGATCATCCCCGCCCCCTTCGCCTGGGCGGAAAGCGTCACGCCGCCGGCGCGCAGGGTGCAGCGCTTCGGCCAGCGATCGGTGGTGAGGATCGCGTCGGAGAAGGCGGTGCCGCCGTCGGCGGCGAGTCCGGTGGCTGCCTCGACGATCCCACCCAGCACGGCGTCGATCGGCAGCGGCACCCCGATCGTCCCGGTCTCGGCGACCGCGACCTGCTCGGTTGCAAGCCCAAGTTGACGGGCGGCCTCTTCGGACATTGCCAGGGCATCGGCGTAGCCCTGCTCGCCGGTCTCGGCATTGGCGTTGCCGCTGTTGACGACGGCGGCGCGGACCCGACCGCTGTCGACGACTTTCCGACAGACCCGGATCGGCGCTGCGGCGGAGGCGTTGCGGGTCAGCAGCAGCGCCGAGGTGACTTCCTCGGCGTCGCAGACCAGCAGACCGACGTCGGTGCGGCCGCCGCCCTTGAGCCCACAGTGGGCGCCGCCGGCGCGGAAGCCGGGTGCGAGCTGGTTGGGGTCGAGCTCCTCGATGCCGGCTGGCGCCTCGACCCAGCGAGACCTGAAGAAGGACGTCTTCGCCGGCGCGCTCACAGCAGCCCCTCCGTCTCGTCGAGACCCAGCATCAGGTTGAGGTTCTGCACGCCCTGGCTGGAGGCGCCCTTCCAGATGTTGTCGATCGCCGAGAAGGCCATCACCCTCCCCCGCTCCTCGACGGTGACGTAGACATGGCACTCGTTCGTGTCGCGGACCGCGCGCAGGTTCGGCGGACCGTCGAGGACGTGGACGAAGGGCTCCTCCGCGTAGCGCCGCTGATAGAGGTCGCGGATCGCCTCCACCGAGGTCGGCTCGCTCAAGGCGGCGAAGCAGGTCGCGAGCTCACCCTGGTCGAGCGGCAGCAGGTGCGGGACGAAGGTGACCGGTGCCGGGCAGCCGAGCACCGCCAGCTCCTGCTCGATCTCCGGCCGGTGGCGGTGTCCCTCGGTCTTGTAGGGGAAAGCGTTCTCGGTCATGTTCGAGAAGTGGACGAGGTCGTCGCTGCTGCGGCCGTAGCCGGAGGTGCCCTGCATCGCCGCGACGAAGACCTCCGAGAGCAGGCCCTGTTCGGCCAGCGGCGCCAGCGCCAGCACGCTCGCGGTCGGGTAGCAGCCGGGGGTGGCGACCAGCTTCGCCTCGCGCAGCTGGTCGCGGTAGAGCTCGCTGAGGCCGTAGACGCCGGTGCCGAAGAGCCCGGGGGCGCCGTGCTCGCCGTACCAGCGCTCGTAGGTCTCGCGGTCGCGCAGCCGGAAGTCGGCGGAGAGGTCGACGACGAGGACCCCCTGCTCGCGCAGCGCGGCGACGGTCGGGGCGGCGGCCCCGTGCGGGTAGGCGACGATCGCCGCGTCGATGCCATCGACGGCGTCCAGGTCCAGCTCGGTCAGCTCGACCGGCACCCGGTAGCGCGGGTAGAGCGCGTCGAGCCGCCTGCCTGCGTCGCTGCGCGAGGTGGCGGCGACCAGTTGCAGGCGCGGGTGGTCCCAGACGATCTGCGCCGCCAGGGCGCCGGTGAAGCCTGAGGCGCCGGCGACAAGAACCCGCGCGGCGGGATCGCCGGCGAGCGGTTGGGCGGGCAGCTCATTCACGCAGCGTCCCCCCGATCGCGTCGAGCTCGGCCTTGATCGCCTCGCGCAGATCGGCGACCTCCTCGTCGGTGAGGGTGCGGTCGGGGGCGCGGAACTCGAGGTTGAGGGCGAGGCTCTTGTGGTCGGCGCCGAGCTGCTCGCCTTCGTAGAGGTCAAAGACCTCGGCCGCGCGCAGCAGATCACCCCCACCGGCCAGTACGGCGGCTCGAACCTCGTTGGCGGCAATGCTCGCCGGCACGACCACGGCCAGGTCCTGGTAGACGGCGGGGAAGGTGGTCACGTCCTCGTAGTGCTCCTCGCCGAGGGTGGCCGCCCCCAGCAGCGGTGCCGCATCGAGTTCGAAGGCGACAGCGGCATCGAGGTCCCAGGTCCGGCAGACCAGTGGGTGCACCTCGCCGAGCCAGCCGACCGGCGCACCGCCGGCCGAGACCGCGGCCGCGCGGCCCGGGTGCAGGAACGGCTCCTCGCCCGGCGCGAACTCGAGCGAGGTCCCGAGCTGCGCCGCCAGCGCCTCCAGCACGCCTTTCACCGCAAAGAAGTCCGCAGCCTCGCCGCCACCGCGCCAAGACCGCGCCGTCATCGCTCCCACGGCGATCCCCGCAAACCTATGCGGCTCCAAGAACGGCGCCGGCTGATCTCCCGCAAACCGCCCCGCCAACGGGTCGATGGGCCTATTTCCCTCCATATAGGGGGATTCGAGGCCCATCGACGACTGGTCAAGGTAGATGCGGGTGGATTCGAAGAGGGCTAGTTGGCTGGCGCCGCGGGCGGTGTTGCGGGCGGCGATGTCCAGGAGGGAGCCGAGTAGGGTCGTGCGCATCGCCGACTGGTCCTCGGAGAGAGGGTTGGCGAGCATCACCGGGGTCGCCCGTGGGTCGTCGGCGGGGATCCGCAGCCGCTCGGACTCGGCCGGGTCGGTGAAGCTCCAGCCGACCGCCTGGTCGAAACCGAGGTCCCGCAGCGCGTCCTCGGCGCGGCGCCTCAGTCGCTGCTCGCGGCTGAGGCCGCCGACGGCGCCGCCGACCGCAGGGAGCGTCGTCGGCAGGTGCTCGTCGATGCCGTGGACCCGGGCCACCTCCTCGATCAGGTCGACCTCGCGGGTGACGTCGTAGTGGCGGTCGGGCGGGACCACGACCTCGAGGTCGTCGCCGGCCGGCGTCACCTCGAAGCCGAGCCGCTCCAAGTAGGTCTGCTGATCAGCCTGCGAGATGAACATCCCGAGCAGCCCCTCGACCCGCTCGGCCCGCAGCAGCAGCCGGCGCGGCGCTTGCGGCTCGGCGGCGACGTCGATCGTCCCCGGCACCAGCTTGGCGCCGCAGAGTTCCACCATCAGCCGCGAGGCAATCCTCTGCGCCCGCATCGTCAGCTCCGGGTGCAGCTGTTTCTCGAACCGAGCCGAGGCCTCCGAGCGCAGCCCCAGCACCCGCGAGGTGCGGAGGATGTTGGTGCCGTTCCAGTTCGCCACCTCGAGCAGGACCCGCGTCGTCTGCTCGGAGACCTCGGAGACCTGGCCGCCCATGATCCCGGCGATCCCGGAGGGGCCATTCTTGTCGCAGACCAGCACGGTCTCGGCATCGAAGCTGCGCTCGACCCCGTCGAGGGTGGCCATCTTCTCGCCGTCCCCGGCAGCCCGGACGAGTAGCGCCCCGTCCGGCACCTTGTCGAGGTCGAAGGCGTGCAGCGGCTGCGCGGTCAGCAGCATCACGTAGTTGGTGATGTCGACGACGTTGTTGATCGGCCGCTGGCCGGCCGCCGCCAGCCGCGCCTGCAGCCACAGCGGCGAGGGGCCGATCGTGACGTCGGTGAAGACACGGGCGGTGAAGCGCGGGCAGAGCTGCGGCACCTCGACCGTGACCGAGGCGTAGTCCGAAGCCTCCCCCTCCCCTTCGGCCGGTGCGTCCTCGGCCCAGGGGTCGGCGGCCAGCGGCGCGCCGGTGATCGCGTGCACCTCGCGGGCGACGCCGTGGATTCCGAAGCAGTCGCTGCGGTTCGGCGTCACCTCGATCTCCAGCACCGCCTCGCCCAGCGGCAGCACCTCGCCCAGCGGCGTGCCGGCGGCGAAGCTCTCGTCGAGCACCATGATCCCCTCGTGGTCGTCACCGAGCTGGAGCTCATCGGCGGCGAGAATCATCCCTTCGGAGGGGATGCCCCGCAGCTTCGCCTTGCGCAGCTTCTCGCCGTTCGGCATCCGCGCCCCGGGCAGGGCGACCGCGACGGTCTGCCCGGAGGCGACGTTGGGGGCGCCGCAGACGATCGGCCGCTCGCCGTCGCCGGTGTCGACCATGCAGGCGCTGAGCCGGTCGGCCTTCGGGTGCTTCTCGCATTTGACGACCTTGCCGACGACGAAGCCCTCGGCCGACGGCGGTCCGACCGTGTCGAGCCGCTCGACCTCGGTCCCGGTCATCACCAGGCGGTCGGCCAGCGCCTCCGGGTCCATCCCCGGGTCGCAGTACTCGCGCAGCCAGCTGTACGGGACTCTCATGCGAACTGCTCCAGCATCCGCACGTCGTTGTCGAAGAAGCGCCGCAGGTCCGGCACGCCGTGACGCAGCATCGCCACCCGCTCGACCCCGATCCCGAAGGCGAAGCCCTGCACCCGCTCGGCGTCGTAGCCGTAGCCCTCGACGAAGCCGAGCACGTTGGGGTCGACCATGCCGGCGCCGAGGATCTCGATCCAGCCCTGGCCCTTGCAGAGGTTGCAGCGCTCGCCGCCGGCCAGCTCGCCGGTGCCGCCGCACTGGAAGCAGGAGACGTCAACCTCGACGCTGGGCTCGGTGAAGGGGAAGAAGTGCGGCCGCAGGCGCACCTCGCGGTCGGGGCCGAACAGCGCCCGGCACATCGCCAGCAGCGTCCCCTGCAGGTCGGCGAGGGTGATCCCCTCGGCGATCGCCAGCCCCTCGACCTGGTGGAACATCGGGCTGTGGGTAGCGTCGGAGTCGCGCCGGTAGACCTTGCCGGGGACGACGACGAAGATCGGCGGCGGCTGGCTCTCCATCGAGCGCACCTGCATCGGCGAGGTGTGGGTGCGCAGCAGCACGTCGGGGTGCGACTGCACGTAGAAGGTGTCCTGGAGCATCCGCGCCGGGTGGCCGGGCGGGTGGTTGAGGGCGGTGAAGTTGTAGTAGTCGTGCTCGATCTCCGGGCCCTCGGCGACGTGGTAGCCGAGGCCGATCATCGTGTCCTCGATCAGCCGCGTGGTGCGGGTGATCAGGTGCGGGTGGCCGACCGGCCGCGGCGGCGCGCCGGGCAGGGTGACGTCAATACGGTCGCTGACCAGCTTCGCCTCCAGCTCGCTGGCGTCGAGCCGCTCGGCGCTTGCCTCCAGCAACGCCTCCAGCTCCTTGCGGGCCTTGTTGGCGGCGCCGCCAACCTGGCCCCGTTCCTCCTGGGGCAGCTCCGCGATCCCGCGCAGGATCGTCGTCAGCTCGGCTTTGCGGCCGAGGTAGCGAACCCGCAGCTCCTCCAGCTCGGCGGAGCTCCGGGCGCCCTCGATTGCGCTGCCAGCCTCGGCCCTGATCTCCTCGATCCGCTCAAGCATCGGGCTGGGCCTCCGGCATGGCGAGCGACGATAACCGCTGAGCGGCAATCGCAGCAGCAGCGGCGACGTTGAGCGACTCGGCGCCGCCCGGCCGCAGCGGGATCGTCGCCCTGACGGCGCAGGCGTCGAGCACCTCGGCTGGCAGCCCCTCGCGCTCGGCGCCGAGGCAGAGCGTGGCGGCGCCGTCGAGGGCCTCCAGGCCCTCACCGCCGTGGGCGACGAGCGCCGCCCGCGGCTCCGGCGTCGCCTCCACCCCAGCGCACACGGGTGGCTGGCTAAAGATCGACCCCATGCTGGCGCGCACCGCCTTCGGCGAGAAGGGGTCAGCGCAATCAGGGCCGAGGACGACGGGACCGTCGAAGAAGGCGTCGGCGGTGCGGATGATCGTGCCCACGTTTCCCGGGTCGCCGACACCGTGCAAGTAGAGACAATGGGAGACCTGCAAATTGTCCCCGGTATGCGGGGACAATTTGTCGTTGTCGGCCCGAGCGAGCTGCCAGACCGCTATCACCCTGGTCCCAGAGCCCAGCGACGAGGCGCCTGCGAGCAGACCAGGCTCGACCTCCTCACCGTCGAGCCCCGAGCCCGCCCCGACCAGGACAAAGCGCGGCTCCGCCCCCGCGGCCAGGCCCGCCGCGAGCAGGTCCTCGCCCTCGGTCGCGAACAGCCCCTCGCGCTCGCGGTGCTTGCGGTCGCGTAGCTTGCGGACCAGCTTCAGCTTCTCGTTGTGGGGGCTCTCGATCATCTGCTTTGGCTTTGCGGTGGTTTCGGATCTGTCTTTCTTCTCGGCGGACTGTTCTCCTAGAACGAAAAAGCGGGCCGAAATTCGGCCCGCCCGGGAGAGTGGAATATCGGTGCGCCGCTTAGACGGCCGCACCCTCCCGGGCTAGCTCCACAAATCGGCGAAAGGCATCGCGGTCAGAGACGGCGATCTCGGCCAGCATCTTGCGGTTCACCTGGATTTCGGCCTTGTTCAGACCGTTGATCAGTTCCGAGTAGCTCATGCCCTCGAGCCGCGCGGCGGCGTTGATCCGGGTGATCCAGAGCCGGCGAAAGGTCCTCTTTTTGTTGCGACGGTCGCGGTAGGCGTACATCCCCGACCGCTGCACCTGCTCTTTGGCGAAGCGGTAGGAGGAATGCTTGCGGCCGAAGTAGCCCTTCGCTTCCTTCAGCACCTTGCGGCGCTTCTTGCGCGCGTGGACGGAGCGCTTGACGCGACTCACTTGCCACCCCCGAGAAGGTGCCGCACGGTCTTGGCGTCGTTTGGCGAGATCTCAACCGGTTTCGCCATCTTCCGCTTCCGCTTCGGCGACTTTTTCTCCAGGATGTGACTGGAGAAGGCGCGGCGGCCGCGCAGCTTGCCGTTGGCGGTCTTCTTGAACCGCTTCTTGGCGCCGGAATGGGTTTTCATCTTCGGCATCGGGTCCGCTATTGAAGCAGACGAAGAGGTGCGGGCGCAGACGCACGCCTGAGCGGTGTCAGATTCGTGTCATACGCTGGCCCGCGATGCGCATCCTCTACGTGGTCGGGACGCGGCCCAACTTCGTCAAGACGGCCCCCGTGATCGGGGCGCTGCGCCAGCGCGATCCCGAGAGCCGCCACGCGATCGTCCACACCGGCCAGCACTACGACCGGCTGATGTCGGAGGTCTTCCTCTCCGAGCTCGGGGTGCCGGCGCCCGACTACATGCTTGAGGTCGGCTCCGGCAGCCACGCGGCGCAGACGGCGCGGACGATGGAGCGGCTGGAGCCGGTGCTGGCCGACGAGCGGCCGGACCTGGTGATGGTCCCCGGCGACGTCAACTCGACCCTGGCGGCGGCGCTGACCGCGGTGAAGATGGGCATCCCCGTCGCCCACATCGAGTCGGGCCTGCGCAGCTTCGACCTGACGATGCCGGAGGAGGTGAACCGGATCGTCGCCGACCGCTTCGCCGAGTGGCTCTTCCTCCACAGCCCCGAGGGGGTCACCAACCTGGAGGCCGAAGGCATCCCCGGCGAGCGCATGCACATGGTCGGCAACACGATGATCGACACCCTGGTGGCGCTGGAAGAGCGCTTCCGCGCCGCGGGGACGGCAGCGCGGCTCGGGCTCGCGCCCGGCTCCTTCGCACTGGTGACCCTGCACCGTCCCGCCCTGGTCGACGGACCGCTGCTCGGCGAGACCGTCGCCCAGATGGCAGCACTGGCGCAGCATCTGCCGGTCGTCTTCCCGGTCCACCCGCGGACGCGGAAGATGATGGAGGGGCTGGAGCCCGACCACCCCGGCCTTCACCTGATTGAGCCGCTCGGCTACCTCGACTTCCTCTCCCTGCTCGCCGACGCCGGCGCCGTCCTCACCGACTCCGGCGGCATCCAGGAGGAGACGACCTACCTCGGCGTCCCCTGCTTCACCCTCCGCGACAACACCGAGCGGCCGGTCACCCTCACCTCCGGCACCAACACCCTGCTCGGCCTCGACCCAACCGCGATCGCCCGCATTCCTGCCCTACTCGCCGAGCGCGGCCCGGCGCTGTCAGAACCGCCGCCCCTCTGGGACGGCCACGCGGCCGAGCGAATCGCCGACGTGATCCTCGCGGCAACCTAGGTTGCGCGGGACGAAGCGCTGCGGTACAGGAGGCCGGTACTCCTCTTCCGGAATTGCGTCGCACGCCGCTTCGCGGCTTAGCGACAATCGAACAGCGCGCTTCGCGCGCAAGAGACAGATTGCATATCGCCTGAACATTCCTCCAGAGGAGTACCGGCCTCCTCCACCACAGAGCTCCGGCAGACGCTCCACCGCGAAACCGCGAGAAGGGCCGATAAACGGCCTCTTTTGCGGTTTCGGTGAGCTAGGGACAGCTTTCGCTGCTCAGTCGTAGCTGGGTGCGTGTGGCTTGGAGCCCGGGTGACCCTCTTCACGTTTTGCGCCGCTGGCCCAACCCCAATCTCGGACGGCCGGTAGCGATCCAGCCAGGTAGGCGAGTGAAGAGGGTCACCCGGGCTCCTTGCCGAATGCGGTCCGGACTGGGGCCAGCTCGCGCAGGAGGGTTTTGGCGCGCTTGCGGCGGGTCACTAGCTCTGCTTCGAGGCTGGCGATCTCGTCGCGGCGGCGGCGGACGAGTTCTAGTTGGCGCGCGGTGTAGGTGAGGGACTGTTCAAGGATCTGGCGGCGGCGGACCGGGTCCTCGACGCCGCCGTGCCACTCGCGCCGCAGCTCCGCTCGGGCGCCCTCGGCCTCGACCAGCTCCTTCAGCTCCTCCAGCGTGAGGCCGAGCAGGTCCTTCAGCCGCAGCAGCTCGGTGAGGCGCTCGACGTCGGCTTCGGCATAGGTGCGGTGGGCGCCGGGCCGCCGCTCGCTGGCGGCCGGCAGGAGACCGAGCTCCTCGTAGTAGCGAATCGTCCGCGGCGTGGTGCCGGCGAGCTTGGCAACCTCGCCGATGCGAAGCTCCCCGCTCATGGGGTCGCTCGCACCTCCTCGGCGATTGCCTCCTCCATTGCTTCCACCGGCGGGCAGGGGATCTCTTCGAAGGTCGTCTCGTGCTTGGGGCGCAGCAGTGAGACGCCGGCGCCGAGGACTGAGGTCGTGGCCAGCACCCAGAGCGCCGTGTGCATGTTGTGGATGAAGGGGTCGAGTTGGGCGCTGGAGAGGCCGGTGGCGAGGCCGGAGAAGATCGCGAAGAGGACCTCTTTCGGGATCGAGTTGGTGACGATCGCCAGCACGAAAGCGATCGAGATCACGGCGCCGGTGTTCTGCAGCATCGTCCGCGCGCCGGCGGCGATCCCGCGCCGCTCGGTCGGCACCGTCCCCATCATCGCCGCCGTGTTGGGCGAGTTGAACATTCCCGAGCCGATCCCGACCAGGGCCAGCCAGACCATGCTCTGCCAGTAGGGCGAGCTCGCCTCCAGCGTCGTCATCAGCCCCAGGCCAAGCGCCGTCACCAGCATCCCCATGGCGGCGAGGGTGCGGGAGCCGTGGCGGTCGGCCCAGATGCCGGCGAGCGGTGAGGAGACGAGCATCCCGATCGCCATCGGCGCCAGTTTGACTCCGGCGGTGATCGGGTCGTCGCCCTGGGCGCCCTGAAAGTAGAAGACGAAGATGAACATCAGGGCGAAGCGGGAGAGGCCGTTGATGAAGGCGGCGCCGGTGGCGGCAGCGAAGAGGCGGTTGCGGAAGATCGAGAGGTCGAGCATCGGCGCGCTGCCGCGGTGCTCGATCCAGACGAAGAGGGGGAGGAGGACGGCGGCGAGGATGAGGCTGCCGATCACCAGCGGGTCGTTCCAGCCGGAAATACCGCCGCGGGAGACCCCGTAGACGAGGCCGGTGAGGCCGACGACGAAGGTGAGCGTGCCAGCGAGGTCGAGGCCGCGGACGGTGTCGCGCCGGGCGAGCTCGCGGAGGACGAGGGCGCCCCAGAGACCGCCGGCCAGCGCCAGCGGCACGTTGAACCAGAAAACCCAGTGCCAGGAGATCGAGACCAAGGCGCCGCCCAAGACGGGCCCGATCACGAGCCCGATCGCGGCGACCATCGTGTTCGTCCCCATCGCCAGGCCGAGCTGGTCGCGGGGGAAGGCGTCGGTGACGAGGGCGGGACCGTTGGCGAAGATAAAGGCGCCGCCGATGCCCTGCACGATCCGCCAGAGGATCAGCTGGGTGCCGTCGGCGGCGAAGCCGGCGCCGAGCGAGGCGAGGGCGAAGATTCCGAAGGCGCCGACGAAGGCGTTCTTGCGGCCGAAGAGGTCGGACAGTCGGCCGGCGGTGAGGACCAGCACGG
>Ga0207690_10002819_pt1 | contig 10490 bp, 8 predicted proteins | sample KBSC23metaG_FD_184315 | JGI IMG/M metagenome (GOLD analysis project Ga0207690, IMG submission 184315) | Corn rhizosphere microbial communities from Kellogg Biological Station, Michigan, USA - KBS C2-3 metaG (SPAdes) (version 2) | ecosystem: Host-associated > Plants > Roots > Rhizosphere > Soil ...
CCGCACGGCATCACCTCCGTAATGTTCGTCCTACTCGGCGTCGTCGTCGGCGCGATCGTCGGCGGCGCAGTGGCGTTCGTGCTCGAACGCGTCGCCTACCGACCGCTGCGACGACGACATGCTCCGAAGCTCGCGTTCCTGATCAGTGCGATCGGGGCGTCGCTGTTCTTGGTCAACATCGCCGGCAAGGAGTTCGGCCGGCAGGCCATCCCGATGCCCGACCTCTACACCAACGGCACGGTCTTCAGCATCTTTGGCGCTGATGTGCAGACCAACTATGTCGTGGTGGCGATCGCGGCGGCGGTGATGCTCGTGTTCCTCGACCGGCTGGTCGCGAAGACTCGGCTCGGCCAGGGCATCCGCGCGGTCGCGCAGGACGCCGACACCGCGAGCCTCATGGGCGTGAACATCGACCGGGTCATCTCGCAGACGTTCGTCATCGGCGGCCTACTGGGCGGCGCCGCCGGGTTCCTGTTCGGCCTGGTCTTCAACGTGCAGAACAACATGGGCTTCATCCCAGGTGTGAAGGCGTTCACCGCGGCCGTGCTCGGCGGCATCGGCAACATCCGCGGCGCTGTACTCGGCGGGTTGTTGCTCGGCGTCGTCGAGAACCTCGGCGTCTCCTGCGTCGAGTCTGCCTGGCGTGACGTCATCGCTTTCGGCATCCTCGTCCTCGTGCTGCTGTTCCGGCCGACCGGTCTGCTCGGTGAGCGCCTCGGACGGTCGGCGTGAACGCCTACGCGGACCCGCCGCCCGACGGCGGGGCGACGCCCGGGCTGTCGTTGCGGACGCTGCTCGATTCCTTGGGTGATGACGACTGGCGCCGGCTGGGCGGTTGCATGTTCGCCGCGGTGGTCGTCGCGCTGATGACCGGCACGTCCGGCAACGCGCAGCACCTGACCGCCGGCGTCACCGGCTCGTTGTTCAAGCCGCGGATCGTCGTCTTCGTCCTGCTCGGGCTGGCGCTCTGGCTCGCGATGACGTTCTGGCGTCGCTACAGCGACCGCGTCCGGACCGCGCTCGCGCCGGTGCGCACCGCCAAGGAGACGGTCAGCGGCAACCAGTGGGCGCGCTACTCCGGATACGTCGCCGTCCTGCTCGTGGCGATCCTGCTCCCGCCGCAGCTTTCGGTGTTCTGGCAACAGGTGCTTGTCAGCGAGATCGGCATCTACGTACTGCTCACGATCGGGCTGAACGTCGTCGTCGGCTTCGCCGGCCTGCTCGACCTGGGCTACATCGCGTTCTACGCGATCGGCGCGTACACCGCGGCGTACTTCACCGGGTTCCCGGACGCCAACCGGCGCGGACACATCTCGCCGCTGCCGGCACACCCGCCGTTCCACTTGAATCCGTTCTTCGTGCTCCCTGTCGCGGTCCTCGTGTGTCTCATCGCCGGCCTGTTGCTCGGCGCGCCGACGCTGCGGTTGCGAGGTGACTACCTCGCGATCGTCACCCTTGGTTTCGGCGAGATCGTCCGGATCACCGCCAACAACAGCGAGAGCGTCACCAACGGCCCGCGGGGCGCGTTCGGCGTCCCGCACTTCTCCGCGTTCGGCTATCACTGGACGCTGGACTTGATGCCCTACTGGTATCTGTTACTCGGGATCATCGTCATCGTCTTCATGCTGTTCCGGCAGCTGGAGAACTCGCGGGTGGGCCGGTCCTGGACGGCGATTCGCGAAGACGAGGTCGCGGCAGCCGCGACCGGCATCCCGACGCTGAAGTACAAGCTGATGGCCTTCGCGATCGGTGCCTCGACCTCCGGGCTAGCCGGAGTCATCTTCGCCAGTCAGGTCGGTTCATTCGCGCCGGACAACTTCAGGCTGATCAACTCGCTGCTGGTACTCGTCTACGTCATCTTCGGCGGCATGGGATCGCTGCCCGGTGCGGTCGCCGGCGCCTCGATCCTCATCTGGTTGCCGGAAGCGTTGCGCGACCACGTCGACCCGCAGGACCGGTTCGTCTACTTCGGTGCGCTGCTCGTCGTCATGATGATCTTCCGGCCGCAAGGCGTCTTCCCGTCGCGTCGTAGAGCGCGCGAGATCGGCCTCGCCGAAGCGGGTAGCGGTGGCGCCGACGCGATGGCTGCCCCGGGCGGGGTGTTGCAGCAATGACCGCGCCGCCGGTCGAGCAGATCGACGCCGTTTCCGGCATCGACGATCCCGTCGTACAGGTCAGCAACCTGACGTTGCGCTTCGGCGGCGTGACCAGCCTCGCCGACGTCTCGCTCGCGGTGGCGCGCGGCGAGATCCTCGCCGTCATCGGCCCGAACGGCGCCGGCAAGACGTCGCTGTTCAACTGCCTCACCGGCGTCTACGTCGGCGAGCAAGGCACGATCGCGTTCCTGCCGCGGCCGGGGGAGTCGATCGAGCTCGCCGGTCGCAAGCCGCACCGGATCACGCAGCTTGGCCTCGCGCGGACGTTCCAGAACATCCGGCTGTTCAACGCGTTGACGGCGATCGAGAACGTCAAGATCGGCGTCGAGTCGCGGCAGCACACCGGCCCGATCGGCGCGATGCTGCGGCTGCCGCGCACGCGACGGGAGGAGCGGGCCAGCGACGCGCGGGCGTTGGAGCTGCTCGAGTTCGTCGGGTTGCACGCGCAGGGCAACCGGCTCGCGGCCGCGCTGTCGTACGGCGAGCAGCGGCGGCTCGAGATCGCCCGGGCGCTCGCGACGCAACCGACGCTGCTGCTGCTCGACGAGCCGGCCGCCGGCACCAACCCGAACGAGAAGGCCGACCTCGAACGGCTCATCCGCCGGATCAACACCGAGATGGGCTTGTCGGTGCTGCTCATCGAGCACGACATGCGGCTGGTCATGTCGGTCGCCGCGCGGGTCGCCGTACTGAACTTCGGTCGGCTCATCGCCGCCGGCACGCCCGCGGAAGTGCAGCGCAATCCCGCGGTGATCGAGGCGTACCTCGGCACGACCGACGAGGGAGGCTCCGATGCTGCTTCGAGTTGACGGGCTGCGGGTGAGCTACGGCGCGATCGAGGCGCTGCGCAACATCACGTTCGAGGTCGACGAGGGCGAGATCGTCACGCTGCTCGGCGCGAACGGCGCGGGCAAGACGACGACGCTGCGCACGATCTCCGGATTGCTGCGGCCGAAGGGCGGCACGATCACGTTCGACGGCAAGCCGATGGCCGGCGTGGCCGCGCACGACATCGTGGCGGCGGGCATCGGTCACGTCCCCGAAGGCCGGCGCATCTTCCCGCGGATGAGCGTCTACGAGAACCTGCAGATGGGCGCCTACCGCCGTCGCGGCGACATCAGCGCCGACGTCGACCGGGTGTACGACCTGTTCCCGGTCCTTCGCGAACGGAAGGAGCAGGAGGGCGGCACGCTGTCCGGCGGCGAGCAGCAGATGCTCGCGATCGGCCGGGCGCTGATGAGCCGGCCGCGGTTGCTCCTGCTCGACGAGCCGTCGATGGGTCTCGCGCCGCTGGTCGTGCTGAAGATCTTCGAGATCATCCGCGAGATCAACGAGGCCGGGACGACCGTGTTGCTGGTCGAGCAGAACGCGGCCCAGGCGCTTCGGCTGGCGACCCGCGGCTACGTCCTCGAGACCGGCGAGGTCGTCATGACCGATACCGCGGCCGCGCTGCTCACTAACGACCGGGTGCGAGCCGCCTACCTGGGCGACGACGCCGCCTGACCGGTTCGTCCCGCTTCCACGGCCGGGGAATCGGGCATTCGGCACGTAACCTCCATCGTCCGCAACGGGCATTGCCGCCGAGGTCGACTACCGGCTGAGACAAACCAACCGCGCACGGTGCACAATCGCTCTGCCGCGGCCCCCCAGCCGACCGCGGCGAGTGAAGGAGTCCGCGTGCCGAGGTCCCCGGTCAGTACCCGTCTGGCGACCCTCGACGACGTCCCGGTCCTGGTCGCGCTCTGGCACGAGCTCCGCCAGCTCGGCGGCCGGGCCGAGCGCGCGATGAACCCGGTCGCCGTCCCCGACATCGCGGTACGGCTGCGGCAGGCGATCGCCGACGACCGCTGCCACGTCGTACTGGCGAGCGCCGACGGCGAACCGGCGGGCATGGCGATCTACCGGCCGATCCACCCCGACCCACTGTCGGACAGCCGGGTGCTGCAGATGACGCACCTGATCGTCGCGCCCGGTAAGCGCCGCCGCGGAGTCGGCCGGGCGCTCATCGCGGCCGGGGCCGACATCGCGGACAGCCTGATGGTCGAGCACGTCGGCGTCGGGGTCTACCAGTCGCTGCGCGACGCGAGCCGCTTCTACGCGCGACTCGGTTTCGCGCCGGTGCTGGTGCAGCGGATCGCGCCGATCGGCGTGCTCCGCCGCCGGCTCGGCGGCGGAGAGAGCGCCGTCGCGCGGGTCGAGGATCTGGTCCGGCGCCGCAGCCGGGTCCGCCGCCCGCTGCCCGCGCCGCGCCAAGCTCGCCGTACGGCGGAGACCGTCGCCCCGACGGGCACCGACCCCCGCCCCTGACCGGCCGGCCGCGCGGCGGAGGATTCGCCCCACGGGCGCCGAAGTCGCCGCCATGAAGAAGCTTCTCGTGCTCGCAGCCGGTGCCGTGACCGCGGCCGTTGTCGCCGCGCCGGCGCCCGCGTCCGCCGATCCGGTCTGCGCGGAGGCCCAGGCTTCCGGCCTGTTCGCCGTCGTACACGTCGGGCCCGCGTGCGTGCCCACTCCACTGGCGACGGTGACCGACTCTGAGTCGGTGTCGGTTGGCGTGGAGACCGTGACGGTCACCGTCACCGCGCCCGCGCCGTAACGGTCGGCGACGCTACGACGCGTCGCGGAGCATGCAGGTCAGGCGGGCGGTGCAGATCCGGCGATCCTGCTCGTCACTGATGACGATCTCGTAGGTCGCCGACGAGCGGCCGCGATGGACGGGTGTCGCGACGCCGGTCACCACCCCGCTGGTCAGCGCGCGGTGGTGCGTCGCGTTGATGTCGACGCCTACCGCGATGCGGCCCTCGCCGGCGTGCAGCGCCGAGCCGATCGAGCCCAGCGACTCGGCCAGCACGCACGACGCGCCCCCGTGCAGCAGCCCGTACGGCTGGGTGTTGCCTTCGACCGGCATCCGGCCGACGACGCGCTCGGCCGAGGCGGAGACGAGCTCGATGCCCATGCGGTCGAGCAGTGTGCCCTTGGGCTCAATGCCTCCGGGGAGACTTGGGCCCCCCGGCAGGTCCGATGGTGTCGTCACGAGAACCTAGGATGCCGGTGTGCCCGACGGAGCAGGTGACCGCCCCAGCCGGCTGCTCCTCCTCGACGGCCATTCGCTGGCCTATCGGGCGTTCTTCGCCCTGCCGGTGGAGAACTTCGCGACGACGACCGGCCAGCCGACCAACGCGGTCTACGGCTTCACCGCGATGCTCATCAACGTCCTGCGCGACGAGGAGCCCACGCACATCGCGGTCGCGTTCGACGTCGGCCGGCAGACCTTCCGGTCGGAGATGTACAGCGAATACAAGGCCGGCCGGGCCGAGACGCCGACCGACTTCCGCGGCCAGTTGAGCCTGATCAAGGAGGTGCTCGAGGCGCTCGCCATCCCGATGGTCGAGGCGCCCGGGTTCGAGGCCGACGACGTGATCGCGACGCTCGCGACGCAGGCCGAGAAAGACGACATGGACGTGCTCGTCGTCACCGGCGACCGCGACGCGCTGCAACTCGTCGACGACAAGGTCACCGTGCTCATGACGCGGCGCGGGATCAGCGACATGACCCGGTTCACCCCCGAAGAGGTGGCGGCGAAATACGACCTGACGCCGACGCAGTACCCCGACTTCGCAGCGGTGCGCGGCGACCCGAGCGACAACCTGCCGTCGATCCCTGGCGTAGGGGAGAAGACCGCCGCGAAGTGGATCCGCGAGTTCGGCTCGCTCGACGCGCTGGTCGACCGGGTCGACGAGGTGAAGGGCAAGGCCGGCGACGCGTTGCGCGAGCACCTGTCGTCGGTCGTCCGCAACCGCCAGCTCACCGAGTTGCGGCGGGACGTCCCGCTGCCGGTCGGCCCGCACGACCTGCACCTCGGCCAGTGGGACCGCGAGGCCGTGCACACGCTGTTCGACACGCTGCAGTTCCGGGTGTTGCGGGAGCGGCTCTACCAGACGCTGTCGGCGGTCGAGCCGGAGGCCGACGAGGGGTTCGAGGTCGACGGGCGGGTGCTCGCCGCCGGCGACGTGGCGTCCTGGCTGGCCGAGCACGTCTCGTCCGACGACGTCGGGCGGGTCGGCGTCTCGGTCGCCGGGTCGTGGGGTCGCGGCACCGGCGTCGTGACCGGCATCGCGCTCGCGGCCCCGGACGGCACCGCGGCCTACCTCGACCCCGAGCAGCTGACCGACGACGACGATCGCGCCCTCGCCGGCTGGCTGGCCGACCCGAAGCGGCCCAAGGCGTTCCACGACGTGAAGGGCCCGGCCCACGCCCTCGCCGCCCGTGGTTGGACTCTCGACGGGGTCAGCACCGATACGGCGCTGGCGGCCTACCTCGCGCTGCCCGGCCAGCGCTCCTTCGACCTCGGCGATCTCGCGCTGCGCTACCTACGGCGGGAGCTGCGCGCCGAGTCGGCGGGTTCTTCCGACGGTGCCCAGCTCACCCTCGACGGCTCGGCCGAGGAAGACGCGGCCCAGGCCGAGATGGTGCGCGCCCGGGCGATCGTCGACCTCGCCGACGCGCTGGAGGCCGACCTCGAGCGGCGCGGCGGCTCCCGGCTGCTGCGCGAGGTCGAGTTGCCGCTGACCGCGCTGCTCACCGAGATGGAGCAGACCGGCATCGCCGCCGACATGGACTGGCTGGTCGAGCTGGAGGCGCGGTTCGCCGGCGAGGTCAAGCGGGTCGCCGACGACGCCTACTCGTGCGTGGGGCGCGAGTTCAACCTGGGCTCGCCGAAGCAGTTGCAGGAGATCCTCTTCGTCGAGCTCGCACTGCCGAAGACCAAGAAGATCAAGACCGGCTACACGACCGACGCCGACGCGCTGACCTGGCTCGCGACGCAGACCGACCATCCGCTGATCGGGCACCTGTTGCGGCACCGCGACGTCTCCCGGCTGAAGACCGTCGTCGACTCGCTGATCCCGATGGTCGACGACGGCGGCCGCATCCATACGACGTTCAACCAGCTCGTCGCGGCGACCGGCCGGCTGTCGAGCCAGGATCCCAACCTGCAGAACATCCCGATCCGTACGGCGGACGGCCGCGAGATCCGCAAGGCGTTCGTGGTGGGCGACGGCTACGAGTGCCTGATGACGGCCGACTACTCGCAGATCGAGATGCGGATCATGGCGTTCCTGTCCGGCGACCAGGCGCTGATCGAGGCGTTCGCGTCCGGCGAGGACCTGCACACGTTCGTCGCGTCGAAGGCCTTCGGCGTACCGATCGAGGCGGTCGAGCCGGAGCTGCGCCGCCGGATCAAGGCGATGTCCTACGGCCTCGCCTACGGCTTGTCGCCGTTCGGGCTCGCGCAGCAGCTCGGCATCACGGCCGACGAGGCGCGCGAGCAGATGGACACCTACTTCGACCGGTTCGGCGGCATCCGCGACTACCTCACCGGCGTGGTCGCGCAGGCCCGCAAGGACGGCTACACCGAGACGATTCTTGGCCGCCGGCGCTACCTGCCCGATCTCACCAGCGACAACGGCCAGCGCCGGCAGATGGCCGAGCGGATGGCGTTGAACGCGCCGATCCAGGGCAGCGCGGCCGACATCATCAAGGTCGCGATGCTGAACGTCCGGCGGGCGATGGGCGACGCGGGGCTGAAGTCGCGGATGCTGCTGCAGGTGCACGACGAGCTCGTCCTCGAGGTCGCGCCGGGGGAGCGCGAGCAGGTCGAGCAGCTCGTCTGCCGCGAGATGGGATCGGCGTACGACCTCGGCGACGTGGCGCTCGACGTCAGCACCGGGTTCGGCAAGACCTGGGACGCCGCCGGCCACTAGCCAAGCAATTGCGTAATAGCCCCCATAGAAGTCCGCTATTGCGCAATTGGCTCAGTCCGTCGTCCGCGGCATCTTGCGGTCGACGGTCAGCGCGGCGCCCTGGTAGACGCAGCCGGCGTTCCAGAGCAGGAACGAGCCGATGTGGTCGGCGCGCGCGGCCAGGATCTGCGCGCGCACCTGCGGCACGCCGTAGTGGACGCCGAGCGAGAAGTCCTGGAGCCAGGGCATCACCTGGGCGGTCGTTCCCTGGACCTTCTTCTGGAAGTCCTTGAGCGACCGGTTGACGATCGCGTACGGCTGCGCGTTCGGGTTCGACACGCCGTACTCGCCCGGGCCCCAGTGCGACGGATAGACCATCGGGGCGACGTAGTCGACGTAGCGGGCCATCGCCCCGATGTCCTGCCCGACCTCCTTGGGCCGGGTCGCCGAGACGCCGAAGACGGCCAGCCCGAAGTACGCGCCGTGCATCCGGATCGGCCCGGCCGCGTCGCGGACGAAATGCGCGACGCCGACCGGCGCGGTCACCTTCGCGCCGGGGAAGCGCATCGTCGCGAGCGGCCCGTCTGGCCGCCGTACGTAGTCGAACATCACGTCGTCGAAGCCGAGCTTCGCGGCCTCGGTCGCGAGCGCGATGTTGTAGGCCTGCACCGTCGGCGACGCCCAGTTCGTGAACGCCGCGCCGCCGTACTTCGCGCTCTTGTACGGCGCCTTCCCGCCGGGCGCCTGTACGTCGTAGTCGCGGTGGTGGTGGGTCCACGCCCACGCGGCCAGCTTCGGGTCCCGGAAGCAGACGATCCGGGCGACGACGCGGACGCCCATCTTGTGCAGCAGCGGGATCACCGTGTGCGGGTCGTAGAGCACCCGGACCGCGCCGATCCGGTGCGCGAGTCGGACCGACGTGTCGAAGTCGACGTACCCGTCCTCCTCCTTGACGTCGAGCTCGATCGTGTTGATCCGGTGTTGCCGGGCCAGCCGCAGCACCGGGTCGCGCAGGACGTTCGCGTTCCACCCGTAGCCGGTGAGGTGCACGCCGCGCATCAGCGGGTGCGTGACCGCCACCGACACGACCTTCTCGGTCTCGTTGCCGACCGCGTCGAACGCGCGCACCTTCAGCTCGGCCGGCGGGGTCGGCAGCGTGACGGTGAAGTGACCGTCGGTGACCGCGACCGTCTGGGTGCCGGCGACCACCCGGGTCGCGCCGGCCGCGGTGCCGGTCAGCGTGACCGGCGAGCGCAGCGACGGTGCGGTCTTCGGTGCGCGCACGGTCAGCGCCGGCGGCGTCGCGTCGACCGTGAAGGTCCGGGTGAGCTTTGCACCACCGCCGCGTACGACGATCGTGTGCACGCCGTCCGACAGCGGTCCCGGGGTCACGTCGAACGTGCCGCCGTCGACCGCCACGGCGGCCGGCCGGCCGTCGACGGTCGCCGTCACGCGCTTCGCGCCGCCGCCGTGCGCCGCGACCTTGACGACGAGAGCCGCCGCGGTCTTCGCATTCAGTACGGTATGTGCGCCCAGCCCCTCGATCGTGAGGGTCGTCGGCGTACCGCAACCGGCGAGTGATCCGGCGGTCACGGCGGCGAGAGTGCACGACAGCAGGCGGCGGGTTGACAAGGCTGCCCTTCGGATCGGTGGCGGGTACTCAACACAGGACGCCCGGACGGGGTGCCCGGTTCACTGCGACGAACAGATTCTCGTCTACCGGATCGGTGACTTCAGGGCAATGTTTTGTTTGCTCGCAACGAAGATTGCGGTGCCGGGCATCAACCGGCCGCGCAGCGGGCTCCACTGCGCCCACGCCGCTTCGTGTTCCGGTGGCCATTCCGGCTCGACCACGTCGAGCAACGTGAGCCCGGCGGCGACGATGTCGCGCACCCGGTCGCCGAACGTGCGGTGGTGTTCGACGTACGTCGCGGTGCCGTCGCCGTCCTGCTCGACGTAGGCCCGCCGGTCGAAGTACGACGACTCGACGACGAGGCCGCGCGGGCCGGGGTCGTCGAGGAAGCACCACCGCATCGGGTGCGTCGTCGAGAAGACCCACCGGCCGCCCGGCCGGAGCACCCGCGCGACCTCGCGCATCAGGCCGGCGGAGTCGGCGACGAACGGGACCGCGCCGTACGCCGCGCAGACCACGTCGAACGACCCGGCCGCGAACGGCAGCCGCTGCGCGTCGGCCTGCACCAGCGGGACGTCGATGCCGGTGGCGGCGTTGAGCCGCGCCGCCTGCGCCAGCTGGCCGGCCGAGACGTCGGTCGCGACCGGCCGGGCGCCCTGGTTCGCGAGCCAGCGGGAGCACTGCGCGCCGCCGCAGCCGATCTCGAGGACGTCGCGGCCGCGGACCTCGCCGAGCAGGCCCGCCGTACCCTCTCGGAGGCCCTCGGGGCCCCAGAGGAAGTCGGCGTCGCCGAGGAACTCGCCGTGCTCCGCGTAGTAGCCGGGCGCCTGGCCGTCCCACCAGCCGCGGGACGCCCGGGCCGACTCGTCCGGGCCCGCCGGACGCCGTACGACGGGTTCCGGCTCGCCCCGCTCGACGCTCGCCACGCTGAGCATTAGACTCCACGGGGCGTTGTGGGTCTGC
>Ga0207690_10002823_pt1 | contig 10483 bp, 9 predicted proteins | sample KBSC23metaG_FD_184315 | JGI IMG/M metagenome (GOLD analysis project Ga0207690, IMG submission 184315) | Corn rhizosphere microbial communities from Kellogg Biological Station, Michigan, USA - KBS C2-3 metaG (SPAdes) (version 2) | ecosystem: Host-associated > Plants > Roots > Rhizosphere > Soil ...
CGGGATTTCCTCAAGGACGAAGCGGCCGGCGGCATCGTGCTGATCGTCGCGGCCTTGCTCGCGATGATCGCCGCCAACTCGCCGCTCGCCGCCGATTATTTCCACCTGCTCCATATCGAAACCGGCCCCGTCCTCGCGCCAAAGCTGGGGGCGATGACGGTGCATCTGTGGGTCAACGACGCGCTGATGGCGGGGTTCTTCTTCCTCGTCGGGCTCGAGATCAAGCGCGAGCTGGTCGATGGCGAATTATCGCGTCCCGCCGATCGCACCTTGCCGGTGATCGCGGCAGCGGCCGGGATGATCGCCCCCGCGATCGTCTATCTCGCGGTCGTCGCGGGCGATCCTGCCCTGGCGCGCGGCTGGGCGATTCCGGCGGCGACCGATATCGCCTTCGCGGTCGGGGTGATGGCGTTGCTCGGATCGCGCGTGCCCGCCCCGCTCAAGCTGTTTCTGACCACCGTCGCGATCGTCGACGATATGGGCGCGGTGGCGATCATCGCGGTTGCCTATAGTCATGGGCTCGACCTCGTCTCGCTGGGCGGCGCGGCGGTCGCGCTGGGCATCATGATCGCGATGAACCGCGGCGGCGTGGTGCGCCTGCTGCCCTATCTCCTCCTGTCCGGCCTGCTGTGGTGGCTGGTGCTGCGATCGGGCGTGCACGCGACGATCGCCGGCGTGCTGGCGGCGATGACGATCCCGATCCGGACCTCGCCGGGCGCGCCCGACGACGCCGAATCGCCACTGCACCGGCTCGAACACGCGCTCAGCCCGTGGATCGCGTTCATGGTGGTGCCGCTGTTCGGGTTCGCCAATGCCGGCGTATCGCTCGGCGGCCAGGGGTTGCATGTCCTCGCCGAGCCGCTGGTCATCGCCGTCGCCGCCGGGCTGTTCGTCGGCAAGCAGGCCGGCATGCTCGGCGCCGTCGCGCTTGCGGTAAAACTGGGCTGGGCGGAGCGGCCGGGCCGGGCGTCATGGACGCAGATCTATGGCGTGTTGCTGCTCGCCGGGATCGGCTTCACGATGAGCCTGTTCATCGGCGGACTCGCCTTTGTCGATCCGGCGTTGATCGACCGGGTCAAGGTGGGCGTGCTGATCGGATCGATCCTTTCCGGCCTGGCGGGCTTCGTGGTGCTGCGGTGGGTGGCGCGGCCGACGCGCGACGCGTGATGCGCAAATTCTTCGATCCCCGACAGTTGCTCCATGCGCCGGCGCGCGAGCTGCACAATGGCGGCTTCACCGATTATGCCGAGACGCCGGCACGCGCCGAGGCGATCCTGGCCGCGATCGGCGGGGCGGAAGCGCCCGAGGATCGCGGCGAACAGCCGATCCTGGCGATCCACGATGGTGCGTATATCGCCTTTTTGAAGACGGCCGCGGCGCGCTGGGCGGAGGCGGGTCGGCCTGGGGACGCGACCGGCTATGTCTGGCCGGTGGTGGGCCGGCGGCCGCTGCGACTCGACCGCATCGACGCGCTGCTCGGGCAATATAGTTTCGACGCCTCGACCCCAATCACGCCGCACACCTGGGAAAGCGCCTATTGGAGCGCGCAATCGGCACTCGCCGCGACCCGGGCGGTGCTTGATGGCGAGCGCGCCGCTTTCGCGCTGTGCCGGCCGCCCGGTCACCATGCCGGAGCGGATTATTATGGCGGCTATTGTCACCTCAACGCGGCGGCGGTCGCCGCACAGGCCGCGCGCGACGCTGGCAGGCATCGCGTCGCGATCCTCGATATCGACTATCACCATGGCAACGGCACGCAGGATATCTTCTGGTCGCGCGGCGACGTCTTCTACGCCTCGCTTCACGCCGATCCGGCGACCGATTATCCCTTCTACTGGGGTCATGATGACGAGGTCGGCGAAGGCGAAGGACGAGGCGCCACGCTCAACCTGCCCTTGCCGCAGGGGACGACGCTCGATGCCTTTCGCCGCGCGCAGGCTCGGGCATTGGAAGCGATCACCCGCTTCGGCGCGGAACTGCTCGTGGTGAGTTTCGGCGCCGACACCTATATCGGCGATCCCATCTCCGCGTTCAGGTTGGAGACGCCCGATTATGCCCTGCTTGCCCAGGATATCGCCGCTGCCGGGCTGCCCACGGTCATCGTGATGGAAGGCGGCTATGCGGTCGACGCGCTCGGCGAGAATGTCGCGAGCCTGTTGAGCGGTTTCTGACATGGCGCTGGCCAAGGGTAGCGCCGATTATCGCCGTTTGACGCTGGCGATGCTGTTCGCCGGATTTTCGACCTTTTCGCTACTCTATTCGGCGCAGCCGTTACTGCCGCTGTTCGCCCACGATTTCCACCTGAGCGCGGAAAGCGCGAGCCTGGCGATCGGGCTCGCCACCGGGCCGCTGGCGGTCGGCATCCTGGTCGCGGGTGCGCTGTCCGATCGCTGGGGGCGGCGGCCGATGATGGTCACGGCGATGTTCCTGGCGGGCGGGTTCAGCCTGGTGACCGCGGCGGCGCCGGGCTGGCCGGCACTGCTCGTCCTGCGTTTCCTGACCGGCGTCGCGCTCGCCGGGGTGCCGGCGGTGGCGATGGCCTATGTCAGCGAAGAGGTCGACCATGATTCGGTCGGCTCGGCGATGGGGCTTTACATCGGCGGCAGCGCGATCGGCGGGATGGTGGGGCGGCTCGGGATAAGCCTGTTGACCGATGTCGTGGGCTGGCGCGGCGCGGTGGCGCTGGTCGGCCTGGCGGGTATCGCGATGGCCGAGGCATTCCGCCGGCTCGCGCCCGAATCGCGGCATTTCGTGCGGTCAGCCCGGCCGCCGCGTGAGATCGCGCGCGGATTCCTCGATTTGTTCCGCGACCGCGCGATGCCGCTGCTGTTCCTCGAGGCGTTCGTGCTGATGGGGGTGTTCGTCAGCATCTATAATTATGCCGGCTTCCGGCTGATGGCGGCGCCCTATTCGCTCGGGCACGCCGCGGTCGGCGCGATCTTCCTGCTCTATCTGCTCGGCTCTTGGAGCTCGGCCTGGTTCGGCGGCGTCGCCGGGCGGCTGGGACGGCGGCGGATCTTCTGGATGCCGGTGGTGCTGCTGATCGCGGGCGTGGCGCTGACCGCGGCCCGGCCGCTTGCCTTGGTCGTGGCGGGGATCGGGGTGGTGACGATCGGCTTTTTCGGCGCGCATTCGATCGCCAGCGCCTGGGTCGGTCGCCGCGCGCTGGCACAACGCGGACAGGCGGCGGCGCTGTACTTGTTCTTCTATTATGCCGGGTCGAGCGTGCTGGGATCGTTGTGCGGGATCGCCTGGACGCATGCGGGCTGGCCGGGTGTGGCGTTCTTCTGTGGCGCGCTTGGCGTCATCGCATTGCTTCTGGGGCTTGTTCTCAGGACGATCCCACCACTGCCGCAGAACGAGGTGACGCCGCCCAAACCACTCGGCACCGATTGAAATAATTTTGTCACAAGCGGGAACCCGGCTCGACACCATGCGTTTTTATCCAGCTTGAACGAAAGAGAGAGCATTTCGACGATCAGACGCTTCACGCGTAGGATCGTCTTAGGGAGCCCCGCCGCACCATGTGCGACGGGGCTTACTGCTTTCAGGGCTGGCCGACCTGCGATCACGCAGTCGGTCGCTGCTCACTCGCACTTCCCTCAAACGGGCAACGACGCGGGAGCAAGTCCCGCGTCGTCGGTCGGCGCTGGAGCGCCGCCGGCCGTGCCCGCGCGTGCGCTCTTCGCCTTGCTCGTTCGCACCGGCGCGTAGCCCTGGGCTACGCGCCTCGCGCGGTCAGAGTTTCTCCGTCAATTCCGGCACGATCTTGAACAGATCGCCGACCAGGCCGATGTCCGCGACCTGGAAGATCGGGGCGTCCTCGTCCTTGTTGATCGCGATGATCGTCTTCGAGTCCTTCATGCCCGCCAGATGCTGGATCGCGCCCGAAATGCCGATCGCCATATAGACTTCGGGGGCGACGATCTTGCCGGTCTGGCCGACCTGATAGTCGTTGGGGACATAGCCGGCATCGACCGCGGCGCGGCTCGCGCCGACCGCGGCGCCGAGCTTGTCGGCGAGCGGCTCGATCACCGCGTGGAAATTCTCGCTCGACGCGAGCGCGCGGCCGCCCGAGACGATGATCTTGGCGCTGGTCAGTTCGGGGCGTTCGAGCTTGGCGATTTCCGACCCGACATAGGTCGAGACCGACTGCTCCAGCCCGGCGCCATCGGTCGACACGACCTTGGCGCTGCCGCCCTCGGCCGCGGCCTTCTCGAACGCGGTGCCGCGCACGGTGATGACCAGCTTCTTGTCGCTGGTCTGCACCGTGGCGATCGCGTTGCCGGCATAGATCGGACGCGTGAACGTGTCGGCGCTCTCGACCGACAGGATGTCGCTGATCTGCATCACGTCGAGCAACGCGGCGACGCGCGGCGCGATGTTCTTGCCGTTCGACGTGGCGGGCGCGAGGAACGCGTCGTGATCGGCCATCAGCTTGACGACCAGCGGCGCGACCGTTTCGGCCAGCGGATGTTCGAGCGCGGCATTGTCGGCGGTCAGCACAGTGCTGACACCGGCGATTTTGGCGGCCTCTGCGGCGACGGCGTCGATGCCCGACCCGGCGACCAGCAGATCGACCTCGCCGAGCTTGGCAGCGGCGGTGACCACGGCGAGCGTGGCGTCCTTGACGGTCTTGCCGTCATGTTCGACCCAGACGAGCGTCTTCATTTCGCGACTCCCATCGCCTTGAGTTTGGCCACCAGCTCATCGACATCGGCGACCTTGACGCCGGCGGTGCGCTTGGGCGGTTCGACGACCTTGACCGTGGTCAGCCGCGGGGCGACGTCGACGCCGTAATCGGCCGGCGTCTTCTGATCGAGCGGCTTCGACTTCGCCTTCATGATGTTGGGCAGCGAGGCATAACGCGGCTCGTTGAGGCGAAGGTCGGTGGTGATGATCGCCGGCAACGACAGCTTCTCGGTCTCCGATCCGCCATCGACTTCGCGCGTCACGGTGACGCTGTCGGCGGTCAGCTCGACCTTCGACGCGAACGTCGCCTGGCCGACGCCGAGCAGGCCCGCCAGCATCTGACCGGTCTGGTTGTTGTCGTCGTCGATCGCCTGCTTGCCGAGGATGACGAGATCGGGCTTCTCCGCCTCGACGATCGCCTTGAGCAATTTGGCGACGCCCAGCGGCTCGACCTTCTCGTCGCTGACCACCAGGATCGCGCGGTCGGCACCCATCGCCAGCGCGGTGCGCAGCGTTTCCTGCGACTTCTGCTCGCCGATCGACACGGCGACGATTTCCGTCACGCCTTTGTCTTTCAGGCGGATCGCTTCTTCGACCGCGATCTCGTCGAACGGGTTCATCGACATCTTGACGTTGGCCAAATCGACCCCCGTCCCGTCCGCCTTAACGCGGGGCTTTACGTTATAGTCAAGCACGCGCTTGACCGGCACCAAGACTTTCATTCCATCCACTCCTGTGGTCCCAACTCCTTCCCGGGGAGGAGAGGAGGTCAGTCCAAACCTTCTCCGCAAGGGAGAAGGATAGCGCAGCTTGGCAGCGTGCTGCCTAGCGGAGCTTGGATGAGGGGATATGCTCTCGATAGGGTGATCCCCTCACCCAGCTACGCCTAGGGCCTTGCTGCGCAAGACCCAAGTCTACGAAACCAGTTCGGGGTAAATAATACCCCGTATTATTTAGGCCATGCCGGGGGCATGGCCGACCCCGAACTCCCGACGGGAGAGGGAAATTTCAAGCCGCCTTCTTCACCTCAGCCACGATCTTCTGTGCCGCGTCGCCGAGATCGTTGGCAGGAACGATCGCCAGGCCGGAATTGGCCAGGATGTCCTTGCCCTGCTGGACGTTGGTGCCTTCGAGGCGAACGACCAGAGGCACGCTTAGATTCACTTCCTTCGCCGCGGCGACGATGCCCTCGGCGATGATGTCGCACTTCATGATGCCGCCGAAGATGTTGACCAGGATGCCCTTCACGTTCGGATCGGCGAGGATGATCTTGAACGCCGCGGTGACCTTCTCCTTGTTGGCGCCGCCGCCGACGTCGAGGAAATTGGCCGGGAACATGCCGTTGAGCTTGATGATGTCCATCGTCGCCATGGCGAGGCCGGCGCCATTGACCATGCAGCCGATATCGCCGTCGAGCTTGATATAGGCGAGGTCGTATTTCGACGCTTCGAGCTCGGCGGGATCCTCTTCGGTCTCGTCGCGCAGCGCGAGCAGATCCTTGTGGCGGAACAGCGCGTTCGAATCGAAACCGACCTTGGCGTCGAGCACCATCAGCTTGCCGTCGTCCGTCACCGCCAGCGGATTGATCTCGATCTGGCTGGCATCGGTGCCGAGGAACGTGTCGTACAGCTTGCCGGCGACCGACGCGGCCTGCTTGGCGAGATCGCCCTTCAGGCCCAGCGCATTGGCGACGGCGCGGCCGTGATGCGGCATGAAGCCGGTCGCGGGATCGACGTCGAACGTGTGGATCTTTTCCGGCGTGTCGTGCGCCACGGTCTCGATGTCCATGCCGCCTTCGGTCGAGACGACGAACGCGACGCGCCCGGTGACGCGGTCGACCAGCGCCGCGAGGTAGAATTCCTTGGCGATGTCGACGCCGTCGGTGACGTAGAGGCGATTGACCTGCTTGCCATGCTCGCCGGTCTGGACGGTGACGAGCGTGTTGCCGAGCATGTCGGCCGCCGCCGCGCGAACTTCATCGAGCGTCTTGGCGAGGCGGACGCCGCCCTTGGCGTCGGGCCCCAGTTCCTTGAACTTGCCCTTGCCGCGGCCGCCGGCATGAATCTGGGCCTTCACGACATAAAGCGGCCCGGGCAGCTTCTTGGCGGCATCGACGGCTTCGTCGACGGTCATCGCGGCATAGCCGGCGGGCACGGGCACGCCGAATTTCGCGAGCAATTCCTTGGCCTGGTATTCGTGAATGTTCATGAAAGACCTTCTCTCGGAGTCTCGAAGGAAAGGGAATGGGGAGGCCTTAAGCACAGCGGGGACGATGAATCCACCCCCGCTCGCCTTGACCTAGCAGTAGTTCTATAGCGCGCGCGATGACCTGGCTTCTCGGCATGCTGCTGTTCCTCGCCGCCGTGATCGCGATGGAGGGGTTCGCATATGTGATGCATCGCTGGGTGATGCACGGCCCCGGCTGGTTCCTGCATGCGAGCCATCACCGCCCGCGGGCCGGCAGATGGGAACTCAACGATCTCTACGCGGTGATCTTCGCGGCGCCGTCGGTCCTGTTGCTGCTCGGCGGCGTCGATCTCGGCTGGTGGTGGGGATGTAGCTGGATCGGCGCGGGAATCGCGGCGTACGGCGCGATCTATTTCGGATTTCACGACATCATCGTCCATCGCCGCGTCGCCACCCGCTATCTGCCGCGATCGGCCTATATGAAGCGGATCGTCCAGGCGCATCGCCTGCACCATGTGGTCGAGACGAAGCGCGGCACGGTCAGCTTCGGCTTCCTCTGGGCGCCGCCGCCCGAGACGCTCAAGGCCGAACTCAACCGCCGCGGCAATGCCGGCGTGCGTGCACCGGCGATCTCGCTCGATAGTTGATGGTATAGAAGCGCGGTGATCCTCGACTGGCATTTCTATGCGCTGGCGATCCCGGCGGTGCTGATGGTGCTGGTCGGGGCGAAATTGCTGTGGGACGCCTTCGCCTGACGGCCTATCGGTCCGGATCGGCCGGGCCTTTGCCAAATGTTAAGGGCGGCTAAGCATAATGCGGGTCATGGACACGCATTCGTTCGGATCCGATCGAGCGACTGAGGGTGACGACGATCATCGCCACCAGCAGCGCGTGCCGGTCGTCATGCGGGCGCGGTTGCGCGATCGGCATTCCAACAAATATGACGTTCGCCTGCTCGATCTGTCGGTCACCGGCTTCCGGGCGGAAGCGCATTATTCGCTCGATGCGGGGCAGATCGTCTGGCTGGCGATACCCGGCATGCAGGGCCTGGAAGCGACGATCGCCTGGCGCCACGGCCTGGAGATCGGCTGCAGTTTCCGCCAGCCGCTCTACCCGCCGGTGCTCGACCATATCGTCAAGACGCTGGGGCATTAGGGCCGTAGAGTCATAAAAGGCGGCCTGCCTGCTTCCGACCCAAGAGCTACCGTTCGCAGGCCAAAATCGAATCTCCGAAACCTGCCGCTTTGACGACCGATGCACAATTACATTCCGGAACCACCCATTTCGCGTGGAAGGGATACGCGCGATGAACGCCATCCCAGCCCGCGTTTTACCATTGGACCGTACTATCGACGCTCGGCAACAGGCTTTATCGGTTCACCGATGGACGATTGTGAGTCACTTTCGAGATTGACGGAGCGCGAGAAGGTTTGCCTGCGCCAATGGCTACAGCATAAGTCTGCCAAGGAAATCGCTGCGGATCTTGGCATCTCGCACCATGCAGTTGAAAAGCGCCTCAAGATGGCGCGCACCAAGCTTGGCGCGACGTCGTCCCTTCAAGCCGCGCGGATGCTTGGCAATGCCGAAGGGTACGGTCAAGCGGTACCCCAAACGCCGGACATGGTTTCTGATGATGTTCCGCCACACTCTGGCTTCACCCGTTTAGCAGTTTTCGGAGTGGCCATTATGATCCTAGTCGGAGTAATTTTGCTCGGGTTGCTTTCACAGCCTGCGGCTTTTTCGCAAGCGTCCAATAACCAAGCAAAGGCGGCGACTGCAGAACGGGTATTCACCCCGGGCGCGGTCCCGACCCCCGGCACCGAGTCCGCATTGCGAATGCTTGTTGCCGGGCTGGCGAGCGGCTCGCCCGACTACGACAAGCTCTCTCAGCAGTTCGCCCAGCTCGTTCGCCGGGACCTGCCAATGACACATCCCCTGTTCAGTTCGATGGGCGAGCTGAAGTCGGTGACTTTCCTCGGACGCGGCGAGATGGGCGATGACGTCTACAACCTGGTGTTCGCCAAGGGTGGGGCGATGATGTCGGCCTCGCTCGACGCCAGCGGTAGAATGGCCGGTGGAATTCTCCGACCAATGGCGTCGCCTGGAGAACGGGCATCGGCGCCGACCGCTGGCTCCGAGGATGCCTTGCAACGGCTTGTCGCCGGTTTGGCGAGCGGCTCGCCCGACTACGACAAACTCTCTCCACAGTTTGCCGAAGTCGTCCGTCGAGACCTGCCCACGACACATCCCCTGTTCAGCTCCATGGGGGACCTAAAGTCGATGACTTTCCTTGGACGCGGCGAGATGGGCGACGACGTCTACAACCTGCTGTTCGCCAAGGGCGGGGTGATTATGTCCGCCGCGCTTGATGCCGACGGCAAGATGACCGGTGGCGTTCTCCAACCGGTGGCGCCGCCGGGGCGCTGACAGCGGCGCGAATCTTCCTATCGCGGAAAGCGCAGCCCTCTTTCCGCCCTTCGCTGCTGTTCGTGGTCGGTAAAGCAAACAAACCGAAGCTGCCGGTCGCGTTCCATTCGTAGCCGTTTTCGGATAGAAGCCCGTTTGCGAGAAGCGACCGCCCGGCAAGCGACCCATTTTCAGACATTCACTAGCGAGCGTTCTCCGACTATGCAGCGCCAATGGCCGCAAAGCGCTTCTTGTTTGTATGCAGCCAAAACCGGCTGCGGAGCCCGACCGCTGAGCAGGTGTTCTCGACACGATCAGATATTGAGGTTGCATCAGCTGGCACGAACAACGACGCCTGCAACCCTCTGACAGCCGAGCTCGTTGATTGGGCAGACTTCATCGTCGTCATGGAGAGAACCCACCGCAACAAGGTGCAGAAGCGCTTTCACAGCGCCCTGAAGAGCAAGCGCATTATCTGCCTCGACATTCCCGACGATTATGAGTTCATGGACCCCGGCTTGGTGAGCTTGCTTCAAGCGCGGATGCAACGCCACCTGCCGGCTTCTCAGCCGACCGAGGCGGACTGACGGGTATCGACCGACTAGCGGACTTCAATGCTAAGGCTGATATTCCCACTCGGGCGGCACGTCCCCGCAACGGATAAGCCATTGCACCGACCTATTGTCTTTGAAAACCAGTTTATCACGGCTGATTCGCGTAAAGCGTTGCCTATAGGTGCGGCCTGCTTTGGAAATGGGCTCACCATATCCCGGCTTGACCGTCACGCGCACGAGATATGCTCCCTCTATCCACCAGCGAGCGACGCTCTCTCCATCCACGACGTAGCCATTGCGCCCAAAGAATTCAGATTCTGGACAATCGCCGCGCCGGAGAGACTCTTTGGGACTAACCCAAGCCCAATGGCCAATCATCCAGCGCGGATGACTTCTGGCGGCAGCATCTGCATCGGTTGCGAGCGAAACGGCTGCTAGGCAAAGCGCGGGGACGATTCTCATCATGGGACTGACTAATATTTCACGCCTTTTACCAGGCGCTTAATGACCGCTTCCCACCCGATTGTGTTGAAGAAGTCGCCGGTGGCGTGGGTAGGCGATGGGACGGGAGCGGAGCGCGCGGAGGCGCGAGTGCTCAGGCGGGCACCATCTGGACCGGCATCGGGATGATCTTGGCCATTTTG
>Ga0207690_10002825_pt1 | contig 10476 bp, 8 predicted proteins | sample KBSC23metaG_FD_184315 | JGI IMG/M metagenome (GOLD analysis project Ga0207690, IMG submission 184315) | Corn rhizosphere microbial communities from Kellogg Biological Station, Michigan, USA - KBS C2-3 metaG (SPAdes) (version 2) | ecosystem: Host-associated > Plants > Roots > Rhizosphere > Soil ...
ACAGCGAAAGCATCGGTTGGATGACCGCGTTGCCCGACGGCAACGTGTTCGTGTGTAAGCACAACCTGATGTGTTGCCTCTTTAACGCGGCGACGGCGGGTTACCAACACGTTGTTCCGGACAGCCTCATGTTCCAACGTTATCCGGCGCTCGATTTTGGCGAAACCATTGCTATGGCGTTCGATGCCGACGGCTCGTACTGGATTTGCAAAAACGGTCTCGTGCATTACGAGCCGGTTAGCGGCGTCCTGACGATCTACAGCCGCCGGAAAGACGAAAAAGTATTCCCCGCGTTCGATGACGGTGCTTCGGTTTGGCTGGGAACCGAGGCAGGATTCACGCGTTTCGACAAGCAAACCCACGTTTACACGGACTACCGTTACCCCATTGCACCCGTCACGGAACCCTACGATTTTTTGCAGACGGTTTACCGCGATGGGGGTGGAGTTTTTTGGCTCGGCACACTGGGGGGGCTGCTGCGCTTTGATCCCGTAACCGGGAACTGGCGCGTCTTTGCGCACGTGGACGGCGACACGTCCTCGCTCAGCGACAACACCGTCTTCAGCATCCTTCCGGATCCGGACAATCCCGACGTTTACCTTTGGATGGGTACCAACGGCGGCGGATTAAACCGCTTCGAAAAACGCAGCGGCCGCTTCCTCCGCTTCACCACCCGCGACGGACTTCCCAACGACGTTATTTATGGTGTACTGAATGACGATGCCGGTGATCTCTGGATGAGCACCAACAAAGGCCTGTCGCGTTTTGACCGTCGCGGCCGACGGTTCAAAAATTTCAGCGAACGCGACGGTTTGCAGGGGAACGAGTTCAACCGTTACGCTTATTGCAAAGCCTCCGACGGAACGCTGTATTTCGGCGGTCTCAACGGCTTCAACTACTTCAATCCCCACGGTCTCGGCGACAACCCCGTTGTCCCGCAGGTGCTGATCACCGACGTGAAGCTCTCCAACCGCAGCTTGTCCGTTCGCGGAAGCGACGGTCTTCTCCGGCAACCGGCGTATCTCCAGACCGCCATCGCACTGCCGTACTCCAACCAGATGCTCACGCTCGATTTCGTATCAACCGATTACACCGCGCCGAATAAAAACCAATACCGTTACAGGCTCGAAGGATTCAACGACGAATGGATCCCCTCGGGGAATAACCACAGCGCCACATTTACCAACCTCGATCCGGGTTCGTATTTATTCCGCGTGACCGGTTCCAGCAGCGACGGTATTTGGAACGACACCGGCGCCGCCTTGCGGATCACGATTCTTCCCCCATGGTACATGACCTGGTGGTTCCGCCTCGGCTTGCTGATCGCGTGCCTCGGTCTCTTGTACGGGTTTTACCGTTATCGTCTGAAACAGGCGTTGAAACTGCAGCTCGTTCGCAACCGCATCGCACAGGATCTGCACGACGAGATCGGATCCAACCTGAGCACCATCCACATTTTCAGCGAGGTGGCCCGGGGTAAGTCCGCGCAAAACGCCGACGTGCACGAGATGTTGGGCAAAATCAACCAATACACCCAAACGTCGATGGGGGCCATGACGGACATTGTGTGGATGATCAACGCGCGCAACGACCGGTTCGAAAACATCGTGGTGCATATGCGCGAGCTGGCCGTGGAATTGTTCGAAGCGACCGATTGCAAACTGCACCTGGATTTCGACCCGCGGTTGAACGACGTGAACATGGGTATGGAAGCCCGGAAGAATTTTTACCTCGTGTACAAAGAAGCGATCAACAACTGCGTCAAGTACGCGAACGCCGGCAACGTTTGGATCTCGATGACGTTGAAACGCAACGCGATCACCCTTACGATTAAAGACGACGGCGTGGGTTTCGACGCAAAAGAATTTTCGAGCGGCAACGGCATGGTGAATATGCGCAACCGCGCCAAAGCGTTGAAAGGCTCGTTGGCGGTGACGTCCGAAGCCGGAGTCGGCACGTCGGTTGAGTTGTCTTTTAGAGCATAACGGCATCACTAACATTAGGCATACGCAAAAGAAAGCCGCCGATCTACCTTTGCCGCGCTTAACCCCGACAATACATCCACACCCTTCGCCAACCCATGACCGATATCCGCGTGCTCGTTTACGACGACAACAAAGGCCGCCAGGACGCGCTGAATCTCCTCATCGGCCACACCGCCGGCATGGTGTGCGTGGGCACGTTCGACAATTGCGTCAACGTCGTTGAACAGGTCGTGCAAACCAAACCGAACGTGGTGCTGATGGACATCGACATGCCCGAGGTGAACGGCATCGAAGGGCTCAAGCGCATCCGCCGGCACGCGCCGGAAGTGTTGGTGGTGATGCAAACGGTGTTCGAAGACGACGACAAAATATTCGAAGCGATCCGTTCCGGTGCGCACGGCTATTTCCTGAAAAAGACACCCGCGGTAAAATTGGTGGAAGGAATTCGGGACGTCTACAACGGGGGCGCACCGATGACGTCCGTCGTGGCGCGCAAGGTGTTGCACATGTTCTACCACCAACCCGGCTCACCCGCCAAACTCCATTTTGACCTGACGGAACGCGAACTTGAAATTCTGTCTCAACTCGTAAAAGGCCTGAGTTACAAGATGATCGCGGACGTGTGCAACATCACGTACAACACCGTCAACTCGCATTGCAAGAAAATTTACGAAAAGCTCCACGTTCATTCTGCCACGGAAGCCGTGGCGAAGGCGATCGAACACCGCATCGTGTAATTTTTCGTTGAGGCCGACCGGGTTAATTTGACGGGCTCAATCGTTTTGCTATGCAACCCATGCTTTCCAAAGACTCGCTACGCGACAAACGCATCGTCGTCACCGGCGGCGGAACGGGCTTGGGTAAATCGATGACCGAATGTTTTCTTCAACTCGATGCGAGCGTTGTGATTTGCAGCCGCAAAGAAGACGTGCTGAAGAAAACAGTTGACGAATTAAAAGCAACTACCAACGGCAACATTCATTACGCGGTCTGCGACGTTCGGGATTACGCACAAGTGGAAGCAATGCTCGCGCAAGCGAACGAATGCCTTGGTGGAAACATCAACGCTTTGGTGAACAACGCCGCCGGAAATTTCGTGATGCCGACGGAACGCCTGTCGCACAAGGCTTTCGACGTGGTAACGGACATCGTGTTGAAAGGAACGTACAACTGCTCGTTGGCTTTCGGCAAACATTGGATCGCAAACAACATACCCGCAACTGTATTGAATGTTGTTACGACATACGCCTTTACGGGTTCGGCTTACGTGGTTCCTTCGGCCATTGCAAAAGCCGGTGTGCTCGCGTTGACCAGAAGTTTGGCGGTGGAGTGGGGGCCGAAAGGAATACGAACGAACGCCGTTGCCCCAGGACCGTTTCCAACAGAAGGAGCCTGGTCAAGGTTGTTTCCGGAGCAAGTGAGAAATGCCATGGATCCGGCAAAACGTAACCCTTTGAAACGGGTTGGTGAACACAACGAACTGACAAACCTCGTGTCGTATTTGATCTCAGATTACAGTTCGTATTTGAACGGCGAAGTGGTGGTGATCGACGGAGGCGAATGGTTGAAAGGTGCCGGACAGTTCAACGACTTCGATCAGGTGCCGGACGAGTTCTGGGATCAGTGGGAGAAACACCGACGTTAAATCGTGCGCCGGATTCGGACTCGAGGATCCCGAAGAACGGCAATGTATTTCGGCGGGACGCGATCTGTTAACCAAACGCCGTTAGCCGAAACGTAAAACAACAAGCCGTCGTCATGCATTCGCTTCGCATCAATTTTCAACACGCCTGGTTTTCCATGACGTTGACCAACGCGTTTTGCGGACGTCGCATCGGCGTAAAGGTGCACGTGACGACGTTGACGTTTGTCGAGTCCGTTTTCTAAAATCATCGGTAACCCGTGTTCGCTTGTGCCGTGGTACAAGACGTCGGGCGGTGAAACCGGCGGATATCCAAGGTCCACGTTTACGGAATGACCCTGACTTGCGCGAATCTTTGTGCCGGTTTCGTCAAACGCAAAATGTTTCTTGTTGTTCGTTTCAACGACATGTTGCAGCTCTTCGAGCGTAAGGTTGTGACCGGTTTCGTTCAGTCGTTGCAACAGCACGTTTACCTCCGTCCAACCGTTTTTGTCCAACGCAACGGCGAGCACATCGGGCTTGTGTCGCAGGACGAGGCTTAAAAATTTGCTGATGCGTACGACTTCCTTTTCGTTCATCCGAACGTCAGAAGAAAAACCGTTCCGTTGCTTCTTTGTCTTTTTCCAATTGTGACTTCAGCGCGTCGATGCCGTTGAACTTTTGTTCGTCGCGCAACCGTTTGTGGAAATGCAGCGTCACGTTTTGACCGTACAAATCGCCGTCGTACGCAATCAGGTGCGTCTCCACATGTTCCAACGTTCCGCCAACCGTGGGACGAATACCGATGTTTGTCATGCTGCGGTGCTCGTGTCCGTCCACGGCGGTCATCGTGATGTAGACGCCGCGCGCGGGAACGAGTTTGTGCTCGCTGGAGGATTTGACGTTCGCCGTCGGAAAGCCGATGGTCCTACCGCGTTGGTCACCTTTAACCACCAGGCCGTTCAACGTGTATTCGTAACCGAGCAACTCGTTCGCCGTTGCGATGTCGCCTTCTTCCAAGGCAACGCGGATGCGCGTCGAACTCACGGCGATGTCGTTGACCAACTGCTTGTTGATTTCTTTCACCGTGAATTTATTTTCAGGCGCCAGCTTTTGCAACAACTCGATGCTTCCGTCGCGGTGATGACCAAACCGATGATTATAGCCGATAACAATGACCGACGGGTGGAACAACTTCACGAGAAAATCCGAAACGTAGTCACGAGCGGACAACTGCGAAAACTCTTTGGTAAACGGAATGACTACCAGATTGTCGACACCCAATGACTCGAGCAACGTTATCTTTTCGTCCGACGTTGTCAGCAGTTTGGGTTCGGTCTCGTCGGGACGAATAACCGTTCGCGGGTGCTTGTCGAACGTGAGCAGCACGCTTTCACCACCAAGGCGTTTCGCTTCGGCGGTGATGCTTTCGATCAGAATGCGGTGACCCGCGTGAACGCCGTCGAACGTGCCGAGCGTGACCACGGCGTTGCGAAACAACGGGAGGTTATCCAACGAACGAAAAACTTTCATCGCCAGTCGGGACTTGCTTTTAATTCTTTCACGAAGTCGTCTATCTGCCACGCATCGCTCACCTTGTAATTGCCGATTCGCGTGCGACGCAACGCGGACAAATAACCGCCGCTATTCAACGCCAACCCAAAGTCATGGGCCATCGATCGAACATAATACCCTTTGCCGGTTACGATCCGAAAGTAAACGAACGGCATGTCGACCCTGGTGATTTCAAACTCTTTCAACTCCACCGACGATGGTCGGCGAACGAACGCTTCTCCTTCGCGGGCCATTTCGTAGTAACGTTTCCCTTCCAGTTTTTTTGCCGAATGATTCGGCGGTAGTTGCAGTGAGATTCCCAGAAATTGTTTCGTCGTTTCGCGGATCATTTCTTCGGTGATGTGTTCCGTTGGAAAGGTTTGGTCCACCTGCGTTTCCATGTCGTGCGACGGCGTCGTGGCTCCCAGCGTGATGACGCCGGTGTATTCTTTCTCCGTGGCCTGTATCGATTCGACTTTCTTGGTGGCTTTGCCGGTGCAAACGATCAACAATCCGGAGGCCAGCGGGTCGAGCGTGCCGCAGTGCCCGACTTTGGCGCGCAAGGCGTATTTCACTTTGTTCACTACGTCGTACGACGTCCATTTGTACGGCTTGTCGAACAACAACACGGCTTCTTCGCGAAGTTCGGGAACGTTCATATCATTTCGAATCGTGCGCCGAACAACATCGCGAGGATAACGGCTGCGCCGACAACGATGCGGTAATAACCGAACCAGCGAAAGCCGTACCGCGTGAGCACGCCGATGAACACCCTGATGGCGATCATCGCCACCGCGAACGCGATCACGTTGCCGATAACCAACGCGTAGGTTTGATCGTGCGTGAAACCGCCGCCGGCTTTGTAAAACTTGAAAAGTTTGTAAGCCGTCGCGGCGAACATCGTCGGCACGGCGAGGAAAAACGAAAATTCGGCAGCGGCTTTGCGCGTCAGACCTTGTGTCATGCCGCCGGCTATCGTTGCCGCAGAACGCGACACGCCAGGCGCCATCGCGAGGCATTGGAACAAGCCGACCTTCAAGGCTTCGCCGTATTTCAATTCCGTTTTTTGTTCAAGATCGTTTTTCGCAAACCACTTGTCCATGAACACCAGCACGATGCCGCCGAGCAACAACGTCACACCCACCACCAAGGCATTGCCCAGCAACAGGTCGATGTAATCGTCCAGCAGTTTTCCCAGTACGGCAACGGGAATGAACGCAACCAACAACTTAGCGTAAAAATCGAACGACTGAAAGAAACGTTTCCAATACAACACCACGACGGAAAGGATGGCACCGAATTGAATGGCGACGGTGAACGTTTTGACGAACTCGTCCTTTTCGATTCCCATCGCAGTGCTGGCGAGAATCATGTGGCCGGTGGACGACACCGGTAAAAATTCGGTCAACCCTTCGACGATGGCGAGGATGATGGCTTGGAAGTAGGTCATGGAAAGAATTGGTGCAAAGATGCCATGCGCGCGGCATAAGCGAACGCGGTTTGTCCCGACGCAAGTTGTTGGCAGTTCTTATTTTGCGCAACGTTGGCGCAACCCCGTCACGGACTCATGGACGCACGAAAACTCGGAATCACCGCGCCGCATTTTTTGTACAAGCTGCAATCCGATTCCTTCATCCGCAAAACGGAAAACCGAAACTTCACCGACGACAAAAGCATCACGCAATGGTGGTATTTCGACTGCATGCTGGACGACGGCTCGTTGCTCGTGTTTTTGTTCACGCCGTATCAATGGTGGAGCGCGCATGAAAAAATGCCGACGCACAAATCGTTGGTGTACGTCAGCTACCTGAAGCCAAACGGAGAATTGTTCACCGCATCCGAAACGACCAACGCTGCCGACGTTTTGTATATGCACAACCGCATCGAGTCGTCATGCTTTTCGTTGGAACGCGCGCATGAAAAAGGCAAACGCCGTTACAACGTGACCTTCAACATGAAAGACGTGCAGGGAACGGTGAAGATCGATTCCGATGCCGATGCGTTCTCGCCGTTTCCTGGAGGCAAGTTGATTCCGTGGGCCGCAAAGAATATTCTCAAGCTGAAAAGCGAAAGCCCGTTGTTCCGTTACGCCGCGCACGTTCCGCACGGCAACGCGAGATGCGACCTACGCCTTGGTGGCAACGCCGCGAAACTCAACGGACGCGCTTACCACGAGCAAGGCATGTTCCGCGGCAGCCCGCACGAGATGGTGCCGTGTTGGTCGTGGTTTCATTTTGCATCGAAGTCGTTCAACGTGTTCGGTACGCCGCTGGAATTTTTCTGTTTGGAAAAAAACGGTCAAAAGAAAATTGGCGGCTTTACGTTTCTGGACGAAGGTTGCGTGCTGTCTGACGTTCAATACCACGGTGAACAAAAGCATCTGATTACCGGCGGAGCGTTGAACTTCAGGTCGAGCCAGCTGTCGTACAGCATCACGCCGTCCGGCAGCCGAACGCCGATGGTGGTCATTCCTTGTTTCGACAGCATTCAGTTGTGGGGAACCGTCGCGCAACAATCAACCATTCGATATACCGAAAAAGGAGAGACGATAGAAGAAACCGGATGGCTGTTGCTGGAAACATGTCAGATGGGACGTTGAAACCGCATTGCACTTTCAACTCTCAACTCTCAATTTTCAACTAGTTGGAATAACTAGGTCTCTTCGTTGTAATAAAGCTTGTAATATTTGCGACCGTTCGGCTCCACGCCGTGCTCGATCAAGCTTCTGTCACCGTGGATGTAAACGTGAAAATTTTTATCCAGCTTCAACACGCTTTTGAAATTGCTTTGCTGGCGCTTCACGGCATGACTTGAAATGTCGAAACGGTCGTAGATGGCGGCTTCTTCGTTGTCTGCAAATACGTCGTTGTTGTACGATTGAAACGACTTGATGATACGCGGCTGCTGCAACACTTCTGTTTCGAAATCTTTCTTCACGAACTGATCGCGGCTCTTGAAGAAATCCATGGAACGGTTCAACAAGTCCACTTTATCCGCGCCACTCATTTCCTCGTCATCACCGAGTTGGTCCGTGACGAACGACTTGGTGAGCGAAAGGAAATTTTTGGTGTTGTGAAAGGCGTCGGAAAGCGGTTGAAGTTCGAGGAATTCTTGTGCCCAGTATTGCGCGTCGCCGCTCGGTTTTGAGACTTTGTCCGAGAGGAACACGCGGTAACCGTCGGCGCTTTCGGTGTTGAAAATGACGCAGCCTTTGTCCAACGAGTTGACGCCGATGCCGAGCTCGTGTTTGATTTGGTATCGCGACGTGAAGTCCGACATTTTCAAAAACGCGTCTTTCGTTTCGGTTTTGAAAATCCCGATCGCGTCGAGCGGATTGCCGTCCATCACCGCGTAACGAAACAACACCACGTTCAGCTCGCCGCCTTTGATTTTTGGATGCTCGGAACGGTCGTACAACAGCCGCGCGAGCTTTTGCGATTGCTCCACGAACGACGCTTCGTTTTCAAAGATGCCTTTTACCAAGGCGTGCACGACCAACGGGTGGTCGTTCACGAACTGGTACGCTTCTTCTCCTTTGAACGTGCTGAGGAAATACTTGAGCAAAAACGTGCGCGTGTCCTGCTCCACGGCGGTTTCTTCTTTCGACAGCTTGAACGGTTCTTCCTGCGTTTTCGCGCCGACGAAGTGCGTAATGATTTTACCGATGGACGTTTCGTTGAAATTCAAAGTCATGTTGCGAGCAGCTAAGGCACGGCGAAACTAAAAGGATTTCAGACACCGCGCTTACGGGACCGCGTCAAATAAATAAAACGATGAACCGCTGTAAAACTGCTAGCGCACAAGCGTGACGTTGCCTTGCTGGGTGACGTCGGTTCCGTTTTCCAATTGCGCTGCAAGCGTCCAGGTGTACGTTCCTACCGGCGCGTCGTGGCCGTCAACCGTTCCGTTCCATCCGTTGCTCAAATCGGCACCCGAAAACACTTTCTGTCCCCACCGGTTGTACACGAAATATTCAATGTTCACGACACCGTAACCCAACGGCCTGAACAAATCGTTTACGCCGTCGCCGTTGGGAGAAAACGCGGTAGGCATCGTCACGTGCTCGCAGTCGGTGTGGATGGAAACGTTTACCGAAGCGCTGCCGGTACAACCGTTCGCGTCGGTGCCAATCACCGTGTACGTTCCGCCGTTTGCACTGCCGATGTCTACCGCGCTGCAATCGCCACAGCTTTGTATGTCGTTGCCGGTCCACATGTAGTTTACTGCGCCGGTTGCAACGAGTTGCAACGGAAGATTTTTACAGATAGACACGTCGTGCGTTGTCTCAACCGTTGGCAAATCGTTCACCGACACCGTTACGTTTTTCTCCAACGTACAGTTGTTGGCGTTGACGATTGTAACCGTGTACGTCACGCTGCTTTGAACCGTCGCTTGTGGGTTTGAAATCGAAGCGTTGTTCAGCTCGGGTGACGGTTGCCAGGTATAAGACGTGCCGTTCGTCGCGAAAAGTTGAACGATTTCATTTGTACACACGGCCGTGTCCGGTCCCGCGTCTGCCACAAAAATTGGAAACAGGTTTACACCAACATCGCCGGTTGTGCTACAGCCGTTCGCGTTGGTTACTGTTACGAAGTAGGTTGTGTTGACGGTTGGAGTGGCTGTTGGATTTGAAACGGATGTTGCGCTCAATCCGGCACTAGGGCTCCATGCGTACGTGTTGCCACCGGTGGCTTGTAGCGCCGCCGCGGTACCGTAACAAAGGGTCGTGTCGTCGGAAACGTGGATGACGGGTAGGGGATAAACGTTTACGTTATGTGTCGCCGAAGCGGTGCAACCGTTATCGGTGGTTATTTCAAGCATTGTTGTGTAACTACCTTCTGTCGCGTATCGGTGTTCGGGATTTTGCAAAGCGGAACTGTCGGTGTCGCCAAAATGCCATTCCCAAATTGCGGCAGTGCTGTTGTTCAACGCCGAGATATCCGTAAACGCGACACTGTCGCCGATGCACGCAGAGCTGAAATTGAAATCGACATTTGGAACCGGATAGACGACAACGTTATAGGTGGTGGAGTCCGAAGCGTCGCATCCCCCTACGTTGTTTTGCATGGTCACCAACGACACCGTGAACGTATCCGCGCTGCTGTACGCGTGCATCGGCATGGAATCTGTAGACGTAACACCGTCGCCGAAATACCAAAGCCACGACGCCGGTTGGTACGACGTGTGGCTGCTGAACCCGATGGTCGTACCCGCGCAGGTTGCGTGAACGCCGGAAACGCCGTTGGTCCTTGCGTCGATTTGCTGATTGAGGTTTTGAACGTTGGCGCCGGCGTTGTATCCGTACGATTCCAGGTT
>Ga0207690_10002834_pt1 | contig 10460 bp, 8 predicted proteins | sample KBSC23metaG_FD_184315 | JGI IMG/M metagenome (GOLD analysis project Ga0207690, IMG submission 184315) | Corn rhizosphere microbial communities from Kellogg Biological Station, Michigan, USA - KBS C2-3 metaG (SPAdes) (version 2) | ecosystem: Host-associated > Plants > Roots > Rhizosphere > Soil ...
CCCAGCGTAGTCACGTCAACGTTGCCGATCGGGTTAGCATAGTAGTTTCCTCCCAGCGGAAGAATTGTCCTCGTGCCCTCGCCGGAAAATGCTGAAGACACTTGCTCGATCATGCACGAGTTTGGTACAGGGCCCATAACGAGCACGATGTCCTCCACTTTGAAGCCGATGGTATTGATCACGTTGAGCCTGTCCTTTTCCGGCTTGGCCAAAAAAAATGTCGGCACATCTGCAACGCCGCCATTGCCTTTCATGACGATCAGGGCATCGTTGGGTTGTCCACTGGCGTTCGGCGTAATCGCACCATTGGCGATCACCAGCGGCGCCAGCCTATACACGCCGCTTAACTCCCCATTGAGAGAGGAAAACGGCGCGGGCATCGTGCCAGGAAACGGCAGGATAGTTCCTGCACCACTCAAGCTGGCGTTGAGCTGACAACCGTAAATTGATGACCAGCTTCCACCGGAACCTGCCGTGCCCAGGGAAAATCCCGAACCAGCGCTTCGCAGCAGCTTGTCGAGCTGGTAGGAGAGAATCGCGCCGGTTTGATTGATATCGTTGACGGATGTCGTCGTTCGCTTCAACCCCTCGTTCCTGGAAAGGACGGTGAAAATGGCAACAGACATGACCAGCGCAATGACAACCGTCACCAGCATTTCAAGGAGGCCGAATCCCGCCTGGCATGAGGCGCGCTTGTTCAAGGACGGCTTCACGGTATCGTCACCTGTGTCAGATATTTGCTTTCCGACTCGTTTTTCTTGTGCCATGTGATGGTAATGGTCACCGTGCCATTAGCATCCGGGTCGCTGATGTCTCCCACTGCATTTGGCAAACCCGATACTTGCACATTCTTGAGCCGCTCATTCCAATCATTGATTTGCTGAGTCGATAGCGACATGGATTGTTGTGTCCACATTGCGGATACAAGCTCGTTTGCCATCAAGGCTGCACGCGAACGATCTTCCGCACCCACCGAGTACTGCATGGCACGCGCCTGCAATCCCGCCAGGCCGAGAAAGCCCAGCGAAAAAATCAGCAACGCGATGAGCACTTCGATCAGCGTGATGCCTGCCTCCTGCTTGCACAATGCGTTTGAAGTAGGCCGGTTCTGCATCTCAGCACCCGTCCGGTGTGGTTGCCGACAAGGTTTTGCTCTTGTCGCACATGCGAATTTTGCCGGTCGGGCTGACTTGCACTTCAAGCGTGCGGTCAGCGCCGCTCTTCGATACGTCATAAGTCACCGTATTCGTCGGCGCAGTGCAATCAGCACCGAGGCCGGTTGAGGTATTGCCCACCAATACACCGGCGGAATTGAAGCAGATGATGGCCGGGCCTGTGACAGCTATGCCGCTGGCTTGCTCTCCCACGTTGCCGCCCTGAACATAAGCTCCGCTAACGGTTTCATCGGCTACGACAGGCAACACCTGGATATACCAATTACTGCCGTTTGCCACAGGGGGTGCACTCGCTGCCGCAGTCGCATTGGTCAACACGAAAACGATTTGATGACTGCGCTTGATGGCTTCCGCTTGCGCAAGGCGCAAGGCGTTCTGCAAGACTTCTGCGCCGGTACGGACTTTGGCGTTATTAATCCAGGTTGAAAACGACGGGACCGCAAGTCCTAACAAGATGGCTGTGATAGCCATTGCTACCACAAGCTCTATCAGGGTAAAGCCCTTGCTCTCCACTTCATATCGCTCCACTGGGTGCCAGGGGATCAAGGACATGTATCCCCCTTCTTCATGATCCAGCAGCCATAGGTTCCGCCGCCCCACTTGCTGCCTACTGTCGAACTCTTGGTGTTGGTGTCGGTGACAGAATAAATAAAGCCGTCAGTAGATCCGCCTGACTTGCCAGTTGCAGTAATCGTGTAGGAATCCCCCGCCGCTGCAACGTCGCAGCTCATCGTAAAGTCACTCAGGGTCGGCAGCTTCGTGCTGTCGCAAGGCGAGACGATGGTGGAGGATGCGTTCGAGTAGGTCCGGTTGTCCTGGTAGTACTGCTCCATTGAGGCGCGCATGGCAGACAAAGTGTTGACCGGATCAACCAGTTTGCCGCGCAAGACATAGTCGGCATAACTTGGATAAGCGATGGCAGCAAGAATTGCCGCAATGGCAACAGCAACCATCAATTCAATCAATGTGAATCCATGACTCGCTGAAATGGGAAACGATTGCCTGGTAGCCATAATCATCCTCAAAGGTTGCAATCGATTATTGGTATTTCCACATGGCAATGTCAATTCCTTCGATCTGCTAAAACAATCCGCTTGTCGGTAGCAGTCGATGCAATATTCGGAATTCCTGGGGCCTCTCTTCGTCAAATTCTTCGTAGTCAGGGATGATCTCAAGGGCGACAAGAAGATTTGCCCAGGCAAGGTCGGTTACGACGATTGCCTGGCGTACATCGGACAGGAGTCAAGCATGACAGCCATCACGTACACAAAGGCAGACTGGGTCGCGCAGGCCGACATTCAGAAGCTTGCCGACGGCAGGTATCGCGGTGTGGTGCTGATCAGCAAGGAAGCCGACGGCACTGCACAAGATACGGAACACACGGTGGAAGCGGCGTCAGACAGTCCCGAAGAAGCGCTGGAAGAGGCCAAGGCGCTGGCACACCGCCTGCTGGCGGACGTCACGCCGGATGAGAGATATCAATAACGGTGTGCTGTCATTTAGGCAATAAAAAGCCCGCAGTGCTTGCGCAGTGCGGGCAAAATTTCCGCTTCACGGAGAGCTGGAGGAAACGCTTCCACTATAGCGAAGAAAAATGCTGCGCACATCCCATAAATATGGGGTTTTGCAGTAAATGATGATTTTGCGGCCACCAGGCTTACCCACATTTGCTGTGGCAAATTCTGTGGATAAGTCGGAACAATATTTCCTAAATGCATGATTTCAAAGGAAATTTTTCCTTTGATGAAAATCATGGCAAAGAGCCTGGAGCTTTTTCAGGATATCTCATCGATTTCCCCCAGCTCGATCAGGGCAAGAATGAAGCATGCCGCGACGGATCCCAGAATCAATACACCTAGCAAAGAAATCAGAGCAGTCACCATTGCTGTTCCTCCTGCCATCGTCTTTGACCAGCCACGGCTTAAGAGCCGACCCCAGTAGGAATAGGCTTTTAGCGGACTATGGATACATTAAAACACGCGAAAACGGTTGTGAATTGATGTTCGTCATTTCCATAACGGAACAGCTTTGCGCCTTATTCGCCTCCACGAGAGATCAACCCCTTTGCCGTATGTTTGCGCCCCCTAACGTTGTTTGTGGGCGACATCACTTCTAACCAGGGCGCATTGGGAGGAAATTGAAACCTTGTCAGACAAGCTTTGCAGGGAATAAAAAAAGCCCGCAGGCCTTACGGCTGCGGGCTAACAGTTCCAAGTCATAGGAGAGGGGAGACTTGTGGAATGAATGGTAATGACCGAGACTTAAAACAAGCTTAATAGGACTTACGCAAAACCGCCCCAACGGCGTTGCGCTGCCTTGCCGTACAACTCGTACTGTCTGCGTCGGCGCGCCTTGCCGGGACAATTTTGCGTAAGTCCTACTTAAGACAAAAAACCCGCGAACCTTTACGGTGCGGGTCAAGTCCAGGGAGGAAAAATGCCGGGACAGAAGAAAGCATAACGAACGAAGCTTTCAAGAAGCTTACGATCAACAGTTTCGTTATTGCAGCTTTGAAATTGGCCGCAGTGCCGACCAATCAAAAAAAGCCCGTAGACCTTTCGGTTACGGGCTAAATCCAATTCAAGGAGAGTTGGAGGAGACATGGTTATGCTACTGCGCTGCAGCATATTTAGCCAGTTCATTATGGTGATACCAGATATTTTCAATCGTTATAACATATCCCTTTGATTGCAAATGGAAAAGCCCGCCGCACTCATTAAAAGTGCGGCGGGCCCTTGTCTCTCTCAGTCTCTCTCCGGAATCGGATTTTTTTAAATGCGAAAGGAGTATCACATTATCCTTGCTCAAAGACAAGAGGAGAGGGGGTGTTTTTATTGGAACAAAACCGCATGCGACTTGCCTCCCAACTCTATTGCAGCCAACTAAGCCTTAGCCGGCAATAGCGATTACTTCACTGCAACGGTACTCGCTTGAGTAACTTCATTTCCCAATACAAAACCTACTGAATATCACCCCCAGCAAATCATCCGACGTGAACTCGCCGGTGATGCTGTTCAAGCGCTCCTGTGCGAGTCGCAATTCTTCGGCCATCAAATCGAGCGACTGATCGCTGGTCTGGTTATCCCTGGCGATGTGCGCCGCTGCCATTTCCAGATGCTCGCGCGCGGCCTTGAGCGCAAGCAGGTGGCGCTCACGCGCCAGGAAGCGCGACTCTCCGGTTTGCTGCCAACCGGCCACGCGCAACAGTTCGCTGCGCAAGAGATCGATTCCAAGACGCTCTGAAGCAGAGAGGTAGATATGCGTTGCATCTTCCATGCGATCGACCGCGGGCTTGTGGCCGGAGAGGTCGATCTTGTTCCACACGCGCAGCACCGGCACATTGGGCGGCAGGCGATTGAGAATGTCTTCGTCATCACGGGTCGGGCCTCGGCTGGCGTCGAGCAGGTGGACAATGACATCGGCCTTGTGCACTTCGCCCCAGGTGCGTTCGATGCCGATGCGTTCGACTTCGTCGCCGGCGTCGCGAATGCCGGCGGTATCGATGATATGCAGCGGCACGCCTTCCATCTGGATGGTCTCGGTCACCTTGTCGCGCGTGGTGCCGGCAATCGGGGTGACGATAGCGACTTCGGCCCCGGCAAGGGCGTTCAGCAGCGATGACTTGCCAACGTTGGGCTGGCCTGCCAGCACGACGTTGAGACCTTCACGCAGCAGCGCGCCTTGCGAGGCTTCGGCAAAGACGGCTTCAAGACTGGCACGGATGCGTTCGAGCTGGCCGCGCGCATCCGATTTTTCAAGGAAGTCGATTTCCTCTTCGGGGAAATCCAGTGTCGCTTCCACCAGCATGCGCAGGTGGATTACCTTATCGACAAGATCGTGGATGGTTTTCGAGAACACGCCGGACAAGGATTGCGAAGCCGATCTCGCGGCGGCTTCGGTGGAAGCTTCGATCAGGTCGGCGACCGCTTCGGCTTGCGCCAGGTCGAGCTTGTCGTTAAGGAAGGCGCGATGCGTGAATTCGCCCGGCTGCGCCACGCGCAGACCGATTTCCTTGCCGGCTTCGAGGCAGCGCGCCAGCAGCATCTGCATCACCACCGGACCGCCGTGCCCTTGCAGTTCGAGCACATCTTCGCCTGTGTAGGAATGCGGCGCCTTGAAGTAGATCGCGATGCCCTGATCGATCACGCTGCCGTCAACATTGCGAAAAGGCAGGTAGGTGGCATAGCGCGGTTTAAGGTCCGCCGTGCCGCATACGGCTTGCATCACAGCGCCGACATCCTTGCCCGACACGCGCACCACACCGATGCCGCCGCGGCCCGGTGCAGTGGCGATCGCGGCAATAGGAGAAGAATCGTAGTTCATGAAACGGATTGTAGGTTTTAGGTGTTGTCTTGTGCAAACGGAAAGCGCGCCCCTTATCCCGCGCCTGCAAGCTCGCTGGCAATCATTTCTGCCTGCTTTATGACCGTTTCGGTAGCGAGTAGCTGCATGTCCGGCGGATAGCCATAATGCCGCAACGTACGTTTCACAATCACCTTGAGTTTGGCCTTGACGCTCTCTTTGATGGTCCAGTCTATCGAAGCATTTTCACGCACTCGTTGAGTAAGCACTACCGCCAGTTCGCGCAACTTGTCTTGCTGCATCAGCTCACGCGCGCTGTTGTTGTTAGCCACGGCCGTATAGAAAGCGTACTCGAAATCGGAGAGTCCCATCTTCTGCGCCTCGTCATCGGAAGCGACGATCTCCTTGCTGATCTTGATCAGCTCCTCCATTACCTCGGCAGCGGTCAGGATCTTGTTGTGATACTTCTTGATGGAATTTTCCAGCATCTCCATCAGCGACTTGCTTTGCACGAGATTGCGCTTAGAGCGGGCCTTCAACTCATCGTTGAGCAACTTCTTCAGCACTTCCAGCGCGACATTCTTGTGCTTGTAATCCTTCAACTCAGCCAGAAATTCGTCGGAAAGAATGGAGATGTCCGGCTTCTTGATCCCTGCCGCATCGAAGACATCAATCACCTGTTCAGACACAAGCGCCTTGTCGATCACTTGGCGGATGGTGGTTTCAATTTCTTCGTCGCTGCGTCCTTCTCCAGTGCTGTCAAACTTGACCAGCCGCGCCTTGACAGCCTGAAAGAAACCCACCTCATCCTTCGCATCCAATGCCTGTTCATGCGGCACGGCGATAGCGAAGGCTTGCGATAGCGCCGCGACTTCGTTGATATAGCGCTTGCGCCCATCCTCCAAACCGAGAATGTGTTCTTCCGCAGCGAGAATCACCGACAGCTTTTTCGCGGTATCGGCTTCGAAATAATCCTCGTAAGGAAAGCCGTGATACATGGCCGAGATGACCTCGATCTTCTCCAGCATCAAGGCTACGGCCTGTTCCTGCGCCTGCGTCGGGTCACCCTTGCCGCCGGCATCGGAATAAAAGGACAAGGCCTCCTTCAAATCCGCCGCAATCCCCAGGTAATCCACCACCAGCCCGCCCGGCTTGTCCTTGTGCACACGGTTCACGCGTGCAATCGCCTGCATCAGGTTGTGTCCCTTCATAGGCTTGTCGATGTAGAGCGTGTGCATGCTCGGTGCATCGAAGCCGGTCAGCCACATGTCGCGTACGATCACGAGCTTGAGCGGATCGTCGTCATCCTTCATCCGCTCCGCCAGCAGCTTGCGCTGCTCCTTGGTCGTGTGATGTTTTGCAAGTTTGGGGCCGTCGCTTGATGATGCCGTCATCACCACTTTGATCGCGCCCTTGCCCAGCTCGTCAGAATGCCAGTCGGGTCGCAGCTTGATGATTTCATCATAAAGTTCGGCAGCGATACGCCGCGACATGCTCACGATCATCCCCTTGCCGACGAACACTTCCTGCCTCGTCTCGAAGTGGCTGACGATGTCGCGGGCAATATTCCTGATGCGCTGCTCGCTGCCGATCAGCGCTTCCATTTTGGTCCACTTTGCCTTGGCTTTCTGCGTGTCGCTCAATTCCTCCTGATCCAGCTCTTCGTCCAGTTCGGCGATCAGCATCTTGCCTTCGTCACTCAGGCTCACCTTGGCCAGACGGCTTTCGTAATAGATGCGCACCGTCGCGCCATCTTCCACGGCTTGGGCAATGTCATAGATGTCCACGTAGTTGCCGAATACTGCCGGAGTGTTCACGTCAGTCTTTTCGATGGGAGTGCCGGTAAAACCCAGGTAAGTCGCATTGGGCAAGGCATCGCGCAGATACTTGGCAAAGCCGTAGACAACCTTCTTGCCGATCACCTCGCCAGCGGCGTTTTTTTCATCCACCGTCTTGGCGGCAAAACCGTATTGCGTACGGTGGGCTTCGTCGGCAATCACCACAATATTGCGGCGGTAAGAAAGCTCCTCATAGACATTCCCGTTCTCTGGCTGGAATTTCTGAATGGTGGAAAAGACCACGCCGCCCGCCGCCACCTTCAGCAACTCTTTCAACTGTTCGCGACTTTCGGCCTGCACCGGTTCCTGGCGCAACAACTGCCTGGAAGCCGCGAAGGTATCGAAAAGCTGGTTATCCAGATCGTTACGGTCGGTGATCACCAGCACCGTCGGATTATCCAGCGCCAGCACGATCTTGCCGGTATAGAAGACCATGGAAAGCGATTTCCCCGAACCCTGGGTGTGCCACACCACGCCCGCCTTCTTGTCGCCCCTCGGCTGATTGGCCACGCCCGGCAAACCATATGCATCCGGCTCCTGCTGCACCGACATTGGCGCCCCCATATCCGCAGCCCGCATGGTGGAGGCCACCGCTGCATTCACCGCGTAATACTGGTGATAAGCCGCCAGCTTCTTCACGGTGCTGATGGTAATCTGGCCGGTCTTCGGATCTTCCTTCCGGCCCTTTTCAAAAACAATGAAATGGCGCACCAGATCCAGCAGCGTGGCCTTGTTCAGCATGCCGGTGATCAGCGTTTCCAACTGGCTGATCAGAGGCGATGCCTCCGCCTTGCCGTCGGCGCTTTTCCATGCCATGAAACGCGACAACCCTGCCGATAGGGAACCGGCTTTCGCCTCCAGCCCATCGGAGATCACCACGAAAGCGTTGGCAGTGAACAGGCTCGGTATCGCGTGCTTGTAGGTTTCGATCTGCTGATACGCTGCCTTGATGGTGGCGTTTTCATCGGCGGCATTCTTCAGCTCGATCACCACCAGCGGAATGCCGTTAACGAACAAGACAAGGTCGGGCCGCTTGTTCTGATGGTTTTCGACCACCGTGAACTGGTTGGCCACCACGAACTCGTTGTTTTCCGGGTTGGCAAAATCGATCAGCCACACCCGCTTGCCGCGCTCATCGCCGTCCTTGTGCATGCTCACCGGCACGCCTTCGGTCAGCATGCGGTGAAAAGTTTCATTACTGGCCAGCAGGTCAGGGGAGTGGAGGCGTTGCACGTCCTTGAGCGCCAATTGCAACAGGTCCGGCGGCAGCTTGGAATTGATGCGCCGCACCGCCGACTCCAGGCGTGTGTTAAGCAAGACTTCGGCGTAATCGCGCCGTTCCGGGGTTTCGCCATCGGGAGCGATATCCGGGGCGTAGATGTGGTTGTAGCCCAGCCGCTCGAATAGCTGGATGGCAAGGTCTTCAATGGCTGATTCGGTAAGTTTGCTCGTCATGCCCTATTCTCCCTGATCGTGTTTTTATTGCGGGCGGCGTTCAATTAGAAGATAAGAGAACGCAATGCTTTGATTTATATAAGTTTTTCCCAGTTCTTCTCGTACAGCTCTAATAAATCTCTAATAAATCTCTAATCAAGCTGTCACTTTTTCCCATTGGTTACAAGAACCCAGGATGACTGAGTATCGCTGCCTTTATTGATGATCTTGTTCCTTCTTCGCAATTCACTAAGCAGGTTTGCCACTCTGATTTTGCGCTGCTTCTCCGTCATCCAGTCCGGCAGCTTATTCCACAGCAATTCGTCGATGTCCTTGCGTGCCATCGAGCCATGTTCGCCTATCGCCTTGCAAATGAAATCAAGGTAATACTGCTTATCGAACGCGCTATTTTTGCTATAGCTGGCTTTCTGGTCGGTTTTCTGCGCGACGGATTTGGCAATATAGAAATTCGGCTTGCGTCCCTCGATAAGCTCCTTGGCCTTCAGCAATTTTTCCTCGCTGTCATCCAAAGGCTGACGCTTCTGCACCTTGTCCAATGCCATGATCTCCTGGAGCGATAGCGTACCGTTGGCAGCCAACAGACGCGCATAATCCAGATCCACCACCTTGCCGGTCAGCGTCACCTTCACCCGGTTATCGCTCAGATCGTAGTCCGGCAGCGGAAAGAAGCGCTGACGCTGGATTAAAAATAGCTTGCGGATACCGCCGCCCGCCGTGTCCACCATCTTGAGGTTGAACATGGCCGTTGCCAGAAAGCGATTGCGGTAATGCTCCTCCGGCGCATCCTCCATCACGACCCGCCGCACATCGCCGGGTACAAAACTGCCGAGATTGGTGAAGATCAGGCTCTCTTCCCGTTCGATGACGTTGATGCGCCCGGCCAGCGTGTAATCCTGATGCGCGATGCAGTTGTTCAATGCCTCGCGAATGGCATAGGGCTCGTACTGATCTATCTCTTCGGGGAAGAGCGTACCTTCGCGAATGTAGCGATATTTGAGGTTGCGAATCTTGGCGTAGACCTTGTCCACTGCCAGCAACAGCGGCATGCCGAACAAGGCGTAGTCCCTGTCGTTGCCCTGATGATCCTTCAGCAACCAGCGAATCTTGGCCTCTGCCGGCAGCAGAAAGTGTTCTGCCTCCTCCCTGCCCAATAACAACAGCGCCGCGCGTGTAATGCGCCCCTTGATGGTCAGCTTCGCCTTGTTCAGAAAGGTCGTGTCGTCCCAGGCATCCACCTCATCTGCCTTGTCCGGGAACTTGCTCTTGTAATTGCGCCGGGCGACGGCCAGCGCTTCTTCATCCAGATCGCCCAGGCTTGCATCGGGAACGATAATGGCACTCCAATCTTCCACCATCGACTGTGCACGGATGCGCTCGATCTCTTCCAGGTTCAGCGGCGACAAAGCCTCGCCATCTCGCCCGTAATAATGACCGTCGAAGGCGATGGGAAATCCTTTAGGCGCAGCGGGAATCTCGAACAGCACAACCCGGCCTTGCGGATGCTGTACTTCGTGAATCTCGATGAAGGTGATGCGATTGGTGGTCTTGTTGGCGATCTCTTCCTTCAAGCTGTCCAGGTCTTTGCGTGCAGGACGAAAGTGGGTGCCCGTCACCTGCCGATTGTTGTTGACGCCGAATACCAGCCATGCCGAAGGCTGTCGCTTCAGGTTGGCCTCGTTGCACAGGGCGG
>Ga0207690_10002842_pt1 | contig 10446 bp, 12 predicted proteins | sample KBSC23metaG_FD_184315 | JGI IMG/M metagenome (GOLD analysis project Ga0207690, IMG submission 184315) | Corn rhizosphere microbial communities from Kellogg Biological Station, Michigan, USA - KBS C2-3 metaG (SPAdes) (version 2) | ecosystem: Host-associated > Plants > Roots > Rhizosphere > Soil ...
GGCGAGCGGCGTGACCGTGGTCGTCCGCGGTGCCGACCTTCGCTCGTCCACTCCGGTCCAACGCCTGCTTCAGCAGCTCCTCGGCCTCCCGGAGCCGACCTATCTCCATCATCCGCTCGTCACTCACGAAGGCGGTCGGCGCCTCGCCAAGCGCGACCTCGTTCCGACCCTCGCCGCGATGCGCGAGAGCGGGGTCGATGGACCACGCCTTGCGGCAGACCTGCTCGGCGGCAAGCTTCCGCTTGGTTTCGCATTTCGCGACGAGTAGAGCGCGGTCATGAGCCCGATCCTGATAATCCTGCTGCTGCTCGCAATGGGCGCTACCGCCTATGTGCTCGTCCGCGGCGTGATCGCCATGGCATCGGGCAAGGACCTCAGCGGCGAACGGCAGCAGGATTACATGCGCAAGCGCGTGCTCTTCCAGGGCATCGCGATCGTCATCGTGATTGCCCTGCTCTACTTCGCCGGCAATTCCACGCACTGAGTGGTCAAGCTCAACAAAATCTACACGCGGACGGGTGACGGCGGCAGCGCCGGGCTGGTCGACGGCAGCCGCATCAGCAAGTCGAGCCTGCGCATGATCGCGATCGGCGAGGTCGACGAAGCCAATGCCGCGATCGGCGTCGCCATTGCGGCGCTCGGGCGGGGCGAGGCGCCTGAGATGCTGCTGAGAATCCAGAACGATCTGTTCGACCTTGGCGCCGATGTCGCCACTCCCGGCGAAATCGACGGCGCACTTCGGATCGTCGCAGGCCAAGTCGAGCGACTCGAACGCGAGATCGACGCGATGAACGCCGATCTTGCCCCGCTGACCAGCTTCATCCTTCCCAGCGGCTCCGCCGGCGTGTCCGCTCTCCACCTTGCCCGCGCCATCACCCGGCGCGCGGAGCGAGCTGCAGTGGCGCTCAGCGAATCCGAGCCGCTCAACCCGCAGCTGCTCGCTTACCTGAACCGCCTCTCCGACCATCTCTTCGTTGCCGCGCGCTTCGTTGCCGCAAGCGAAGGCGGCGACATTCTCTGGCAACCGGGCGGAACGCGCGGCGGTTAGCCGCGATTATAGAACATATAGCGAACTTTTGGCTGGCCCCCGCGTCAGTTTCGTGGCAGTGGCGCCGCCATGGCCCGGGAGGATTCGCCTTCGACCCCCAAGGCGCTCGGTGAGCGGCTTCTCGCCACCCGCAAGCTGACGCTCGGCCTCGCCGCACCGCTCTCCGACGCCGACGCGACGATCCAGCCTTTCCCCGATGCGTCGCCCGCCAAATGGCACCTCGCCCACACGACCTGGTTCTTCGAGACCTTCGTCCTGCGCGATCATGTGCCCGGCTACCGCGCCTTCGACGAGCGCTGGGCCTTTCTCTTCAACAGCTATTACGAGGCCGAAGGGCCGCGCCACGCGCGTCCACGTCGGGGAATGCTCAGCCGACCCTCGCTGGACCAGGTGCGGAGCTACCGTGCGCACGTCGATGAAGCACTCGAACGCGCGCTGGCGTCGCTGCCGTCGGCGGTCCTCGACCTAGTCGAACTAGGCATCAACCATGAGCAGCAGCATCAGGAACTGTTCCTCACCGACATCCTCGCGGGCTTCGCTGAGAACCCGCTAGAACCCGTGTATGCCGAGCTACCTTCGCCGGCGTGCTTCGCCGTCGAGCCCTTCAGTTGGCACAACGGCCGCGAGGGTGTCGTCGAGATCGGCGCTTCCGAGACCGGCTTCGCCTTTGATTGCGAGCGCCCGCGCCACCGCACCTTCCTCGCACCGCACGTGCTCGCCAACCGCCGCGTCACCAACAAGGAATGGCGCGAGTTCATTGAGGACGGCGGCTACCGCACGCCTGCGCTGTGGCTGTCCGACGGCTGGGCATGGGTGCAGGAGCATGGTATCTCCGGGCCGCTCTATTGGCGCGGGGATGGCACCGAATTCACGCTCGGTGGCCGCCGGGAGATCGACTGGGCGGCGCCCGTTTCGCAGGTGAGCTTTTATGAGGCCGATGCCTTCGCCCGCTGGGCCGGAGGGCGTCTGCCGACGGAAGCCGAATGGGAGGATTTCGCTGCTTCCGCCGACGCGATGATCGGCAATCAGCTCGAAAAGGCTGGACCTGTTGTTCCGCGCGCAAGCGGCGGCGTCTTCGGCGACGTTTGGGAATGGACGCAAAGCGCCTTCGCCTCCTACCCCGGCTTCGCCCCCGCCGAAGGCGCGGTCGGCGAATACAACGGCAAGTTCATGTCCGGCCAGCTGGTGCTGAAGGGCGCAAGCTGCGCGACTCCGCGCGGGCATAGCCGCGCTTCCTATCGCAACTTCTTCCCGCCGGCGGCGCGCTGGCAGTTCACGGGGGTACGCCTTGCTCAAGACGCTTGATACCCAGACCCTGCAGTTCCGAGACGATGTACTCGCCGGCCTTGCCGCGCCGATCCCCGCGATTCCTGCGCGCTGGCTCTACGACCGCCGCGGCTCGGAGCTGTTCGACGAGATCACGCGCCTACCATCTTATTATCCGACCCGCACCGAGACCGCGATTTTCCATTCGATCATGGACGAGATCGCGGCACGCGTACCCAAGGGGGCGGCGGTGGTCGAGTTTGGCGCCGGATCGCAAACCAAGACCCCGATCCTGCTCGAGGCGATCGCACCCGCCGCCTACATCCCGGTCGACATCTCCGGCGACTATCTCGAACAGAGCGCTGCCGAGTTGCAGCAGCGTTTCCCCAGGGTCGAAGTGATTCCCGTCGTCGCCGATTTCGCCCGGCCCTTCACCCTCCCCGGCGGGATCGAGCATTTGCCCAAGCTCGGCTTCTTCCCCGGCTCGACCATCGGCAATTTCGTGCCGCGGAGCGCGACCGACTTGCTGCGCCAGTTCCGCGCCCTACTCGGCCCAGGCTCGCAACTGCTAATTGGCATGGATCGGGTGAAGCCGGTCGATCGCCTCATTGCCGCCTACGACGATCCCGAAGGCGTGACCGCGCAATTCACGCTCAACCTCCTCACCCGTATCAACCGCGAGCTCGACGGCGACATCCCCGTCGACGCCTTCCGCCACGAAGCGCGCTGGAACGACATCCTCTCACGGATCGAGATCCATCTCGTTCCTATGCGAAGCGTTAGTTTCACTGTCTCCGGCAAGAGTTTCAGCTTCGCCGAGGGCTCCTCGCTCCATGTCGAGAACAGCCATAAATACGGTCCGCGCGGCGGCCGCGTCCTGCTGCTCGCCGGCGGCTGGACGCCCCATGCGGAATGGTCAGACCCGGCGGGTGACTTCGCCGAAATCCTTGCAGTCGCCGAACCGGAGAGGTTTGCGCCGTAACGGCTGCACGGCTAAGCCGGCGCCATGCTCATCGCCCTCGTCGACATCGCCAACCTGCTGCTCAGCATCGTCACCTGGATCATCATCGGCCAGGTCATCCTCAGCTGGCTGTTCGCATTCAACGTGCTCAACACCAGCTCGCACGGCGTTCGAACACTCGCCGTCGCGATCGATCGCGTCACCGCGCCGCTCTATCGGCCGGTCCGGCGGATCCTTCCCGATTTTGGCGGGATCGACTTCTCACCCTTGGTGATCCTCATCTTGATCCAGGTGATCAAGAAGCTCCTCGCCGGTGTGGTCATGCAATATTACGGCGTCGGATGACCGCGAAGCGGATCGACGGCAAAGCTGCCGCACAGGCGATCCGTGAGAGGGTTGCCGCACTCGTTCCCGAATTCGAGCGCAAGGCCGGGCGCGCTCCCGGCCTCGCGACTGTGCTCGTCGGCGAAGACCCCGCGAGCGCCGTCTACGTCCGCTCCAAGAACCGCGCGACCGCGGAAGCGGGAATGGTGGGTTTCGCGCACAACCTGCCGGACACGACCACCGAGGACGAGCTGCTGCAGCTGGTCGTCCAACTTAATGCCGATGAACGCGTGGACGGCATCCTCGTCCAGCTACCGCTACCTGCCCAGATCAATGCCGCGCGTGTGATCGAGACGATCGATCCCGGCAAGGACGTCGACGGCTTTCATCCGATGAACGCCGGCCGTCTCGCCACCGGCCTTCCATCGCAGGTGCCCTGCACGCCTTACGGTTGCCTTTACCTGCTCAAGCAGGAACTCGGCAGCCTCTCCGGGCTTGATGCCGTCGTGGTCGGCCGCTCCAACATCGTCGGCAAGCCGATGGCGCAGCTGCTCCTGGGCGAGAGTTGCACGGTGACGATCGCGCACTCGCGCACGCGCGACCTGCCCTCCGTCGTGCGCCGAGCCGATATCGTCATTGCCGCTGTTGGCCGGGCAGAGATGGTTCGCGGCGATTGGATCAAACCCGGCGCTTGCGTGATCGACGTCGGCATCAACCGGGTGCCGACGGACGACGGCAAAGGACGCCTGGTGGGCGACGTCGCTTATGATGAAGCGGCTGAAGTCGCTGCGGCAATCACGCCCGTGCCGGGCGGGGTCGGCCCAATGACGATCGCCATGCTGATGCGCAACACTCTGGTCGCGGCCCATCGCCGCACCGGCCTGCCAGATCCGGAGGGATTATGATCCTCGCTCCCTTGCTGCTCGCGACCGCGCCCGTCGCGGCGAAGCCCATCAAGCCCGCCAAACCCGCCATGACCGCCGTCGACGCCGAACTTGCCTTCGCACGCGACGCCAAGCGGATCGGTCAGTGGAGCGCCTTCCGCAAATGGTCGGACCGCGATGCCGTAATGTTCACGCCGCAGGCCGTGTGGGCAAAGACCTTCCTCAAGCCGCTGAAGGATCCGCCCAACGCGATCAGCTGGCGTCCCGCGCAGAGCTTTGTTTCGTGCGATGGCAGGACTGCGGTGAACACCGGCCCCTGGTTCAGGCAGGACGGAATAGTCGGCGGTTACTTCACGACCGTCTGGCAGCGTACGGTGGCTGGCTGGCGCTGGGCCTATGATGGCGGCGGACCATCGAGCGGTCCCGCGCCGGCGGGCAAGGCGCAGGTCCATCGTGCGAGCTGCCGCGGCAAGGCTCCCGGAGCACCCATCATTCCGCCGCCGCCGCTCTCGGCGAAGAAGGCGCGCACAACGCCTGAGGATAGTGGCCGCGGCCAATCGGCCGACAAGACGCTCGGCTGGGACTGGAAAGTCGAGAAGAGCGGCGCGCGCAAGTTCCGCGTCTATCAATGGAACGGTTCGGGTTACGCCCAAGTCCTCACCAATGACGTCCCGGCGCCCAAGCGCCCATGATCGAGCTGTTCAGCTCGGCGCTCGTCACGTTCCTGGTGATCATCGATCCGCCGGGCTGCGCGCCCATCTTCGCCAGCCTCACGCGCGGCACGCCCCCGGCGCACCGCCGTGCGATGGCGATCCGCTCCTCGCTGATCGCCTGGGCGATCCTGATGTTCTTCGCCTTGCTCGGCCGGCCGATGCTGCAAGCGCTGGGGATCAGCCTTGCCAGCTTCCGCATTGCGGGCGGAATCATGCTCTTCTTCATCGCGCTCGACATGGTGTTCGAGCGCCGCACCCAGCGCCGGGAAGAACGGGCGCATTCGATCGAGGGTACGCCCGAGGCCGAGGACATCAGCGTCTTCCCGATGGCCATCCCGATGATCACCGGCCCCGGGTCCATCGCCAGCGCAATGCTCTGGGTTTCGCGGGCGGAAACACCGCTGCACGTGGCCGTGGTTCTCGCCGCGATCACCACGGTGATGCTGATCACTCTTGTGACCCTGCTTGCCGCCGGTCCCCTGATGAAGCTCATCGGTGAGAAGATCGAAGCGATGATCACCAGGATTTTGGGCGTGATCCTGGCAGCCCTCGCGGCGCAGTTCGTGATCGACGGCTTAAAGCAAAGCTTTCCGCACGTCTTGGCCTAGCCGGCCACCTTCCACATCCGGAACGGCGAGTCCTTCGGCAGCTGCACTGGCGTCAGCCAACCGGGGATCTTCCCACGCTGGAGCTGGCCGTAGAAGCCGTTTGGAGCTTCGGAATCGAAGATCGTCGTGGTTGAGCTGTTGGGGCAGCTCAGCACGTAATTGGCATGATATTTGAGCGCGATTCCGTGCGCCTGGTCCGCCGAGCCGCGCCAGAAGTTCATCACATCGGCGATTTGCTGACCGTTGCGGTGATAGGGTCCCGCAATGGAGTCATGGTGCGTCACTGCGATCAGCCGGGGCCCGAGATCGACGAAGGTCATGACCACGCCCTTCGGCTGTAGCGCCACCGGCCTCAGGCCCCACATCGACGCGCATAGCCGGTTTGCCTTCCCGATCTTGAGGTCCCGCGCGCTCGCCTTCGGATCGGGAATGAAGTTGATCACGGCCGGAACCGCCGCACCGGCACCGACCACAAAGATGAGGAAGGCGCCGATCACGCGCACGACCGAACTTCGGCTGTTCCACGCTGTGGGTAGCAGGACCCAGATCAACGCAGCGCCACCAACAATTGCCATCATCTGAGCAGCCGGCCCGGTGCGCGTCTGCCAAAGGAGGAGCAGCGAGGCGGCAAAGCCGGGAAGCGCGGCCCCGATGACGCGTCGGCGAAGGTCGGGATCGCTGCGCCGACACCAGATCAGCAGGATCCAGCCGATCGCCCCCGTGATCGGCAGCGCGACGATCAAGGTCGCGACGCGCCAACCGTGGAGATAAACCGGCCGCGCTTCCTTCACATGGCTCAGCCAAAGCCGTTCAACTTCGGGCGAGACGCCCTCAAGCCGCTGCACGCAGTGGGGCCAGGTCAAAGCGTGGAAGCCGGCGATGATGATGCCTGCGGCGGCAGCGAGTGCAAGCCGTCGCTTCCAGTCAACTGGAGAGACCCAGGCCAGAGCAAACATCAATGCACTTCCGACCAGCGCATCCGACAGCCAAACCGGAGATAGTGCGTCGCAGACCTGGTTCCAATTGTCGTTCGAGGCAAAGACAAGGAAGCAGAGCGCAGTGGCCCCGCCGAGCGACGCGGCGTACGCGCGCAACCGCTCGCGTTCGCTGCTATCGTCGACCCAGAACAGCACCATCGCGACGCCGGCGAGCGCGAGATAGATGATCATCTCGAGCCCGATGGCGAGCGACAGTGCCGTCGATATTCCGAGCGTCAGGCCTCCGCGCACGCGCTTCGGATCGGCGATGGCCGAGATGCTGAGCGCCAGCAGCGCGAGCTGCCAGCCGTGATGGTCGATCCGCTCCGGCGTGAACATGCCGTTGGTGGAGCCGGCGAAGAAGAGGCCGAGGAAAGCCAGCGGATAAGCGGCGGCCCCGAGCAGGCGCCGTGCGGTCAATGCGAGCGAGAATAGCAGCAGGAGGTTTGGCAGCATGGGTGCGATCGCGACCGCCCAGCGCTCCGCTCCGGCGCCACCGAGGAACGGTCTGAGGCCCAGGATCAGTCCGGCGATCGGCAAGTCGACCAGGCGCGACCAGTGGATGTTCGCGCCGAACGGCGGATTCATCCGGTAATTGCGAAGGTCGTACCAGCCCTGCCCATGAAGCAGCGCACGGACCTGCATGATCCGCATATTGTCGTCGGTGTCGCCGAGCGCGAACCAGCGGATGTTGTTCCAGGCGCCGTAGACGAGCCAGCCGCAGAAACCGAGCCAAACGAGGAAAACGACCAGCTTCCAGCGGCGCTCGACAAAGTCGCGCGCTCGCGCTTCCCACTCCTCCGCCTTGCCTTCCGCCATTTTTCGCGCTGTAGCCGCTGAACGTTAAACGGCAAGCAGCCGGGGCATGGCTTCCAGATTAAACTTTCACCACGAGACTCTCGGTCAATTGATGCGCTTCGGTATCGTCGGCTTCTCGCTCGCCGGCGTCTATTCGGCCATCTATTGGTACCTCGCCACCTATCTGATGGCGCCGGTGCTGGCGGTCATCATCGCCTTTCTCGTGTCGGTCTCGATCGGGTTCGTACTGCACAGCCGCTGGAGCTTCCGAGGTCACGGCGCTCGCGAAGATCACCGGCTGAAAGTGAAATTTCTGCTGGTTCAAACGTCGGGGTTCTTCCTCAACGAGGCATTCACCTGGGTACTGACCGGTCCGCTCGTCCACGGGCCGACTTGGTGGCCGCTGATCCCGGCGATTTTCGTAACGCCGCTCGCGACATACGTCCTCAATCGCCAGCTGGTGTTCCGCTGATGGAACGGGTCGTCTATCAGCAGATGGCCGAGCTCGACGACCGCCACTGGTGGTACCGCGCGCGCCGCAAGATCCTCGCAGACCTCATCCGACGTAAGGCCCAGCCGCCGGCCAATGCGCAAATTCTCGAGATCGGCTGCGGCACCGGTCACAATCTCGCGATGCTCGGGGAGTTCGGCCACATCGACGGACTCGAGCTCGACGACGAAGCTCGCGCGCTGTCGGAAAAGCGCCTCGGCCGCAAGGTGATGAGCTCGCCACTCCCGGAGCTCGTCGAGGTACCTGATCGCCACTACGATCTCATCGGCGCGTTCGACGTCATCGAGCATATTGAGGACGATGGCGCGGCGCTGGCGTCGATCGCAACCAAGCTCAAGCCGGGGGGCAAGTTCGTCATGGCGGTGCCAGCGCACCAGTGGATGTGGTCGGCGCACGACGTCGTGAACCACCACAAGCGCCGCTATTCGAGGCGGGCGCTGAAGGCACTGATCGACGACTCGCCGCTCCGGCTAGAGAAGATCGGCTATTTCAATAGCCTGCTTTTCCCGCTCGCCGTTGCCCAACGCGCCGTCTCGAAGATGCGCGACAAGGAGAATGCCGACGTTGCCCTTCCCCCAGCGCCGCTCAACGCCGCGCTGGAAAGAATCTTCGGCATCGAACGTCATCTGGTCGGCCGCTTGCCCTTGCCTATCGGCTTGTCCTTGTTCGCCGTCGCATCGGCCAAATAGCCGAGCCGCCCGTTGGCGTGCTCGCCTCCGGCGACCTCCTGCACGATATACAACGGCCGCCGCTTCGCCTCATTGTACAGCCGGCCGATATATTCGCCCATCAGCGCGAGGACGAACATCTGAATCGCGCCGAGCACGACGACAACGAGCATGAGAGAGGTCCAGCCCTGAATGCTCTGTCCGGCAAGCCATGCATAAGCGATGTAAAGGATGAGCAGCAGCGAGCCGAGCGACAGCCATAACCCGGCGTGGCTGGCGAGCTTGAGCGGCGCCGACGAAAAGCCCGTCAGCGCGTCAAACGCGAAGCGCATCATCTTTCGCAGCGGATATTTGGTCTCGCCGGCAAAGCGCTCCGCCCGATCGTAGGGAAAGGGCACCTGACGAAAACCGATCCACGCAACCATGCCGCGGACGAACCGCGCCTGCTCGGGCATTGCGAGCAACGCATCGAGCGCGCGGCGGCTCATCAGCCGGAAGTCGCCGGCATCGAGCGGGATATCGACCTCGGTCGCCCGCGACAGCAAGCGATAGAAACCGTGCGCCGTCGCGCGCTTGAATGCGGTTTCGCCGGCACGGCTCTTGCGGACCCCATAGACGACGTCGGCTTGCTGCTCGCGCATTGCATGCACCATCGCCGACAGCAGCTCGGGCGGGTCCTGCAAGTCGGCATCGATGATCAGGATCTTCTCGCCGCGGCAAAGGTCCAGCCCCGCGGTCAACGCGAGCTGATGGCCGTGATTGCGCGACAGGTTGATGGCGACGACGTGCCCGTCCTGCGCAGCGAGGCCCTGCATCATTGCCCAGGTCGCGTCGCGCGAACCGTCGTTGACCAGCACCAGCTCATAATCCTCTCCTACCGCGACGCGCGCGGCGGCGCCCAAGCGCAGGTGCAGCTCGGTGACGCACGCCTCTTCGTTGAAGCAGGGAACGACAATCGACAGTGCGGTCATGGCTGCGTTTTGTAGAGGATGCTGTCCGGTCCGCGCCAGACCGGCTTCAGATCGGCGACCGTCGCCGGGTTGTAAGGCGGAACGTCGATCAGCCACAGATAGTCGAAATCGTGACGCGGCAGGTTCATCAAGGAATCGTCGATCATCCGGTGCAGCGGATCGACGCAGCGATTGGGCCGTACCAGCTGCGACGGATCGGCGGCAAAATAGCCGGCGGCGCGATATTTGAGGTTGAGCAGGTTCACGCCCTCGAGCAGCCACTGATCGTTCGAAAAGCCTTCGCGGCGGACCACGACCATCGCGCCCAGATGACCGTTGCGGAGCATCGGCCAATATTCCTTGCAGTCCATGCCCACGAGGCTGATCACCCGCGCGCCGCGCGGCATCAGGTCGATCGCCTTCATCTTCGCCGTCTGGTCGTCAGCGGCGATGCCGAGACTCACTGTGTTGGCGACGGTCCGGGTCGCGAAGAACAGCAGCCCGAGTACGGCCAGCACCTGCGCCATGTTGCGATCCGGTCGTCCATGGAAACGGATCGCGAGCAAGCCCACCGCCATCAAATAGGGCACCAGCCGCATGTCGGCGTAAGCCGAGCCGAAAATGATCCTGGGGAGGATCGCGAACGAGGCCGCAAGCACGATCGCCGAGAAGGCGAGGTTGCGCGAGAAGGTCAGCTTGCGGCTGACCAAAGCATAGAGGAATACCAGCGCCGGGAAG
>Ga0207690_10002843_pt1 | contig 10446 bp, 7 predicted proteins | sample KBSC23metaG_FD_184315 | JGI IMG/M metagenome (GOLD analysis project Ga0207690, IMG submission 184315) | Corn rhizosphere microbial communities from Kellogg Biological Station, Michigan, USA - KBS C2-3 metaG (SPAdes) (version 2) | ecosystem: Host-associated > Plants > Roots > Rhizosphere > Soil ...
CCTCGTCCACCCCCCGATCGACCGCCCCCGCGCACGCTCAGCACTGCGGCGCCCGTGTAAGCACTCTCCCGTGGACGAGGGCGGGTGGTCAACACCGGGCCCGTACGAACCTCGGCGGCTCCAGCTGCGCCCAGCAATGCCGGCGGTAACGCCGTCGGGGGTCGGAATCGGCTCAGACGTCGAGCAGCTTTTGCTCGTACGATAGGTCTTCGTGCTCGCCTGCCAGCAGAACACGCGTTCGGGAGCCAGGGCCAGATACGGGAGAGCTTCGGAGCGCGACTCGGCGCAATGCTCGAGGTGGAGGGCTCGAGGAAATCGTCGTCGCCTGGGGAGCGACTCGCCTGATCAGATACACTGGCCGATCGTCCCGTTCTGTGGGGGATGGCGCAAGCCGTTCAGCGGAACGCCCGCCTCGAATGACTGGCCGACGCGGACGACATCCGAGCGCGAGACGGGCTGAAACGCGCTTCCAACCCGGCGGCAGACGTCTCCAGAGGCGTGTCCGTCGCTCAAAGCCATAGGCTCGGGATGGAATTGATCATGCATGGTTTCCGCCGATCAACTCTCCTCGGGCCGGCCGGCGTCTTCCAACCGGTAGCGAACGGAATGGTCGAGGCCCAGAGAAATGTTGTTCAGCAGGTATTCCTCGATCGCCCCCATCGCCTCGCACCAACGCGTCTGACCCTCCTTCTGCAGGGCCTTATACAACCTCATGCGCCATTCCTCGCCAGGCAGCGCGAAGGTCGTGTACATGATCGTGAAGTCTTGCCCTTCGTTCCGGATGAAGAAGCGGCTTTTCGCGATGGCTCCGGCGGCCACATGCTCAGAAAACGGCTGACCGTCCGTCTCGTCGAAAGTTTCACCTATGACCTTGTAGAATGCAGCCATCGGCTTCTTTCCCCGTAACATCCAGTCAAGTTCCTGCCCGAATTTTGCTCTATCAGTCACCGTCAGTCCTTTTGCTCGGGTTTTGGCCTTGGAGGGACAGGCGGGAGCGGCCTAGGCCTCCCAGGGATTTTATCTCCTCTCTCCCTCCTGCCGGTGCACTGTGGACACTCGGTGGTCCCGCTCGAACCGCCATGGTGAGCATCACAAAGCGGATTAGAGCAGCGGTACGGGCCCGGTCCCAGGCGCCGAGCTTCGGAGGTCGAGCCAGCGGAGGGCTGCGACTCTTCGGTCTGTGACGAGTGCGGCCCCGGTGGAGCAGGAGCAGGCATCGGGGGAGCCGGAATCGGCATCGGCCTCGGCACGATTTGAGGCAGTACAGCCTTCACCACCTGCTTTGCCACAAAGATCGCAACCGAACGACACAGCGGATTGGCAGCGCATAGTTCGGCTCCCTCAACAACAACCGGGACGATTGCGAGCGGGTTGTTGCCGGAAGGATCTCGTTTGCCGATAGGATCATCATCGGCGTACTGGTAGAGGTTCACCCCGCCGGCATATCCGATCGGATCCGTCTGCAGGAACCGTCCCAGCGTCGGCGAGTAGATGCGCGCCTTGTAGTACCACATTCCAAGCTCGGGCAGCCACGCCTGCCCGGTATAGCCGAACCGGCCGACATTGCCGGCATTGGGTATGCCCCAATCGTCATAGGCATTGATCGCGACGGCGTTGCCGCCAAGGTCGCCCACCGCGACGATCGAGCCAAGCTGATCGGCGCGCAGGAACCTGCGGGAGAATCCACCCAGGACTTCATACCAGATGAGTGGCTCGTCGGCGCCGGGGCCATGGACGTAGGAGCGCAGGACGTTGCCCGCGGAATTCGATTCCGCCACCAGACGGTCGCCGTCGTAGAGGAAGCGCGTGGTGCCGGACGAGCCGCCGATCTGCCACAGCCGCCCGTTCGGATCGTACGAAAGCGTGGTCCCGTCGGAGCGCGACACCAGCCGGTTCTCCGCGTCGTAGACGTAGCTGTTCGTCCCGTCCGAGGTGAGGTTGCCGTTCGCGTCGTAGGCGAAGCTGGCGGAGCCGGCGCTCGTGTACTGGTTGAGCCCGTTGACGGCGTAGGGACGGCTGACGTCGTAGGCGGTGGTCGAGACGTAGGCGTCGTTCGAGCTCGCCCGGCCGACGATCTGGTTCGCCGGGTTGTAGGACAGCGTGGTCGTGAGGTCGTAGCCGCTGCCGACAAAGTCGAGGGAGAGGGTCGAGAGGCGGTCCGCGCCATCATAGCCGTAGCCGCTGGAGGAGGACGTCACTCCGGCGCCATAGCCCTCGGTCAGGCTCTGGCGCCGCCCTGCCGAATCGTAGCCGAACTGGACGACCGTCACACCAAATTCTTTCAGGCCCGTGGCGCGGTCGATCCCGTCATAGTCGGCCCCGGACGTGTAGTACCAGGCGCCTGCGTCGCCCGTCAGCGAAGTGCGATTCCCGTCCGCGTCATATGCACTCGAGAGAGTGCGCGGCGTCCCGTCCATGTTGGTGCTCGACGCTGCGAGTCGGCCAAACCCGTCGTACGTGTTGGTGATTCCCGCTCCCGAGGACGAGCCGAACCGTGCGTAGGTCTGTGCGCCGCTTGCGTCGTAGCCGTAATAGACGCTGTAGCCCGCCGCGCCGCTCGCGGAGGCGGGAACGGTCTTCACCGTCACCCGGTTCAGCGCGCCGTACGTGTAGCCGATCACGCTCCCGTCGCGCTTCCTCAGCGACAGCCGACTGCCGTTGGCATCATAGGTGTAGGCTTCGTAGTCGGTCGTGCTGACCGAGCCGAGGCTGGTCGCGGACGGGAAGTTCCACTGCACCTCGCGGTCGAACCCGTCGTAGGTCATGGTCGCGGGATTGCCGTTGGCGTCGGTCAGCCGCGTCTGCTTGCCGTTGTCGCTGTAGAGGTAGGCGGCATAGTCCTGCTGGTCGGCGGTCCCGTAGGCCTTCTGCACCTTCGTCACCTGGCCCGCCGCGTCGTAGACGGTGCGGGTGATGCGGTCCGGGCCCTGGCTGCCCTCGGTGCCCGGCGTGCACGCGGAGGTCGGCAGGGATGTGTAGACCGCCGGGTTCATCCGCACGGCCGTGCATTCCAGGCGGCCGGAGGTGTCGTAGCTGTACTGGGTGAGGCTGTAGGAGGTCCCGCCGGAGGAGAGCGTCTCCGTGAGCTTGCGGTCCATCGCGTCGTAGGTCGTGCTGACCGTCTGAAACACCGTAAACCCGCTCCAGCTCGACGGCGCCACAGCCTCCGACTGCCAGCTTGAGAGCTCGCCCTTCTCGACGCTCGTCGGCCGTCCCGCCGCATCGTAGGTGGTGCGGGTCGCGGCATAGTGCAGCGGCCCTGAGCCATCGGGATCCGGCGCGATCGTGCCCACGGTGCGCCCCATTGGGTCCAGCCGAACCGCCGAAGTGAAGTCGGAGGCCGACGCCTGCGCCAACGCGTCCGCCGGCGCGAGAAGAGCGGCGAGCGCCGCCGCAATGCGGCCCACGTGGGCGGCCACGGTTCTGCCTCGCATCGAAAGCCCCTCTTCAGATGCTGCGCAGAGCCTGATCCTAAGCCAGTCCCGAGTCAATTCACCGAAAACGAGATTATTATGGACTTGATTGCGCACCTCCGTCGTAGCCAGATTTTGGGCCGGCGGCAGCTCGCCGTCGGGGGCCGAGAAGACCCGCCCCCCGATCGTGAACACCCCATCGAGGTCCGCCCGTTCCGCCCAGGATGCCCTTGAACAGCGTCAAACGCATGGCGTAGGGCTGCCGCCGTGAAGCGACGCGGCTGCGGGATTGCGCAATGACGGTCGAAACAGGCGGAGTAACTGCCACCTTCTCCACCCGCGAGGGAGACGGTGGACGACCCGTTCGGATGGCCCTCGCCGCCGCGCTGGCGCTGGCAGCGGCGGGCTGCTCGGGCCGCAGCATCTTCGATTCGGTCGGCCCGGTCGGCCGCGACGACAGCCGTATCCTCATAGACGCGACGCTCATCATGCTCGCGATCGTCGTTCCCACCATCCTCCTCGCCTTCTGGATGGCGTGGCGCTATCGCGCCTCGAACACGAAGGCCGAGTATCTCCCCTACTGGTCCTATTCGGGCCGGATCGAGGCGGTGGTCTGGTCGATCCCGATCCTCACCATCATGTTCATCGGCGGCGTCATCTGGATCGGCTCCTACCGGCTCGACCCGTTCCGCCCGCTGTCCAAGACCCCGCCGCTCGAGGTGCAGGTCGTCTCGCTCGACTGGAAATGGCTGTTCATCTACCCGCAGCAGGGCGTGGCGACGGTCAACCAACTCGTCGTCCCGGCCGGCCGCCCGGTCCATTTCTCGATCACCTCGGCGAGCGTGTTCAACACGTTTTTCGTGCCCCGATTGGGCTCGATGATCTACGCGATGCCCGGCATGGTCTCGCAGCTGCACCTCCAGGCGGACCGGCCCGCGACGATGTGGGGAACCTCGGCGATGTTCAGCGGCGACGGCTTTTCCGACATGCAATTCCAGGTGCGCAGCGTCGCCGACGCCGACTTCGCCGCCTGGGCGGCCGGCGCGCGGGGCGGCGGCCCGGTGCTCGATTCGGCCGCCTACGCCCAACTGGCCAAGCAGAGCCACAACGTGCCGCCGATCAGCTTCCGCGCCGTCGATCCCAAGCTGTTCGACGCCGTCGCCACCCAGAAGATACCGCCCGCGCCCGGACCGGAGCCCGAAAATGCGTCGCACGCCGGGCGCGAAGTGACGCCCGCGGGGAGGCATTGAACATGTTCGGCAAGCTGAGCTGGTCGGCCATCCCTTTCGACCAGCCGATCCCGCTCATCACCTCCATCATCCTCATCCTGATGATCGCCGGGACGCTCGGCCTCATCACCTGGAAGCGCTGGTGGCCGTACCTGTGGAACGAGTGGATGACGAGCGTCGACCACAAACGCATCGGCATCATGTACGGCCTACTCGGCGTCGTCATGCTGATCCGCGGCTTTGCCGACGCGATCATGATGCGCACCCAGCAGGCGGTCGCCGTCGGCGGCTCCCAAGGTTATCTCGAGCCCGAGCATTACAACCAGATCTTTTCCGCCCACGGCACGATCATGATCTTCTTCGCGGCGATGCCGCTGGTGATCGGCTTCATGAACTTCGTCGTGCCGCTCCAGCTCGGCGTACGCGACGTCGCCTTCCCGACGATGAACTCGGTGAGCTTCTGGCTGACGGCGAGCGGAGCGCTGCTCGTCAACCTCTCGCTCTTCATCGGTGAGTTCGCCCGCACCGGCTGGCTCCCCTACCCGCCCCTGAGCGAAGGCAGCTACTCGCCCGGCGTCGGCGTCGACTACTATCTGTGGGCGGTGCAGATCTCCGGCATCGGCACCCTCATGACCGGGATCAACTTCGTCACCACCGTGCTGAAGATGCGCTGCCCGGGGATGAGCTACCTCAGGATGCCGATGTTCACCTGGACGGCGCTCGCCTCCAGCCTGCTCATCGTCGCCGTCTTCCCGATCCTCACCGCCACCCTCGCCATGCTGAGCCTCGACCGGGTGTTCGGCTGGCACTTCTTCACCGCAGACGCCGGCGGCAACCCGATGATGTTCATGAACCTCATCTGGGCCTGGGGCCATCCGGAGGTCTACATCCTCGTCCTCCCCGCCTTCGGCATCTTCTCCGAGATCTTCTCGACCTTCTCCGGCAAGCCCTTGTTCGGCTACCGCTCGATGGTCGCCGCCACCCTCTTCATCTGCATCGTCGCGATGATGACGTGGCTCCACCATTTCTTCACGATGGGCTCCGGACCGGCGGTCAACACCGCATTCGGCATCTCCACAAGCGTCATCGCGGTCGGCACCGGGGTGAAGATCTACAATTGGATCTTCACCATGTACGGCGGCCGCGTGCGCATGACGGTGCCGATGCTGTGGTCGATGGGCTTCATCTTCACCTTCGTGATCGGCGGCATGACCGGCGTCCTCCTCGCCGTCCCGCCGGCCGACTTCCTCGTCCACAATTCGATGTTCCTCGTCGCCCACTTCCACAACGTGATCGTCGGCGGCGTCGTCTTCGCGCTTTTCGCCGGGCTCGATTACTGGTTCCCCAAGGCGTTCGGCTTCCGCCTCCACGAAGGCTGGGGCAAGGCGAGCTTCTGGTTCGCCTTCGTCGGCTTCTGGGTGACCTTCACCCCGCTCTACATCCTCGGCCTCGAGGGCATGACCCGCCGGCTGCAGCACGTGAACATCGAGGCGTGGCGGCCGATGCTGCAACTCTCCGTCGTCGGCGTCGGCCTGCTCGTCGTCGGCGCCGCCTGCCAGGTGATCATGCTCGTCGTCTCGATCGTCCAGCGCGACAAATTGCGCGACGTCTCGGGAGACCCGTGGGACGGGCGCTCGCTCGAATGGGCGACGCCGTCGCCGGCCCCCTTCTTCAACTTCGCGATCATGCCGAACGTCGAGGGCGAGGAGGCCTATTGGGGCATCAAGGTGAAGGCGATCGAGAGCCAGCGGCTCTCGGAGGAACCCGAATATCACGACATCGAGATGCCGGTGAACTCGCCGGTCGGCTTCTTCACCGCCGCCTTCGCCAGCATTACCGGCTTCGCCCTCATCTGGCAGATCTGGTGGCTCGCCGGCCTGGGCTTCGCCGCCGCCATCGCCGGATTCGTCGTCTTCGCCTGGCGCGACGTGCATGAGTTCCACGTGCCGGCCGAGGAGGTTGCGCGGGTCGAGCGCGCCCGCCGCGCCTCGCGCGAAGCCCTGCTCGAGCAGATCGCCGCCGCGCAGGGAGCGACGGCGTGACCGACCATCCGCTTCCCGCCGCCGTCGAGACCGTCCGCCGGGTCCGCGAGGATCCCCACCGGCTCGGCCACCGGGGCCACGGCCAGGAGGGCCCAGTCGAAGGCGCCGGCCACGGCGAGACCGGCCCGGCGAGGAAGCGCATCATCGTCGGCTACGGCTTCTGGATCTTCCTCCTCTCCGACATCGTCATGTTCGCCTGCTTCTTCGCCGCCTTCGCGGTGCAGCGCGGCGCCACGGCGGGCGGGCCCGGGATCAAGGAGCTCGTCGACATCCCCCGCGTCGGCTGGGAGACGGCGGCGCTCCTCCTCTCCAGCTACACGTGCGGCCTCTCGTTCGCCGCGACCAACGCCCGCTCGAAGCTCTGGACCCAGGTCTTCCTGCTGATCACCGGCCTGCTCGGCCTCCTTTTCGTCGGGCTCGAGCTCGCCGAATTCATCGGCCTCGCCCAGCGCGGCATCACGCCCCAGGCGAGCGGCTTCCTCTCCGCCTTCTTCGGTCTCGTCGGCCTGCACGGAGTCCACGTCACGCTCGCCGGCATGTGGCTGCTGACGATGATGGCGCAGGTGCAGCTCAAAGGGTTCCGGCCCGAGATCGTCCATCGCCTGATCTGCTTCAACCTGTTCTGGCACGCGCTGGACATCGTCTGGATCGGCATCTTCACCATCGTCTACCTGATGGGAGCCGTCGCATGAGCGAGCTCGACTTCGACCCGCGCGGCTATGCCGGCGAGCTCGACCACCGCGAGGACCATGCCCCGGGCGACGAGCCGGTCGAAAGTGCCGGCCACTGGATCGCCAATGCCAATCTCGGCCTGCTCTTTTCGGTCATCCTCACCGTCGCCGCCTTCGTGCTGGCGAGCACCCATCTCATCTACGGCCCTGCCGTGCCGGTCGGCCTGCTCGTCCTCGCCATCGCCCAGATGGGCGTCCACCTCGTCTTCTTCCTCCACATCACCACCGGCCCCGACAACACCAACAACGTGCTGGCGCTGGCCTACGGCATCCTCGTCGTCTTCCTCATCGTCATCGGCTCGATCTGGATCATGGACCATCTCCAGACCAACATGATGCCGATGAACCAGCTGATGCAGATGCAGCCGTAACGGCTGCAAAACGGGCCTTCCCGCGACGCAGATTCGCGATAAACTCCTGCGCGGCAGGGGAATATCAATGATCATCGGCATCGATCTCGGCACGACCAACTCTGCCGCCGGAATCTGGCGCGACGGCGAGGCCGTGCTGATCCCCAACAGCCTGGGCGACCTGCTTACCCCCTCGGCGGTAAGCCTCGCCGACGACGGCAGCGTCCTCGTCGGCGCGGCGGCGCGCGACCGCCAGCCCACTCACCCGGAGCGCACCGCCACCGCCTTCAAGCGGCTGATGGGGACGCAGAAGCAAATCCGGCTCGGGCGCAAGGACTTCTCCGCCGAGGACCTGTCGGCCCTCGTCCTGCGCAGCCTCAAGGCGGATGCGGAGGCGTGGCTCGACGCGCCGGTCGAAGCGGCGATCATCACCGTGCCGGCCTATTTCAACGACCGGCAGCGCAAGGCGACCCGCCGCGCCGGCGAGCTTGCGGGCCTCCGCGTCGAGCGGCTGATCAACGAACCGACCGCCGCCGCCCTCGCCCATGGCCTCCACGAGCGCGGCGACAAGCAACCCTTCCTCGTCTTCGATCTGGGCGGCGGCACGTTCGACGTGTCGATCGTCGAAATCTTCTCCGGCATCATCGAGGTGCGTTCCTCGGCCGGCGACAACCGCCTCGGCGGCGAAGACTTCAACGACGTGCTGGTCGAGCTGGCGCGCCCCCGGCTCCCCGGCCTCGGCGCGCAGGCAAGCGACAGCCGCCTCCAGGAGGTGATGCGCGCCGCCGCGGAGCGCACCCGCCGGGCGCTGACCGACGCGACCGAGGCCGAAATGGCGTTCGTCTGGGACGGCGAGGCGCACCGCCTCGCCGTCACCGCGGCCGAGTTCGAGGCGGCCGCCGAGCCGCTGCTCGCCCGCCTGCGCGATCCCGTGCTGCGCTCGCTGCGCGATTCGAACATCCGCAGCGAGGATCTGAGCGAGATCGTGCTGGTCGGCGGCGCGACCCGCATGCCCGCCGTGCGGCGCGCGGTCACCCGCATGTTCGGCCGTTTCCCGGCGGGCACCGTTCACCCCGATCATGCCGTAGCGCTCGGCGCGGCGGTACAGGCGGGGCTCAAGATGCGCGATTCCGCGCTTGACGAGATTCGCCTCACCGACGTCTGCCCGTTCACGCTCGGCGTCGACGTCGCCTGGCGCGACCGGTCCGGCACGCTGCATACCGGCGTCTTCGCGCCCATCCTCGAGCGCAACACGGCGATCCCCGCGAGCCGCGTCCACGCCTTCGCGACCATGTCCGACAACCAGCGCCTGGTCGAATTCGGCATCTATCAGGGCGAGGCGCGGCACGTCTCGGGCAACGTCAAGCTCGGCTCGATGCGCGTACCGGTGCCGCCGCGGCCCGCCGGAGAAGTCCAGGTCGATTGCCGCTTCAGCTACGACGTCAGCGGCCTGCTCGAGGTCGACGTCACCATTCCGGAAACGGGCGTAAGCAAGCAGCTGGTGATCTGCGACGACGCCGATGCGCCCACGCCGAGGGAGATCGAGGCGCGCCGGGCGGCGCTGGCGGCGCTCAAGGTTCATCCGCGCGAGGCGGCGGCCAACGCGGCGGCGCTCGCCCGCGCCGAGCGCTGCTACGAATCGCTGCTCGGCGAGCGGCGCGATTATGTCGGCCAGCTCATTGCGAGTTTCGAGGCGGTGCTGGAACGGCAGGATCCGCGCGTCATCGACCAGTTCCGCGCCGAGCTCGAGCGCACCCTCGACGGCCTCGAAGGCGAACGCTTCCTGTGAACCGCCACACCGGAATATGGGACCGGCTCGGCATCGTGCCGACCGACGACGTCGCCGCGATCCGCAGCGCCTATGCCGAGCGTCTGCGGGCGACCGACGCGGACTCGGACGCCGCCGCCTTCGCGGCCCTCCGCCACGCCCGCGACGCCGCACTCGCGCTCGCCGCGGCGCCCCCGATGGAGAAGGCGCCGGGTGCGCACGACGACGCGTTGGATCTCGGGGACGCAGAATGGGACGTCGACACGGACGAGGTCGGTCCGCGCCCGGAGTGGCGAGCCGCAGATGCTGCGGAGGCGCGGGAGGAGGAGGAACGCGCCGCGCGCTTCCAGGAGCTCGAGCGCCTGCTTTTCACCGAGGAAGGCGACGAAGCCGAGGCGCCGGACCGTATCGCCGCGCTGACCGAGGCGATCCTCGCCGATCCGATCCTGGAGCGGCTCGACGCCGCGGCAGGAATCGAAGCGTGGCTTGCGCGCGCCGCCGCGGCCGCCATCCCGCGCTCGGACGCGATGCTCGCCCCCTTGGTCGCCGCCTTTGGCTGGGACCGCCGCTGGGACGAGTGGGACCAGCCGGGCGAGATCGTCGCCATCTCCCATCGGCTCGCCGCGATCGAGCTCCTACAGGCGCTCGCCGAGCCGGCCCATCCGCAGCACAAGGCCTGGCTCGATCTGCGCTCCGGGAAAGACAAGCTCGGCCTGTTCGAGAAATGGAGCTTGCGCGCCCCGGTCCGCGCCTTGTTAGCCCGCATCCGCAGCGAAGCGCCGGCCGCCGAGCAGGCGCTCGACCCCTATCGCGTCGGCCTGTGGGACGATTATCTGAGCCGCCGCATCGGCCCGGGGCTGATCGTCTGGCTTCTCTGGATCGCCTTCGCGATCGTCCGCTGCGCTTCCCCCAT
>Ga0207690_10002856_pt1 | contig 10409 bp, 9 predicted proteins | sample KBSC23metaG_FD_184315 | JGI IMG/M metagenome (GOLD analysis project Ga0207690, IMG submission 184315) | Corn rhizosphere microbial communities from Kellogg Biological Station, Michigan, USA - KBS C2-3 metaG (SPAdes) (version 2) | ecosystem: Host-associated > Plants > Roots > Rhizosphere > Soil ...
TGATCAGCTTCTTCCTCGTCCAGAAGTTCATCCGCGAGACCAAGGGCAAGGAGCTTGAGGAGATGCAGGGCTAGGCGGGAAAGGAAACAGCCGTCACCCCGGACTTGATCCGGGGTCCACCTTGTCTTGCGGGCTCGGCCGACGGAAGAAGGTGGATGCCGGATCATCCCGGACTTGATCCGGGACCGGCATGACGTTTGAGGAGTGCGGCCGCATCGTCGACAGGCTCGCTATGACAGACCGCACCCCCGTCCGCCCGTTCCGCTCGCGCGAATGGTTCGCCGCGCCCGGGCGAAGCGACATGGCGGCGCTCTACCTCGAGCGGTTCATGAACTATGGGGTGACGCCGGACGAGCTGCGCTGCGGCAAGCCGATCATCGGGATCGCCCAGTCCGGCTCCGACATCGCGCCCTGCAACCGGGTGCATCTCGAGCTCGCCCACCGCATCCGCGCCGGCATCCGCGACGCGGGTGGGATCCCGATGGAGTTCCCGCTCCACCCGATCTTCGAGAATTGCCGCCGCCCCACCGCAGCCCTCGACCGAAACCTCGCCTATCTCGGCCTGGTCGAGATACTGAACGGCTACCCGATCGACGCCGTCGTCCTCACCACCGGCTGCGACAAGACCACGCCGGCCTCGATCATGGCGGCGTCGACCGTCGACATCCCGGCGATCACCCTGAACGGCGGCCCGATGCTCGACGGCTGGCACGAGGGGGAGCTGGTCGGCTCCGGCACCGTCATCTGGCGCTCGCGCCGCCTGCTCGGCGCCGGCGAGATCGACGAGGAGGAATTCCTCCGCCGCGCCACCGACTCCGCCCCCTCGCTCGGCCATTGCAACACGATGGGGACGGCCAACACGATGAACGCGGTGTCCGAGGCGCTCGGCCTGTCGCTCCCCGGCCAGGCGGCCATCCCGGCGCCCTATCGGGAGCGCGGGCAGATCGCCTACGAGACCGGGCGCCGCATCGTCGACATGGCCTATGAAGATCTTCGTCCATCGAAGATCCTGACTCGCGGCAGCTTCCTCAACGCCATCCGCCTGGTCACCGCGATCGGCGGCTCCTCCAATGCGCAGCCGCACATCGTCGCCATGGCCCGCCACGCGGGCGTCGAGATCGGGAATCACGATTGGATGGAGCACGGCTACGACCTGCCGCTTCTCGTCGACATGCAGCCCGCCGGCCGCTTCCTCTCCGAGCGGTTCCACCGCGCCGGCGGCGTCCCTGCCGTACTCTGGGAGCTGCTCCAGGCCGGCAAGCTCGACGGCGGCGAGATGACCGTCACCGGCCGCACGATGGCCGAGAATCTCAAAGGCCGCGAAGCCACCGACCGGGAAGTCATCCGCCCCTTCGCGGAGCCGCTCAGGGAACGCGCCGGCTTCCTCGTCCTCAAGGGCAACCTCTTCGACTTCGCGATCATGAAGACGAGCGTCATCTCCGACGATTTCCGCCGCCGCTACCTCAGCCAGGAAAGCCACGAGGGCGTATTCGAGGCGCGGGCGATCGTGTTCGACGGGTCGGACGACTATCACCACCGCATCAACGATCCGGCGCTCGACATCGACGAGAATTGCATCCTGGTGATCCGCGGCGCCGGCCCGCTCGGCTGGCCGGGCTCGGCCGAGGTGGTCAACATGCAGCCGCCCGGCCACCTCCTTCAGCGCGGCATCCAGAGCCTGCCGACGCTGGGCGACGGCCGCCAGTCCGGCACCTCCGACAGCCCCTCGATCCTCAATGCCTCGCCCGAAAGCGCGGCCGGCGGCGGCCTCGCCTGGCTCCGGACCGGCGACACGATCCGCATCGACCTCAACAAGGGGACCTGCGACGCCCTCGTCGACGAGGCCGAAGTCCAACGCCGAATCGCCGAGGGCCCGCCCCCCGTCCCGGAGAGCAACACCCCCTGGGAGCAGCTCTTCCGCGAAAAGACCGGCCAGCTCGCCGAAGGTGGCGTACTCGAATTCGCCCTGCGCTACCGCGGCACGAGCGCCAAGACGCCGCGCCACAACCATTGAGGCGCCTTCACGCCCTGCTCGCGGCGCTGCTGACCGCGGGACCGGCGCTCGCGCAGGAGGCTTCGACCGATCCGAACCGCCTGATCCCGGCGCAGACGGCGAACGGCCTCGCCCGTACCCCGCCGATGGGCTGGAACAGCTGGAACAAGTTCGGCTGCGACGTCAACGAGGCGACCATCCGGCGCACCGCCGACGCCATCGTCGCCACCGGCATGCGCGATGCCGGCTATGCCTATGTCGTCATCGACGATTGCTGGCACGGGCCGCGCGACGCGAACGGCTTCATCACCGCCGATCCCATCCGCTTCCCCGGCGGCATCAAGGCGCTCGCCGACTACGTCCACGCGAAGGGCCTGAAGTTCGGCCTCTATTCCGACGCCGGCCGGCGCACCTGCGGCGATCGCCCCGGCAGCCAGGGCCACGAATATCAGGACGCGCTCACCTACGCCGCCTGGGGCGTCGACTATCTCAAATACGATTGGTGCAACACCGGCACCCGCAATCCCGAAGAAGCCTATGCGCTGATGGCGGACGCGCTCAAGGCGAGCGGCCGCCCCATCGTGTTCAGCCTGTGCGAATGGGGCAATTCCAAGCCCTGGCTGTGGGCGCAGACCATCGGCAACCTCTGGCGCACCACCGGCGACATCTACGACCATTGGCAGGGGCCGCGTACCTACTCGCTCGGCATGCTCGACATCGTCGATCGCAACGAGCCGCTCTGGCCTTATGCCGGCCCCGGCCACTGGAACGATCCCGACATGCTCGAGATCGGCAACGGCGGGATGAGCGATGCCGAGTATCGCGCGCATTTCAGCCTCTGGGCGATGATGGCCGCGCCGCTCATCGCCGGCCACGACGTCGCCGGCATGTCGGAGGCGACGAAGGCCATCCTGCTCAACCGCGAGGTGATCGCCGTCGATCAAGATGCGCTCGGCGTCCAGGGCCGCCGCGTCCGCCGCGACGGCGACAAGGAGCTGTGGGTGAAGCCGCTGGCCGGCGGCGGCCGCGCCACCCTCCTGCTCAACCGCGGCGCGGCGCCGGCGGAGATCGGCTTCGGCTGGGACGAGATCGGCTATCCGGCGCGCGTGAAGGCCCGCATCCGGGACCTGTGGCAGCACAAGGACCTCCCGCGCCGCTCCGGCGCCTTCTCGGCGACGGTCGAGCCGCACGGGGTGGCGATGCTGCGCGTCCAGGGCTAGGCTGGCGGCCATGATCCGCGTCGTGACCATCTTCGGCGCCCTCACGGCTCTGCTCTGGCTGGCCGACTGGATCGACACGCCCGACACCGTCCCCGCGATCAAGCCACTCTTCTGGGCCAGCGCCTTCTGCTTCGCGGCCTTGCTGGTGCGCGCTCTCGCCGACGCGCTTCGAAAGCCGCCGCGAGGCGACCCGCGCCGCGGCGACTGAGGAACGCCCGCCCGGCTTTTCGGGCTCGACAGCGCGAACGGCGCCACTAGCATCACGCCATGACCGTCACGCTTCCACTCGCCACCCTTCTCGTCGCAGCCCAGCCGCCGGGGCCGGGACCGGCGGAGGCCGTGCCGAAGGTTCATGCCACCGCGCATATCCGCAACTTCGCGATGGCGGACGATTATCCGGTCGCCGCCCGCCGGCGCCACGAGGAAGGCACCGTCGGCTACCGGATCGACATCGACGCCACAGGTGCCGTCGCCGGGTGCACGATCGTGCGCTCGAGCGGCTCCGCGAGCCTCGACGCGGGTACCTGCGACCTGTTCCGGGCCCGGGCCCGGTTTACGCCGGCGCGCGACGCGGAGGGGCGCGCGGTCCCCGATTATGTGGTCGGGCTAATCACCTGGCGGATCGGCCGGTGAGGCATGGGCGGAGCCTCGCCGCGAGCGGCCTCGTGCTTCTCATTGCCGCCGCCCCGCCCGCGCCGCCGCCGCATCGCGCCGCCCCGGTCGCCGGCAGCCTCGTCAGCCTGATTAGCGCGGACGATTACCCGAACGCGGCGCTCCTCAACGAGGAGCAGGGCGACGTGACCGTGGCGCTGGCCATCGACCCGAAAGGCGGCGTCACCTCGTGCTCCCTAAAGGCCTCGAGCGGCTCCGACAGCCTCGACACGACCACCTGCCGCGTGTTGATCGAGCGGGCGCGTTTCACACCGGCGCACGACCGCCGCGGGCGTCCCGTTGCCGATACCTACACGCAGAAGATCGCCTGGCGGATTCAGGCGGACAGCGGGATTTCCGCTTCGGTGGACCCCTATTTGAAATGCCTGGTCGCCGCCGCGGACCGGCTGGCCGCGGGCCCGGGAAGCGAAGAGGAGGTTGCCGACGCCGCTTATGCCGCCTGCACCGCGGAGGAGCGCGCCCAATTGCAGCCGCCCGGCGCGCCACTTCCTGCCGAGACCGTGCAGCGCGTGCGGGCCACCGTCCGGGCCGCGCTCCTCGCCACGATCCGCACCCGCCGCGCCCACCCCTGATCCCGCGGCCTCGCCGCTTGGCGTATCGAAGCGGTCTCCAGCTCTGGCGCGCATCAAGATCGGCGACTAGCCTGCCGGACATGCATCTTCCCCTCCGCGCCGCCACCGCGCTTGCGCTCCTTGCCCTCTGCGCCGCCGCCCCGCGCTCGCTGGCCCGCCCGGCGCATGCGCCGGCGAACGGCCTCGCGGGTCTGATCACCACCGACGACTATCCCCTCGCGGCGCTCCGCAACGACGAAGAGGGGCAGGTCGGCGTCCGTCTCGAGATCGACGCGGGCGGCACCGTCTCCGGCTGCACGGTGGTGGAATCGAGCCGGTCGGCGAGCCTCGATGCCGCGACCTGCGCGCTGCTGCGGGAGCGCGCCCGCTTCAGCCCGGCCCGCGACGCGCACGGGCGACCGGTCCCGGACACATATCGGACGACGGTCGCCTGGCGGATCGCGCCGAGGTCTCCGACCGACACGATCGTGGCCGGGGCTGCGGTCCCCTACCTCCTATGCCTCACCAAAGCCGCGCGGCCGCTTGCCGACGGGCCGGCCACCGCCGACGCCATCGTCGAGCAGGCGTTCGCTGCCTGCGTCGAGGCGGAGCGGCAGGCCCGGACCGCCATGGTCCCGATCGCGCCGCCCGCCGGCGTCTCGCCCTGGCCGCCCGACCTGCGGCGCGCGCTGCGCCAGATCGTCGTCGACGACATCCGCATGCTGCGTGAGGGGCCCCGCATCCACGCGCGGCCGGTCACGAACGGCAGCCTCGCCAACCTCATTTCGACAGACGACTATCCGCCATCGTCCCTTGGCGGCGGCGAGGAAGGCGTCGTCCGGGTCCGGCTCGAGATTGACGAGAACGGCCGGCCGAGCAGCTGCAAGGTGATCGTGTCCAGCGGCTTCGCGACTCTGGACACGACCACCTGCCGGCTCCTCCAGGAGCGGGCGCAGTTCACCCCGGCGCGGGACCGTCTCGGCAAGCCCGTCGCCGACTCCTTCGGCCAATCCATCGCGTGGCGGATCAACGAGCCCCAGCAGGATGCCGCCGTCGATGCGGCGCTCCAGCATTGGTCCGCCTGCCTCTACGGCTTCGCGCGCCGCCATCGGGCGGACGCGGCGACCGACGGTGCCGTCCCCGATCGCGCCTTCGCCGCCTGCCGCGCGCTCGAGCCGCCGCTGGTCGCGGCGCTCAACGCAGCTCCGGGCCACGGAGCGCCGCTCGACGCCGTTCCCAAGGAGATGCGCGACGATCTGCGCGATACGATGGAGTCGATGCTCTCGCAGCGGCCTTAGGGGCGGATCGGCACCTCGAACGGACCCGCCGGGAGCGGCGCCTCGTCGTAGAGGTTGACCACCGGCGCGTCGGCCCAGGCGTAGCGGACGCGGGTCGCGGGGCGGCCGTCGTCGGCGAGGCGGACGGTGGCGCCCTCGGCAATCGCCTCCGCAAAGCGGCAGCTCGCCTGCGTCTCGGCGCACAGCTCGAAGCCGAGCGGGTGGGCGCCGCTCCACGCGTGGAGGCCGCCCTTCACCCCGCGAAAGCCGAGGACGATCGCGCCCGGCGCGCGCGCGGCGGAGACGATCTCCGGCCCTGACGGCGGCAGGTCCGCGCCGTAGGCGAGCGCCCGCGCCGCCTGGGTGAGCCGCCGCCCCACTTCCTGCTTGTTGGCCGGGTGGATGTCGAGCCGGTCGCCGAGGTCCATCGCCACCACCACCGCCGCATGGCCGTCGCGGACCGTCGCCTCGCGCTGCGCCTCGCGGATCTCGGCCCAGCCGCTCGGCCGCGGCGCCGCGCCCGGCTCCCCGAAATTGGCGAGGCTGACGATCAGGAAGGGCAGGCCCGGCGCCCCGAGCTGCCTCCGCCACCCGGCCATCATCGCCTCGAGCTTGGCCGCATAGCCCGCCGGCGATCCCGCGTCGGTCTCGCCCTGGTACCAGGCCGCGCCTTTGAAGCCGTAGGCGCCGAGCGGCGCGATGATGCCGTCGTAGATGAGCGACAGGCCCGCCGCCGCGTCCCACGGGCTGCGCGGCGGGTCGCCGATGCCGGCCGGCGCCACCGCATAGTCCCAGCCCTCGCCGAGCGGCACCGCGCCGCCGCCGGCGAGCCCAAGCCGCAATTTCTCCGCCGGCCCCTGGAAGCCGCCATAGCCCCAGGAGTCGATCAGGGCGACGAGGACGACATTGTCGCCGGCGTGGAGCAGCCCCTTGGGCAGCCGATAGTCCCGGTCGACGTCCCAGCCGAACGTGTTGCCCACCGGCACGCCGTTGACGAACGTCTCGTCGATTTCGTCGACGACTCCCAGCGACACGGTCTCCGCCCGCGCCGCCTGCTCCGCGGTCAGCCGCACCGTCTTGCGCGCCCACACGATGCCGTCGAACTTGGCGAAGGCCGGGTCGCCCCACGTTTCCCAATAGGCGATCTTCGGCATCGGCTTCCAAGCGAAGCCGGACGAGTCGCGCCACGGCGCCTGGTGCGCATGCGCCTCCCACCATGCCGCCCAGCGCTCGCCGAACTGCCGGTTCGCCGCCACCGGATCGCGGCGGTAGAGATCGAGCAGACCCACTTCCGTGGCCGCCACCGCGCGGCTGGCGCCCTCGTCGAGCCACGAGCGGATCGCCGTTCCGCCCCAGCTCGCATTGATCGCGCCGACAGGCACCTTCTCCGACGCGCGCAGCCCCTTCGCCATGAAATAGCAGGCCGCCGAGAAGCCCGGCACCGACTGCGGCGTCACCGCCGCCCACGCCACCGGCCCGCCGAACCCGTAAGCCGGCCCCACCGCCGTCTTCCTCGGCACGGTGAGGATGCGCAGATGCGGATCGTTCGCGCCGGAAATCTCGCTGTCGTTGTTGAGCACGCGGGTGAGCGGCAGCTCCATGTTCGACTGGCCGGAGCAGAGCCAGACGTCGCCCACGAGGATATCCCCGGCCGCCGCCCGCGCGCCGCCGGCGCCCGCCGCCTCGAGCCGGTACGGCCCGCCCGCCGGCATGGCGGGCAAGGTCGCGTGCCAGACGCCGTCGCCCGCCGTGACGGCCTCCGCGCGACCGGCGCCGAAGGTGACGGTGACCCGCTCGCCGGGATCCGCCTTGCCCCACACCCGTATCGGCCGCTCGCGCTGCAGCACCGCATGGTCGGAGAAGAGCGGGTGGAGAACGGGCGCCGCCTCGGCCGCGCCGGCGCCGAGCAGCGCCGCCAGCGCGAGCGCCGCCTTCACCGCGCCACCCTCGGGCACGGCACGCCCGGCACGTCGACGCGGAACGCGAACAAATCGCCGATCTGCGGCTGCTTCGCGATCTGCTCCGGCTTCAGCAGCTGGCGCGCCGTGGTCGCGTAGACGGTGCGCAGATCCTCCCCGCCGAACGCGATCTTGGTGATGTTGGAGACCGGGAATCGCACTCGCCCGACCAGCTCGCCGGCCGGCGAATAGCGCCGCGCCTCCCAGCCCGCATAGAGACTGATCCACACGCATCCTTCCGCGTCGATCGTCGGCCCGTCGGGATGCCCCTCTTTGGGGTCGATCCGGACGAACGGCCGCCGCGGCCCGAGCGAGCCGTCGTCGTGGATGTCCGCCGCCTCGATCGTCCCGCCGAGCGTGTCGACGAAATAGAGGATCCGCCCGTCCGGCGACACGCAGGGCCCATTGGTGATAGCGATCCCCTCGACATGGGTGCGCACCACGACTCCGCGCTCATAGCGGTAGAAGGCCCCGCTCTTCTCCTTCTCCCCATTGTCCATCGTGCCGAACCACATGCGCCCGGCCGGATCGGCGACGGCGTCGTTCAGCCGATTGTCGGGCCGCTCCGGCTCCATCTCGGCGATGAGGTCGAATGCGCCGGTCTCCGGGTGGAAGCGGTGCAGCCCGCTCTGCAACCCGGCAATGAAGGCGCCGCCCTCTTCGGGCAGGATGAAGCCGACCTGCTCCGGCGCCTCCCAGCTGCGTTTGTCGCCGCTGTCGGGGGCGTAAAGGTGGATCTTCTGCGTCTTGATATCGACGAACCACAAAGCGCCGTCGACCCAGACCGGGCCCTCGCCCAGCTCGCAATGGAGGTCCCAGACGTTCCTCGGCTCGCGACCCGTCTCCGCCATCTCACCGCCATCCCGCGTCGATGAACACCTCGTGCCCCGTCATCAGCCGCGCATCGTCCGAGGCGAGGAAGAGGACGAGGGAGGCGATGTCCTCCGGCACCAGCCGCCCCTTGAGGCACTGGGCCGCGACGATCTCGGCCTCGCCCTCGGGCGTATACCATTGCAGCTGCCGCGGAGTCCTGACGTTCCCGGGGACCACGCAATTGACGCGTATGCCGTCGGGGCCGAGCTCGCGCGCCAGCGCCCGGGTCATGCCCTCGATCGCGGCCTTGGCGGTCTGATAGACGGCGAGCTCCGGGATGCCGAGGTGCCAGGAGATCGAGCCGAAATTGACGATCACGCCGCCGCCTTTCGCCCGCATCCCCGGTACCACCGCCTGGCTGCAGAAGAAGAGGTGCTTCAGGTTCACCGCCATCCTCTGGTCCCAATAATCGGGCGTCACCTTCTCCCAATCGTGGCGGTCGTCGTTGCCGGCATTGTTGATGAGCACATCGAAGGCGCCGCCCTCGCCGGCGAGGCGCCGGATCGTCGCCTGCACCGCGTCGATGTCGGTCAGGTCGACCCGCTCGTAGCGCAGCCGCTCCGCGCCGAGGCCGGTGACGAGCTGGTTGGACGGCTCGTCGGCGATGTCGAAGAAGACGACTTCGCTCCCCTGCCGCACGAATCCCTCGACGATCCCCGCCCCGATGCCGGAGCCGCCGCCGGTGATGAGCACCCTCTTGCCGGCGAGGCTCGGATAGACGGCGCGTTGGTCCTTGCTGTCGGTCACGTTCGATCCTGCGTCTGGAGCAGGCCGCGCGCGGCGAGGTTGCGCATCAGCGCGCGGACCCCGAAGCGCCACGGCGGCGCTGCTTTCGATGTCGTCACCCGGTTCTGCAGCACGCCCAGCTTCGGCGACGAGATGCGCACCACGTCCCCTTCCTTGTGGGTGAAGCCGCGGCCTGGCTCGTCGCGATCCTGGACGGGCGCGAACAAGGTGCCGAGGAACAGCGTGAAGCCGTCCGGGAAATGATGCTCGCTCATCGCCTGGCGGAGCAATTCCTCCGGGTCGCGGCTGATCTGCCGCATCTCGCTGCGTCCCTCGAGGCGGAAATTGTCGGGGCCCTCGACGACCAGCTCGACTTCGGCGCCGCGCACGTCGTCCATGCCGAAGCCGGCGCCGAACAGGCGGACGAACGGCCCGATCGCGCAGGAGGCGTTATTGTCCTTGGCCTTGGAGAGGAGCAGCGCGCTGCGGCCCTCGAAATCGCGCAGGTTGACGTCGTTGCCGAGCGTCGCGCCCTTGGCGCGGCCCGCGCTGTCGGCGACCAGCACGACCTCGGGCTCCGGGTTATTCCAGGTCGAGTCGGAACGCACGCCGATCTCCCCGCCCCAGCCGATCGTGGAAAGCACGGACGACTTGGTGAAGATCTCCGCGTCCGGGCCGATCGCGACCTCGAGATATTGCGACCACATGCCCTCGTCGATCAGCGCGCGCTTCAGCCGCATCGCCTCGTCGGAGCCCGGCACCACAGCGCGGATGCCGCCGCCGATCCGCTCCTCCAGCATGGCGCGGATGCCCGCGGCCTTGTCGGCGTCGCCCCGCGCCCGTTCCTCGATCACGCGCTCGACCGCCGAGACGGCGAAGGTGACGCCGGCGGCCTTCACCACCTGGAGGTCGACCGGGGAGAGGAGGAAGGCGCCCGGAGCGGACGCCGCGACGCGCGCGATCAGCTCATCCGTCGAGAAGAGCCGCTCACCCGGGGTGGCGGAGGGATCGTCGCGGTCGAGCAGGTCGGCCACGGTCGGCGCGGCGCGGGAGACGTCGAACACCGCACCGTCGCGCACCAGCACCGGCGTGGGCCCCGGCTCGAGCAGGAGCCGGCCGGCGAGGATTGCACCGTCCAG
>Ga0207690_10002861_pt1 | contig 10405 bp, 8 predicted proteins | sample KBSC23metaG_FD_184315 | JGI IMG/M metagenome (GOLD analysis project Ga0207690, IMG submission 184315) | Corn rhizosphere microbial communities from Kellogg Biological Station, Michigan, USA - KBS C2-3 metaG (SPAdes) (version 2) | ecosystem: Host-associated > Plants > Roots > Rhizosphere > Soil ...
GATCCGGGCCGAGTGCTCCACGTGCTGCACGAGATCGACGCGGACGTGGTCGCGCTGCAGGAGGCCGACAAGCGCTTCGGCGGCCGCGGCTCGGCAGTGCCGCACGAGCTCATTGACACCCATGGTATCTACAAACCGGTACATCTCGGAGTCCGTCACAGGCGCGTCTTCGACAAGGCGCGGAAGCACGCCGACCGCCTGCTCAGGGTCAACACCCGCAACATCGGCTGGCACGGCAATGCCATCCTGGTGAAGCGGCATATCGGCGTCATCGACTGCGCCGCCCTCGATCTACCCATGCTTGAGCCGCGCGGCGCGGTCATGGCTGAGCTGTTGATCGACGACAGGCCGCTGCGCGTGGTGGGCATGCACCTCGATCTCTCCGGCTTGTGGCGCAAGCGGCAGATGCGCGCGATCCTCGAGGCCATCGAGCAGCGTCCACAGAAGATGCCGACGGTGTTGATGGGCGACACCAACGAATGGCGCACCGAAGCTGGGTGCCTGCGCGAGATAGAGCCCGAGTTTCACATCGCTCCGACCGGGCCGAGCTTCCACGCCCGTCACCCGGTGGCGCAACTCGACCGGATCATCGTTCACAAGGATTTGAACATCGAGGCCGCCGGAGTGCACATGAGCGCCGCGGCGCGCCGCGCGTCGGATCACCTGCCGATCTGGGCCCGGGTTTCTGCCTAGCGTCATTGCGAGGCCTCGAAGAGGCCGCGGCAATCCAGCCGCCGCACTGGGTTGCTTCGCTACGCTCGCAATGACGGGCGGTTAGCCCGCGATCTTCCTCAGCCGCCGCCGCTTGATCGATGACCCAATGCCCATCGATTCGCGATATTTGACGACCGTCCGGCGAGCGACGTCGAACCCGCGCTGCTTCAGCAAAGCGGCGATCGCGTCGTCGCTGAGGATCTCCGTTTCGGCCTCGATCAGTTCTTTGATCCCAGCCTTCACCGCCTCGGCGGCCGCGCCCTCGCCCTCGGCAGACGCGACGCCCGAACCGAAGAAATATTTGAGCTCGAAGAGTCCGCGGTCGCACAGCATATATTTGTTCGAAGTGACGCGGCTGACGGTGGATTCGTGCATGCCGATCGCCTCCGCCACGTCGCGCAGGGTCATCGGCTTCATCGCCGATACGCCTCGATCGAAGAACGCCTGCTGGCGCTTCACGATCTCGCTGACGACCTTGACGATGGTCCTCGCCCGCTGGTCGAGCGCCTTCACCAGCCAGTTCGCGCTCTGGAGGCATTCGCTGAGCCACGCACGCGACGTCTTGTCCTGCGGGCCGGACTTCAGTTCCTGGTAATAGCGGCGGTTGACCAGCACCCGCGGCAGCGTCGCCTGGTTGAGCTCGACCGAATAGCCGCCGCGGGTCTTGCGCACGAACACGTCAGGCGAGACCTCATCGGCTGCTCTGTTCGAGAAGCGGCAGCCCGGCTTCGGATCATAGGCGCGAAGCTCGCGCACCATGTCGGCAAGGTCCTCGTCGTCCACTGCGCAGATGCGCTTGAGGTCGGCGGTCCGGCCCTTTGAGAGCAGGTCGAGATTGTTGATCAGCCGCGCCATGGCGGGATCGTAGCGGTCGGCCGCCTTGGCCTGCAGCGCGAGGCATTCCGCGAGCGATCGGGCTCCGACTCCCGGCGGATCGAGGCCCTGCACGGCCTCGAGCGCTTGTTCGATCAGTCCGAATGGGGCGCCCGTCAGTTCGGCAATCTGCTCCAGCGGAACGGAGAGATATCCGGTCTCATCGAGCGTCTCGGCGATGATCCGCGCGAGGTCGCCGACATCTCGGGAAAATCCGTGCAGCTGGTCGAGCAAATGCTCGGCGAGCGATGCGGGCGCATATTGAAGGCGGTCGAAATCGAACGCCTCCTCGCTCGGGCCGGAGCCAACCACGTCCGCAAAGCTGTCGGTCTCCAGCGCTTCGCTGGTCCAGTCGACGTCGAGCGGCCGGTCGTCGTCCGCCGTCCCGGAGATGAGGTCGTCGGCGCCGGGATCGTCCGGCACCTCGTCGCTGTCGCCCTCCTCGCCAACGAAGTCGCCGGCCGCTTGTTCACTGGGCTCTTCGGAGCGGGCCTCGAGAAGAGGGTTCTTCGCCAGCTCCTCGGCGATGTAGCTATCGAGCTCGAGGTTGCTGAGCTGCAAGAGCTTGATCGCCTGGGTCAGCTGCGGCGTCAGGACCAGCTGCTGGGATTGGCGGATACTTAATGAGGGCCCCAGGGCCATGACACCAAATCTCGCTACAGGGCGAAGCTCTCGCCCAGGTACAGCCGGCGGACCTCCTGGTCGGCGACCAACGCTTCGGGCGTGCCGGCGAACAGCACCTGTCCGTCGTAGATAATGCAGGCGCGATCGACGATGTCGAGCGTCTCGCGGACGTTATGGTCGGTGATCAGCACCCCGATTCCGCGGCTCTTCAATTCGCGCACCAGTTCGCGGATGTCGGCGATCGAGATGGGGTCGATGCCCGCGAACGGCTCGTCGAGCAGCATGATCGACGGCTCGGCGGCAAGCGCCCGCGCGATCTCGCAGCGCCGGCGTTCACCGCCCGACAGCGCCATCGCCGGCGAATCGCGCAGAGCCATCAGGCCGAACTCGCCCAGGAGCTGCTCGAGGCGATCGCGGCGGCGGTGACGATCAGGCTCAGCGACCTCGAGAACCGACAGAATATTTTCCTCGACGGTGAGGCCACGGAAGATCGAGGTCTCCTGCGGAAGATAGCCGAGGCCGAGGATCGCGCGGCGGTACATCGGCAGCTCGGTGATGTCCTTCCCGTCGAGGAAGATGCGGCCGCTGTCCGGCTTCACCAGCCCCATGACCGAGTAGAAGCACGTGGTCTTGCCCGCCCCGTTCGGCCCTAGCAGTCCGACCACCTCGCCGCCGTGGACGTCGAGCGACACATCGTGGAGCACCGCACGGCGATCGTACGACTTGGCGATCGACCGGACTTCCAGGCCGCCGTTCGCCTGCTGCTCTTCGCTCGAAGGGCGCGCGATGGTCGCGGCTTCGTTCACGAATAGGCTACTTCGACTGCTGTTGCGGCGGCTGATGCTGGGGCACCGTGAAATGACCCGTCACCCGGCCGCCTGTCTGGTTCACGCCCGGAGGTCCGCCGTCGACGACCGCGCGTCCTGAATCGAGGTCGATGGTGAGACGAGCGCCGTTCACCTGGTTCTGGTCGCGCACGAGCTGGACGTTGCCGATCAGAGTGATCAGCTTGCGGTCGAGGTCGTAGATCCCGAAGTCGCCCTTCGCGGTCTCGGACGGGCTATGGACCACCACTCCGCCCGCGGCATCGAGGCGGTTGATCTGGAGATTGTTCGATCCCCCGGAATAAGCGACCGTGAGCCGCTGGGTGTCGAGCGTCAGGTCGGCCTGGGTCGCGTGGACGTTCCCTGTGAACACAGCGCGGTCGGCGCGGTCCTGCACCTCGATCCGGTCCGACGTGACGTCGACCGGCGCATTGGTGTTGTGGCCCTTGAGCGCGGAGACCGGCTGAGACTGCTTGACCTGCGCATAGCCGGCGCTCGCCGTGAGAGCGGCACTAGCAAGGATGATGCCAATGGAACGCACACCCATCATCTGACCGCCCCTTGCACAATTTTCAAGCGAGCGCCGCCGTCGAGCGTGACGGTCCGTTCGCCGAGGTCGGCGTGGAGATGCCCGGCCTGGAACTGGCCCAGGCGCATTTGCCCGGCGACCGGCCCGGCGCTCTGCATCTGCCGTTGGTTCAGGTCCACCGTGACGTCACGGGTCGCCAGACGGTAGCCGTTCGCTCCAGCGACCTTCACCGGCCCGTCGATCGCGACCTTCTTGCTGTCGAGATTGTAGCGGCCCTGATTGGCGGCGAGCAGCACCGGGCCTTGCGCAAGGTTGAGCCGAGCCATGATTCCGCTGATGTCGACGAGCGGAACGTTCGAGCTCTGCTGGATCGCGCGATTGGCGACCATCGTGAATTGCTGGCCCTTATTGTCCGTGCCGACGTAGCGCGCCGCCTCGACCCGCATGGAGGAGGACGATTTTTCAACCTTCTTCTTGTCGAGGATGAAGCTGACATCGCTGTGCTTGCCGAGCGGTGCAACGGCAAGGATCGCGATCAGCGCTCCGACCGCGCTCGGCAGGCCGATCTTCGCCCAGCGCACGAGCCGGTCGTGGGCGCTGCCCGGCTCGGCCCAGCGGCTGTTCCCCCCGCGCGTGCCGGCACTTGCCATGACTTCAGCCGTCGTGCGCGAAGATGTCCTGCTCGGGCCAGCCGGCGATATCGAGCAGTGCGCGGGTAGGAATGAAGTCGAAGCAGGCCTGGGCGAGGGCGACGCGATCCTCGCGCTCGAGCCGCTCGTCGAGCTTCTCCTTGAGCGCATGGAGGTAGCGGACGTCGCTCGCCGCATAGTCGCGCTGGGCATCGGTCAGTTCGTCGGCGCCCCAGTCGCTCGTCTGCTGCTGCTTCGACACGTCGACATTCAGCAGCTCCTTGATCAAATCCTTGAGCCCATGCCGATCGGTGTAGGTGCGCACGAGGCGCGAAGCGGTGCGCGTGCAATAGAGCGGCGCTGCCATGATCCCCAGATAGGCCTGCATGATTCCGACATCGAAGCGCGCGAAATGATAGAGCTTCAGCCGTTGAGAATCGGCCAGCAGCGCTTTGAGATTCGGGGCTGAATAGCCGCTGCCGGACTTGAACTTCACGAGATGCTCGTCGCCCTTGCCGTCGGAGAGCTGGACGACGCAGAGGCGGTCACGGCCCGGCACCAACCCCATGGCTTCGGTGTCGACCGCAATCGGCCCATCGGCGAATTTTACGTCTTCCGGTAGGTCTTCCTCGTGCACGTAAACGGCCATTCCAGCTCCATCGGCAGGGTTTCAAAAAGCGCTTTAGTCCGGCTCGCGCCTGCCTTGCCAGCCCCATGGGACCGGAGCCCAAATTTGAGTCACTAGAGCCGGGGTTATTTTTCATGTAATGGCCTGAACGGTGCGTGAGTGGATTCGCGCCATGACCGGTTGCGCCGTTTGGCCCGAGCGCGTTGGTTCTTAGGGTAGGCGGGCTTAAGTTCGGACGGTTCATGGGTTTCGATAGAGGGCGCAAGGGGGATCGCGGCGGTCGCGGCCGCGACAAGCGCGAAAGTTTCGGCGAAGACAATTTCCAGGAATTCGGCGGTGGTTACCAGGAGCGCGGCGGCTTTGGCGGCCGCGGCGGCTTCGGTGATCGGCCCGGCGGCGGCTATGGCGGCGGCGGAGGCGGTGGCTACGGCGACCGTGGCGGCGGCTATGGCGGCGGTGGCGGCGGCGGCTTCCGCGGCGGCGGAGGCGGAGGCGGCGGTTTCCGCGGCGGCGGTGGCGGAATGCCGCCGCAGGTCGTCGGCGAAGGCAAAGGCATCGTCAAATTCTTCAATCCGCAGAAGGGCTTCGGTTTCATCGTCCGCGACGATGGCGGAGAGGACGTGTTCGTCCACATTTCCGCCGTTGAGCAGGCCGGCCTGACCGACCTCGCGGACGGGCAGCCGCTCGAGTTCACGCTCGTCGATCGCGGCGGGCGTATCTCGGCGACCAACCTTCGCATCGAAGGCGAGCCGATGGCGGTCGAGCGTGCCGAGCGCGGTCCGCAGCGCCAGCTCACCGGCGAAAAGGCGAGCGGAACGGTCAAGTTCTTCAACGCAATGAAGGGCTTCGGCTTCATCCAGCGCGATGACGGACAGCCCGACGCGTTCGTCCACATCTCTGCCGTCGAGCGGGCGGGCATCCCGACGCTCAACGAAGGCGATCGCCTGGAATTCGAGCTCGAGGTCGATCGTCGCGGCAAATATGCCGCGGTGAACCTGCAGCCAAAGGCTGACTAGGCGCACTTCTTCAAAGGGGGCGGAAGGGCCGGTGGAGAAATCCGCCGGCCCTTTTCCTTTTGCCTACATCGCGCTCGCGTAGAAGGCCGCGAGGTCGGACTTGAGCTGCCGCGCCGAGGTTGGGTCGATGTACATCATATGGCCCGCCGGATAGTAAGCGTAGCGGATGTTCGCCTGAAGCTGCGGCTCGAGCGACAGGTGCTTGAACTCATATTCGGCGCCGTGGAACGGGGTGGCGAGGTCGTACACGCCGTTCACGGACAGGATTTTCATCCGCGGATTCTGCCGCATCGCGGTGCCAAGGTCGTCGCTGGTGTCGGCGATTTGCTGCTGTCCGCTCGGTCCCTTGTGGGTGAGATCCCAATCGTTGCCGATGCCGGCATAGTTGTTCGGCCGGTAGGTGAGCGGTGTCTTGTAGCCGAGGTCGCGGAACAGATAGTCGTTGAGCGCGGCGACGAAGCCACCGGTGATCGCACTGCCCTGCGGATCGTAGTCCGCGCCTTCGCCGACATTGTCGGGCTCGGTTCCGACATAACGCGAATCGATCCGGCCGATCACCTGGTGCCGGTCGCGTAGCAGTTCGCGCTGGAACCGGTTCGGCTGCACCCGGAGGTTCGAGCGCAGGATGTAATCGGTCGACAGGCCCGTGAGCTGCGCCATCTGCTGCGCGACCGATTGCCTTTCGGCATCCGTGAGCATGTTCCCCTTTTGCAGAGCCGCCGCGTACGGTCCGCTCGCGAACTCGCGCGCCTGCGCGAGGAACGTCTCGAGGTCGGGCTTGTTGGCGATCTTGCCATGGTACCAGGCGTCCGCCGCATAGGTCGGAAGGAAATCGACCAGCATCTGGTCGCCCTGGAAATCGGCGAAGTTGAACACCGTGGAGACGAAAGTGATCCCGTTCAGCTGGACACCGTCGTTCAGCAGCGAATTGGAAAGGCCGGCGGCCCTGGTCGTGCCGTAACTCTCGCCGATGATGAACTTCGGATCGTTCCAGCGCTGGTACTTGGTCAGGTATCGCTCGATCGTCCTGGTGAAGGCGTCGAGATCCTTGTCGACCCCGAAGAAGTCCTTGGGCTCGGCCTTCCCCAGCGTCCGGGACAGGCCCGTCGTCGGCGCATCGATGAACACGAGGTCGGTGATGTCGAGCAAGGTGTCGGGATTGGCGACGTAGCGGAACGGGGGCCCGGGAATCGTCTCAGGGCTCGACGCGTCGACCTTCATCGGACCGAACGATCCCATGTGCAGCCACATGGTCGACGAGCCGGGTCCGCCGTTGAACAGGAAGGTCACGGGCCGCCGCTGCCCGCGCGGAGTGGCGGTGTAAGCGACATAGAACATGCTCGCGGTCGGCTCGCCCTTTTCATTGCGGATCGTCAGGTGCCCCGGAGTGACCGTGTAACCGAGCGCATGCCCGTGGAACGGGATCGACCGGCGGACCGGCTGAGCATCCTCCTCGACGCTTGCCTTGACCGTGTCGGCGTCGGGCTTCTCGGCCTCCGCCTTGGCTTCCTTGGTCGGAACGTCCCCGGCCGGCGCGTTGGCTTGCCCGTAAGCCGCGGTCGAGGCGACCAGGAGAGCAGCGATAAGTGGCGAGCGCATCATTGTCCTTTCATCGGGATGGGTTTGCCCTCGACCATGACATAAGCGACGTGCTGCACCGCCGTCGGATCGACCAACGGGTCTCCTTCGACTGCAATCAGATCGGCGGACTTGCCCGGATCGAGCGTCCCGGTCTCATTCGACAGGTTCATGAGGTCGGGCCCGCCCTTGGTTGCGGCGATCAGCGCGTCGCGCGGGCTCATCCCGCCCTTGGTCACCATCAGCGCCAGTTCCTTGTTCGCTTCCGTGTGCGGGGCGACGGCGCTGTCGGTGCCGAGCGCTATGTGTACGCCGTTGCGATAGGCCATGTTCAGGCCCTTGCCCCAGACCGCAAACGTCTGGCGCGCCTTCGCTTCCGACGCGGGCGCGAGCTTGCCGGTCCCGAGCAGGCGCTCGACGCCGCTGAACGCCATCAGCGTAGCGACATAATACGTGCCGCGCGCCTTCATGTCCTTGACGCCTTGATCGTCGATGAAGGTCCCGTGCTCGATCGAGTCCACGCCGGCGCGAACCGCGGCATCGATGCCCCTCGCGCCATGCGCGTGGGCCGCGACCTTGAGGCCCATGAAATGGGCCATGTCGCAGATCGCCTTCATCTCCTCGTCGGTGAAATGCTGCTCCAGCCCCCGCGTGCCGGGATCCAGCACTCCTCCGGTCGCCATGATCTTGATCCAGTCGACGCCCGCGGCCGCGAGTTGCCGGACGACCTTCTGGCATTCCTCCGCGCCGGTGCAGACGGAAGGATTGAGGTGGGCTTCGTTGACAGCCTCCGCGAGCTCGGGCGGAAGGCCGGTGGCTTCATCGGCGTGGCCGCCGATGATCGATAGCGGCGCACCGGCGACCTTGATCCTTGGACCGGGGAAGCGCCCTTCCGTCACGGCATTGCGCACAGCGATGACCGCGCTGGTGTCCCCGCCAAGGTCGCGGACGGTGGTGAAGCCGCCCTGCGCCATCTCCAGCGCGTGAGTCAGGCCCACCGTTGCCGCGTAGGGGTTGGAATATTTCTGGGTGAATCCCTGGTACCACGGCTCGCCCGACGTGTCTGTGAGGTGCACATGGACGTCGGTCATGCCCGGCATCACGGTGCGGTTGCGCTCATCAACCACGATCGCGCCTGCAGGCGCCGTGAAGCCGTTCTCGATCCGGCTGATGCGTCCATTGTCGACGATGACCGTCGATGCTCCGCGCTCGGCTTGGGCCGCGTCGACGATCAGGTGGCCGGCCTGGATGGCGTAGGTCTCGGCTTGAGCAGTCGTGGCGAGAGCCAGCGCCGCTGCGCCAGCGAGCAGATGCTTGATCATGAAGGTCCCTTCTCCCCGGAAGGGAGAGAGGCTTAGCGCCGTTTCGGCGCGCTTCAAGTTACCAGCGAGTTCAGGGTCGCGATTTGATCAGCCTCATTGGCGGGCTTGTCGGTGCGGATCCGGCTGATGCGCGGGAAACGCATCGCCAGGCCGGACTTGTGGCGCGTGCTCTTGTGGATGGAATCGAAGGCGACTTCGAGCACCAGGCTCTTCTCGACCTCGCGAACCGGACCGAAGCGCTGGACCGTGTGCCCGCGAATCCATCGGTCGAGCCATTTCAATTCCTCGTCGGTGAACCCGAAGTAGGCCTTGCCGACGGGAAGCAGCTCGCCGCCCTCGGTCCAGCAGCCGAACGTGTAATCGCTGTAGTAGCTCGACCGTTTGCCCGACCCGCGGGCAGCGTACATCAGTACGCAATCGGCGGTCAGCGGGTCGCGCTTCCATTTGTACCAAAGTCCGGTGCGTCGGCCGGCGACGTAGGCGCTGTCGCGGCGCTTGAGCATGATCCCCTCGATGGAAACGTCGCGGGCGCTGGTCCGCAGGTCCTCGAGCTGCTCGAAACTTTCGGCTTCGATCAGCTGCGAGACGTCGAACCGCTCCGGATCGAGCTGGGCGGCGAAGCGCTCGAGCCGCTCCCGCCGCTCGGTCCAGCCAAGCTCGCGCAGGTCGGTCTCGCCCTCGAACAGGATGTCGTACAGCCGGACGAACGCCGGATAGGAAGCCAGCATCTTGCTGCTGACGGACTTGCGCCCAAGCCGCTGCTGAAGCGCGTTGAAGCTCGCCGCCGCGCCGCCGTGGACGTCGGCGATGCCCTGCTCGGCGCCGCGCACCAATAGCTCGCCGTCGAGCACGCCCGGCGTGCGGAACGCCTCGGCGACGTCGGGGAAACTGTGGGAAATGTCGTCCCCGGTCCGACTGTAGAGCCGCGTCTGGCCCGCTGCGTGGACGAGTTGGACGCGGATCCCGTCCCACTTCCACTCGGCGGCATAATCCTCGAGCGAGACGCGCGTCTCTTCGAGCGGGTGGGCGAGCATGAACGGGCGGAAGATCGGCACGTCGCGCGCGCTCGGCTGGGGCGACCGGCCCTCGGCCCAGTCGAACAGCTCGGCGAACGGCGGTGCAAGGCCGTGCCATACTTCCTCCACCGCCTCGACCTCGAGCCCGAATGCGTCGGCGAACGCTTGCTTGGCGAGCCGCGCGCTGACGCCGACCCTGAGCTCACCCGTTGCGAGCTTGAGCAGCGCGAACCGGCCGGACGCATCGAGATGGTCGAGCATCGCCGCGAGCACCCTTGGCGCCTCGAGCCGCGACGCCGAGCGCAGCCGCTCGACCGCGTCCGAAATGCGGATCGTCGCGTCGTCCAGCTCCGGCGTCCCGGTCGCCGACGTCGGCCACAGCAGCGCCACGGTCTCAGCCATGTCGCCGACATAGTCGCGGCTCATGTAGAGCAGGACGGGATCGACCCGCTCCTCCGCGATCGCGCGGACCGCGGCGTGCCTGACCGCCGGGATGCTGAGCGTGCCGGTCAGCGCGGCCAGGCCGTAGCCGCGGTCCGGGTCGGGCGTTTCCTTGAGATAATCGCCGATCAGCTTGAGCTTGGTGTTGCGCGAGCGCGTGTAGACGAGATCGTCGAGCAGCTGCGAGAAGGCGCGCATTGCGCCTCTAATG
>Ga0207690_10002863_pt1 | contig 10392 bp, 6 predicted proteins | sample KBSC23metaG_FD_184315 | JGI IMG/M metagenome (GOLD analysis project Ga0207690, IMG submission 184315) | Corn rhizosphere microbial communities from Kellogg Biological Station, Michigan, USA - KBS C2-3 metaG (SPAdes) (version 2) | ecosystem: Host-associated > Plants > Roots > Rhizosphere > Soil ...
CGAACGCGCCGTTGGCATGTGCTTGAGCGCGGATATCTGCAAGTGAAGCGAGTTGCGCATTCGAGGTTGCGACGATCAGCTTTCCACAGCGATTGTGCGCAACGGCGCGTTCGCGGCAGTAATTGTAGAGTGCATCACGGCCTGCAAGGCAAAGCCGGGCTTTCAGTGAGCCGGTCGGATAATACAGACCGGCATGAATCACTTCACTGTTACGCGAACTGGTTTCCATGCCGATAGCGGCATGCTGTTCGACTATGATCGTCTCGCGGCCTTGGAGGGCGAGGGCACGCGCTACTGCTAGACCAACGACGCCTGCGCCGATAACGATGCAATCGACCCTATCCATAACGCGCCAGGGTCAGGCCGTCCATATCGATCTCCGGAGCACGACCAGACATGAGATCGGCGACGGCCTTGCCCGAACCTGCCGCCATCGCCCAGCCAGAAGATCCGTGTCCGATATTGATGTACAGGTTCCTGACCGGTGTACTGCCTAACAGCGGAGGGCCATCGGGTAACATCGGGTGGACGCCACTCCAGAAATTCGCCGTGATGTAGTTTGCTGCATGCGGAAACCAGTCGGAGCCAACCTTGATAAGCGTACGCAGCGCACCTTGATGCAGTTCGCCGCCGCGCGCTCCCAATTCCACCGTACCCGAGACCCGTACCCGGCAACCCAGACGGGTGATGGCGACTTTATATGACTCGTCCAGCAGCGCCGCGTTGGGCGCATGATCGAAATTCTTGATCATGGCTGTTGCCGAATATCCTCTCACGGGGTAGAGCGGAATGCGAATGCCTAATGGTTTGAGCAGCCGCGCACTTTCTCCTCCTGCAGCAACGACGGCTGCATCGGCGGAAAATCGCCGATCATCGATCATCAGTGTGATTCTGCCAGCATCCGCTTCTATGGCTTGTACCGTACTGGCGAAATGAAATTTAACTCCCATGGCACTAGCAATCTGCTTCAGGCGTTTGGCAAACAGGGGGCAATTACCCGCTTCGCCTTGCGGAAGATGCAGCGCGCCAGCGAGTTTTGTCTGTTCGGCTAATGCCGGCTCGATGGTACGAGCTTCATCGGCATCAATGAACCGGTGTGGAACTTCATGTTCGGTCAAGAGCGCTAGCGCGGGCTCGACCAACTGTACATCTTGCTGGGAGCGAAACAACTGGAGCGCGCCTTGCGTCTGCTCATATTCAATGTTGTAAGTGTCGCTTAATTGACGCATCAGGTCGCGGCTGTAGAAGACGAGTCTTTGCATACGCGTCTTGTTGATGCGGTAACGCTCGAGTTCGCACTCCGATATCCAACGTCTTATCCAGCGCCACAAGCTGCGATCCAGGCGCGGCCGAAGCAACACCGGTGACTCAGATTTGAGCAATGACTTCAGAATTCTGCGAGGCATACCAGGCAATGCCCATGGCGCAACCGCGCCTGCACCTGCCAAGCCCGCATGGGCAAAGCTTGCTTCTTGCGCAACGTTATCGCGCCGTTCGACGACAGCAACATCATGCCCTGCTTCAGCAAGAAAATATGCAGTGCAGACACCGACAATGCCGCCACCGATTACCACAATCTGTTTTTCTGTCACTTGTCTGCTGCTGAAAGTAGTTGCTCTGCAAGGAACCGTAGACTGGCGAAGCTACTTCTAGTTCGCCGGCATCATTTTATTCTTTCGGCGCTCGCTGCGGGCGATTTCAGTTGCGACAAGGAAAGGAATTGTTGTGTATCAGCGATCGGAAGGGCACGGTCCTGCATAGCCCGGCAATTCGCTTGCTTCAGGCTGGCAGGCGAGTTTGGCGGCGGTTTCGAGTGCCGATAGCAGGTTCATCTTATCCACCCTCTGCCATCCCATGCGCGATCCAAAATAGCGTGCCCAATGAAATTCCATGAAATAGGCATCGGTCTTGTGAAAGTAGCCTGCATCCTCCGCATAACTGGCGAGGGCACGATATGGATCATCCGCCATGTCGGCAAGATTTTTGGGCAAAGCCGATGGCGGGATTGGGTTGCCCTTAACGTCGTACAGATAAACCCACTTCTTCATCTGCATCTCACTCCAGAAGGTCGTCGGATTGTCGAAGCGGCTAATGACTTCCGCCATCACCTCGCGCACGCCTGCTCGAAGCAATGTGCTTGCAAGATGATGGCTGTCAGTGAGATAGAAATTTCCATCAGGTGCTTGCACCACCGGTACAGGGCGCTTGGCGGTATATTTCACGCCATCGGTTTCCCGGTTCATGTGCGCGACACGTTCTTCCACTGCCATGAGACCGATGGCTGACTGAGTGGGATGCAGGGCCGACAATGCGATTTCACACCGCCCATGCACAGGTATGCTACGACTGCATACTGGTTCGGCGAAAACCGAGGTTGCGACAGAAACAAGCGCCGCTGCAGCGAGCATGCGGCAAAGGGTGAGTGATGAATTCGTCATGCGGGTTAGATGAACTTTGCGCAAAAGCAGGATGATACTTGCTGCAGCTTGCGAATGGCACTCAAAACCTCAATGCCAACCTCCAGCGGTGTAATTGATTGGAAAATGAGAGGAGGCATGCGAGAATCGCCGCATTCGAATGGAGCGGAAAACAATAACATGGAAGGGGCGGGGATGAGCAGCCTCGGCAGAATCGGCTTGATGGAAGGTGTGGCGGCATGAAGGACAAGCAAAGGGCGAACGACATGCCGGAGATTCCGTCGTGGCTCATGTGGATAGTGGCAATCGGCTTTATTGCCAGCGGTCTTGGAAGTTTCGGCATCCTCGATAACAACGAAGGCCTGTATGCCGAAATTCCGCGCGAAATGCTTGCCTCGCACGACTGGCACCTGTGGATCATTCCTCATCTGAACGGCTTGCCCTACATGGAGAAACCGCCGCTGCTGTACTGGCTGACGGCTCTGTCCTTCATTCTGTTCGGCGATACGGAATGGTCGGCTCGTCTTGTGCCCGCGCTGTCCTCACTGTCCTGCGTCGCTCTGCTGATCTCATTCGGACGGATTGTCGGACGTCCACATGCGGGCCGGCTTGCTGCATTGATGTTCGCCAGCGGGGTGGGGGTGACGGCGATGTCGCATGTCCTGATGTTCGACATGCTGTTGACGGCACTCCTGACTGCGGCCTTGATGCTTGCCTACCGATTCGTCCGCGAAAACAGGCCTTCGCTGCTACGCTGGTCATATGCCTTCCTCGCGCTGGCCGTGCTGGCAAAAGGTCTTGTCGCCCTTGCCCTGTTCGGCATGGTTGTCGTCACATTCACGGCGATACACAGACAAAGCTCGACTGATTTTTTACATGCCTGTACGCAATGGCTCGACTGGCGGGCGTTGCTGGTATTCGTGGCTATCGCAGCACCCTGGCATATCGCTGCCAGTCTGACAGAGCCGATCTTTGCCTGGTTCTACTTCACCAACGAGCATGTACTACGCTTCCTCGGCAAACGCGAGCCTCACGACTACTATTCCGGCGCTTGGTGGTACTACCTGCCGCGCATGGCGATTTACCTGTTTCCCTGGTCTTTCCTGCTGCTTTCTCTCGCTACAAGCCGGCCGCGCACCAGGAGTGAAGATGCGGACATGCGGCGTTTCCTGCTGTTGGCATGGTTGCTGCCACTGATCTTCTTTTCGCTTTCCAGTGCCAAGGCAAATTACTACCTCATTGCCGTGATGCCGTTTGCAGCATTGCATCTTGCGCTGGCGATCGAAGACAGGAATTACCTGAATTCAAGAGGACGGGTTTTGCCTGGCGTGGCGATCGCGGTTCTTTCCTGCATCCTGCTCGCGGCAGTAGCTATTCGAGGAATGGGGAGCGACAAAGCGCTAGTCATCATGGGGATGCCGCAGCAGACATTCGTGCTTGCGGTGCTGTCCGGCCTGTTCGTGCTGGCTTTGCTGACCGCTTGGGGGGCGCAGAGGTTCGATCGCATCGGGATTCTCGCCTACCTCATTCTCCCGGTCTGGACCAGTATTGCACTTGCCGCAGCACTGCAGCCCATGGTGCCATTCATATCAACCAAACAACTTTCGGACTATTTTCAGAAGGACTTGCCGGGCAGACGTACATATTTGTTCCGCAATTTCGAAGAGCAGTCTTCGCTGCCGTTTTACCTTCGGCAACCGCTGCCGATCGTCGATGCTCGCAGCAATGACTTGTTCTGGGGTAACCGCTTGCGTAAAAACGACATTATCATTTCCACGGAACGATTTGCCGAGGAAATGGCAAGACAACCAGTAGCGATCGTGGTAATGCAGCGGCAACTACAGGATTTTCGCGCCTTGCCGTTCTCAAGGCGATTCAAAGGTGAAAAGCGCATTGGGAACACGACCGTTTTCTACAATTGATGGTATGGCTTGCTGCTCTGCCAATACCGGCAACAAGGTATAATCTCGTTTTCCGATTTAACCTTGGCCAAGCCGCCGTTTCCGGTAGCACTGCCACTCACCAATCCTGTCCTCGCCATGTTGATTCTGCCGGGCTCCAACGCCCTGTCCGCCTTTCGTACTCAACGTCTCTTGTCACAACTGCAATCTGTCGAACCCGGCATCGTCGGGGTCACTGGCCGCTATCTTCATTTCGTGGATGCGGCAACCACGCCAAGTGAAGAAGATATCGGCCGTTTGACTGCACTACTGACCTACGGCGAGCCGTTTGCCAATTCGGACGACGGAGAGGAATTCGTAGTGATCCCGCGCTTCGGCACCATCTCGCCATGGGCAAGCAAGGCAACGGATATCGTGCACAACTGCGGCATGGTGCATATCAAACGTGTCGAGCGCGGCGTGTCCTATCGCGTGCAACTGAAGGGCGGACTCTTCGGCGGCGCAAAGAAGTTGTCCGAAGCCGCAGTGCAGCAGGTCGCAGCGCTTCTGCATGACCGCATGACGGAAACCGTACTGCGTAACGCCAACGATGCAGCCGGGTTGTTCCGCGAGTTGGAAGCGAAACCGCTGGAATTCGTCGACGTCATGACAGGTGGCCGCAATGCGCTGGTGCAAGCCAACAGCGAACTGGGTCTTGCCCTGTCGGAGGATGAAATCGACTACCTGCTGAATGCATTTACGCAGGCCAAGCGCAATCCGACCGATGTCGAATTGATGATGTTCGCCCAGGCCAACAGCGAGCACTGCCGACACAAGATTTTCAATGCGGACTGGACCATCGACGGCGTGAAGCAGGACAAATCGCTGTTCGCGATGATCAAAAACACCCACCAGTTAAACCCGAAGGGGACGGTGGTCGCATACAGCGACAATTCGTCCATCATCGAAGGCGCGACGGTGATGCGCTTCTATCCGAATGGCGCGAAGAACGGCAATGTCTATCAGGGGTCGGAAGAACTCACCCACATCCTGATGAAGGTGGAAACGCACAACCACCCGACGGCGATTTCACCGTTCCCCGGCGCATCGACCGGTGCTGGCGGCGAAATTCGCGACGAAGGCGCGACTGGCCGCGGTGCGAAGCCGAAAGCAGGTTTGACCGGTTTCACCGTTTCCAACCTGATGCTGACGCATGCTGTTCAGCCTTGGGAAAACGCTCGCGATGCCGCCAAGCCGATTGCACAACGCACCTCACACGAACAATCCGGTATCTACGGCAAGCCGGAACGCATTGCGTCTCCCTTGCAGATCATGATCGACGGCCCGATTGGCGGCGCTGCCTTCAATAACGAATTCGGTCGTCCGAACCTTGGCGGTTATTTCCGTACCTATGAGCAGAACATTGGCGGCAAGGTTTTCGGCTATCACAAACCGATCATGATCGCCGGCGGCATGGGCAATATCTCTGCCAAGCATACGAAGAAGCACGACCTGCCGGTCGGCAGCCTGCTGATCCAGTTGGGCGGTCCGGGCATGCGCATTGGCATGGGTGGCGGTGCTGCCTCGTCGATGGCAACCGGCACCAATACTGCCGGCCTCGATTTCGACTCGGTTCAGCGCGGCAATCCGGAAATGGAGCGTCGTGCGCAAGAGGTCATCAATGCCTGCTGGGCGATGGGCGACGACAACCCCATCCTGTCGATTCACGACGTCGGCGCTGGTGGCCTGTCGAACGCTTTTCCTGAATTGACCAATGATGCCAAGCGCGGCGCGATCTTCGACCTGCGCAAGGTACCGTTGGAAGAAAGCGGCATGGCGCCCAAGGAAATCTGGAGCAATGAGTCGCAGGAGCGCTATGTGCTCGCGATTGCGCCGGAAAGCCTGCTGCTGTTCCAGTTCATGTGCGAGCGCGAACGCTGCCCGTTCGCGGTAGTCGGTACGGCGACTGAAGAACGCCAGCTGAAAGTGATCGACTCCGAGCACGGGAACAACCCGGTAGATATGCCGATGGATGTACTGCTCGGCAAACCGCCGAAGATGCATCGTAACGTCACGCATGTCGCCAATGATTACCCTCCGGTCGATCTGACCGGCGTGGACTTGGTCGATGCCGGTCAGCGTGTGCTTCGATTGCCGACCGTGGCTGACAAGTCCTTCCTGATCACCATCGGTGACCGCACGGTGGGCGCGACCTCGGTGCGCGACCAAATGGTCGGCCCATGGCAAGTACCGGTTGCGGATTGCGCAGTCACTGCAATGAGTTTCGAAGGCTATTGCGGCGAAGCGATGGCCATGGGAGAACGCACGCCGGTGGCAGTAATCGATGCAGCGGCTTCCGGCCGCATGGCAGTGGGCGAGGCAATCACGAATATTGCCGCAGCGCCGATTGCCGATATTTCCGACATCAAGCTGTCTGCCAACTGGATGGCTGCCTGCGGTCAGCCTGGCCAGGACGCTGCATTATTCGATACGGTAAAAGCGGTCGGCATGGAATTGTGCCCGGCACTGGGCATCAGCATCCCGGTCGGCAAGGATTCGTTGTCGATGCGTACCACTTGGAAAGATGAGGAAGGCGGCAAGGAAGTCGTTTCGCCCGTATCGCTGATCGTGTCCGCCTTTGCGCCGGTTCCGGACGTACGCTTGTCGCTGACGCCGCAATTGCGTAAAGATGCCGGTGAAACTTCACTGATTCTGATTGACCTCGGCCGTGGTAAGAACCGTATGGGTGCCTCGGCGCTTACGCAAGTGACGCAGCAGATCGGCAATGAGGCGCCGGATGTGGACAGCCCGGAAGACTTGAAAGCCTTCTTCTCGGCGATTCAGCAGTTGAACCGTGAACGCAAGCTGCTGGCCTATCACGACCGTTCCGACGGCGGCCTGTTTGCGACGCTGTGCGAAATGGCGTTTGCAGGTCGTGCCGGGGTGTCGGTCAATGTCGACATCCTGACCATGGAAGGCGAGCATGCATCCGACTGGGGCGATTCCAAGAACTGGGCGGGGCAGGTGGCCGAACGCCGCAACGACCTGACATTGCGCGCGCTGTTTAACGAGGAACTGGGCGCAGTGATCCAGGTACGCACCGAGCATAAGTCAGACGTGATGAATGTGCTACGCACTTACAATCTTGGTGCCTGCAGCCATATCATCGGCAAGCTGAACGATCGCGACGCGATCGAATTTACACGCGATGCGAAGATCATCTATAGCCAGCCTCGCATCGAGCTGCAGCGGGCGTGGAGCGAAACCAGTTGGCGCATTGCGCGCCTGCGTGACAATCCGGCCTGCGCCGATGCCGAATACGATCGTATCCTCGATGCAGAAGATCCCGGCATAACGCCGAAACTGAGCTTCGATCCGCAAGTGGATGTTGCTGCACCGTTCATTGCTACCGGTGTGAAACCGAAGATCGCAATCCTGCGAGAGCAGGGCGTCAACTCGCATGTCGAAACTGCGTACGTGATGCACAAGTCTGGTTTTGCTGCAGTCGATGTACACATGAGCGACCTGATCGCGGGCCGTGCGAAGCTCGACGACTTTAAGGGATTCATCGCCGTCGGCGGTTTTTCCTATGGCGACGTGCTGGGCGCAGGCGAAGGCTGGGCTAAGACTATTCTGTTCAATGCCAAGCTGGCGGAGCAGTTTGCCGGGTTCTTCAACCGAGGCGACACCTTTGCGCTCGGCATCTGCAACGGCTGCCAGATGATGAGCAACCTAAAATCCATCATTCCTGGCGCACATGCATGGCCGAAGTTCACGCGTAATAAGTCGGAACAGTTCGAAGGCAGGTTCGCGATGGTCGAGGTAGCGAATTCGCCCTCGATCTTCTTTGCAGATATGGCGGGAACGCAAACTCCGATCGCGGTAGCGCACGGCGAAGGCTATGCCGATTTCTCGCAGACGGGAGATATCAAGCAGGCGATTGTCGCGATGCGCTGGATCGACAACAAAGGGCAGGCGACTGAAATTTATCCGTGTAACCCGAACGGCTCGCCGCAAGGCATTACTTCGGTAACGACTCCTGATGGACGCTTCACCGTGATGATGCCGCATGCGGAGCGTGTTTTCCGTACTGTGCAGCATTCCTGGCATCCTGACGGGTGGAGCGAGTATTCCCCCTGGATGCGTATGTTCAGGAACGCACGGAAATGGGTTGGGTGATGCACGGGCAGGAAATTCTCGCCCTTGTTCATTGAATTCGAAGACAACCTGCATGAAAAAGGCGCTCCGATGTGAGCGCCTTTTTTGTTGCTGCTGCAGCATATTCCATTTTTGATGCGACATGCTGATCCTAATGTCAGCCTGCGGCTTCCATCAAGCTTGCGCTTGCTTGCTCGCTTTCAAGAATGCCTCGTTAATATGCTGGGCTTTTTGAAATGCGAGCCGCGTATACAAGCGTCCTACATAGGTCTCGAATACGGAACGCTTTTCAATCGTGCCGAACATCATTCCCCATCCAAGGCTGGCGCCGATATAAACGTCAGCAGCTGTAAATTGTTCGCCACAGATGTAGGTGCCAGGCGTCAACGCTTTCTCAAGAGCATTGATGGTGTCTTCATAATGGCCAAAGCCGACCAAGCTATTTTTACCTTCTGGAGTTTGCCAGCCCAGGGATTTTGCCGTGACAGCCATATCGAGTGGATCTGCGGCAAAAAACAGCCATTGGTAATAAGCGGCTCGGCTGGATAGCCTGTGAGAGGTGCCAGATTCTTTTCAGGGAAGCGATCCGCCAAATAGGCGCAAATGGCAGCGGTTTCGGTGATCACGATATCGCCATCTTTCAAGGCAGGAACTTTCCCCATCGGATTTACGGAGAGATAATCGCTCGCCTTCATTTTGGGGCCATATTCAAGCCATACTGTCTCGTAGGACTTCCCGATCTCTTCAAGCACAGTGAACGATGCGGCCTCTTGACTGCGGGTTTGTGTAGAACACCAAGTCACTCATTGCACTACCTCCTTAAAAACAAACGAAAGTACGCCCCTTCTTTATTCTCCTCCCTTGCTTCAAGCAAACCGAAAACCATAAAAAAAGCGCTCCCTCTGGAGCGCCTTTTCATCATCGCAGTGCGATTACTGGATCTTAGCTTTCTTGCGCAGCTCTTCCTGATAAGCCTGCAACTTCTTCTGCTGCAGAGACTCGACAATCTGCGGCTTGACTTCATCCAATGAGGGCAGCTTCGCCGGACGCACGTCTTCCAGCTTGATCACGTGGTAGCCATACTGCGTCTTCACCGGGGTGTCGGTAACTTGGCCTTTCTGCAGAGCGATCATGGCATCGGAGAAGGGCTTCACGAAGGATGCAGGCGAGGCCCAGTCGAGATCGCCGCCATTGCTGGCCGAGCCTGGATCCTTGGATTGCTTGGCCAGCTCTTCAAACTTGGCACCGCCTTTCAGCTTGGTGATGATGGCCTTGGCATCGTCTTCCTTTTCAACCAAGATGTGACGAGCATGGTATTCCTTGTCGCCGGCCTGTGCCTTGAACTTGTCGTACTCGGCCTTGATGTCAGCATCGCTGACAGGATGCTTTTTCACGAAGTCCTGGACCAGGGCGCGGATCGCGATCGACTGGCGAGCGATCTCGAGCTGGTTCTTGACATCGGCACTGCTGGTCAAGCCGAGCTTGTCGGCTTCCTGAATCAGGATTTCACGGTTGATCAGTTCCTGCTTGACCATATCGCGCAATTGCGGCGTATCCGCCTGGCCCTGAGCTGCGAGCTGCTTGATCATGGTATCGGCGCGCGAAGAAGGCACAGGCTTGCCGTTCACGACCGCCAGGTTTTGCGCCATGACAGGCAGAGCGACGGCGGCAACAAGCATCATCAACAAGCGTGCGGGTTTAACAGTCATTGTGTAGTCCTACTTCCTGAAAAATGAATGAAGGTTGAAATAAATCCGACAAGCCTATTGTGGCAGTTCGGACGGCGCAAATGCAATGATGGTCAGAGCGTGAATATCGCTGTTCATCATATCGTGCAGGCAATCATACACCAGACGATGACGAGCCAAGCGATTTAGCCCTTCAAAACGCTCGGAAACAATGCGTAGACGGTAGTGCCCTCCCCCCGAAGCAGCACC
>Ga0207690_10002869_pt1 | contig 10382 bp, 9 predicted proteins | sample KBSC23metaG_FD_184315 | JGI IMG/M metagenome (GOLD analysis project Ga0207690, IMG submission 184315) | Corn rhizosphere microbial communities from Kellogg Biological Station, Michigan, USA - KBS C2-3 metaG (SPAdes) (version 2) | ecosystem: Host-associated > Plants > Roots > Rhizosphere > Soil ...
ACTTGCCCGAGAGCGGACCGTCCTGACTGGCCGGATCGGGTCGCATCGCGACCGTTGTCCGCGAATGCGCGACCGGATTTTCGCCATTGGTCGCTGTCCGGCCAGGAGCGGTCAGTCGCGACCCGAGTCACGTCGCTCCATAGCCGTCACTGCCGGGCGCTGAGGTGCGGCGGGCCGGGCATCTCTCGCGCAAGCGCAAGGTACTCTTCCCACGCTTACTGCACCGTCGCGGTGTTGTATTTCTTCACCAGCGTCTGGAACGCAGGATCGGCGCGCAGCGGCGCGTACAGCGGATTGATGGCGAGGTCGTTGCAGCCGACCGGTCGGGCCGGACAGAAGGCTTCCAGCAGTTGCAACAACGCTGCGTGCTCGCCGAGCGCGGCGTACATCCCGAGCAGATTGCCCGCCACGTCCGAATTGGACTGGTGTCGGCTCAAGGCCTTGAGTGCGGCCAGCGCCTGCGGCCGCAATGACGGATCGGCCGCGGCCCGGTACACCAGCCGGCCGGCCGTGACCTGCTCCCGGTCCAGGGGCGTCGCGGGCTTCACGAGATCGAACGCCGCCACCATCGGGGCGTACTGGTGCAACTGCTGGTAGGCATAAGCGAGATAGAACGCGCTGTCCACGCTCGCGGGATTGAGCCGGACCATGGCTTGGGCTGCAGTCGCCATCTGCGCCCAGTCGCCGAGGTCCTGGTCATACGTGGCGAGATTGTTCCAGGCAGTGGCGTTGTCGGGATCGAGCAGCGTGGCTTCCTGCTCTTCTGCCACGGCCTGCTTGAGTGGCAGCAGGTCGCCATAATCGAGGTGGGCGTTGGCGTTGCTCGGGTCGAGCGCCAGCGCCTTCTGGTATTCCCGATTGGCCTTGGCGAAGTCGGGCGGATTGGTACTCGCATCCGCCAGGCCCAGCGCCACCCAGGCGTCGGCATTGCGCGGATCAAGCGCGAGCGCCTTCCCGGCTTCGGCGCGGATTTGCGGCAGCGTCGTCGCCAGCGGCAGGCTGGAATGCTGGGTGAGGGTGAGCAGCGCGCGCGACAACAGCGCATGGGCATCGGCATAGTTCGGGTCGAGCGCGATGGCCTGCTCGAAGGCTTTGCGCGCTGCTTCGTAGCTTGCGGCGTCGAACTTGTCCGAAAGTGCACGGCCCTTCAGCACCAGTTCGTGGGCTTCCGCATTGGTGGTGCCGCCCGTGGGCAGGTCAGCCTGCGCGAACTTCACCTGCAAGGCGCCGGCGATCGCCTGCGACACCTTGTCCTGCACCGCGAAAATGTTGGCGAAGGAATCGTCGTAGTGCTGCGACCACAGCTCGTAACCCGTTACCGCGTTGACCAGCTCCACGCTGATCCGCACTTGCTCGCCTTCGCGTTCGATGCTGCCGTGCAGGACATTCGCGACGTCGAGCACCTTGCCGATGTCGGTCGCGCTTTGTTTGGCATCGCGGTACTTCGATGCGGTGTCCCACGCGATCACCCGCAGCGCGGGATTCTGGCCCAGCGCGCCAGTCAACTCCTCGGTAATGCCGTCGCTGAAGTATTGCTGTTTGGGATCGCCGGAGAGGTTTTTGAACGGCAACACCACCAGCGTGTCTTTGGGCGGGTTGAAGGCGGCGGGCGTGGCCTTCAGTGGTGTGGCAGCGGCCGCGACGCGCGTCGCCGCGGGTGCGCGATGGTCGAGCACCAGCACCCGCCACGCCAGCAGCAGCACCGCCACCGCCAGCACGCCGATGATCGCGAAGTCCAGCTTGCGCGCGTTCGAGTGCCGCTGCGGCGCATCCACCGCCACCGCGCTTTCGCGCTTGAAACCCTGTGGCGTGAATTCGTACAACCACGCGAACGTGATCCAGAACGGAAACAGGATCGCGCAGGCGATCACGAACCAGCGCGTAACGTCCGTCTGCAGATTGAATGCGGGACTCAGCTGCGAGATGCCCTGCGACAGCGCCCACACCGCGCCCGCGTACAGCACGCCCGCGCGCAGCACGTTGCGACGCTTGAGTTCAGCGAAGAAGGATGGGCGCACTGCCACAGCGTGGTGACATTCCCCGCCGGCGACAGGCCGGCTTCGAGTGCGGCAAGTGTACGCAATCCCGCGGATCAACGCAGGGGGTGGCCGCTCCGGTCGGGCGCATTCCGCAAGCGGCAGTAACCACCAGCCTTCCCTAAACCGGCCGGTTATCAAGGACCGCAACGGGTCGCACAGTGACTTCCTGTCCCCGCGCGCGCCTCCCAACCCTAAAAGGGGGAGCCAGCCGATAGCTTTTCCGACACCGGCATCTGCCGCGGCTACACTGCCGAAAAAGGAAAGGATGGCGATGACCGGTTTCCTTCTCCGCTTCAGGCAGCGCAAGCTGGTGCAGTGGACGCTCGCGTACATCGCCGCGGCGTTCGCTCTGATCCAAGTGCTCGACGTGGTAGCGCAGCGCTTCGGTTGGCCGGATCAGCTCGAAAAGCTGCTGATCCTCGCGTTGGTCATCGGCTTTGTTGTGATGCTGGTGCTGGCGTGGTATCACGGCGAGCGCGGCGCGCAGAAGGTCAGCAGCACGGAAATCGTGATTCTCGCGCTCCTGCTCGCGATCGGCGGCGGCTTGCTGTGGCGGTTTGCGCGCATCACGCCGGGGGCGAACGCCGTGGCGGCAAGTAACCCGGATGCGGCAAGTAGCCCGGATGCAGCGCAGCGAAATCCGGGGGTGGTCTTGCCGACAACCCCGGTTGCCGCGATCCCCGCCAAATCCATCGCCGTGCTGCCGCTCAGCAACGAAAGCGGCGAAAAGGACCAGCAGTACTTTTCCGATGGTTTGTCGGAAGACCTGATCACCACGCTGTCGCAGTTCGCCGGCTTGAAGGTGATCAACCGCGATTCCTCGTTCCGGTTCCGCAACAGCAAGGACAGCGTGCAGCAGATCGGCGGAGCGTTGGGCGTGGCGCACCTGCTGGAAGGCAGCGTGCAGCGTTTGGGCAACGAAGTGCGCGTCAGCGCGGAACTGGTGAACTGCGTAGACGGCAGCACGCTGTGGTCCGAGCACTACGACCGGCCGTACAAGGATCTCTTCGCGCTGCAAGACGACATCAGCAAGTCGGTCGCTGCTGCTTTGAAAGCGAAGCTGCTCGAAACTGGCGGCGCGGTGGTACAAAGCGATCGTCCGCCCAGCGGCAATCTCGCCGCCTATAACGATTTCCTGCAAGGCAGGTTCTACGCGCAACGCGAGGCCGAAGCCGACCAGCGCAAGGCGATCGATTATTTCACGGGCGCAACCCGCCTCGATCCCGACTACGCGGCGGCATGGGCGGCACTGGGCGACGAGCGGGCGATTATCGCCGGCAACTATGTGGGCGGTTCGGAGGCCGCGCAGAGCTGGGAAATGGCGCGTGCCTCCGTGAAACATGCTCTGCGGCTCGATCCCGAACTTGCAATGGCCCATGACGCGTACACCTTCATCCTGATCTCGGCGGATCACGACTGGAAACATGCTGAGGCGGAGGCGCAACGCACCCATCAACTGGCGCCGGACAAGGCGTATTACACCTTGGCCACGGTGCAGGGAGCGCTGGGCCACGCGCAGCAGGCCGTCGATCTGCTCCGGCATGGTCTGCCGACCGATCCGTTGTGCGTCAGGTGTTACGACTATTTGGCGCGCTATCTGCCCGCGCTGGGGGAGTTCGATCAAGCTGCACAAGCCGCCCGCAGGGCCCTTCAAATCAATCCGGAAAGCTATTTCAGCCGGGCGCAACTCACTTACATCTACGCGATGCAAGGGAACGCGGCTTCCGCGCTGCAAGTGGCGCAGCAGGAACCGCCCGGTGTTTTTCGCGACTCGGCGCTGGCGATAGCGTTGCAGATCGGCAGCAATCGCACTGCAGCGGGCGCTGCCCTGCAGACCGCGATCGCCAAGGATGCGGGTGACAGCGCGTACCAGATCGCCGAAATCTACGCGTTGCGCCGCGACCCGGACACCATGTTCAAGTGGCTGGAGCGCGCGAACCAGAATCGCGATCCCGGCATCGAGCTGTTGCTCACAGATCCGCCGGTACTGCGCTACGAAAACGACCCGCGCTTCGCCGCGTTCTGCAAAAAGGTCGGATTACCGACGACCACCGATGCGAGGGCGATGCCATGACTGAATTAATTGCGCGCCTGAAGCAGCGCAAGCTGGTGCAGTGGGCGCTGGCGTACATCGCGTTTATCCAGCAGGACGTACGCGCCACGACTGCGCTGGTCGGTGCTGGTGAACGTGTGCCGGTCCAGCGTCGGCATGTTGTGAGGATCATGAAGTGTCCGGTCCGGCCACTTTATCGTTCGCCGCACATCGGAACCCTCCCGTAGCCAAGACCTTGTGATGTCGCTCCGAACAGACCTCTCGTAAGCGGACCGTCGCGACCGTCCGAAGCGGGTCGCACTGCGCCAGCCCGGAATCATCGATGCCACTGATGCGTTGGCACCTTCTTATCGCGCCTTGGCGCACCATCGAAGTCCCAACTGGAGATTTCGATGGAACTCCAACAACGACAACCTTGGAACAAGGGCAAACTCGTCGGTCAGAAGGCACCCCTCAAACTGCGTGACATCTGGGCGATCCGCATTCGCCTGCGGTTGCGGCATCGGGTTCGCGATCTGGCGCTGTTCAACTTGGCGATCGATTCCAAGCTTCGTGCCTGCGACCTAGTGAAGCTTCGCGTTCTCGATGTGGCCCACGGCGGTCAAGTCGCACCGCGAACTGTGGTCATGCAGCAGAAGACCAAGCGGCCGGTCCAGTTCGAGATCACCGACCTGACGCGTCAGTCAATCCATGAGTGGATCGACGCAGCACACCTCCGTCAGGATGCGTTTCTGTTCCCAAGCCGTGTTCACGCCTCGCCGCACCTTTCCACCCGCGCGTACGCGAGGATCGTTCACCGCTGGGTTGCTGAGATCGGCCTAGATGGTGCGGCCTACGGCACTCACTCGATGCGACGCACGAAGGCTTCGTTGATCTACCGGCGTACCAAAAACCTGCGGGCCGTGCAGCTGCTGCTCGGGCATACCAAACTGGAAAGTACCATCCGCTACCTCGGCATCGAGGTCGATGACGCATTAGAAATGGCTGAGCAGACTGAAGTCTGACGGAGACCATGGCTGGCCGCGGCTACGGTCGCGGTCCGGCCAATAGCGGAACTCTGAACAGTTGCCGCGAACGACCGCTTGTCGTCGAGATACCAGGATTAGATCGCGCACGCGACTGCAATCGGCTAGCCTTGGTTCCCTCTGCGCACTTCGAACCCGCCTCAACGTTCTCGCAATGGTTCCGTCGTCAGAAAGCGGTACCCCACCCCGGGTTCGGTTTTAAGCCAGCGCGGTGCTGCCGGATCGTCTCCAAGCTTCTGGCGCAAGCGCCCGACGACGACTCTCAGGTAATGCGTATCCTGGACGTGACTGGCTCCCCAGATTTCACGCAGGAGCTGGTGCTGACTCACCACGCGATCAAGGTGGCGCAGCAACATCACCAGAACTGCGTATTCCTTCCGAGTCAGCGTCAGTGATGCACCGTCCAAACTGACTTCGCGTCGGGCTTGGTCAATTACCAGGTGCCCATCGTCATAACGCAGATCCGGCTCACCGGAAGCGGCAATCGCGCGGTCGCGCAGCAGAGCGCGAAGGCGTGCCATCACCTCCTGCACCCCGAACGGTTTGGTCACATAGTCATTGGCGCCGTTGTCCAGCGCACGTACCTTTTCCGCTTCAGCATTGCGCACCGAAAGCATCAGTACCGGCACAGCACTCCACTGGCGCAACTCGGCCAATACCTCACGGCCTTCCCGATCAGGCAGGCCCAGATCGAGGATCACGAGATCGGGTGTCGCGGTCGCCGCCAAGGCGAGCCCCTCTTCGGCAGTGCCGGCCTGTAGCACGCGGTAGCCCTCCGCCCGCAGAGCGATGTCGAGAAAACGACGAATCTGGATCTCGTCATCGATCACCAGCACGCGAGCTGCATTCGGGTTCATGTGCTGCTCTCCGGCGGCGCCGATACGGGAAGGATCACCCGCATGACCGTGCCACCGCCTTCGCGCGAAAGAGGCTCGACACTACCACCGTGCGCGCCGATCATCCCGCGGCAGATCGACAGTCCGAGCCCCGTGCCCTTTGTCGCGCGGTCTCCGCGGGAGACGGAGAAAAACATATCGAAGACGCGACTTCGTTCCTCTTCGGGAATGCCGGGCCCCTCGTCAGTGATCTCAATGCGGAGCGTGCTCTCGATCGGGCATAGAGCGATCACCACCGGCCGCCTTGGCGGAGAAACATGCGCGGCGTTCTCCAAAATGTTGAACAGTGCCTGCTCGATCAGCGCCGGATGCACATAGAGCAACAATGTCTCCGACAGCAGCCGGGTTTGGACGGCGAGGGCCGGATAGTACCTGCGTAGTCGCGCCACTGCGGCCAACACTATTTCGTTCGCATCAACCCAGTCCCGGCGCAATGTGAGGGTGCCGTGTCCGAGTCGGGCCATATCGAGCAGGTTCTGGATATATCGATCGAGCCGCTGTCCCTCATGCAGGATCGATTCGAGCAGTTCGCGGCACTCGGTAACCGGCAATCGTGATTCGTAGTTGGCAAGTGTGCTCGCCGCACCGATCATCGAAGCCAGTGGCGAGCGCAAATCGTGCGAGACGGAAGCCAGCAGCGCGTTGCGCAATCGGTCGGTTTCGCCTTGGATGCGGGCCTCTTCCAGCGCTTCCGCAAGGTGCCTGCGCTCCAGTGCCAGGCCGATATCCTGCACCATCTCCCGCGCCAAGCTGGAGCGGTCGGCGTCCTCCAGGGACTGCCTTGGTGGGCGAATGACGATCACTCCGGCGCGCCAACTGGCGCCGCCCAGCGGCATCACCCACGACTCCAGAGATGCTGGGCTTGCTGCCGTCCGGAATCCTTCTCCGTCAGCTTGATCCGCGCCATTGGCCGCGGCGATTTCTGCGGCCTCCGGCAAGAACTCAGCGGGGACCGCTGCACGCACGTCCCAAGCTCCTGCATCAGTCGGTGCAAGCACCGCAACCTCGGCATCCATCGCTTGAGCCAATGCTGTGACGCCGGCGTTGCAGATCGCCTGAACTTCCGTGCTCACGGCCAAGTATTGTCCAAGCGCAAGCAAATCCCGGGCGCGCCTCTGTGCTGCACGCAGCGACGCCACCTGTCTGGTCAGCCGTGTTGCCAAGTGCCCGCTGACGAGGGCCACCACCAGAAATAGCACGACCGCCAACACGTCGCCCGCATTGGAGATCGCAAGGGTATGCCGGGGTTCTGTGAAAAAGTAGTTGTAACCGAGAAAACACACCACCGCGGTATAGACCGCCACGCTCATGCGCGTGCGCACGGCGACAATCAGTACCACCGTGAGAAAGATCAGCCCCAGATTCGCCACCGACAAGTATCGGTCGGCCACGAACGCCAATGCGAACCCGAGCACGATCACCGCGCTCGCATAACCGTACGCTGCCCATCTGTCGGCCGGGACCAACCGCGTGAAGCGATGACGCGAATCCGTGGCGCGCGAGGACTCGTGGCGGCGATCGCCTGCCTTGGTCTCTCCGTTGCGCGGCCGCTCCGGGTGGCCCCTTGCAGAGGGTGCATTTGGCATGGCGCGCGGCTTCGCCGTCATGATCTTCAGATCTCCACTTGTGCGCCCAGTTCGATGATTCGATTGCCAGGAATGCAAAAGAAGGTGGTGGCCGGTAGTGCGTTGCGCGCCAGGAACGCGAACAGGCGCTCGCGCCATAGCGCCATGCCAGCTGCGCTCCGGTGCGGGACCACGGTTTCATGCGACAGGAAGAACGTTGTGTCCATCAGGTCGAAGCATTCACCTAAGCGGCTACAGCGCGTGAGCAGTCGCGGCACGTCCGAATCGTCCGCGAAGCCGACTCGCAGGATCAGGCGTGCAAAGCCACTGGCGAGAGGGGTCAGCTCCAGTTGTTCTTCCGGCTCCGCGTGCGGCGTATCCAACGTCTGCACGGTCAGGAGTACGTTGCGCTCGTGAAGCACCTTGTTGTGCTTGAGATTGTGCAGGAGGGCACGCGGCACAGACGTGCCATTGGCGGTCATGAATACCGCAGTCCCTCGTACCCGGGGAATCGGGTATCGGTTCAAACTGGCAATGAACGAATCAAGCGCCAAGCCGTCCATCTCAATGCGACGTTGCAGTAATGCACGGCCACGGCGCCAGGTTGTCAGCACGACGAAAACGGCCAGCCCCAGCACCAGTGGAAACCAGCCGCCGCTTTCGACCTTGATGACGTTCGCGCTGAAAAATCCCACGTCCACGAAGAGCAGCCCAATACCGATCCCCAGCACCGCCCAACGTGGCCAGTGCCACTGGTAGCGCGCCACGATGAGCGCAAGCAGCGTAGTGGTGACCATGGTGCCGGTGACCGCGATGCCGTAAGCCGACCCGAGATTGTCGGACGATCCGAAACCGATCACCGCCATGGCGATCAGCACGAGCAGCACCTTGTTAATGAAAGGGATATAGACCTGCCCCGACATCTCCTCGGAGGTGTGTACCACCCGCATGCGCGGCATGTAACCCAGCTGCATGGCCTCACGGGTCATCGAAAAGGCGCCGGAAATCACCGCCTGCGAAGCGATTACGGTAGCGGCCGTGGCGAGCACGATCATCGGATAGAGCAACGGCCCGGGCACCAGATGGTAGAACGGATTGGCCCGTGCTTCTGGGTTCGCCAATACCAGCGCACCTTGTCCGAAGTAATTCAGCAGCAGCGCCGGCAGCACGAATGCGAACCAGGCCAGCCGAATCGGCCGCTTACCGAAATGCCCCATGTCGGCATACAGCGCTTCGGTGCCGGTAACGGCCAGCACCACGGCTCCTAGCGCGAAAAATGCCTCGACCCGGTTATGCAGGAAGAATCCGAATCCGTACGTCGGGCTGACCGCCTCCAGCACTGCCGGATGTTGCAAGATGCCGCGTATCCCGAGCAAAGCGATGCTCACGAACCACACCACGCAGACCGGGCCGAAAATGGCTCCGATGCGCGCGGTACCGTGTCGCTGCAATGCGGACAGCGCGACGATGATCAGCAATGTCAGTGGCACCACCAAATGGCTGAGGCTCGGCGCGGCGACCTCCAGCCCCTCGACCGCCGACAACACCGAGATGGCCGGCGTGATCACGCCGTCTCCATAGAACAGCGCAGCACCGAAAATCCCCAGGATTGCCACGACCGGCACCAGCCGCGGTAGCTGGCGCACGCTGCGCTGGGCCAGCGCCATCAATGCCATGATGCCGCCCTCGCCCTTGTTGTCGGCCCGCATGATGAACAGCACATACTTGGCCGACACCACGATCACCAGTGACCAGAACACCAGGCTCAGGCCTCCGAGTATGTTCGACGGTGAGGGCGCCACGCCAAAGGGACCGAAAATCTCCTTGATCGCGTAGAGCGGACTGGTGCCAATATCGCCGTAAACCACGCCGACGGCCGCCAAGGCCAGCGGCAGAATGCGCCGACCGGTGGGTTGTTCGGTCTTCATTTCTGTCGCCTACGATGAGTGCCGACGGCAGCCGTGCAGCCCGTGGCGGCGCAGCCCCTTTTCGAAGAGCACAGTCTGAGAACGAAGATGTAAGAAGTGGATATCAGCCCGGGGCAGGGGAATAAAATTTACGTAAAAATCCGCCCTGCTTGGATCGATGTTTGAGCTGCTGCCGGTCCCGTAGACACCACCTTAAGTTGCTTGCATCTGCTGCTCGAACTGGATGGGACTGATGTAACCGATCGTCGAGTGCTGCCGTTTCGGATTGTAGAAGCGCTCGATGTAGTCGAAGACATCCGCCTTGGCCTCGTTGCGCGTGCGATACGTTTTGCGTGCAGTACGCTCGGTCTTCAGCGTCGAGAAGAAGCTCTCCATCGCGGAGTTGTCCCAGACATTGCCGGCGCGGCTCCGCTTGAGCAGGAACACTTGGCTGAATCCAGCCGCATGGCGGCCGTCCCGCTGCAGCCGGAAGCTGAACTTCTCGCACCGATCGAGCCTTTGTACCGCGGCCAAAGACGGATCGTGAATTCGTTCCTTCAGGTTGGGACGTTGCCTGCGGCCTGCTGCAGATTGATGATCACGAACTCGGCAGGTTTGAGTGGCGCGAATCCAATCTGAATGTTGACGACCCCGAGTTCGATGTCGGCTTTGGTGGTCGTCTCACTATCGCATTTCACGAAGTAGGCTTCCCTGGGCGTGCTTCCTCGGAACGCTCCTTGGCGAAATAGTCCCTGCAGATAATCGCCGAGACTCTTGCGAATCTGCGACCACAGCGTCTCATCGTTGGGTTCGAAAGCTGCCCATTGGGTGCCGCGGGAAAGTGTCTCCTCGAGGAACAGTGCCGTCCGCCGGACAGGGATGAACTTCCATTCCGAG
>Ga0207690_10002872_pt1 | contig 10374 bp, 10 predicted proteins | sample KBSC23metaG_FD_184315 | JGI IMG/M metagenome (GOLD analysis project Ga0207690, IMG submission 184315) | Corn rhizosphere microbial communities from Kellogg Biological Station, Michigan, USA - KBS C2-3 metaG (SPAdes) (version 2) | ecosystem: Host-associated > Plants > Roots > Rhizosphere > Soil ...
GGTCGGCGGTCTCGCCAGCACGCTCGCCGCGCACATGGATTTCGCGCCGGAGAATGTCGATCGGGTCGGCCGCTACTGGGCGGCGGAGCGCATGGCCACCCAGCCAGGCCTCAAGGCCGTCGACCTTTTCCGCGCGGTCCGCAACGGCGACGTGAAGGCGCTCTGGGTGATGGCGACCAATCCGGCGGTGTCGCTTCCCAATGCAGCCAAGGTCCGCGAGGCGCTCGACAATTGCGAATTCCTGGTGGTGAGCGACGTCATCGAGGAGACGGACACCAGCCGCTATGCCCATGTGCGCCTACCGGCCGCCGCCTGGGGCGAGAAGGACGGTACCGTCACCAACAGCGAGCGGCTGATCAGCCGGCAGCGCGCCTTCCATCCACTCCCGGGCGAAGCGAAGCCCGACTGGTGGATCATCAGCGAGGTCGCGCAGCGGATGGGCTGGCGCGACGCCTTCTCCTACGACCGCGCGTCGCAGATCTGGCGCGAGCATGCAGGTCTCTCGACCTACGAAAACAGCGGCAAGCGGGTCTTCGCTCTCCCCGGCCAAACCGGAAGCGGCAATGCGGCGTACGAGGCGATGACGCCGTTCCGCTGGGGCGACCGGCCTTTCGCCGACGGGCGCTTCCCTACCGCAGACGGGAAGGCGCGGCTCGTGCCGGTTACGCAAATGCCGCTCCCGTCGAGCAAGGAGTGGCCGTTGACGCTCAACACCGGCCGCTACCGCGACCAGTGGCACACGATGACGCGCACCGGCCTTTCGCCGCGGCTCGCCCGCCACCGGCAGGAGCCGCTGGTCGAGGTCCATCCAAGGGACGCCGAAGCCTTCGGCCTGACCGATGGCGGACTTGCGCGCGTGGTTACGGCGAATGGCACGAGCCTTTTCCGCGTGTCTGTCACCGAGAGCCAGCGCCCCGGAGAAATTTTCACGCCGATCCACTGGACCGACCAGCAATCGACCGGCGGCCGAACGGGAGTGCTCGCCTGGTCCCTAACTGACCGCATCTCCGGTCAGCCCGGGTTCAAGGGAACGCCGGCGCGCATCGAGCCGCAGGCCGTCGAGTGGCGCGGGTTCCTGATCACGCGTGGAGCACCTCGCGAGGAGCCGTCGTGCCTCTGGTCGACGCGGGTGACGGTGCTCTCGGGCTTCCTCTACGAGCTTGCAGGGACCGGGGACCCAGAAAAGCTGTTCGATTGCCTGCCGAAGGGCGAAGTTATCGAGGCGGCAGACCCTGCCCGCGGCACCCGCCGTCTTGCCTCGCTCCGCGATGGTCATCTCGTTGGCGCTTTGTTCGTTACGGCGACCGGCGAGCTGCCGCCGCGCGACTGGCTCATTGCACAGCTTGGACAGCAGCAAGGACCGGCGGTGCTGGCCGGCCGTGCGCCCGGAGCGCAGCCGGACAGCGGACCGCTGGTCTGCATCTGCTTCGACGTCGGCGCGACGACCATCCTCCGCGCAATCGCCGACCAGCGGCTGACCAGCGTCGCCGAAGTCGGCAAGGCATTGCGCGCCGGAACGAACTGCGGCTCGTGCAGGCCTGCGATCGCAGGCTTGCTGACCCAGGCGCGCGAGCCACTTCACGCCGCGTGAGGTCTTTGCGGTCATTTGACCGCACCTGACCGGCATGGCAACGCGCCCGCCAATGGCAGAGGAAAAGTCCACACAACGTACCTGGGGCGGCCGGTTCGAGATGAAGCCGGACGAGCTGATGACGCGCATCAACGCTTCGATCGGCTTCGACAAGCGGCTTTGGCGTGAGGATGTCGCTGCCTCGAAGGCGCATGCGGCCATGCTCCGCGAGCAGGGAATCATCGCGCAAGCAGACGCGGCGGCGATCCTGGAGGGTCTGGACCGGATTGCCGCGGAGTATGAGCGCGAGGGCGTGCCGGAGCGGCTGGAGCTCGAAGACATCCACATGACCGTGGAGCACCGGCTGGCTGAGCTGATCGGGCCTGCGGCGGGACGCCTGCACACTGCGCGCTCGCGCAACGACCAGGTCGCGACCGACTTCCGGCTGTGGGTGCGGAATGCGTGCGACGAGGCCGGGGACGCGATCCGTGCGCTGCAGCGTGTGCTGGTCGAACGCGCCGACGAGCATGCCGAGACGGTGATGCCAGGCTTCACGCACCTGCAGGTCGCGCAGCCGGTGACGCTCGGTCATCATCTGATGGCCTATTACGAGATGCTACGCCGCGACGAATCGCGGTTCGCGGACGCGCGGACGCGGATGAACGAATGCCCGCTCGGCTCGGCCGCGCTCGCCGGCACGGGCTTCCCGATCGATCGTGAGCGGACTGCCGACGCACTCGGCTTCGACGGCGCAACCGCGAACAGTCTCGACAGTGTTTCCGACCGCGACTTCGCGCTCGATTACCTCTCCGCCGCGACACAATGCTCGCTGCACCTGTCGCGCCTGGCCGAAGAGCTGATCATCTGGGCGAGCGCGCCGTTCGGCTTCGTGAAGCTATCCGACCAATTCTCGACCGGCTCGTCGATCATGCCGCAGAAGCGCAACCCCGACGCCGCCGAGCTGGTGCGCGGGCACAGCGGCCGCATCCTAGGCGCGCTCACCTCGCTGATGGTGACGATGAAGGGCCTGCCGCTCGCTTATTCGAAGGACATGCAGGACGACAAAGAGCCGGTCTTCGAGGCGCGCGACCTCTTGATGCTGTCCTTGCAGGCACTCGCCGGAATGGTCGAAACGGTCGAGTTCGTGCCCGAGCGAATGCGAGCGGCGGCGGCGCAGGGTTTTTCAACCGCTACAGATCTGGCGGATTGGCTGGTGCGCGAAGCTGATGTGCCGTTTCGCGAGGCGCATCACATCACCGGGCGCGCGGTGAAAGCGGCGGAGGAACGCGGATGCGACCTCGCTGACCTGCCGCTCGACGTGCTGCGTTCGATCGACGAGCGGATCGATGACCGTGTGTTTGACGTGCTGAGTGTCGATGCGTCGGTCCGCAGTCGCACGAGCTATGCCGGGACTGCTCCCGTACGCGTCCGGGAACAGATCGCGGCGGCGAAGGAAGTGCTAAGCCTTTAGCTTCCGCTGTCGGTGCGCCAGCGTCCGCAGTCTCAGGGCATTCAGCCGGATGAACCCAGCCGCGTCGCGGTGGTCGTAGGAGCCTGAGCCTTCCTCGAAGGTCACCAGATCCTGGTCATAGAGCGACTGATCGCTCTCGCGGCCGATCACCGTCGCATTGCCCTTGTAGAGCTTCAGCCGCACGCGGCCCGACACGTGCTCCTGGCTCTTGTCGATTGCAGCCTGGAGCATCTCGCGTTCGGGCGAGAACCAGAAGCCGTTGTAGATCAGGCTCGCGTAGCGCGGCATCAGCTCGTCCTTTAGATGCATCGCGCCTCCATCGAGCGTGATGCTCTCGATGCCGCGGTGGGCGGCGAGCAGGATGGTACCGCCGGGCGTCTCGTACACGCCGCGCGACTTCATGCCGACGAAGCGGTTCTCGACCAGATCGAGGCGGCCGATGCCGTTGTCGTGGCCGAGCTGGTTGAGCTTGGTCAGCAGCTCGGCGGGCGACAGCGTCCTGCCGTCGATCGCGACAGGATCGCCCTTTTCGAAATCGATGGTGATCAGGGTCGCTTTGTCCGGCGCATTCTCCGGCGAAATCGTGCGCTGGTGGACATATTCGGGCGCTTCCGCCGCCGGGTCCTCGAGCACCTTCCCTTCGGACGACGAGTGCAGCAGGTTCGCATCGATCGAGAAGGGCGCTTCGCCGCGCTTGTCCTTGGCAATCGGGATCTGATGCTTTTCCGCAAAGTCGAGCAGCGCCTCGCGGCTTTGGTATTCCCATTCGCGCCAGGGAGCGATCACCTTGATGTCCGGCTCCAGCGCATAATAGCCGAGCTCGAAGCGGACCTGGTCGTTGCCCTTGCCGGTCGCGCCGTGACAGACCGCGTCGGCGCCGACCTTGCGCGCGATCTCGATCTGGCGCTTGGCGATCAGCGGACGCGCGATTGAGGTGCCGAGCAGATAATCGCCTTCGTACTGAGTGTTCGCGCGGAACATCGGGAAGACGAAGTCGCGGACGAATTCCTCGCGCAAATCGTCGATGAAGATGTTTTCGGGGCGGACGCCGAGCATCTCCGCCTTGCGCCGCGCCGGCTCGACTTCCTGGCCCTGGCCGAGGTCGGCCGTGAAGGTCACCACCTCCGCGTCATATTCGGTCTGCAGCCACTTGAGGATGATCGAGGTGTCGAGCCCACCCGAATATGCGAGCACGACCTTCAGTTTCTTCTTCGTCATTAGTTCCGTTCCAACATCCAAAGCATGGCGCCGCGCGCCGTGTGCATCCTGTTTTCCGCCTGCCGCCAGACCGCCGAGCGCGGGCCGTCGATCACCGGCGCGGTGACTTCCTCGCCGCGCCGGGCCGGCAGGCAGTGGAGGAAGTGCGCATTCGGTGCGAGCGCCATCAACGCTTCGTCCACCTGGAACGCCTCGAACGCGGCGCGGCGCTCGGAGCTGTCCTCCCCGCCCATTGAAACCCAGACGTCGGTGTAGACGATGTCCGCGCCTTCCACGGCTTCGTGCGGATCGGTGAACTGCCGCGCGTCTTCGAGGCCGTAGCCTTCCGGGCTGGCGATCACGAATTGGGCGCCGACGAGCGCGCAGGCTTCGGCGAGCGAACGCGAGACATTGTTGCCCTCACCGATGAAGGCGACCTTGGCGCCCTCGAGCTTCCCCCGAATCTGCTTGATCGTCAGCAGGTCGGCGAGCGCCTGCAGCGGATGATCGGTGCCTGAGAGCATGTTGAGCACTGGCGCGGCATTCACCGCCGCCATTTGCTCGAGCAGGCCATGGTCGAACACGCGCCCGGCGATGATCGCGTGATAGCAGGCGAGCGTGTGCGTCACGTCCGCGACGCTTTCGCGCGTGCCGACGCCCAGCTCGTCCTTTTGGATATAGACCGGGTGGCCGCCGAGCTGCGCGGTCGCCAGCTCCATCGAATTGCGCGTGCGGGCGCTCGGCTTCTCAAAATAGAGCGCGACCCCCTTATCCTGAAGCACCCGCGGCGCGGGCTGTTCGGAGGCCGCGAGGATCCACTCGACATCCGCCGCAGTCAGATCGCGGATCGACAGCAAATGCTTCACCAGCTCTTCTCCCGCTTCACCATCGTGCCCACGCCGTGGACGGTCAGCAGCTCGATCAGCAGCGAATGGTGCACCCGACCGTCGATGATGTGGGCGAAATTGACGCCCTGCTCGACCGCATCCGCACAGGCCTTGAGCTTGGGGATCATGCCCTTGCCGACGCTCTCGTGTGCGATCCGCTCACGAAGCTCGGCGGCAGTGAGGCGCGGGATCAAGGTGCTCTCGTCCTTCGGGTCCTCGAGAAGGCCAGGAACCGCGGTCAGATATACGATCTTCTCCGCGTTCATCGCCACAGCGATCGCCCGCGCCGCCTCGTCGGCATTGACGTTGTAGGGCTGGCCGTCGGCGTTCGCGCCGATGGTCGAGATCACCGGAGTGAGGCCGTCGTCGAGCAGGCGATGGATGAGTTCCGCGCGAACGCCGGTGACATTGCCGACGAAACCGAGCGCGGAATCCGCTGGAGTGACCGTCATCAGCCCCGCATCCTCGCCCGACACACCGACCGCGACGGGCTCGTCGCCCGCCTGGCTGTTGATCGTCGCGACAAGATCGCGGTTGATCTTTCCGACCAGCACCATCCGCACGATCTCGAGCGTCTCGGCGTCGGTGACGCGGAGGCCATCGCGGAACTCCGGCTCCTTGCCGACACGGCGCAGCATCACGTCGACCTGCGGGCCGCCGCCATGGACAAGCACGCAGCGCACGCCGACGCTGCGCAGCAGCAGCACGTCCTGCGCCAGCGCGAGGTCCGACTCCTTGTCGATCGCCGCGCCGCCGAGCTTTACGACAACCGACTTGCCGGCAAACTGCCGGATATAGGGGAGTGCCTCGACGAGCACGCGTGCGGTTTCCGCCGGCGTCATGACGTCCTCGAATTCTCTTTGATGTAGCCGGGGCCCAGATCGATCCCGATCATCTTGGCGCTGCCGTGGCCGGCGCCGAGGTGAACCTCGATCTCGACTTCGTCACCCATCATGTGCTCGGCGAGCGCCTGGCCGTCGTGATCGCAGCCGACACCCGCCTTCGCGACGACGATGCCGCCGTAAGCGACGCGCGACTTGGGCACATTGAACTCCACGCCCGCCGACCCGGCCGCCGCAAGCAGGCGTCCCCAATAAGGGTCGCCGCCGTACCAGCTGCATTTGACGAGATTGTTCTCGACGATGTTCTTCACGGCGATCCGCGCTTCCTCGTTGGTGTGCGCGCCGGTGACGGTCACATGCGCGATGCGCGTCATGCCCTCGGCGTCGCGCGCCATCTGCATCGTCAGGTCGCGGCAGGCGGCGACCACGACGTTGAGGAATTCATCGTGATCCGCCCTGCCGCGCTTGCCCGACGCGAACAGCATCGCCGTGTCGTTGGTGGATGTCGCACCGTCGACGTTGAGCGTGTTGAAGGTCGCGTCCGACGCAGCCTTGAGCGCCTTCTGCATCACCGAGCGCGGCACCTCGGCGTCGGTCGTCAGGAACGCCAGCATGGTCGCCATGTTCGGCGCGATCATGCCGCAGCCCTTGGCCATTCCGCCGAGGGTGAAGTTGGATCCCCGGATCACCACCTCTTTCGTCTGGTGATCGGTGGTCAGGATGCCCCGCGCAGCGTCGTTTGCGCCCTCCACCGACAGCTTCTTCACGAGCTTGGGCGTGTGGCTGAGAATCGCCTCCATCGGCAACGGCGTACCGATGATCCCGGTCGAGCAGACGAGCACGTCGGACGTCGCGACGTGCAACGCCTCGGCCGTGGCGTTCGCCATCAGCTGCGCATCCTTGTAGCCCGCAGCCCCCGTCGCGGCGTTCGCGTTACCCGAATTGACGATCACCGCCGCCGCACGCCCGCCGTTGGCAGCGAGCGTCGCCCGATCGAGCTCGACCGGCGGAGCGGCGAACTTGTTCTGCGTGAATACGGCGGCGCAGGGCACCGGCCGGCGGTCGTCGGTGGCGATCATCGCCATGTCGAACTTCCGCCGCTTGATCCCGGCGTGAAGGCCGGACGCGACGAAGCCCTCGGCCGCGGTCACGCTCATGGGTACACTCCGATACTGGTGAGCCCGGCAGTCTCGTCGAGGCCGAGCATCAAATTGGCGCACTGAATCATCTGTCCCGCCGCGCCTTTGCCGAGATTGTCGATCGCTGACAGTGCGAGCACGCGCCCGGTTCGCTCGTCGTAGCGGGCGGTGAGCTGGACGCCGTTGGAACCACAGACCCACTTGGTCGTCGGCGGCTGGTCGGTGACGTGGACGAACGGCTCGCCTGCGTAGGCTTCGCGGAGCGCCTGGAGCGGATCGCAGGGGCCGGTCGCCTCGCCATAGCAGGTCGCGAGGATCCCGCGGGTCATCGGCACGAGGTGCGGCGTGAACAGCACCGTGCCTCCAATAGCCATTTCCATTTCCGCCGTGTGACGGTGGCTGAGCAGCCCGTAGGCGGAAAAGCTTCCGTCCACCGTGCTGAAGCCGGTGGATTCCTTCGCTTCGCGGCCCGCGCCGCTGACGCCCGAAGCGGCATCGACGATCAGGCTTCCCGGCTTCACCTCCCCGGCATCGACCAGCGGCTTTAGCGCGAGGATTGCCGCGGTCGCGTAGCAACCTGCCGCTGCGACCGCCTTTGCGCTCTTGATGGCATCGCGGTTGAGCTCGGGAATGCCGTAGACGAATTCACCCAGCAGCTCCGGCGCTTCGTGCGCGTGACCATACCAGCGCTCGTAAGTCGCCGCGTCATCGAGCCGGAAATCGGCGCCGAGGTCGACGAAGGAAATACCTCTTTCGAGAATCGCCGCGGCCAGCCGCTGGCTGTGCCCGTGCGGCAGAGCGGCGAAGACGAGATCGATCCCGTCCAGGGCACCTTCTTCGAACTTCTCGAAGGCGGCGTCGGGGTAAGCCGACGCGAGATGCGGATGCACCGCGCGTATCGGTTGCCCCGCCTTGCTTTCGCCGAATAGTTTTGCGGGCGCGAGCTGAGGATGCGCGGCAATGAGCCGCAGCAACTCGCCGCCGACATAGCCTGAGGCTCCAAGGATGGCCGTTCGAATCATGGGAGGCGCCCTATTCACTGGATTGCATATTTATGCAACCCCATGCATAATAATACGCATGAACGATCTGAAGGAACGCCGACGACGAGCGATCGCGGACCTGATCCGCGGACAAGCTCTGTCCAGCCAGGAAGAACTGGCGGAGCGATTGCATGCGCTGGGCTTCGCCGCAACCCAGGCGACCATTTCACGCGATCTCGAGCAACTCGGTGCCGTAAAGGTCCGCCGCGACGGCCAGCTCAGCTACACTCTTCCTGATGCGGTCCCGAATGGCGCCGGCCCTCGCCTCGCCGCAGTCCTTCGAGACTGGCTTCGCTCCATCGACACCGCTTCGAACCTCGTCGTCATCAAGACCCCGCCCGGCACTGCCCATCTCGTCGGGGTCGCCCTCGACAGCAGCGACCTTCCCGAGATCGTCGGCACGATTTGCGGCGACGACACGACCTTTATCGCCTGTCGCTCCACCGCCGAAGCCGAGGCGCTCGCGGCCAAGCTCAGGGGCGGATTGCAGTAGCCGTTCGCCGGGCGTAGCCGTCGGCAATGACCGACGAAGAAGCCATCGGCGAAATAATCGACGAAATGTACGCGATGATCTCCGGCCCCAAGGGTCCGCGCGACTGGTCGCGGCAGACGAACTGCTTCCTGCCGGAAGCGCGGCAGGTCCGCACCTGGGTGGACGAGCAGGGCCGCCCGCAAATGCTCAGCATGTCGGCCGACGAATATGCCGCCAACACCCAACCTTTCTTTGACGCCAATGATTTCTACGAAATTGAGACCAGCCGCCGCATCGACCTGTTCGGCAATATCGCGCACGTGTGGAGCGGCTATGAAGCGCGGCGCACGCCCGACGAGGACCCGCCTGAACGCCGTGGCATCAACTCGATCCAGCTGTTCAACCATCCCGAGCTCGGCTGGCGGATCATCCACATGATCTGGGACAATGAGCGCGATCCTTCGCTCGAATGGCCGCAGCGCGCCGGCGTGCGCACCTGAATGCTGAAACTTGCCTGCGCATTCGCGTTTCTGCTCGCTGTGAGCATACCGAGCGAAGCGCAGCATCGCCCCCGCGCCCGCGAGGCGGGGATTACGTTCGGGATTCTCGCGCCAGGCCCGCTCAACGCCATCACGGACGTCGCCGGCGTGAAGGTAGGACAGGCACCCTGATCGAAGGAGCAAACGTCCGCACGGGAGTCACCGCGATCCTTCCGCACGGCGGCAACATCTACCAGGACAAGGTCCCGGCGGGGTTCGCGGTCGGCAATGCCTACGGCAAGTTCATGGGCTCGACCCAGGTCAAGGAGCTGGGCGAAATCGAAACGCCCATAGTCCTCACGAACACCCTGAACGTGCCCGAAGCCGCCGCGGGGGTCATTCAGTGGACGTTGAAGCGGCCCGGCAACGAGGAGGTCCGCTCGGTCAATGCGATCGTTGGCGAGACCAACGACGGATACCTCAACGACATCCGCGGCCGCCACGTCACTCCCGGGCATGCCATCGCTGCGATCGAAGCCGCGCGGGAGGGGCCGGTGCAGGAAGGTGCGGTTGGCGCCGGCACCGGCACAGTAGCGTTCGACTGGAAGGGCGGGATTGGCACCAGCTCGCGCCGGCTACCGAAATCGCTCGGCGGCTGGATGGTCGGCGTGCTGGTCCAGACCAATTTCGGCGGAGTCCTACAGGTTGCCGGAGTACCCGTCGGACAGGCGCTCGGCCGTTATTTCCTCAAGACCGAGCTCGACAAGGCGAACGCCGACGGCTCGGTGATCATCGTCCTCGCCACCGACGCGCCCCTCTCCGACCGGAACCTCGAGCGTCTCGCCCGCCGCGCCTTCCTCGGCATTGCCCGCACCGGCTCGCCTATGACCAATGGCTCGGGCGATTATGCTATGGCGTTCTCGATCAGCCCCGACGTCCGCCGGACGGCGGAGCGCCGCGCCCACCCGAGCCCCGTCGTCGACCTTCCCAATGATGGCATCTCGCCGCTGTTCGAAGCCGCAGTCGAGGCGACCGAGGAGGCCGTGATCAATTCCCTCTTCGCGGCCGCGCCAATGGACGGCAACGGCCACCACGTCGACGCGCTTCCGGTCGACGAGGTGGTGAAGCTCTACAAACGTGCACGGCGTTAGTACTCACCGTAGCGCCCCTTCACCGACTGCAGCAACTTGGCGGACTCGTAGCCGACGCCGTCCTTGAAGACGACGATGACGTTCTCGACGTCCGCGATTTTCGCGGCCGGGTTGCCTTTGACG
>Ga0207690_10002874_pt1 | contig 10374 bp, 13 predicted proteins | sample KBSC23metaG_FD_184315 | JGI IMG/M metagenome (GOLD analysis project Ga0207690, IMG submission 184315) | Corn rhizosphere microbial communities from Kellogg Biological Station, Michigan, USA - KBS C2-3 metaG (SPAdes) (version 2) | ecosystem: Host-associated > Plants > Roots > Rhizosphere > Soil ...
TCCGCCGCTGGCGCAAGCCGGAGCCCTACAAGGGTAAGGGCATCAAGTACCGCGGCGAATATATCTTCCGCAAAGAAGGCAAGAAGAAGTAGCCATGGCGAAACTCTCCCTTTTCGACCGCCGCCGCCGCCGCGTGCGCACCGCGCTTCGCGCGCGTGGCGCCGCCAAGCCCCGGCTTTCGGTCCATCGCTCGGGCCGGCACATCTATGCGCAGGTCATCGACGATGCAGCCGGCAAGACCGTCGCCGCCGCCTCGACCCTGGACAAGGATCTCAAGGGCAAGACCGGCGCGACCAAGGACGGCGCTGCCGCCGTCGGCAAGGCGCTCGCCGAGCGCGCCAAGAAGGCCGGCGTGAGCCAGGTCGTGTTCGACCGTGGCGGCTTCCTTTTCCATGGCCGGGTGAAGGCCCTCGCCGACGCTGCCCGCGAAGGCGGACTGGAGTTCTAAATGGTGCAAGAGACTGAAACGCCTGAAGTGACCCAGGAAGGCGTCGCCGAGGCGCAGACCGAGGTTCCCGCCAAGGAGGACGTTGTCGTCCCGACCGAAGGCTCCGCTGAACCGGCGCCTCATGCTCCGCCGGAGCAGCAGCGTCCGCGTGGCGGACGAGGCGGACGTGGCGGCGGGCCGGGCGGCGGACGCGGGCGCGGTGGTGGTGATCGTGGCGGCCGTGGTCGGCGCGACGACCGGCGCGGCCGTGGCGGCGACGACGACGGCGGCGAGGAGCTGATCGAAAAGCTCGTCCACATCAATCGCGTCTCCAAGACGGTGAAGGGCGGCAAGCGCTTCGGCTTCGCGGCGCTCGTCGTGGTCGGCGACGGCAAGGGCCGCGCGGGCTTCGGCCACGGCAAGGCGCGCGAGGTTCCCGAGGCGATCAGCAAGGCGACCGCTGCGGCGAAGAAGGCGATGATCCGCGTTCCGCTGCGCGACGGCCGCACGCTTCACCACGACGGCCTCGGTCATTTCGGCGCCGGCCGGGTGACGATCCGCACAGCTCCGGCCGGCACCGGAATCATCGCCGGCGGCCCGATGCGGGCGATCTTCGAGAGCCTGGGTGTCGCCGACGTGGTCACCAAGTCGGTCGGCACGTCCAACCCGTACAACATGATCCGCGCGACCTTCGAGGCGCTCAAGGAGCAGACCAGCCCGCGCTCGGTCGCTCAGCGTCGCGGCAAGAAGGTCTCCGACCTGCTCGGACGCGGCGGTGCAAGCGCTGCCGAGGCCGAGGCCCAGGCCGAAGCGGTGGTGGAGTAAGCGTCATGGCGAAGATCAAGATCACCCAGACCGGATCGCCGATCCGCCGCGACAAGACGCAGCGGGCGACGCTCGTCGGCCTCGGGCTCAACAAGATGGGCCGGACAGTGGAAGTGGAGGGCACGCCCGACGTGCTCGGTCAGGTCCGCAAGGTGGCGCATCTGGTGAAGGTCGAAGACTAACCCTCTCCCGACGGGAGAGGGCCGACTCGGCGAAGCCGAGCGGGGTGAGGGCGACATCCTCACCCTCCCGCCCCTTCGGGGCTCCTTCCCTCTCCCGTTGGGAGAGGGAGTTTGGCGCGACAAAAGCGAAAGCGAGTGCACAGCATGAAACTGAACGAACTCAAGGACAACGAAGGCGCCCGCAAGGGCCGGATGCGCGTCGGACGCGGCATCGGCTCGGGCAAGGGCAAGACCGCGGGCCGCGGGCAGAAGGGCGCTAAGTCGCGATCGGGCGTCAGCATCGCGGGCTTCGAGGGCGGCCAGATGCCGCTCCACATGCGGCTGCCGAAGCGCGGCTTCAACAACATCTTCGCGCGCGACTATGCCGAGGTGAACATCGGCGCGGTCCAGAAGGCGATCGACGCCGGAAAGCTCGATGTGAAGGGCACCCTCGACCACGACGCGCTCAAGGCCGCGGGCCTGGCGCGCGGCGGCAAGGACGGCGTCCGCCTCCTCGGCAAGGGCGAGCTCAAGGCGAAGCTGGCGTTCAAGGTCGCCGGCGTCTCAAAGGGTGCGCGCGAGGCGGTCGAGAAGGCCGGCGGCTCGATCGAGCTGATCGAGCGCAAGAACCCGGCCGAGCTCGCCGCCGCCAAGAAGGGCAAGGTCCGTGAGAAGCGGCTAGCCGATCGCGCTTCCGCGAAGGCAGAGGCGTAAGCCCCTTCGACAAGCGGCCTCGCGCCACTATATCGGCGGCGGGGAGGCCTCAGGCCTGAACGCCGCCGTTTGTTTTTCCGGGGAATTTTAGTCGATGGCATCCGCAGCCGAACATCTGGCCTCCACCCTCACACTGGCGAACTTCCAGAAGGCGACCGAGCTCAAGAAGAGGCTCTGGTTCACCTTGGGCGGGCTGATCCTGTTCCGGCTGCTGTCGTTTGTGCCCGTGCCGGGCATCGACCCGGCGGCGATGGCCGCGCTTTACCAGACGCAGAGCGGCGGGATCCTCGACGTCTTCAACACCTTCTCCGGCGGCGCGCTCGAGCGGTTCAGCATCGTCGCGCTAGGCGTCATGCCGTACATCACCGCCTCGATCGTCATCCAGCTCGGAGGCACGCTCTACGAACCGTGGAAGGCGCTGAAGAAGGAAGGCGAGACCGGGCGCAAGAAGCTCAACCAGTACACGCGCTACCTGACCGTCGCGATCACGCTCGTACAGGGATATCTCGCGGTCCGCGGCCTCGAGAGCCAAGGCGCCAACCAGGGCATCCAGGCGGTCGTCCAGCCGGGCATCCTGTTCGAGATGGCGGGCACGGTATCGCTCGTCGGCGGCACCTTGTTCCTGATGTGGATCGGCGAGCAGATCACCAGCCGCGGGATCGGAAACGGCGTGTCGCTGATCATCATGGCCGGCATCATCGCCCGTCTTCCGCAGGGCATCGCCCAGCTGCTCGAAGGCAGCAGGACCGGCTCGGTCAGCGGCCTGCTGGTGGTTGGCATCATCGTTCTCAGCGTCGTCCTGGTGCTGTTCATCTGCTTCATGGAGCGGGCCCAGCGCCGCGTGCTGATCCAGTATCCCAAGCGCCAGACGGTTCGCGGAATGCAGCAGGAGCGTTCGCACCTGCCGATCAAGATCAATACCGCGGGCGTCATTCCGCCGATCTTCGCCTCGTCGCTTCTGCTGATGCCGCTGACCGTGCTTCAGTGGGCGGGAAGCCGCGCGGCGTCGGGTGGCGAGACCAGCGACTGGCTGATCACGATCAGCACGTTCCTCCAGCATGGATCGGCGCCTTACCTCGCGCTCTACGGCATCGGCATCGCCTTCTTCACCTTCTTCTATACGGCGGTGCAGTTCAACAGCGAGGAAACGGCGGAGAATTTGAAGCGCCACGGGGGATTCATCCCGGGCATCCGGCCGGGCAAGGCGACCGAGGAATATTTCGATTATGTCCTCAACCGCATCACCGTCGTCGGTGCCGCTTACCTTGTGCTCATCTGCCTGGTTCCCGAGATCCTGACCGCCCAGGCGGGGCTCAGCATTGCGCTCGGCGGAACCAGCCTCCTGATCGTGGTCAACGTGACGATGGACACGGTGAGCCAGATCCAGAGCCACCTGATCGCGCACCAGTACGGCGACTTGATCAAGAAGGCGAAGCTCAAGACCACGCCGCGGCGGCGCTAACTCGAGCGGCGATCGGGGGAGAGCGCCGAAATGCTGAACATCATCCTGCTGGGGCCACCGGGCGCGGGCAAGGGCACGCAGGCCGCGCGCCTCCAGGCCGAGCGCGGAATGGTCCAGCTCTCGACAGGCGACATGCTTCGCGAGGCGGTGGCCGCGGGAACTCCGGTCGGGCTCGAGGCCAAGGCGGTCATGGAGCGCGGAGAGCTGGTCAGCGACGCCATCGTCAGCGCCCTCATCGGCGAGCGCCTCGATGCCGCTTCGGAGCAGGGCGCGATCTTCGACGGATTCCCGCGTACCCGCGCGCAGGCCGAGGCGCTCGACCTTCTGCTTGCCGAGCGCGGTCGGCGGCTCGATCATGTGATCGAGCTTGGGGTGGTCGAGGACGAGCTGGTGAAGCGGATCGTGGGCCGCTTCAGCTGCGCCAAGTGCGGCACCGGCTATCACGACAGTTTCCGGCCGACGAAGGTTCCGGGCGTGTGCGACGTCTGCGGATCGACCGAGTTCAAGCGCCGCAAGGACGACAATGAGGAGACCGTCCGCACCCGGATGGCCGAATATCGCGCCAAGACCGAGCCGATTCTGCCTTATTACGAAGCGCGGAGCCTGGTCCGGCGAGTGAACGGAATGGCGTCCGTCGAAGAGGTGGGCGCGGAGATCGACGCAATTCTGGACGGCGGTTCCTGACTGGGGCATGCTCTCCGTCAAGCGGAGGGGGCCGATGAGATATCTTGCGGGATTGCTGGTCCTGGCCGCCGCGCCGGCTTCGGCGGGCGTGGTCAGCGCATCGGCCAACGGCTTCGAGGTGCGTGAGACGGTCCCGCTGGTCGTGCCGCCGCAGGCTGCGTTCAAGGCGTTCGGCGACCTCTCTGCCTGGTGGGACCCCGAGCACACTTACAGCGGAAGTTCGGCGAACATGCGCCTGGAGCTGACGCCGGGCGGATGCTTTTGCGAGCGCATCCCCAAGTCCGGCGGCGGGGTGGAGCATATGCATGTCGTCTATGTCGAGCCCGGCAAGCGGATCGTGATGACCGGAGCGCTCGGGCCGTTGCTCTACGAGGCGACGACCGGCGTTATGGACGTGCAGATCAAGTCGATTGCGGGCGGGTCGCAGCTGACGCTCGACTATAAGGTCGCCGGATTCGCCAACGGCGGCGCGACGCAGATGGCGGTGCAGGTCGACGAGGTGCTTCGCGAGCAGCTGAAGCGCTTTAGAACCTACGCGACGGGCAGGCCGAGGAGCTAGGCGCGCTCCAGGCTCACGAAGCGGAAGGGCGGCTGCGAGTCCGGATGCGCTTCGCTCCAGGTTTCGCGCCATTCTCCCGATTGGCGCGGATCGGCCATGACCGTATCGCCCTCTACGTCCTCGAGGACTTCGGTGAGCTCGATGCGGTCGGCGAGGGGCAGGAACAACTCGAAAACATCCGCGCCGCCTATGACCGACACGCGCTCGCCATTCGACACGCGCAGCGCTTCCTGGACGTCATGCGCAACCTCGCAGCCCTCGGCGTGCCAATCACGGTCGCGGGTAAGGACGATGTGCCGCCGCCCGGGCAGAAGACCGGGCAGGCTCTCGAAGGTCCTGCGTCCCATCACCATCGCGCTGCCCAGGGTCAGCGCCTTGAACCGCTTGAGGTCCGCCGAGATGTGCCACGGAAGCTTGCCCCCGCGGCCGATCACGCCGTTTCGGGCCCGGGCGACGACGATCGTGATCGGCGGCTTGTCCATGGCGCTGCTTTGACGCGCGCGGCGGCGCGTGCCAAGCGCCCAGCCATGACAGAGGGCGAAGCCCAGCTGATCGCCGAGGCGGGGCAGAAGCTCGGCCCCAAGGCGGTGATCACCGATCCGCACGAGATCGAGCCCTGGGTCACCGATTGGCGCGGCCGGGTCCACGGAGCGGCTCCGGCGATGCTCGCGCCATCCACGACCGAGGAAGTGGCGGAGATCGTCCGGCTGGCCGCCGAGCACCGCGTGCCGCTCGTCCCTCAGGGCGGGAACACCGGGATGGCAGCGGGCGCGACCCCGCCCGCGGACGGATCGGCGCTGCTTTTGTCGATGCGGCGGATGAACCGGATCCGCTCGGTCAGCGCCGAGAACCGGCTCGCAGTCGCGGAAGCGGGCGTGATCCTCGCCACGCTGCACGATGCCGCGCACGAGCTCGGAATGCGCTTCCCGCTGACGCTGGGCGCACGCGGCAGCTGCACCATCGGCGGGCTGACCTCGACCAACGCCGGCGGGACGCAAGTACTGAAATTCGGGACGATGCGGTCGCTGGTCGCGGGCGTCGAGGCGGTCCTGCCCGACGGTTCCGTTCACAACGGCCTGTCCGGGCTCAAGAAGGACAATCGCGGCTACAGCCTCGACCAATTGCTCATCGGCGCGGAAGGGACGCTTGGCGTGATCACCGCCGCGGCATTGCGCCTGGTCCCTGCTGTTGCGGCACGGGCGGTCGCCTGGGCGGGTGTGGAAAGCCCCGCGCAAGCGCTCGAACTGCTCCGTTTCCTCGAGGCCCACAGCGACAGCATCGAGGGCTTCGAGCTGGTTCCCGAAGACTGCCTGTTGCTAGTGCTGAAGCATATGCGAGGCACTCGCGCCCCGCTCCGCGGCAGCCATTCCTGGCACGTCCTCATCGAGGCGACGACCGCCAAGGCTGCAATCGACATCGATGGGCAGCTGGAGCGGCTTCTCGGGGAAGCGCTCCAGCAGGGCATCATCGGCGATGCGGTGCTCGCCGCCAGCGAGGCGCAGGCCGATGCCTTCTGGAAGATCCGTGACAGCATTTCCGAGGCGGAGCGCGTGGAGGGGCAGACGCTCGCGCACGACGTGTCCGTCCCCGTCGCTGACATGCCCCGCTTCATCGTCGACGCCTCGGCCGAGGTGGAACGCCGCTTCCCGGGCGTGATCGCGACCGGCTTCGGCCACCTCGGCGACGGCAACATCCACTTTCATGTCCGCGCCGGTAGCCGCGGTGTTCCGGACTGGTACGACCGCGAAGGCGAGGAGATTACCCGCTTCGTCGACGACCTGGTCACGCAAGCCGGTGGTTCGATTTCCGCCGAGCACGGGATCGGGCAATTGAAGCGCGCGGAGCTGGCGCGCTTGGCATCGCCCGGCCGAATCCACGCCCTGCGCGCGATCAAGCACGCGCTCGATCCGCTCGGCATCATGAATCCGGGGAAGCTCGTGCCGTAGGCCGTCAGGATTCGACCCTTGATGTTGGTCAATTATGACCGAATTCCTTCCTTCTTATCCTTTGCTAGGCTTGGCCTCGGTTAATTCATCGTTAAGCAAGAAATCGAGGCTCGCCTCCCCGACGCTCAGCTAATCGCCGAGATGGCGAGTCTCACCCAGTATCGCGGTTCGGCGCTCCCCTGTGCCGGGCCGCGTTTGATTCCGGCTTGTGATTCCAGGGCTTGATTCTGGCGCGCCCGGCAGGACTCGAACCTGCGACCCCAAGCTTAGAAGGCTCGTGCTCTATCCAGCTGAGCTACGGGCGCGTGGCGCAAGAAGTAACCGCAATTGACGGGGAGCGGAACAGCGCTAGCGTGCCCGCCATGAAGGCCGAAGGGGAGGGGCTGCGGCATATCGAGGCGCGGGCGCTCCAGGGTGCGCGCTTCCGCTATTTCGACTTCGTGATGGTCGCGTTCGTCGTGGTGCTTCTGCTGTCGAACGTCATTGGGGCCGAGAAGCGCTCGTTCGTCGACCTCCCGGGAATCGGGCCGTGGCCGTTCGGCGCCGGCATCCTGTTCTTCCCCATTTCCTACGTAATCGATGACGTCCTGACCGAGGTCTATGGATATGCCCGCGCGCGGCGAGCGATCTGGGCGGGGTTCGGAGCCCTGCTTTTCATGGCGCTGATGGAATGGACCGTCGTCCACCTGCCGGTAGCCGAAGGGTGGACCGGGCAGGGCGCCTACGAGCGCGTGTTCGGCGCGGGGTGGCGGATCATCGCGGCGTCGATGTGCGCCTTCTTCGCGGGCGATTTCCTCAATTCTGTCGTGCTCGCCAAGATGAAGATCTGGACCAAGGGCAAGTATCTGTGGACCCGGACGATCGGAAGCACGGTCATCGGCGAGGGCGCCGACAGCCTGATCTTCTACCCGCTCGCCTTCTACGGAATGGCCGACTGGCCGGCCGAGATCATGCTTCAGGTGATGCTCAGCCAGTTCATCCTGAAAGTCAGCTGGGAAGTGCTGTTGACGCCGGCGACCTATGCGGTCGTGGGCTGGCTCAAGAGCAAGGAAGGTGTCGACGTTTACGACGTCGGTACGGAATTCACGCCGTTCCGCCTGGATGAGTAGAGGTCAGGCGTTCACCGTCTCAAGAAGCCCCTCGAACAGCCGCCGCCCGTCGGTGCGGCTGTGCGCGGGCTCAACGACCCGTTCCGGATGCGGCATGAGGCCGAGGACATTGCCGGCGTCGTTGAGGATGCCCGCAATGTTCCTCGCCGAGCCGTTGACCTGATCGAGGTAGCGGAAGGCGACCCGGCCTTCGCCCTCGAGCCGGTCGAGCGCCGCCTCGTCCGCCTGGTAGTTCCCGTCATGGTGGGCGACCGGAAAGACGATCTCCTCGCCGGAATCGTAGGCGCTCGTGAACAGGCTCTGGCTATTCTCGACGCGCAGGGGCACGTTGCGGCAAACGAAGCTCAGCCCCGCGTTGCGCATCAGCGCGCCGGGCAGCAGTCCCGCCTCGGTCAGCACCTGGAATCCGTTGCAGATGCCGATCACCGGCACTCCGCGGTCGGACGCATCCTTGACCGCGCGCATCACCGGCGAGCGCGCCGCCATGGCGCCCGAGCGCAGGTAATCGCCGTAGGAGAAGCCGCCGGGGATGCCGATGAAGTCGATGCCGTCTGGAAGCTCGGCCTCCCGATGCCACACCATCGCCGGCTTGCGCCCGCTCACCTGCTCCAGGGCGACAGCGAGGTCGCGGTCGCAGTTGGAGCCGGGAAAAACGATGACGGCGCTCTTCATGCCGCCTCCAGCCGCTCGATCCGGAAGTTCTCGATCACCGTGTTGGCGAGGAGCTTGCGGCACATGTCCTCGATGTCGGAATCGCTGGTGCCGTCGGCAAGGTCGAGCTCGATCAGCTTGCCCGCGCGCACGTCGTTGACGCCCGCAAAGCCGAGCCCTTCGAGGGCGTGATGGATGGCCTTGCCCTGCGGGTCGAGGACCCCGGATTTCAGAGTGATGAAGACTCGCGCTTTCATGGGACTTGCCTGCAATTTCCGAGCGGTGCCGCCCCTATGGCTGCGGTGCAAAACAGGGGCAAGCTTTACCATCTGTTTACCCTGAGCGCCGACAATGTGCGAGCAGCCGGTCAGTACTTCACCGGCGCTCGGGAGGACCCATGGTCGGCGGCATAGCGATTGCGATGTTCATTGCGCTGGTCGGCTGGGGCGGCCGCTATTTCGGCTGGGAGGACCCGGACGGAAAGGTGCAGCTCGCACTGGTCACCACCTTCATTCTCGGCATCATCGGCGGCTACAAGTCCCGCGGCTGAGGCTTCGCGCCGCAGGGGCGCTTGCACTGATGTCAGCTGCGCCCTAGCGGCCATCGCCGGGAGACCCGGTGATGACAGACGTGCGCGACGAGCCGACAACCAACCCGATTTCCACGCGCAGGCACGGCGACGTGCTGATCGTGCTCAGCAACAACCCGCCGGTGAACGCTCTGTCGACTCCCGTTCGGCAGGGCCTGGTCGATGCGATCGCCGAGGCTGAGGCGGACGAGAGCGTGCGCGCGGTCGTGATCGCGTGCGAGGGGCAGACCTTCTTCGCCGGCGCGGACATCACCGAATTCGGCAAGCCACCGCAGCAGCCGTGGCTTCCCGCGGTCGTCGATACGATCGAGAATTGCTCCAAGCCGGTGGTCGCGGCGATCCACGGGACGGCGCTCGGCGGCGGGCTCGAGGTGGCGCTCGCTTGCCATTACCGCGTCGCGGACAAGTCGGCGAAGCTCGGTACGCCCGAGGTGAAGCTGGGCTTGCTCCCGGGCGCGGGCGGGACGCAGCGGCTTCCGCGCGTGGCGGGCGTCAGGAAGGCGCTGCAAATGTGCGCGACCGGCAATCCTATCGGGGCCAAGGAGGCGTTCGACTGCGGCCTGCTGGACCGCATCGTGGAAGGAGATCTGGTCCCGCACGCGGTCGCCTTCGCCGAGGAAGTTCGCGACGTGCGCCCGCTTTCCAAATCGTCCGAGCGGCAGGACCGGATCGCCGATTCCGACCCTTCCGTGTTCGACGAATTCCGCAAGGAGAACGCCAAGCGCTTCCGCGGGTTCGAGGCCCCGCTCAAGAATATCGAGGCGGTCAGGGTGGCGACCGAGAAGCCGTACGGCGAGGGCGTGATCGAGGAACGCAAGCTGTTCATGGAGCTGATGGGTGGCGAGCAGTCGGCCGCGCAGCGCTATTTCTTCTTCGCCGAGCGCAAGGCCAACAAGATCGAGGGCCTTCCCGAAGGCACCGAGGCGCGCCCGATCCGCAAGGTCGGGGTGATCGGCGCCGGGACGATGGGCGGCGGCATCTCGATGAACTTCCTCAGCGCCGGAATCCCGGTGACGATCATCGAGATGAGCCAGGACGCGCTCGACCGCGGCACCGGTCTCATGCGCAAGAATTACGAAGCCAGCGCCGCCAAGGGGAAGCTCACCGCCGAGCAGGTCGGACAAGCGATGGGCTATCTCCAGCCGACGCTCGACTTCGCGGCGCTCGCCGACTGCGACCTCATCATCGAGGCGGTTTACGAGAATATGGACGTCAAGAAGGAGGTGTTCGCCCGCCTCGACAGAATC